>ERZ773108.276-NODE-276-length-57959-cov-8.585504_pt1 | contig 57959 bp, 49 predicted proteins | sample MGYA00580570_ERZ773108 | MGnify/ENA primary metagenome ERZ773108 (study PRJEB29015, sample SAMEA2737840) | human gut metagenome | biome: human gut; feature: human-associated habitat; material: faeces | place: China | collected 2012 ...
AAGAAGCGCATGCGGGCATACTTAAAAATTTTGCGGGCGCTATACTTTACGGCGAAGAGCTTTTATCGCCGGGATACGACGGAATAAACGAGCTTACAATATCCAACGCGGCGTATTTATCCGAATGGACGGGCAATAAAAGGGTGCCCCTGCCGTTTGGTACCGCCGAATTTGACCGATTACTCAAAGAAAAACAGAAAAGCTCCGAAATCAAAGAAAACACTGTAAAAAAATCAACCGATAAAAGCTGTGGCGGACGCTGGCAGGTCAATTGGTGAAAAACTGACTTTAATTTTGCAATTTTTTTGCTTTTTCAACTAATTTTATAACGTCCTTATCTGGGTTTATGCTATACAGCAGACCGTAGGGAATACTGTAATCCCAATTAACGGGAATGGAAACCAGCCCCGGGTGAACATCGCGCCAACACTCAATAGTAAGCAGCACATTACCCGAATCGGCACAGCGGTTGAAAACCGATAAATCATAAAATTGCGACGTGTCCTCAATATGAATCTGCGGGTGGTTTTTCTCTAAATCATTGCGGATAAAATCGTTTACGCCCGAATCGCCGCGGCTTACCATCATAAGCGTTTCGCCGTACAGGTCCTCTATATTTATTACGTCCCTTTCGGCTAAACGGTGCCCGCGCGATACGGCAATCATCTTTTTGTACCTGCCGAGCGGTAAAAAATTGCAAAGGGAAAGCCACGCTTTTGAGTCGCACACGCCGATAAGGAAATCAAACTTTTCACCCAGCTTTTTTATTTCGGATAAAATACCCTCGTGGTTATCCTCAAACGGCACCAAATGCAGCTTGTAATTCGGGAAATCTGCGTTTACCTTGTACCATAAATCCATAAACGGCTTTGCGGGATTTAAGAGGGAGGTGCCCACGCAGAACGTGGTGTCATATTCAAGCGTGGCGGCGTTCGCCGCGGCAACCGATTTTTTTGAATAGTCCATTATAAACTTAGCGTCGCGGTATATCACCTTGCCCGCAGGGGTCAGCACTACTCCTGCGGGCGTTCTTTCTATCAATTTAAGGTTTAAATGCTCCTCTAACACATTCATCTTTTTCATAACGGCGGTAGGCGAAATAAACAGCTTATCTGCCGCTTTTGTAAAGCTGCCGCAATCAGCTACAGCTAAAAATGTATCAAGCAACGGATTATACATAGCACACCTCTATAAACTTTTGGTTTATACTATAATAACATATCGGATATTCCGCGTCAATATCTTCGGTGTTATAATAACAGCATGAAAGGTGGTTTTAATATGTCAAAGGCACTTATTGCTTTTTATTCAAGAGCTGATGAAAACTATGTAAACGGCACGCTTAAAATGCTGACTGTCGGTAATACCGAGGTTGCGGCGGGTATTATAAGGGAGCTTACCGGGGCGGATATTTTTAAGATAGAGCAGGCAAAGCCTTACTCTAAGGGATATAACGATTGTATTGAGGAGGCACGCGCTGACCAGCAGAGGGACTCGCGCCCCGAGCTTTTAGCATACCCCGAAACGCTTGACGGCTATGACGTTATATATTTGGGGTATCCTAATTATTGGAGCACAATGCCCATGGCGGTGTTTACCTTTTTAGAGCATTTCAATTTCACGGGTAAAACAATTAAACCTTTCTGCACCCACGAGGGCAGCGGAATGGGCAGCAGTGTAGCGGATATTAAAAGGCTCTGCCCGGGGGCAAGGGTTGAAAAGGGGCTTGCCATACACGGCGGCAGCACTTCAAAATCGAAAAAAATAATAGAGGAATGGGTGAAATAATTATGAAAAAGGTTACGGCAGGCAGAGAGGCGCTCGGCGAGTTTGCACCGAAATTTGCAGAGCTTAACGACGATGTACTGTTCGGGCAGGTATGGAGCAGGGAGGATAAATTATCCCTCCGTGACCGTTCGCTTGTTACGGTAACGGCACTGCTGTCTCAAGGACTTTGCGACAGCTCGTTTGAATATCATTTAAAAACCGCTAAGCAAAACGGAATTACAAAAGCCGAAATTGCGGAAATAATAACCCATGCGGCGTTTTATGCGGGCTGGCCCAAGGCGTGGGCGGCTTTCAGACTTGCTAAAAACGTGTGGAATGAGGAACCCGATGCCGAAAGCGAAAAACAGGCGCACGTAAATTCAATGATTTTCCCGATAGGCGAGCCTAATGACGCATTTGCAAAGTATTTTATAGGTCAAAGCTATTTAGCGCCCGTATCAAAAAGCCGGGTGGGTATTTTCAACGTTACGTTTGAGCCTGCCTGCCGCAATAACTGGCATATACACAAGGCCGAAAAGGGCGGCGGACAAATTTTGGTTTGCATAGCGGGTAACGGCTGGTATCAGGAATGGGGCAAAGCGCCGCAGGTTTTAAAACCGGGAGACGTAGTGAATATAGCGCCCGGCGTTAAGCACTGGCACGGCGCGCAGAAAAACAGCTGGTTTTCGCACCTTGCAGTAGAGGTGCCCGCAGAAAACGGCGGCACCGAGTGGTGCGAGCCGGTAACGGACGAAGAATATAATAAACTGGGGGAATAAATAATGTTAGGTAATTTTTCTTATTGCAATCCTACAAAGTTATATTTCGGGGATAATTCGCTCGAAAATCTTAATACGGAGCTAAAAAAGTACGGCAAAAACGTAGTGCTGGTATACGGCAGCGGCTCGGTTAAGAAAAACGGCATTTATGACGACGTTATGAAGATATTAAACGACTGCGGCAAAAGCGTTGCCGAGGTTGCGGGAGTAATGCCCAACCCCACGCTTGAAAAGCTTTACGAGGGCGTAAAAATTGCGCGCGCGCATAACGCCGACTTTATTTTAGCGGTAGGCGGCGGCTCTGTGTGCGATTATTCAAAGGCGCTGGCTGTTTCGGTCTACTGTGATGAAGACCCGTGGGAAAAGTATTACATCCGCTTTGAAGAGCCTGCTTGCAAAATAGTGCCCGTAGGCTGTGTGCTTACAATGGTGGGCACAGGCTCCGAAATGAACGCAGGCAGCGTTATAACAAACAGCGAAACAAAGCAGAAAATAGGTCACGTTTTTGCAAGCGATGAGGTTATGCCGAGATTTTCGGTTTTAAACCCCAAATTTACAATGGCTCTTCCGAAATACCAAATGGTATCGGGTATATACGATATATTCAACCATATTTGCGAGCAGTATTTCTCGGGTGAGGACGATAACACAAGCGACTATATAAGCGAGGGGCTTATGCGTTCGGTTATACACTCAAGCCTTATTGCTAACGAAAACCCGCAGGATTACGAGGCAAGAAGCAACATTATGTGGTGCGCTACATGGGCGCTGAATACCCTTGTTGCAAAGGGTAAAAGCACCGATTGGATGGTGCATATGTTAGGTCAGGCAATAGGCGGGTACACAAACGCCACCCACGGTATGACCCTTGCGGCGGTTTCACTGCCTTATTACCGCTATATTATGCCGTATGGGCTTTCAAAGTTCAAGCGCTTTGCCGTAAACGTATGGGGCGTTAATGCCGAGGGCAAAACTGACGAGCAGACAGCCTCAGAGGGGCTTTTGGCAATGGAAGACTGGATGAAGAAATTGGGGCTTGTACTGCACACGGGCGAGTTCGGTGTAACTGAAGCAGACGCGGAAAAAATAGCCGATTTGGTACTGCCCATGAACGGCGGCTACAAAGCGCTTGACCGCGAAGAAATTGTGAAAATTTTAAAGGAAAGCATTTAAGAGATGAGCCGAAAATGAGTAAAAGGTATTGATTTTATCGGGCAGCCCGCGCAAGTGCGGAAATTCCGATTTATTATGCGATGAATTTATGCGCGGAGCGCTTGACAGTGGCAGCGGGGTTGAAAAGATAAGGGTAGCGGAGAAAAGGGTTGCGCCGTGTCTCGGGTGCTGTTATTGCGCCCAAAACGGCGACCGGAAGGACGGCAAGAGGTTTTCCCCCTACGCGTCAGACAGTGATATTGCTGATTGGATAAGCTGACTATTTTCCCATAACTGTAACATTTTTAAACTCGGCGGAGAATCCGTTTGATGCGTCCTCCGCCGAAATCGGCAGTCCGGTGGCGCCTAAGTACAGGCGGCATATGCGGCTGCCTTTTTTGCTTTCGGTAAAGTATTTGTCGTCCTCAAGGCTTACCTCGCCCTTTTCGGCGGCTCGCAGCATTTCGTAAAGATATGTAAAAGCCATACCCTCAGGCATTTCGGAAATATTGTATTTATAATTAAACCCCGAATATTCAGCGGTGGCGTCGTCGCCCTTAAAGTGCAGAATAAGCCCCGAAAGCCCCTCTGGTGAGGTTATTTTAATATCTGTATCGCCGTTTTCGGCAACCGATGCCTCACCATCGTAACATTCATTATAATATTTAACCGTGCAGGAAAAAGAAATTCCCCGCACTAAGGGGGTGACGCTGCATTTCTGCCGACACCCCGAAAGAAACAGGGAAAACATAAAAATAAATAATAACAGAGATGTTTTTTTCAAGCCGAGCGCCCTTTCTTTACAGCTCCTCTGTTAAATCCGTGGGCAGCATTGCGCGCTCGCCGCGCTTTTTTGCCGCCTTATCGCCCGCCTCACCGTGAAGATAAACCGCCGCCTTTGAAGCTGCGAGCGGTTCAAGCCCTTGTGCCAGCAGGGAAACGGTAATTCCCGCAAGCACGTCACCGCTGCCGCCTGTTGACATGCCGGGGTTGCCCGTGGTGTTAAAGGCTATTTCGCCGTCAGGTGCGGCAACAACGGTATTTGCACCCTTTAAAACCAAAATACAGCCGTATTTTTTTGCAAAATCGCGGGCGTATTTCACACGGTCGCTTTCAATTTCACGCGCGGTCACGCCGCACAGCCTTGCCATTTCGCCGGGGTGCGGGGTAAGAATAACGGGAGCTTTGCATTTCTTAATAATATCTATGCAGCAGGCTACGGTATTTATTCCGTCGGCGTCAATAACCGTCGGTACGTTTGTATTGAGAATTATCTCCCTTGTAAGCCTCTTGGTATCTTCGTCATTGCCCATTCCGCAGCCTATAAGCACGGCATTGCAGCCGCTCAGCAGTGCGGGAATATCAATATTATCAGGGTTAAACCTGCCCGCCGCATTGGGCTTTACAGGCACGCACACCGCCTCGGGAACGGAAACGGTGAAAGGAACATAAATACTTTTGCATAAAACAGCCTTTAAAATGCCAACACCGCTGTGCAGCGCCCCCTTTGCCGCAAGCACGGCGGCGCCCGCAAAGCCGTAGCTGCCACAAAATGTAACTGCGGTGCCGAAGGTGCCCTTGTGGGAATTATGCCTGCGCTTTTCAAAGCTCGGCTTTTCTATTGTTTCGTACTCATACACGCTCGGCGTAACGCCTATATCCGCAACAGTCACCTCGCCGCAGTAATCAGAGCCGGGCGGCAGCAAAAAGCAGGGCTTTAAGGCTATAAACGTAACGGTTAAATCGGCATATATCGCTTTCCCGGGTACAATGCCGTTGTCGGTCATAACTCCGCTCGGAATATCCACCGAAACACGGGGGCAGGGGGCGGCATTTGCAATATTTATGATTTTTTCCACCGTCTCACTCGGCGCGCGGTTAAGCCCTATGCCGAAAAGCGCGTCTATTATAAGGTCGGATTTTTCAATATCGGTTTCGTTACCGAAAACAGCCGCGTTAAGGCGGTCATAATAATATTTCGCGTTTTCGGTTGCGGGTAAGCCCATAGGCGTTATAACGGTAACATCAGCACCGTTTTGGCTTAAAATATCGGCTATTACAAAGCCGTCGCCGCCGTTGTTGCCCTTTCCGCACAGAACGGCAACCTTTTTACCGCAAACGGAGAAACGCCGCATAATAACATCCGCCGCCGATTTTCCCGCGCGGTACATAAGCTCACGAAAAGAGAAAGCGCCGCTGTTTACGGCATCTTCCTCCGAGACCCTTATCAAGCCCTCAGTTAATACACGCATAGCGGCACCTCGTTTATTTAAAAGCACTGTTTGAAATGAATTTCGGCACAAATTTAACTATTGCCGAGCGCACGCGCTCATCGGGAGCAAAGACTAAGTAGCTTGTACCCTTGCCCTCTGTAGACGATACCATAAGGTAAGCGGCGGGGTCGTCCGCGTTGCAGGTAATGAAAAGTTCCTTTGCGTTTACGCTTGAAATTTGCGCGGGGTTAAACTTTTCAATGCGCGAAACAGTGGCAAGCTCAAAGGAAAGTATGCGCTTTCTTGAGCTTTTATTTATTATTTTATCAATATCCATAGTTCCGTTGGTTACAATATACTCATACTCAACGTTAAAGCGCACCGACAGCTTGTACGCGCCGAAAAGCGCGCCTGCGGCAAGCAGCAGCGAAAACGTACCCAAAACACCCATAAACATTATGAGCACAAAGCAAACAAGAAAAGCCGCAAGCCAAATGCCTATTATTGCGGCAAGGGCTTTTCCGTTTTTCTTCACCGCAATTATCTGTTCAAAAAAAGTATCCATTGTTATATCTCCCCGTAACTTTTAATATAATACATTATACACCAAAACGTATTGTACTTGCAATATATTTTGTTTTGTTATATAATAAATTTACCTTTTATTAACAAGTGAGGTATCTCTATGCGAATTAAGGATGGCTATAAGGTAGTAAATATGCACGGTCAGAACACCGTTGTTTATGAAAAGGACGGCTCTGACAAGCTGGAAAATACCATTGTTTTAACCGAAACGGCAATGTTTTTATGGCATATGCTTGAAAACGGTAATCCCACAAAAAAGGATATGCTGAACGCGCTGCTTGATAATTTTGAAATTTCCACCGTGCTTGCGCTCGGCGATATTGACGTGTTTTTAAGAACAATGAAGGAAAACGGTGTAATAGAAGACTGAAATGAAAAATAAAGAAAATAACAGCCAAACATTAAAGTGGGTATACCGGCGCATAAAGCGGTATATTCCGCTTACCGCCGCCGTGTCGGTTATTTCGGCGCTTTCGGCGCTCAGCTTTGTTGCGCTTGCGCTAATAACCAAAAGAGTGCTTGATGTTGCTACAAACGAGACACCCGGCAGTCTTTTGAAAAACGGCATATTGCTTTTTGCGGTGATAGCCTTTCAAATTTTGCTGAGCGCGGCGCAGTCGCTTTTAAACGCCTATTCAAACGGTAAGCAGACCATAGCTTTCAGAAATCATCTTTTCGGCGTGCTTTGCCGCAAAAAATATTCTGATATAAGCGCTTATCACTCGGGGGATATACTGAACCGCTTTACTTCGGATATTGATACGGTGGTTACAAGCTCGGTTAACATAATACCAAATGTAATATCAATGGCTACAAAGATAATTGCGGGCATAGGCACAATGCTTGTTATGAATCCGTATATAGCGGGAGCGGTGCTGTTTTGCGGCGTTACCGTTCCGGCAATAGGCAGGGCGATAAACAAAAAGTATAAATATATGCATAAGGAGTGCCAGAAAACCGAGGGCAAAACGCGCGCCTTTATGCAGGAATGCTTTGAAAATATTGTGGTAATTAAAACCTTTATAAGCGAGGTTCCGTTTATAAACAAGCTTGACAGCTATATGGATAAAAACTTCCGCCTTAAAATTAAGCGGACAAGCATATCGGTAATAGCGAATATCAGCCTGTATACATTTTTTACAGTGGGGTATTACGCCGTGCTTTTATGGGGTGCGGGCGGTTTATCTGCGGGTACTATTACATACGGCACACTTATGGCGTTTTTGCAGCTTATTTCTCAGCTGCGCGCACCGCTTCAAAACGTTTCGGGCATATTGCCGCAGTATTATTCGGCTTTGGCGTCCGCCGAGCGGCTTATGGAGCTTGAAAGCAATGAGGACGAGCCCTTACCCGCCGAAAAAGCCGAGCTTGAAAAAATAAAGAGCGATTTTCGCTCAATTGAAGTTAATAATCTTTGCTTTGGCTACGGCGGCGAGGTTATTTTAAACGATTGCAGCTTTTCTGCCGAACGCGGGCATATAACGGCTATCACGGGCGAATCGGGCAGCGGCAAAAGCACGCTTTTTAAGCTTATGCTGGGGCTTTACGAGCCGCAATCGGGCAGTATTACCGTAAACGGCAATGTCCCGCTTGACGCGTCACTCCGCGGGCTGTTCGCTTATGTTCCGCAGGGGAATATGGTGCTTTCGGGTACGGTGCGGGATAATATAACCATGTGCGACCCCGCTATTACCGATATGCAGATTGAAAAGGCGGCGCGCGCCGCCGAAATTTACGATTATATAGTATCACTGCCCGAGGGCTTTGAAACCCGGCTTGCCGAAAGGGGAGCGGGGCTTTCCGAAGGGCAGATACAGCGTATATCAATAGCCCGCGCATTACTGACGGATACGCCTGTTATTCTGCTTGATGAGGCTACAAGCGCGCTGGATGAAGAAACCGAAACGCGGGTGCTTACAAATATAAAAAGCATGACCGATAAGACCATACTTTTTATAACCCACCGTAACACAAGCCTTAAAGCGTGCGACAGAATTGTTCATGTGGAAAACAAGAATTTTTCCGTTATTAAATAATACCGAATATCTTTTAAATCACCCCGCGGTAGTAAAGACCGCGGGTGTATTTTTCGCAGGGGGCGCCGCCGTTTATATATGCGTTTATAATTTCTTCCGCCTGCGCGGCGGTTTCGTCGGTAAAATAAAGGGTCAGAAAATCAAGCGGGGCAAGCTCTGCTTTTCGGTCGGCAAGCCATACGGGCACCGAGTTCAGCATTTCGGAATAGGTTTTCCCGCACTGTATGGGAAAAACTACCCCTTTGCGGTCGGTTACCGTACCGTTGCCGCCGCACTCTTTGCAGCTTTTGCCGTTTTTAACGGGGCAGCACCTGTAAAGCATAAGCGGCAGCTTGCCGTAGGCTATAATACCTGTAGGTACGGGGGAAGAAAGTCTTGAAATATCGCTTAAAAGCATTTCGCACGAAAGCGTTATTTCATCGGCGCCCATATTGCGCGCCTCTTTTGCACTTGCCGAATTATATATGTTAAGCCCTATATCGGCAATTACCGAAAAGCCGCAGTCAAGCGCTATATTTACCGCCGCGATATTTCCGCAAAGCGCCTTTGTAAAGCCGTGCTTTTTAAACAACTCAAGGCGGTTTTTAATGTATTCCTCGTTTGCGGTTATTCGAGGCAGCTCCGCAACCGCCGAAATTCCCGTCGGTATTTCCGGCGGCTCGTTTTCTATGGGGAATATTATTTTGCTTATACCCGCAAGGCTTTCGGGTAATTGCTCACGGCGGGAAAAGCGGGCGTACAGCTTTTGCGGCTTTGCAGCCCGCTTGGTATTTTCAGCCGTATAAGCCGATATAGGCGGACATTCTCTTTTAATTTCCGCCCGTGCCGAATCTAATTTTTCGGCGGCGGCTCTGCGCAGGGAATTTATTTCGGCGGCGGGAACGAACAGCCCATTATCGCATATAACGTCAATTTTTTCGGGAAAATATGGGGTTGAGCCGAATTTATCAATCGCGGCTTTCAATCTTTCGGCGGTAACGGGTTTATTCTGCGCCGATTGCGGTATTTCGCCCTCGGCGGTTACGGTGTTTTTGCCGTCGCTTAAAGTAAGGCGCAGGGGAGTATTGCTTTTCACGGTCAGCGCCGCTGAAATTTTAACGCTTTGCCTTTCGGCGCGGTAAAGCCCGTGAAGAGAGGCAAATGCCGCGTCCGCCGCGGTAACGTCGTCCTTTGTGCGTATGCCGAACATATCTCGGTTTAAATTTCCGGTATGATAGCCGTCGGTAAAGCCCGAGCGCGAGAAGACGTTTTTCAAAAGATTTTCAATATCCTGCGGCACATAGCCCATATCGCGCGCGGCATATGCCGCGGCAGTGGCGGCGGCAACATATTCGGGGCGTTTCATTCGCCCCTCAATTTTAAATGAGTTAACGCCTATATTTTGCAGTTCCGATAAATGATTGAGCAAGGATAAATCTTTAAGGCTTAAATCGTGCCCGGTGCCGCCCTCAACGGAAAAGGGAAGACGGCAGGGCCCCGCGCATAAGCCTCTGTTTCCGCTGCGGGAGCCTAAAAACGCCGAAAGCCTGCACTGCCCCGAAACAGACATACATAAAGCGCCGTGCACAAACACCTCGGTTTCAAGCCCCAGTTCTTCCGCCCTGCGGCAGAAAATTTTAAGTTCCGAAAGCGACATTTCACGCGCGGCTACCACCCGCTTGAAGCCTGCTTTTTTAAGGTACGGCAAGGCGGAGGGCGACATAACCGACATTTGCGTAGAGGCATGGAGCGAAAGCCCGGGAACAGCAATTTTTAAAATGTGCGCCAGACCTATATCCTGAATTATAACGCCGTCAATACCCGCAAGATACGCCGCCCGCGCAAGTTCGCAGGCGGCACTGAGCTCTGAATCCTTTATTAAAATATTTAAGGTGAGATATGCCTTGACTCCGCGTATATGGCAATATTCGGCGGCGGCTTTAAGCTCGCTTACAGAAAAATTTTCCGCGTTTCTGCGCGCCGAAAAATCCTTTGCGCCGAGGTATACCGCGTCCGCTCCGCAGCGCACAGCCGCCTCAAGCATTTGAAAATTGCCGGCAGGCGACAGTATTTCACCGGTTTTTTTGTTCATTCGAATATCTCCCTTGATTGCTTTGTCTTAATATATTTTATAACATAAAGGACATTTTTTAAAGTATTTTTTTATTTGCACTTTACTTTAAGTGAAAAAATGGGTATAATTGTGTGCGTATAGTGGGAAATTCAACTTTTGTGTCTTGGAAAGAAACGGTGATTATTATGAAATATCTTGTAGTACTTTGTGACGGTATGGCGGACACGCCGAACGCTGCTTTAAACGGCAAAACGCCTATGGAATGTGCAAATAAGCCTAATATGGACAGTCTTGCGAAAGATGCCGAGGTGGGCATGTGCCGCACGGTGGCTGCGGGGCTGAAACCGGGCAGTGATGTAGCCAATCTTTCGGTTATGGGCTATGACCCCGCGGTTTGCTATACGGGCAGGTCGCCGCTTGAGGCAGCGTCTATCGGGGTTGATTTAAAGCCGACCGACGTTGCGCTGCGCTGCAATACCGTAACGCTGTCGAACGAAGAAAACTACGAAGACAAAACAATGGTGGATTACTGCGCGGGCGATATTTCAACCGAAGAAGCGCACCAAATAATAGAAACGGTTGAAAAAGATCTGGGCAGCGATATTTATAAATTTTACGGCGGCGTAAGCTACCGCCACTGCTTAGTGGTAGATAACGGAACTACCGACCTTGGCAATATGACCCCGCCGCACGATATAAGCGGGCGGGTAATAGGCGAGTATTTAAGCAAGAGCGAAAATGCCGCGCCGCTTATTGATCTTATGAAAAAGAGTTATGAAATACTTAAAAATCACCCCGTGAACATAGAGCGCCGCAAAAAAGGCTTGCACGAAGCAAACTCCATTTGGCTCTGGGGCGAGGGCAGACGCCCGCAGCTTGAAAACTTTAAGGAGAAAAACGGCGTTTCGGGCTGCGTTGTAAGCGCGGTTGACCTGCTTAAAGGCATAGGAATATGCGCGGGTATGGAAACGCCGGAGGTTGAGGGCGCAACAGGCTATATCGACACGAATTTTGAGGGCAAGACCCAGGCGGGAATTGACGCGTTCGAGCGCGGAACTGACCTTGTTTACCTTCACTTTGAGGCGCCAGATGAGTGCGGTCACCGGGGCGAAGCGCAAAACAAGGTAAAAGCGATTGAAATGATAGACAGCAGAGTGCTTACAAAAATGCTCGACTACCTAAACGGCTGCGGAGACGATTACCGCATACTTATAATGCCCGACCACCCGACCCCGCTTGAAACAATGACACATTCTGCCGAACCCGTGCCGTTTTTGATATACGACAGCCGCAAAAAGGAAAACGGCGTTTTCTCCTTTACCGAGAAAAACGCCGCCGAAACAGGCGAATTTGTAGAGCACGGACCCGATATTATGAGCATGCTACTTGAAAAGTAAACCGGGAATATTGCGGCGGGAAAGGTAAAGCACCGTGCCGCCCGTTAAGCCGCCGCAGAAAAGCGAGGCTATAAGCATAAACGGCAGGTAATAAAACACGCCCTTGCCGAAAATAAGGGCGGCTACCGTTATTTGAACAAGGTTATGCACGGCGGCGCCGCCTATGCCGCAGCCTACCGCCGTTACCGTCTTAAAGCGCGAGAGCGCAAACGCCGCAAGGGTTGATATAACCCCTGCCGAAAGCGAGAAAAGCAGGGCGAACGGTGTGGAAAAAAGCAGGGCGGATAAAGTTACGCGGGTAATGTTTACAAGCAGCGCGCCGCGAATATCTCCACGCGCTGTAAGCAAAAGGCAAAGGCAGTTTGCAAGCCCTATTTTTATGCCCGGGGCTATAAACGAAAGGGAAAACAGGCTTTCTATATACCCGAAAATAAGGGCAAGGCATGTAAAAATTCCGTAAAGCGTTATTCTTTTTGCCATTTTTACTCCACCTCCGCAAAAACCTTGTTGGGTAAGCATATTATGCTTTCACCCTTTTTGCTTATAGGCTTATGGTTTACGCATATCTGATTTTTGCAGTCGGCAGAAGAAACCCGCACCTTGCCGTTCTTAATTTCCACGGTATTGCCTGCAAGTTTCACCGTTTTATTTTCATAAAGCGAGCCGGAATATACCGTTTTGTTATTTTCCTTAACCGTCACGGTTTTGCCGCTTTTTGGGGATAAAACAAGCGCTGACGATGCCAAAGCCAAAAGCAAAACTGACAGAATTATAATAAAATCGCCCTTTTTCAGCATTTTTCTACCTGCGTTCATAGAATATTTTCATATTTGATTTTAACATATCTTTACAAAAAAAGAAAGTTATTGTATAATAATTTTTATGAGGAAAAATATCACGTTTCCTATGCTGCTGCTTTTGCTCTTGCTTTGCGGCTGCTCACAGGATGAAAACAAGGCTTTAAACTCCGAAACACGTTTTTTACTTGACACCGCCTGCACCGTTTCCGCCGATTGCGACAACGAAACGCTGAGCGGTGCTTTCGCCGTGTGCGAGGAGCTTGAAAGACTGCTCAGCCGAACGGTAAAAGGCAGCGATGTGTACAGGCTTAACGAAACCGACGGGTTTGTTTCGGTATCGGACGATACTTTGCGCCTGCTTGAAAAATCGGTTTATTACGGAAACCTGACCGACGGGAAGTTTGATATTACTATCTGCCCGGTATCGGAATTATGGGATTTTAAAAACCAAATTGTACCGAACCGCAGTGAAATAGCCGAGGCGCTTAAAAACGTTGATTACCACAGCATTGAAATAAAGGGGAATACCGCGAATTTACACGGGAAGAAAATCGATCTCGGCGGTATTGCAAAGGGATATATTACCGATAAGGTGATTTCCTACTTTGAAAGTAAGGGCGTAAAAAAAGCGCTTGTAAACTTAGGCGGCAATGTCGGTATGACGGGTAAGTTTAACATAGGCATACGCAAGCCCTTTACCGAGGAAATTTTGCTTAATGCTGAGCTTGAAAACAAAAGCGCCGTGACATCTGGAATATACGAAAGGTATATTGAAAAAAACGGGGAGATTTACCACCACGTGTTAGACCCCGCGACAGGCTACGGCGTTAAAAACGAGCTTTCAGCGGTTACGGTAATAGGCGATAATTCGGTGGATTGCGACGCGCTTTCAACCGTTTGCCTGTTGCTCGGCACCGAAAAGGGAAAAGAGATAATTGAAAACACGGCTGGCACCGAGGCGGTTTTTATTAGCCGCGAGGGCAATATAACGCTGACCGCGGGGCTTTACCGTGAAAACGATAAAATATTATTTAAGAGGTAATAACAATGGGTTTATTAAAGGCACTGTTCGGAAATTACAGTGAAAAGGAAATTAAGCGCATAAAGCCTATGCAGGAAAAGGTTTTGGCGCTGGACGAAGAATACCAAAAGCTCACCGACGATGAGCTGCGGCACAAGACCGATGAATTTAAGGAGCGCTTATCGGCGGGCGAAACGCTCGATGATATTCTGCCCGAGGCTTTTGCCGCCTGCCGCGAAGCCGCAAGCCGCGTGCTCGGTATGAAGCACTTCCCCGTGCAGGTAATAGGCGGTATTATACTGCATCAGGGCAGAATTGCCGAAATGAAAACAGGCGAAGGTAAAACCTTGGTTGCAACCCTGCCTGCTTACTTAAACGCGCTTTCAGGCAAGGGTGTGCATATTGTGACGGTTAACGATTACCTTGCAAAGCGCGACTCCGAGTGGATGGGCAAGCTTTACCGCTTTATGGGGCTTACCGTGGGGCTTATTATTCACGGAATGGATCAGGATGAGAAAAAAGCTGCATATAACGCCGACATTACCTACTGCACCAATAACGAGCTCGGGTTTGACTATCTGCGCGATAATATGGTAATTTACAAGGAGCAAAAGGTTCAGCGCGGGCACAACTTCGCAATTGTGGACGAGGTTGACTCAATACTCATAGACGAGGCGAGAACCCCGCTTATAATATCGGGTCAGAGCGATAAATCGACCGATTTGTATACACAGGCAAACCGCTTTGCCTTAACCCTTAAAATGGTAAAGGTTAAGGAAATGGACGATAAGGCGAGCGACGAAGAGACTAACTATGACGGCGATTACGTTGTGGATGAAAAGGCGCACACCGCTACCCTTACCCCCTCGGGCGTTAAAAAAGCCGAGCAGTATTTCGGCATTGAAAACCTTAACGATACCGAAAATATAGCGATAGCCCATCATATAAACCAGGCAATACGCGCCCACGGCGTTATGAAACGCGACGTTGACTACGTTGTGAAGGACGGCGAGGTTATAATCGTTGATGAATTCACGGGCCGCCTTATGTACGGCAGACGTTACAACGAGGGTCTGCACCAGGCTATTGAGGCTAAAGAGGGCGTTAAGGTTGCGCGCGAATCAAAAACCCTTGCAACCATTACCTTCCAGAACTTCTTCCGCCTTTATAACAAGCTTTCGGGTATGACGGGTACCGCTATGACAGAAGAAGCGGAGTTCCAGGAAATATACAAGCTGGACGTTATTGAAATACCCACAAACAAGCCGATTGCGCGTGTAGACGAAAACGACGTGGTTTACAAAACCGAAAAGGCTAAATTCAACGCGGTAATTGATAATATAATCGCTTGCCATGAAAAAGAGCAGCCTGTGCTGGTTGGTACGGTTACGATTGAAAAATCCGAGCTTTTGTCGGGTATGCTAAAGCGCCGCGGCATAAAGCACAACGTGCTCAATGCTAAGCACCACGAAAAAGAGGCTGAAATTATAGCCCAGGCGGGTATGCCGGGCGCGGTAACAATAGCTACCAATATGGCGGGGCGCGGTACCGATATTATGCTCGGCGGTAACGCAGAATACCTTGCGAAAGCGGCGCTGCGCCATGACGGTTTAAGCGAAGAAATGATTGCCGAGGCAACAGGCTTTGCCGAAACCGATGATGCGGATATAATTTCCGCTCGCGAGCAATACAAGGAATATTACGATAAATTCAAGGCGGAAATCGCTCCCGAGGCAGACAGGGTAAGGCAGGCGGGCGGACTTTGCATTATAGGCACCGAGCGCCACGATTCAAGACGAATCGATAACCAGCTGCGCGGCCGTGCAGGCCGTCAGGGCGACCCGGGTACCACAAGATTCTACGTTTCGCTTGAAGACGACCTTATGCGCCTGTTCGGCGGCGAACGCATTTCCAATATAATGGAGACCTTGAATGTTGACGAGGACACCCCGCTTGAAAGCAAAACACTCTCCCTCACGATTGAAAGAGCGCAGAAGAAGAAAGAGGGTATGAACTTCGCAACCCGTAAGAACGTTTTGCAGTACGACGATGTAATGAACAAGCAGCGCGAGCTTATTTACAGCCAGCGCAACAAGGTGCTTGACGGCGAAAACCTTAAAGATACCGTACTGAAAATGATAGACGAAACAATTGAGGAGTACTCAAAAATTTACCTTGCCGACGAAGCTGTTCACGATAACTGGGATTTAAACGGTATGCGCGAATATTTCCTCGGTTGGGTAACTACGCCGGATGATTTGCACTTTACCCCTGAGGAACTCGGCAACACAACAAGAGAAGAAGTCGCCGAAAACTTAAAGGAAAAGGCGCACGCGCGCTATGAGCAGCGCGAGGAAGAATTCGGCAGCGATATTATGCGTGAAATTGAGCGCGTAATGCTGCTCAGATGCGTTGACACCAACTGGATGGATCACATTGACGCTATGGATCAATTGCGCCAGGGCATAGGTCTTCGCGCCTACGGTCAGCATGACCCGGTTGTGGAATACCGCAACGACAGCTACGATATGTTCGAGGCTATGACCAACGCAATACGCGAACAGACCGCTAAACTTGTGCTTACGGTTCGCGTTCGCCGCAATGAAGAAGTAAAGCGCGAAAAGGTAGCGGAGGAAACAAACGCGGGCGATAAGCCCCTTACCGTAAAAGGCAAGGGCGTTGTTAGCAAAAACGCGCTTTGCCCCTGCGGCAGCGGTAAAAAATACAAGCGCTGCTGCGGCAAGGACCTTGACGATTAATTTTAAAACGGAGTGACAAAAAATGCTTGAAAATGTTGAGCCTTTGCGCGTGTTTCATTATTTTGAAAATATATGTGCCATTCCGCACGGCTCGGGAAATACCGACGGAATAAGCGAATTTTGTGTAAATTTCGCAAGGGAGCACGGTCTTGAATATAAAAAGGACGCGCTCAATAACGTAATAATCAAAAAGGCGGCGACCGCAGGGTATGAAAACCACCCGACCGTAATTTTGCAGGGGCACCTTGATATGGTGTGCGAAAAAACCGCCGACTGCGATATTGATTTTAAAAAGGACGGCTTGCGCCTTGTGCTTGACGGCGATATGCTTTCGGCTGACGGCACTACTTTAGGCGCAGATGACGGCATAGCCGTTGCCATGATACTGGCGGTTTTAGAGGACGAAACCGCCGCGCACCCGCCGCTTGAAGCGCTTTTCACCACCGATGAGGAAACGGGAATGTACGGCGCTGAGGGGGTTGATGTATCGGCGCTTTCGGGCAGCACGCTTATAAACCTTGATTCGGGTGAGGAGGGCGTTTTAACAGTAGGCTGCGCGGGCGGCGCAAAGGCTGATTTTAAAATGCCCATAGAACTTTGCGAAAACACAGAGCCTTGCGTTAAAATTACCGTTTCGGGGCTTTTGGGCGGTCACTCGGGAATTGATATTAACAAGGGCAGGCTTAATGCAGATACCATTATGGGGCGCTTGCTTGGCGGCTTGAACTCTGAATTTCGTATAGTTTCCCTTTGCGGCGGGTTTAAGGATAATGTTATTCCCAACGCCTGCGAGTGCGTTATAGCAACAAACAGCGAAATAGGCGATTATTTAGCCGGGTTTGCAAAAAGCAATGTGCCTGACAGTGACAAGGGGCTTAAAATCACCGCCGAAAAAGCGGAAAAGGCGGATAAATGCCTGAACGATAAATCAACCGCCGAAGTGGTGAATTTCTTATCGGGCTTTAAATCGGGTGTTGTGGCTATGAGCCAAAGTATGCCGGGCTTGGTGGAAAGCTCGCAGAACCTCGGCATTGCAAATATTTCGGGCGGGTATTTTAACGCCGTTATGTCGGTGCGCAGCAGCGTAAAGCCCGAAAAGCAGCGCTTGCTTGACGGAATACGGGAACTGGCGGCGCATTACGGCGCAGAGCTTAATATACACGGCGATTACCCCGCATGGGAGTACAGAGAAAATTCGCGCCTGCGGGATAAAATGACCGAGGTATTTGCGAAAATGTACGGCAGAAAGCCCGCCGTGGAAACCGTTCACGCGGGGCTTGAATGTGGGCTTTTGGGCGAGAAAATAGCGGGGTTTGACGCAGTGTCATTAGGACCCGATATGTGGGATATTCACACCGCTAACGAGCACCTTTCGGTGTCGTCTGCCGGGAGAGTATACGAATTTTTGCGCAATGTTTTAAAGGAGCTTTAAAAAATGAGAAACGCAACAGTTAAAAAATTACAAAACGAGCTTGAAAAGGGGAGCGCGCTGCTTATTGCAAGCGTGCCGAACAGATTTTACATTACGGGCTTTGAAACAAGCGACGGCTATGTTTTAATAACCGACAGCAAGGCGTATTTTCTTATAGATTTCCGCTATGTTGAAAAGGCAAAGGAAATTGTGAGCAGCTGCGAGGTTCACCTGTCTTCTTCTCCTTTTAAGGAAATTAAGGAATTGTGCGAGGAAAACGGCATAAAACGCCTTTATGTTGAAAACGAGTATGTTTCAATGAGCTTACTCCGTCAGCTTTCCGAAAATGTTCAGGCAGAAATACCCGAATGCGACCGCTTTGATATTTTACTTCGCGATTTGCGCGCGGTAAAGAACGAAAAGGAGCTTTCTTTAATGAAAGAGGCTCAAAGACTGACCGATGAAACCTTTAAGTACATAACCGCCCGCATTGAAGAGGGAAGAACCGAGCGCGAAATTATGCTTGATATGGAATTTTATATGCGTCGGCTCGGCAGCGAGGGCGTTTCATTTGATTTCATTGTGGTTTCGGGCAAAAATTCATCACTTCCGCACGGCGTGCCGACCGATAAAAAGGTTGAACGCGGCGATTTTATCACAATGGATTTCGGCGCCGTGGTGGGCGGCTACCGCTCGGATATGACAAGAACGGTAGCATTGGGCAGTATTGACGACGAGCAGAAAAAGGTGTATGATACCGTGCTTAAAGCACAGCTTGCGGGCATTAAAGCCGTAAAAGCGGGCGTAGTGTGCAAAGATGTTGATAAAATTTCCCGCGATATTATTTACTCTGCGGGGTATGAGGGCTGCTTCGGCCACGGGCTTGGGCACAGCGTGGGTATTGAAATTCACGAAAGACCGCTTTTCAACACACGGTGCGATACGGTGCTTAAAGCCGGCATGGTTATGACGGTTGAACCCGGAATTTACATTGAAAACAAATACGGCGTTCGCATTGAAGATATGGTATATGTTACCGAAAACGGTTGTATAGATTTAACAAACAGCCCAAAAGAGCTTATCTGCCTTTAATTTATTCTTGCATTTTAGGCTTTAATGTGGTAAACTGTCTTTTATAATATATACTGTTTTAAAAAATCAGGGAGTTGAAATCGGTTGGGTAAATACATTATAAAGCGTGTTGCGATGGGAGTTCTCAGCATATTTATAGTTGCAACGCTCACGTTTTTCCTTATGAACCTTGTCCCCGGCGGCCCGTTTGTGGCGGAAAAATCAATAAGTAAGGAGGCGCAGGCGGCGCTTGAGGCTAAATACGGTCTTGATAAACCGTTGCTTGAAAGATACGCCACCTATATGACCGACTTTGTAAAGGGCGATATGGGGCTTAGCCTTCGCCAGCGCGGACGTACCGTGTCGGATATTATCTTTTCAAAATTCCCTGTTTCGGCAAAGCTTGCGGGCTTTGCGGTAGCGGTAGCGGTGCTTGTGGGTATTCCTTTGGGATGTCTTTCTGCCTACAACCGAGGGAAATTAGGCGATAATATTATAATAGTTTTCGCAACCTGCGGCATAGCAATACCGAGCTTTATAAGCAGCGTTATTTTGTTGTATACTTTCGGCAGTAAGCTGAATTTATTGCCGACTGTCGGGCTTAACACAATGTCTTCGTATATAATGCCCGTAACCGCGCTTGCAATTTACCCCACGGCGTATATAACCCGCCTTATGCGTTCAAGCCTTTTGGACGTTATGGGGCAGGATTATATAAGAACCGCAAAGGCAAAGGGTCTTTCAAACTTTAAAATACTGTTCAAGCATGCGCTCCGCAACGCGGTTCTGCCGGTTGTAACTTATGTAGGACCTATGCTTGCAAGCCTTATGACGGGCTCGTTCGTAGTTGAAAAAATATTCACTGTTCCGGGTCTCGGCAGAGACTTTGTAAGCGCCATAAACCAGCGCGACTACACCCTTATAATGGGTACTACAATAGTGCTTGCAACCCTTATTATTACCGCGAACGTTATAGTTGATATTCTTTATAAGATAATCGACCCGCGCATTAACTTAAAGTAAGGAGCGACGAGAAGTTAAAATGAACAAAAAGTTTCCGAGTCTTCAGCTTAACCCCGAAGATTTTCTTCCCGCCACGCCTGACGAAAAAGAAAGTCTTGTAATAATGCGCGAAAGCGTAAACTTTTGGAAGGACGGTCTGCGCCGCCTTCGCAAGAACAAAATTGCAATGGTAAGCCTTGTTTTTGTTCTGCTTATAATGATATTTGCCTATGTTCTGCCCGCATTTTGGCCTTACAGCTACGAGGAGCAGATTAAATACAGCGAAAATTTAGCCCCCTTTGAGTACGGAAAGGTAGAGCAGGAAAAAATTAACGCGGGCGAGAGCGTTTTCCCGCATATCTGCGGCACCGATAAATTGGGGCGTGACTTTGCCGTGCGCCTTATGATGGGCACCAGAGTCAGCGTTACGGTAGGCCTTATCTGCGCGGCGCTCGTGCTGCTTGTGGGCGCCACCTACGGCGCGATAGCCGGATTTTTGGGCGGCTGGGTAGATAATATTATGATGCGTATAACCGATATTCTCTACACAATACCCGATGTTTTGCTTATAATTGTGCTTTCAATGGTTTTAAGACCTCGACTTGAGCAGCTTGCCAATGTTGCCGGATTTAACTGGATTCAGCTTATAGGGCCTAACCTTATAGCCATGTTTTTAGTTTTCGTTCTGCTTTACTGGGTAGGTATGGCGCGCATTACGCGTTCGCAGGTTTTGGTTTTAAAGGAATCAGAATATGTTACCGCCGCAAGGGCGCTCGGCGCTAACGGCTCAAGGATTATAAGAAAGCACCTGCTTACAAACTGCATAGGTACGCTTATTGTTACCACCACCTTGCAGATTCCGTCCGCTATATTTACCGAAAGCTATTTAAGCTTTTTAGGTCTCGGCGTTGCGGCGCCTATGCCGTCGCTCGGCTCTTTGGCGACTGACGCGGTTAAGGGTATGAACACATACCCGCACCTGCTGTTTTTGCCGGCGGTTATCATCAGTGTTACCATCCTTGCGTTCAATCTTTTGGGCGACGGTCTGCGCGACGCGTTTGACCCCAAGCTTAAAAATTAAGGGAGGGTGAGAGCATTGAGTGAAAAGCTTTTGGAAATAAAGGACGAAAGACTCTCGTTCTTCACCCCCGCAGGTGAAGTTAAGGCGCTTAACGGCGTTTCTTTCTCAATGGAGGAAGGCGAGGTTCTCGGAATAGTGGGCGAGTCGGGCTCGGGCAAATCCGTAACGGCTTACTCAATAATGGGGCTTACCGCATACCCCGGTAAATTGGTCGGCGGTACGGTTCACTTTAACGGGCATGAAATTGAAAAAATGACCGAAAAGGATTTCCGCAAAATCCGCGGAAACGAGGTTTCCATTATATTCCAAGACCCTATGACAAGCCTTAACCCCGTTTATACAATAGGGAATCAGATTGTGGAAGTTATACTTCTGCACACAAATAAAACCAAAAAAGAGGCTTACGAAAGGGCGAGGGAGCTTTTGGAGCTTGTGGGAATAAACGAGCCCACAAAGCGCCTTAAGCAGTACCCGCATGAGCTGTCGGGCGGTATGCGCCAGCGCGTTATGATTGCCATTGCGCTTGCCTGCGAGCCTAAGCTGCTCATAGCCGACGAGCCTACAACCGCGCTTGACGTTACCATACAGGCGCAGATATTGGAGCTTATGCAGGAGCTGCGCAAAAAGCTCGGTATGAGCATTATTATGATTACTCACGATCTCGGCGTGGTTGCGAGTATGTGCGAAAAAATAGCCGTTATGTACGCCGGTCACATTGTTGAGTACGGCACGGCGGATGAAATTTTCTACAACCCGAGCCACGAATACACAAAGGGGCTTATTAAATCAATTCCGAAATTAAACACGGAAAAAATCGAAAGACTAGTCCCCATTGAGGGTCAGCCGGTTGACCTGCTCAACCCCCCTGCGGGATGTCCATTTGCGCCGCGCTGCTCTGAATGTATGAAAATCTGCCTTAATAAAATGCCCCCGAAAACCGAACTCAGCGATACCCATTACAGCTATTGCTGGCTTTTGCAGAAAGAGGCGCTGAAAGGAGAGGAAAACTGTGAGTGAGAGAGAAAAACTGGTTGAAGTGCAGCACTTGCAGCAGTACTTTCCCGCAAGAAGCGGCGGCAAAAAGCAGGTTGTTCAGGCGGTAGACGATGTTTCGTTCTATATCTACCGCGGCGAGACCTTGGGTCTTGTGGGCGAATCGGGCTGCGGCAAAACAACGGTCGGCAGAACGCTTTTGCGCCTGTATGAGCCGACGGACGGTAAAATTATTTATGACGGCAAGGTTATTTTCGATAAGGAAAAGAAAATAAAGGTTGATATGCTGCCTTACCGCCGCAAAATGCAGATGGTGTTCCAAGACCCATATGCGAGCCTTGACCCGAGAATGACTATCGGCGATATAGTAGGGGAGTCAATTGATATTCACAAGCTCGCCGCCAATAAGCAGGAGCGGCACGACCGCATTATTTCCCTGCTTGAGCGCGTGGGGCTTAACAGCGAGCACGCAAACCGCTACCCGCACGAGTTTTCGGGCGGTCAGCGCCAGAGGGTGGGCATTGCCCGCGCACTGGCTGTAAACCCCGAGTTTATAGTTTGCGACGAGCCTGTTTCAGCGCTTGACGTTTCAATTCAGGCACAGGTGGTAAATATGTTTGAGGACCTGCAAAAGGATTTAAACCTTACCTACCTGTTCATAGCGCACGATCTAAGCGTTGTAAGGCATATTTCAAACCGTATAGGCGTTATGTATCTCGGTAAACTGGTTGAACTGGCGGACAGTTATGAACTTATATCCCACAGCGTTCACCCCTATACCAAGAGCCTTATTTCCGCTATACCCGAGGCTGACCCAATTGCTGCGCGCGCCTCAAAGCGTATTCCCTTGCAGGGGGATGTTCCGTCGCCCCTTAACCCGCCGAGCGGCTGCCGCTTCAGAACGCGCTGCCCCTATGCGGATGAAAAGTGCGCGGAGGTCTGCCCCGAATTTAAAGAGGTAAGCCCGGGGCATTACGCTGCCTGCCACCACCTTGATAAGGTGAATTAACACGGTATTTATTGCGCTCAGGCGCAATGGATATAATAAAGCGGCTAAAGCCGTAAAATTTAAGAAAGAGGAGATCAAAAATGAAATTCAAGAAAATGCTGGCTATTTTCTTGTCTGCCGCTCTTTTTGTAACAGCCTTTGCCGGCTGCGGTAAGAAGAAGGCAGATGGCATCACTGTTCAGATCGGCCCGAACCCCGAAACGCTCGACCCGGCTCTTAACAGTGCTGTTGACGGCGGTAATATGCTTATTACCCTGTTTGAAACCCTGCTCATTATTGATCAGGACAACAAAGTTCAGCCCGGACAGGCTGAAAAGTACGAGGTTAGCCCCGACGGTCTTACCTGGACCTTCACTATGCGTGACGGCCTTAAATGGTCAGACGGTACCGAGCTTAACGCTAAGGACTTTGAGTACACCTTTAAGCGTATAGCCGATACCAATGTTGCGGCTCCGTATGCCGAAACCGTTATCGGTATGATCGAAGGCTACAAAGACGCTATTGACAGCAAGACCCCCGAAAAGCTCAATGTTAAGGCGAGCGACGACGGCAAGACCCTTACAATTAAGCTTGCTTACCCCTGCTCTTATTTTGATAAGATCGTTGCTTTCGGTACAATGAGCCCCGTTCAGAAGGCTACCGTTGAAAAGAACGGTGACTCCTGGGCTACAAAACCCGAAACCTATGTCTGCAACGGTCCGTACACCATTACCGAATGGACACCCAGTGAAAAGATTGTTTGCAAGAAGAATGAGAATTACAAGGGCGGCTGGGATTCAAGCAAGATCGTAAACGATAAGCTCACATTCTTATTGCTTGAAGATTCAAGCGCTTCCTATACTGCCTACACCGGCGGTACCGCACAGCTTATAAAGGATGTTCCGACCGAGGAAATCCCGACCCTTAAGAAGGATAAGAAGGATGAATTCAATGTTGATCCCATTCTCGGTACCTATTACCTGAGCATGAACCTCAACAAGGCTCCCTTCAACAACAAGAATGTTCGTAAGGCTTTGAGCCTTGCTATTGACCGTGACTATGTTGCCAACACCGTAATGCAGGGCACATATACACCGGCTTACAACTATGTAGGAACCGGTGTTGACGATGTTGATCCCGGCAAGTTCCTTGAGAACTCAAAGGCAGCAAACGGCGGCAAGACCTATATCAGTGAGGATTACAAGGCTAACCTTGAAGAAGCTAAAAAGGCTCTTGCAGAGGCAGGCTATCCCGAGGGCAAGGGTTTCCCGACCATCACCTATTCTACCAACGACACAGGCTACCATAAGGCTCTTGCAGAGTATTTGCAGCAGGTTTATAAGGATCTCGGCATCACTATGAATATTGACATTGTTGACTGGTCGTCTTTCACACCCAAGCGCCGCGCCGGTGAGTACGAAATGGCTCGTAACGGTTGGGTTATGGACTACAACGACGCTTCTAACATGATAGAGCTGTTTACGTCCACCAACGGCAACAACGACGGTAAGTACAACAACCCGGCGTTTGATAAGGCTATGAACGACTCTAAGGTTGCCGACAAGACTGCTCACTTTGCTGCTCTCCACGAGGCAGAGAAGATCGTAAGCGAAGATTACGGATTTATCCCGGTTGCTTACTACAACGACTTCTGGCTCCAGAGCACCAGCCTCAAGGGCACATGGCACAGCCCGTATGGCTACTGGTACCTCCAGTACGCTTACCTCGCGGACTAATTTGAACCTGCAAAAACCTCTTGCCTCGTGCAAGAGGTTTTTTGTCTCTCGATAAATTCTAAACTCTATTTTTGCGGCGGTTCCGCCGCATTTCGTTTTTCCGCTGACAGGTGCGGCGGAAAAACACCTTTTAAGCGAAAAATAGCTTAAAAAGCTATTTTTCAAGAGCACTGGGGTGGTATTGGCGGGGATAGAGTGCAGTCCGAAAATCCTTGATTTTCGAGCGAGCGGAATTCCCGTCCAAGAGCGTGGCGACTTTTTCGACACGCTCAAACCTCTTGCCTCGTGCAAGAGGTTTTTTGTTGCAAAATTTTATAATCGGTGGTAAAATAGAACCTGAAAAGGGGAATTAAAATGAACGCTACAGACAGATTTATAAATTACGTTAAATTTGAGACCACATCGGATGAGGAAAGTAAAACCTGCCCCTCAACGGATTGCCAGCTTGTGTTTGCCGATCATCTTGTAAATGAGCTTAAGGGTATAGGCGTTACCGACGCCGAAAGAGATAAAAACGGATATGTTTACGGTCATATTCCCGCAGCGCCCGGTTGTGAGAATTTACCTAAAATAGGGCTTATTGCACATATGGACACCTCGCCCGATGTAAGCGGAAAAAATGTCAACCCGCAAATTGTAGTATTTGACGGCACAAACGCGCCTATGGTTGATAGTAAATACATAGGCGAGGAGCTTATTATTACCGATGGTACAACGCTTTTAGGCTCTGACGATAAGGCGGGCGTTGCCGAAATTATAGCCGCGTGCGAAAAAATAATTTCGGATAAAACCGTGAATCACGGAAAAATAAGCATTTGCTTTACACCTGATGAGGAAATCGGCAGGGGAGCAGATAAATTTGATTTTGAGCGCTTCGACGCGGACTTTGCCTACACGGTGGACGGCGAGGAGCTGGGCGGTATTCAGGCTGAAAACTTTAACGCCGCAACGGCGGAGCTTACTGTGCACGGCGTAAACACTCACCCCGGCTCAGCTAAAAATAAAATGCGTAACGCCATACTTTACCTTAACGAGTTTATAAACCTGCTGCCGCAGGCAGAAACACCGGCGCATACCGAGGGGTATGAGGGCTTTTATCATATAAATGGTATTGCAGGCTCTGAAACCGAGGCTCGGCTTTCAATGATTATAAGAGATTTTGATAAACAAAGCTTTGAAAAACGCAAGCAGTTTGTTCTGAACGCGGCGGAATACCTCAATAAAAAATACGGCGACGGCACGTTTGAAATAGCTGTAACCGACAGCTACTATAATATGTCGGAGGTTATTTCAAAATACCCCGAAACGGTAGAACGCGCCGAAAAAGCTATGCGCGCGGCGGGTATTGAGCCCGTAATAGAGCCGATACGCGGCGGAACAGACGGCGCGCGGCTTTCGTTTGAGGGTCTGCCGTGCCCGAATCTTTCAACCGGCGGTATGAATTTACACAGCATTTACGAGGCCATTCCGGTAAGAGGTCTTGATAAAATGGCCGAAGTGATTATAAATATTATAAAAGCTGATTAAAACCGCATTTGACGAAAAGTTTTGAGTGTTAAATACTTGACAAATATGCTTTTTTGCTATATTATTATTTGAGGCAAATACTTGTTTGGAGGTAACTGTTATGTCAATTTTGATAACCGGCGGCGCCGGGTTTATCGGCAGCCATACCTGCGTTGAAATGCTTAACGCCGGGTACGATGTTGTTGTTGTGGATAACCTTGATAACAGCAGCAGCGAGTCTCTTTCCCGTGTGGAAAAGATAACGGGTAAAAAGGTTAAGTTCTATAAGGAAGATGTTCGTGACAGGGCAGCCCTCCGCAAAATTTTCACAGAAAACGATATTGAGGCGGTAATCCATTTTGCCGGACTTAAAGCAGTAGGCGAATCGGTGCGCGAGCCGATTATGTATTACGATAATAACCTTATAAATACCTTGGTTTTAATTGAAACCATGAACGAGTTTGGCGTAAAGAAAATTGTATTTTCTTCATCTGCCACCGTTTACGGCGTTGCTACAGAAATGCCGCTGGTTGAGGGTATGCCGCTCGGCGCTATAAACCCCTATGGCAGAACGAAGCTGTTTATTGAGCATATTCTTTCAGATTTATATGCCGCCGATAAGGACTGGTGCGTGGCGCTGCTGCGTTACTTTAACCCCATAGGTGCACACAAGAGCGGACTTATAGGCGAGGACCCCAAGGGTATACCGAATAACCTTATGCCTTATATTTCGCAGGTTGCGGTAGGCAAGCTTGAAAAGCTGCACGTTTTCGGTAACGACTATAAAACGGTGGACGGCACGGGCGTGCGCGATTATATACACGTTGTGGATCTTGCTCTCGGTCACGTTAAGGCGATAGACTGGGCGCTTAAAAATAAGGGCTGCGAGGCGTTTAACCTCGGCACCGGAAACGGCACGAGCGTTTTGCAGCTGCGTGACGCATTTGTAAAGGCAACCGGCGTTGACGTGCCTTATGTTATAGACCCGCGTCGTCCCGGCGACCCCGATGAGGTTTATGCAAACGCTGATAAGGCTAAAAACGTTCTCGGCTGGACCGCGAAATACGGCATTGAAGAAATGTGCGAGGACACCTGGCGTTGGCAGAAAAATAACCCCAATGGCTTTGAAAAATAAAAATAAAGGACGGCACCGCCGTCCTTTTATATCCGCCTGTGGCGCAGCTGGATAACGCAGCAGATTCCGATTCTGAAGAACGGGGGTTCGAATCCCTTCGGGCGGGCCATAATGTGGAGACAAAAAAGATGTCTCCTGCGAAAAGCCCGAATATATCGGGCTTTTTTGCTACCCAAACGGCGATTTTTCTCTGTACCAAAACACAGATGTAAAATCGCCGTTTTCCCTTTGTGGATAGACTTGAACTCCCGAAAAGTAAATATCAGATACACAGGCAGATAGAAATCAAAAATCTATCTGCCTTTTTTATTACCCTCAACAAAAGGAGAAATCAGATATGCTACAGAAAGAATTAGCCAAACGGCTCAAAGCTCGGTACGACACCAAGATGGACGACAACAAATGGATGGAAGTGTCCTCGGACGGCATCCCACTCTGCCGGATAAAATACAACGGTCAATATTTTAGCAACGCCGACCAAAACCTCTCGGATGAATACCGCAGTAAAATTGCAGACATTCAGGATGAGATTTCTACGGTGCGGGAATATGTCGGTCTCTATGAACACGCACCGCAGATGAAGGCTGCCGATGTCTCTGATTACAGACAGCTTGCCTCCTTCGGCGATACCGTGTTGGCGGCGACCTATAGTGAAAAGAACGGCTTTATGTTCTGCACATGGAAACAGAATGCAGACGGCAATTCGGTATTTTGGGGAGATTACTCGCCGAACTATGAATATGTAAAGGAAGCCTTTGCAGTGCGCTCCGGTCTCGTCAACAAATACCGCCTGTTCAGTGAGAATGAATCGGTAGACCTTTGTCGCTGTGTGGACTTTGCAAAAGCCAACTGCGAAACGCTGACCTATGAGCAGGAACGGCAGCTGGATAAACTCCAAGAAAAACTCACAGATGCATATCCTTCCCTCGAAGCCGAGCCGCCGACCTTTGAACAGGAATCAGCACTACAACAGAATATGTAATACTATCAATCGCCCTTCGGTTACGCAAAAACCGGAGGGCTTTTTTTTATTTCACAGCAAGGAGAAAAAACAATGACCATATTTTCAGATAACCCTCACGACCGCCGAATCGAACGGTTTATGACCGCAATCCCGAACTTCAAGCCGAGAGGTGTCGGCGTTCGCTTTTCGGAGTCGCAGATACTCATCACGGTAACCGCAGCAACACCCACAGAGATACTGACGGAAACTATGAGGCAGATACGCTGTCCGCCTTTCCGAAAGAGATTCGATGAATATATAGAAAGCGAGGAAAAACCAATGACATATATAAACGAAAAGCATCGGGCAAGATTTGAACTTGCCGCCAAGAACATCGCCAAGACAAATTATACACTGCTTTCGGCGCTGTATCTGCTCACTGCCGACCAAAGGCTGTGGAGCTGCTGCAAGCACCATATAAATAACGGCTGTGTGTTCTTTGAAAATATCAAGCTCAACAACTGCTCCGAGAGAGCCTACACCCTCTATTGTGCGGCAAAGGATTTGACGCTCGGCACAAAGCACATTACCGTGTCGGATCTGTCGGACGCCGACCTTGTTCCACCTATGCTGTTCCGCACCATCTGCAACGCTATGGCGATCCGCCGCTTCGGACTCGCAGCCATCAAGGAGAACTGCCATGATTAAACTGAAAATAAAATACGGAAACAGTCTGGCCGACCTCCGCTTTCCCTGCACCGAAAAGGAAATGAATGCGGCGCTCGAAAGAATCCACGCCGAGGATGTCACACCCCTTGAACTGTATGTGTCCGAGGTCGTATTCCCCGAGGAACTCGGCTGCCTCCAAGACCGATTCGTCAATCTCGATGAAGTCAACTACCTCGGAAAACGGATGGACAGCTTTTTCGGCGATGAGGAATATCAGTTTTACGAGGCAATGAAATTAGAGGGCTTCGATACCTTGCCCGACCTTATCAATCTGAGTTTCAACCTGGGCAGATATCCGCTGATTCAGGATATCGGCGATATGGGCAAGATCGGCAGAGAATATCTGCTAACGGTCAAGGGCTGTCTGCCTGCCGATGATGCGGACGATCCGAAATATGCAGATTTCGGACGGAAATTGATTCAATCCGGCAAGGGCATTTTTACCGAACACGGCTTGCTGTTTGTTGACGAAAATACACCGTTTCAGAAAGTGTATGACGGACAGAATTTTCCGGCGTATGTGTATGAGGAAATGCTTTGCTTCATACGGACTGAGTACAACGGAAAAACCGAATTTCTGTATTTACCCTGTGAGGAAGAAGCCATCGACAAGGCGTTTGCACGGCTCGGCGCACCCACGCCGGATGATGTGGAGCTCTCATGGGAGGACATTTGCATTGATAGCGACAAGTGGATCGGACGCTTCAAGGAGATCGCCGCCGAGGAAGGTGTTTACGAGGTAAACCGCCTTGCAAATGCCGTCAACAGCGCAGATATGGACTTGGAAAAACTGTGGGCTGTTGCCGAATACGGCAAGGCCGAGGACGCCAAGCAGCTTTCACGGCTTGCTGAAAATCTTGATTGTTTTACCTTTATTATGGGCGCAAGCAATTATGAGGAGGTCGGAATATATGTAACGGAGAATAATGAGGATTTCAGTGTAAATCCATCCGTAGAAAAGTTCTTCGATTACAAAGCCTTTGGAAAATATATCGGCGATGCTTACTACGGCGAATTTGTCGACGGCGGCTTCATCTATAACGACACCGATACAAGCCTGCTCGACATCTTATATCAGGACGAGCCTATGACAATGGGAGGAATGTAAATATGATCACCGCAATTATCCGCAATAAAGAGAACACCCTTGTTCTCGAACTGCCCCACAGCATTTACGACATTTATGAAAAGCTACAGTCTATCGGCATTATGCAGTCGCCAAAGCGAATCCCGCTGACCGACAACGAGGGCGAGGACATCGGCGTAAAGCTGTTCAGTGAGAGCGACTTCGGTCGGCATCTGCTCCTCACGCTGAACGAGAAAAATACCATTACCGACGCCAATATGCTGACGCTTGTTATTGGGGCGGCAAGCGAGGACATCCAAGAGGAACTGGAACAGAATATCCTCTATGACCAGTACGATTCAATGGACGAGGTGATTTCCGCCGTCCGGCAGATGACGCAGGATGCCGGTCATGTAAAGGCTGTGTTCTTCTGTCCTCTCATCGGAAACATTGACGAGGGCGATGGAGATATGTTCACGGTCGGCGATTCCTACCTTGCCGACAGCGCCGATGAAATTGCCGACGCATTGAATCGTTACACCGCCAATGACGAAAACGATATGGCAGCCTATTATAACAAGGATGATGGTGTAAGCCAAAAACTAACCTCGGCTGTGTGGTCGGTGGAAATGCACGGCGACAGGCTGTTCGGTCGAATTGATTGCAGCCTCAAGGAAGCTCTCACAGCAGAGGAAACGGAAGCGCTTCGGGACTGGCTTACCGGACAGTGTTCGGACGGCCTCGGAGAAGGCTTCGAACAGCAGCCCATTGACACCATGGACGGCGAGCTGTTCGTCTCCTTCTGGAACAGTGGCGATGACTACGCCATGATGACCGAGAGCGAGTTTGACGAATACCTGCAGCAAAACGAAATGCAGATGGGAGGGATGTAATATATGGCCTTGTTGTTTTCTGCGGTTACCGTAACCGCAGGCTATAACGAAACCGAATTCATGGTCGGAGGAATACCGAGAGAGTACGACGACCTCGTAGGCTGGACAGCCTTTGATGACTTTATGGAAAATGTCGATGCGGAAACAGAGGTCAGCGTACACGCCGAGGTATACCTTTACGGCGGCGAGGAAACCGTGACCGCCACTCCCGAGGAGATCGCATATCTTACGATGCGAATGGAACGGGACGACCGCTTCCTCGCCGGACATTGTGACAACATCGAGGCGGTTGACTTCTCCTTTTTACGGCCGCCGGATGAATATTACGGAATGAAATTATAACGAAAACACGGAGGTAAATGAAATGAACGAATATGACCGCCTGTACAGACAGGCACAGCGATATAAAGAACTCTTTCCTAAAGGAACGCGCATTCTGCTTCTGCACATGGGCAACGATCCCCGACCTGTCGAGGACAATATGCGCGGCACAGTAATAGCTGTGGATGATATGTCCACCGTTCACTGCAGATTTGATAACGGCAGACAGCTCGGCATCATCCCCGGCGAGGACTCCTTCCGCAAGCTCACCGATGATGAACTTGCGGAGGAACAGGACGACAGCGAGGACATGGACGAGGAAAACGGCCCCGTCATGGGAATGTAGGAGGTTGCCTATTGGAACACGATATTCTTATACCGCAGCCGCAGGCAGATATGCTGCTTCGGGAAGCAGCCGAGCGTGAAGTGTCTGCAGAGGAACTGCTTGCGGAAATTATCAAAAAATATTTAGAAAGGAACGAGCGCAATGGCGGATGAAAAGAAAGGCATCACCGTAAAAATCGACGCCGACCTCCATGCCGAAATCAGAGAATATCTCGAACGGCATGAAGGGATGACAATGGCTGAGTTTATTACCCTTGCGGTGGACGATGAGCTCCACCCGAAAATACAACAGAAAGAAGGAAATAACATGGGCAATATGAGAACGATGGCATTTCAGGTGCCGGAGGAATTGTTTCAGAGAATCAAGGACTACCTGCACCGCAACAATATGAGTCAGAAGGAGTTCGTTCTCGGTCTTATTGAAACTGAACTCGAACGAGAGCAGGCCAAGCGTGAGAGACAAATTGAGAGCGAAAGCTCCAAAGAGGATACCTGCGAGGAAACAGACGAGGAAGCCGCAGAAAACGGCTTTGCAGGCGAATGTGAGAGCGACAGCGACAGCGCCTATGACGAAACAGATACGGAAACCGAGGACGAGGACGAATCCGAAGGCTTCGGTATGACGATGTAAGGAAAGTGAGGCGGATCAGAAAAAAACAACGGTATCGGTCGGATGACCTATGCCGATCAATTTTTTGGATATGTTCGCAGGTATCGGCGGCTTTCGGTCGGGGCTTGAACGGCTCGGCGGCTATGAGTGCGTCGGCTACTGCGAGATAGATAAATACGCAAAGCAGGCGTATGACGCCATGTACCCAACGGAAGGAGAATTGTATTTTGCAGACGCAAGAACCATTGATCCATACACCCTGCCGGATATCGACCTTATTTGCGGCGGTTTTCCCTGTCAGTCTTTCAGTATCGCAGGGCTCCGCAGAGGATTCCAAGATGACACAAGAGGCACTCTCTTTTTTGAGATCGCCCGAATTGCCGCCGTTAAAAGACCACCTTTTTTGCTGCTTGAAAATGTTCCCGGATTGTTGTCGCATGACCAAGGCAGGACTTTTGCGACCATCCTCGGTGCGCTGGATGAGCTGGGGTACGATGTCGCATGGCAAATCCTTAACAGCAAGGATTTCGGTGTCCCCCAATCCCGAAAGCGCGTGTATATTGTCGGATATCTTAGAGAAAGATGTGCCGGAGAAATACTATCTTTCACAAACGCAAATGCAGCGTCTCTTATCCAACTCCTTGGAGGCACAGAGGGCAATCGGGTCTACTCGGACGAGGGAGTCGGCATTACTCTCACAAGCAATGCCGGAGGCTTCGGAGGAAAAACCGGACTCTACGATGTAGCACTGCCTATCAAGGTAGATACAAAATCCGGCTTTCAGCTCGCACACCCCGGTGACAGCATAGACCTTGCCTACCCGACAATGAATACACGGCGAGGACGGGTCGGAGAAAAGATTGCCCATACCGTAACGCCCGGCAATACGCAGGGCTATTTCTTTATCGACATGAACGCCGATCCGCAGCTTACCGAAACGGCTCGGTGCATTACTGCCCGACAGGACAGCGGCATCAGCAAGCACAAGGGCGAACACTCCGCCGTGTTTATTGAGGACGAGCCGAGAGCCGTTGTGACGCCCGATAAGAAAACCATCCGTCAGCAGGGCCGTTGGATCAAAGAGCCTAACGAGCCGATGTTCACCTTAACGGTGCAGGACCGGCACGGTATCCTCCGCTACGGCAGGGTGCGAAAGCTCACGCCGAGAGAATGCTGGCGACTGCAGGGCTTTACCGACGAACAGTTCGACAAAGCCAAGGCTGCGGGGCTAAGCGACGGACGGCTCTACAAAATGGCAGGCAACGCCGTGAGCGTGCCTGTCGTTTCTGCTGTCGGTGCTGTTATTAAGCGAATCTACCAAGAACAAATTCAGAAAGGATAAGCGCGAATGAACTATAACAGAAAAATCATGAGGCTTGAACTATCCACCGAAAAAGCACTTAACGGCGGATATTATTATGCCGAATTACTGCTGCCTGCGGCGGACTACGAAATCAAGGACGCTATGCAGAGAACCCGTGCCGTCGGCAGAGAAAACACGGTTGAAGTCAGTATCCTTGAATGCGATATTCTGCCGGAGCTGCAGGACATTCGCTTGGACACCTTCAGTTTGGATGAGCTGAACTTCCTTGCCAAACGGCTTTCCTCTCTTCCCGATGAGGAACTGCCCGTGTTTTACGCCGTGACCGAGCAGATATTCAACGACACAGACGAAAACCCCGTCAGTATCAAAGACCTCATCAACTGCACCTACAGCTTGGACACCGTTCCCGTCGCTCATAATGTAAGCAATCTTTCCGAGCTCGGTCGGTTTGCCTTTGAAAATGAACTGCTTTCCGACCTCGAAGGTATCCCCGAAAGTGCCGTTCCTTTTTTGAACGCAGAACAGATCGGCAGAGTGCAGCAAAAAAACGATAACGGCGTGTTTGAAGGTCGGTTATATATCCCAACCGTGCATTATGACCGACCGGAGATATATGACGGCGAGACCTTGCCGGACGAGGAATCCGAATCCTCCGACTTTGCCATTCGTCTGCTTGTATCGGGTACGCCGGAGCATATCAAGGGCGATCCCGTAGATTCACTGACAAACAGGCAAATTCAATCAAATGGATAGAAGCATATAATGATATTCTAAAAAAAGGCGTCATGATATGCAGTGCATATTCCGATATAAAAGATAAACTACCGGGGTATTTTTCCTTGGATTCCACAAATGGATTGCACATACCTTTTGCAGTTGACAAAAGAAATCAAATTGTAGATTTTAATTTAGCTGTTGACTTGTGTTACCATGCATTTATTTCTGGCACAACAGGTATTGGCAAATCTGTTTTGTTACATTCTATTATTGCGAATACTATCAGAAACTATCATCCGGATGATGTTGAATTATGGCTCGTCGATTATAAGGCGGTTGAATTTATTGAGTATGTTAAAAACAGACCTCCTCATATCAAATTTGTAGGGCTTGATCGTTCTAAGGAATTCACCAAAAGTTACTTGCACAAAATTCATAATATAATACTCGAAAGAAAAAATTTGATAATGGATGCCGGCTTTCAAAAAATCGAAGAATATAAATCTCATTTTGGTGCAAACAGCATTCCTCGCTCTATATTAATTATTGATGAAGCTCATGTATTATCGCAACATCTGAGTGAGGATGAAGAATTAAAGCAATTTTTTGAAAATATGCTAAGTGAAGATCGCAGTTTTGGACTATCAATAATCCTTAGTGATCAAGCGTTCAAAAACAGTATGCGCGGAATAACTGAAAAAGGCAAGGCGCAAATTGGAGTCCGAGTCGCTATGAGGAATAGCTTTGACGAGATTAACAGCATATTGGAGGTTGATAATTCATACTACCAAGAACAAGAGTTTAAAAATAATATAAATACACTTTCTACAGGTGAAGCAATAAATCGTTGGAATGAAAAATTAGATGATGGCAGTGCCAGATTGCATCTTGACAAAGTTAAAGCGATATATACTGATAGGCAAAATGATAGAGCTGAAATAATTAATACAGCTAATGCACTTGCTGGAAAAAATGGTTTTAAGCCAAAAGAGTGTTATTTAGTTCTTGGTAGTGAAAGAGCTTCAATCTTTGATATGCCTAATCCCTTTGACGAAATGAAACATTTGGATGGCGGTATTCCAAAAGAGTTTGAAATAATCTTAGGAACGCCTTCATCACTGGAACCGTTCCATAAAATCACTATGACAAAGCGAAAGGCCAAAAACCTACTATTCCTTTGTGCAAAGGAAAATATGCAATTGGCAATTTCACTGTATACGGCATTAAACTTTTCAAAACTATTTAATTCAAAAATATTTGTAATGGCGGCCGAGAATCGACTTAGTGATGAATTCAAAGGTTATTTTACAACGATATTCGGAGATAGCTTGAAAATTGCCGAAAGTGCAAAAGATTACGATGACTCCCTAAACCAAATTAAAGAATGCGAGTCGTGTCTTATAATTTGGTTCGGCATTGATGAATTGTTGGATGACATGGAATTGCTTGAATCTCCTAAAACTACAGCAATTACAAATAGTGAAAATGCCCTGTATGATATTTTTGGAAATCCAAAAATATCAGAACACATAGAAAACACAGAACTTTATAACAGAACATCTGAAATAATAGACCTGCTCGATAAGGGTTCTGCTTATGGTAAGTTTTCGCTTGTTATTGCGGAGTCAATGCGCGAAATTTTAATGAGACGAGATATATCAACAGACTTTTTTGCTCACAAACTGGCTTTTGGTATTTCTCCCGATGATTCATATTCGTTGTTTGGCAGATCAAAAACAATTGATGTTGAGGGTGAGCTGAAAGAGTCAACAGTAATCTATAACGACAGCGTTTCCTATAATATTTTGAGGCCGTTTAAGGTTGAAGAAAAATTAAAAACATACTTTGGAAATGAAAGGGGTAAATAATATGTCCAACATCATCAGAGATAGTCGTGAGATGGAATTATTTTCTCAAGCAGTAGAACAATTTGATGATAATATAGGTCGTATATGTACAAAAATGGAGTCAGCTGTTTCTATGGCTGAATATGGAATGAGAGACGAATCAACAAAACAAGCGGCCAATATATTGTACGAATTAATCGCAGCGGTAAAAGAGGTAACAAACCCATTAGATGATATAGGCGCATCTATATCCAAGGCAGCAAAGACTTTGGAAAGAACTGAAAGTATAAGATTTCGGAGATGATAAAATGGCTGTAAACATAAATGCAAATCCCGGAAAAATAACTGAGTTGGCGGCAATTATCAAAGACAGTTATTTAGCAATTGATAACGAAACCTCCACTTTGAATTCACGTTTAAAATCTTTTGCTAATACTTTGGATAATGAAACCTATTGCTTAATAAAAAATAAGGTTGAAGCGTTACTTGTTAAAATATCAGAATCCGAGGATAGCGTAAAAACAATTTATGAGAATCTTGTGCAGTACGCCGAAGCGGTTGAAATATCTCAGAGAGAACTGAATTTAAAATAGGAATTCGGAAGAGTGCTATGCTCGTGCTATAATTGTGGCGTATTTTTACAAGAGGAGGTGGCTTAACTTTGATAAATATAGATGTTAATGCAGAAGCCTTAAAGGACTATTCAGATAAATTACAGAAGTGGATATGCATTTTTGACGAAATAGAGCGCAATTATGAGTCAAGTTTAAAACGTGTTAGAAGCAAAAATATCCTTTTAACAGGGAAAATAGATTCAATTATTTCAGAAAAAAGAGAGCATTACATATCTGCTTCAAATGCTTTAAGCCAGTTCATTTCAAATATGCAAAACACAGGTAGAAATGATTCCAGCTTTTTAAGGGAAGTTAATGCTTTACAGGAATCGGTAAATGAAAGAAAGCAAGACTTGGACAATGCCATTTCCACAAAAACAAGTATAGAAAGATTATATGCAAATTTCGAATCAAATTACAAGCACAATTTAAAACAAATCTTGACATTCAAAGAAACGATTATTGATCTTATAAAAAGGTCTCATTCCAGTATTAATGAGTATGTTGATGCAATTGAAAAATCAGAAAAAGAAATCAAAAGTATTAACAATGCTGTTATCAAAACATCAAGTTTAAACGGTATTACGTGTAGGTCTCTTACAGCACAGTCGAGTGTAAATCAAGCAGATTTTATAAATAATGCATTGTCTATTTATATGCAAAACAGTGATAAACCGCTTGGATATTATTTAGATGATATCAAGCATGAAGAAATTTCAGGATTTTCTGTCACAAATCAAGAATGGCATTCTCAAGGGGATTATTCGGTATTTAACACTCCGGAGGAAACAGGAAAAAGCTTGGATTCATGTCAAGGAAAGTTGGATGGCTTTTGGGGAACCTGCGGATGTGTAAGTTGTGTAAACATATTAAAATTAGCGGGAATTGATATTTCTGAAGAGGAACTGGTTACCTACGCTGCGACTCACAGTAATATGTCTGGAGAAAGTCTTTGTACATATGGTCATACGGATTATGCAGCCAACGGGGGGACGACATCACTTGATAGAAAGAATATACTTGAAGCGTATGGCGTTAAATCTGATCTTGTACCAGCCTCAATAGATAATATATTTCGTGCTGTAGGTCAAGGAAAAGGTGTTATCGCATCTGTCCATGCGGATTATTTATACGATGGCAAAATCAGTGCGGATGACAGGCATGCAATAATAATAACAAGTGTAAAATACAAAAACGGGAAACCATACAGTATTATTACTTGTGATTCCAATAACAGACCTTGTGAGGAATATTATGTCAGTGCTTTTCAAGTTGCATTAACTGATAATCCACTAAATGTTACGACTAAGATTATAAGGTGAATGCATGATGAATTATGATGAAATAAAGAGGATGTTGTCCAAAGAGAACCTTTGCAGATTGATTCCGGATGGACTCATTCTCTCCGAGCCAATATTGGGTATTGGAGATGATTTACCTGTTGTAAATTTTTTTGTAATGAGTAGATCCCAACAAAAATATCATCCATTATACAAATTCTCTTTATCTGTTGAAAAAAAGCAGCTTGTAACATTTTCTGAATACTCAAACAGTGTATATTGCGATAACGAACATACAATCGGGTTAACGATTGAAGAGTTTATCCAATACAAGGATCTTTTTCAAAAAACAGGAGATATGTATTATGATAAAGCAAGGGTAGATTCTGAGATCTTGTGCGAGTATATGAAGTTGTTGTTAAAATTAGTACCATATTCATTGATGAGTTATTACAATGATTTATCTCCAGATTTTTTTGCTTGGGTACGAGAGACGATTAAGTGAACTCAAGCATCAGCGATACTAATGTCTATTCAATCTCATTTTTCATAAAATCGCTAACTTTTTGGATCTGAATAATCAGAAGGGGTGAAAATATGCCAACAGAAATTAAAGCAGCTTTTATTGGCTTTTGTGGTACCATAATTGCTGCAGTTATTGCTTTTGTTAGTGTTATTATCACTTTAAAATGTAAAAAACGGATGAAATTATCCACAGAACAATCTTTTGCTCGATTTCTTACGCAAAAAGATTGTTTAAAAGAAATTATAGCAAATGTTGAATCAATTTCTGCATATACAGTTAATTCCCATGAGATATATAATAAGTTGAATACAATCTTTGAGCAAAATCCTATGATAGCAATTGAAAGAGTAACGCTGTTAGTCAGAAAAAAAGCAGATGAGAAATCAAAAGATATTGATTTGCTAAATCAAAATATTGAACTATGGAAAGTGCTTGTTCAAAAACAGAAAATAAAAAATCTAACGATTATTGCTTATGACCATGACCCCGATCACTATTATACACTGTTAGGGAAAAGTCTATTATTTTGTGGACAAGTATTGTTTGATGAAACTATGCCAACAGGAACAAAAGTGGATTATTCTCCTTTGGCTTATGATAATTCGAATGAACTTGGTCGTCAAGTTATTGAACATTATCAAAAACATTTTGACAATGTTGTGCAGCATTATGAAAAAGACGCTACATTATATAATTCGCAAGAGTAACGATACTTGTTCTAAATAAATATTAATGTGCTTTGATTGCTCTTTAAATAGAAATGAACCTCACAAGAATTTTCTTAGTGAGGTTCATTTTTATATTTTTTAGTTGTAATTACTGTAATAAAATAATTGTCGTTTCATTATAGAACTTTTGCGAAGAAGGGAAAAACCGACCCTGCTCCTTTGCATAATGCTGCATTGTTGCACGGTAATAATATCCCGTCGGAAGACCTGTAGGGCTATAATATGATCCGGAGTGGAAAAAGCGGTCTTTAGCAATCTGATCGGATTTGCAAACAGTAACCCATTTATTATTTTCCCAGCGCTGAATGGTTAGGTTTTTTCCTCCGATTTCAGCCATAGTTGTCACAGCTCCGGTTGCAAAGTTGACACGAAGCCCGTGATTATCGACTTGAGCAATAGTTAACTCAGTACGATTAATCAAGTTTGTAGCACGTGTATTGCTATTTGGTGAATAGAGCCCTTCTCCGTAACCGGGGGTCTGCGACAGAATACCATCAGGTATCGTTTTATCGTTTTCTTTAGCAAAAACAGAAAACGATGTCATGCTCAATAAAAGCAATACCGCTAAGAATAATGCCAATGGTTTTTTTACTAACTTCATAAAAACGCTCCCTTTAATCTATGGTTTTTAAAATATCAACAAAATCATCATAAGGCATATTTCCGGAGATTTGATAAACTGTAGTACCGGAAATATAATATGCCGTATATGTTTTATCAATATTGAAAACAGAGATTGTAATATTTTCTACTTGGAATTGTGTGCATAATTCCGCATCAATTGATGGCGCAGTAGCGCTAATTGCTTCTGCGTTGTTATAATCCGAAATGATAAAGTTCAAATTCTGATTATTGCCAACCATCTGAAAGCAAATGTCAGTACACTCAGTAGAACGCTCATTTGTATAATAATTAGTCGCCACAAAAGCATCTGGAATGTTTCGAGGCAGTTTATAGGTATCGTTATTAAAGAAATCCTCAATTTGTTTCTTTACAGTGTCTGATGCTTCTGTTTCATTATCGGAAGTGGCTCCTGTGTAAAGATTAAATTTGTTATGCATCCATTTGATTCCGTCTGCAATTAAAGAAGTTTTTGCGGACACTGCAAGACTTAATGCAATTATCAGAATAACGGCCACACAGATAGTCAGTCGTTTTGTTGGGACTGATTTATTCGGAGCAGTCCGTTGTTTTTTACTTTTATGAATAATGGATGCTACTTGTTTGTGTATTTCTTTCTGAGTGATTTTAATGTCAACGCCTTCTTTTTCAAATAATTCATTGACCTGTGCCTCAATTAAATCCACATCCATATCACTAAGCGGTTTATCTATTTCATTATTAATTTGATTCCTTTTATCATCCATTCAAATCACCGCCCTTATTAATTGCCTCTTTTATGAGCTTTTCAATTGTTCGTCTGATGGTTTTCATTCGCTTACAAATAGCAGCTTCACTGACATTTTGGTTGAAAGCGATTTGTTTATAAGTTAGCTTGTGTATGTAATAGTCCGAATATAATGCCTTATCTTCTGCATCCAGTGTGTTCAAAATATCTGAAACAATCTGATCAATATGCTTCTCTATGTTATCTACCTCAACTTGTTCCTCAATCGAAAGATTATCGACAATATTTGTAGCATTGATATAGTCAGCGATATCTCTATTGCGACGCTCAACTTGATGAGCATATTCTAAGCATACTGATTTGGCAATCTTATAAAGATAGGCACGATGGTTTTCAATTGGAGTGCTTTTCTCCAAACGCATTAAATATCGCACGAAAGTTTCCTGTGTGCAATCTTTTGCATCATTTTCGTTACCTACCATGCAATAGCAATATTTAAAAATCGATTCGTAATATTTATCGCACGATTCTCGAAAGGTAGTGTTTATTTTGTTTTGCTTTATAAAATTTAGCATGTATATAACACCATTTACTTATATATTGCATATATTTTACAAAAAATATCCAACAATTACAATATGTTTTTGGCAATAAATGACATAATACACACAAATTAAAAATGTGTTGACTGATTTGGTGTTGCTAATTTATACAACTTGACGAAATTAGTAAATTTTTACAAATTTATGTCTCTACTTATATGAGGGAAATATTATCAAGGAGGGTAGAATCGTTTAAAAACATCCCATCAATGAGGAAAAGGAGATATAATTTCATGAAAACAAAGCGATTGTTATCCGTAATTGCTGTGATTTTAGCACTTTTGATTACGCTCAATACAGCATCTGCGGCGATGGGTACAGCAGCAGATTATCTCAATGAAATAACAGCTACGGAAAATTCCAATGAATCGGAAAATGATATATTTTCGCCTCCGGAAAAATCACCAGTATCAGAAAATGAAGATATAACTGTTTCCGATAATGCACTGCGGTTTCCCGATGTGCAAAACAGTCAGAGTTTCGAAGAAGCCGAATACGGCGAGCCGATTCAAATTGATAAAAATTCTAAGGTTTATCAAACCGGCGATAGAAGCTTTAGGACTGTCTTTTCCGAAATTCCAAATACATTTGAAAATAAATGGGGAAAGGAAACGGAATACAATAGCACTCTTGTGCTGAAAGAAAAATTGTTTAGCAGCGACTATTATACCGCCAAAGCCAGCGATATAAAGGTAAGACTTCCTGCTGAAGAAGAAACTAACCCCGGAATCTCCGTTGAATATGACGGTGTTAAGGTAAAGCTTGAATTGACTGATGGTAACTATACTAAAGCTGCAGTCAAGGAAAATGCAGTTCGGTATAATGATGTGTTCGACGGCGTGGATGTTCAGTACACATTAAACGCTCTTGGCATGAAGGAAGATATTATCCTAAACAAGTATGTAGATAAATCATCTTTTACATATAAGCTAAAGGTCTCTGGTGCACAGATCGTTTCCGAAAATAATGCTCTAATGCTTTTCAAAAATGGAAGCGAAACTCCCACGTTGACGATTGCTGCACCTGTAATGACAGATTCCAATGGTGCTATTTCAGATGCAGTAACATTGTCTCTTGTGGACGATATATTAACTGTTTCAGCCGATGAAGAGTGGATTCAAGCTCCGGAACGTGCTTATCCTATTAAAATTGATCCCAATTTTACGGTCACATCAGGAAAAATTGATGTTGCTACCGTTAGTGAACATCATGGTAGATATGCGGCAAAGGCATACGGCTATGTTGGAGATTTAACCGCAAATCAAATTGGTGTCCCTGGGGCAAAAGATTTGGGTCGCACGAGAATGTATTTTGCTATCAATGATGATTTCAGTTCAATCCCAGAAGGCTCAAAGATAAACAGTGCATCACTTAGAATATATCAATACACAAAAATTGGTTCTTCCGAAATCGGGTGTTATCGTGTAGAAGATGCATACGATATTGGTAGTATAGATTTTAAGAAGGCAATTACATTAAATGAATCCATTGCCGGGGAAAACTCGGTGCTGAGTTCAAGCGTAGGATTTCATGAATTTGATATTCGCCAAACGGTAAACGATTGGATTCGCGGAATTGCACCTCAATATGGTTTGTGTGTAAAGGCACTTGACGAATTTAAGCCGATTGGAGCATTTTTTACACCGTATTCCAGCTCCAGTAACGGTGGACAAGGTTCATTTACAGAAGATAAAGCACCTCAAATCATTGTGGATTGGGAAGTTCCGAATCCGGTAGATCCCAATTATCCGTTGGATAACACAACAATAAATCTTCGTACAATTATTGAAACCAATAAAGATGGTTTGCTTAGATTTCACGGTATTTTTGCAGACGGTGTTGCACAGCCTAATTCTGTTGTAAATTACGCTTTGAACGATTCTTCAAAGGAGAATCAGACAAAGGCGGTTTATGCATCTCCGTCCTATAAATATCCCGATAGCACGAATTTCAACTCATATTTCCCTGCAAGGGCTACCAAATATAAAGACATCCTAAGTAACTGGCAGACAGTTGTCCCGTTTACTAATCCGGATTTTGATACGATTTATAAATATTCAGCAACAGCGTCCAAAGACGGAGTAACGGGAAACACAGTAAAATCTGATGAGTTCTTGATTTACAAAATCAAGCAATATGATGTACTGCCAAAAATCGCCAATTACTATGGCGTCCCGATTAGTCAAATAATGTATGATAACCGTGTGCAGGATATTTTGCTTATTGAAAACAACACGATTATCATTCGTAATCCCACTAAAAACGGAAACCACCCGTACAATCCCGAACCTTTGGACGATGATATGAAACGTCGAATTGACTCGGCATTGATGGGTAGAGGTAAACACTGTGAGTTCGGTTTTGAACCGATCAATTTAAACACCGGAAATTTCTATATGAATCAAACGGATATTTCTATCCCCGATTACAATGGAAATTTCAGTATAGAAAGAACCTATAATTCTAAAAATGCCGGCTACAACAGCATTTTTGGACGAGGCTGGCAATTTGCTTATTCCGAAAGCCTGACCAAAAGAGAAAATGGCGAATTCATTTATTCTCGCGGTGACGGCAGCTCACTCATATTTACTCCGCAAAGCAACGGAGAATACAGTTGCCCGAATGGATATTATCTTACTTTCACACCAATTGTTGTGGCAACTAAAGAAGGTGACTTCGGCGGAGAGGAACTCGAAACATATAATGTTTACGAATATGAAATTAAAGAAGCAAACGGCACAGTCAAAAGATTTAATTTTATGGGCTTGCTCATCAAGGTTACTGATGAAAAAGGTTTTACAACAACACTGACCTATGATGACAATTATAATATTGCTTCTATTACCTCGCCTGCAGGTAAAAGCTATGCATTTTCTTATACTGCGGATGGTTATGTCAACTCGGTAACATTGCCGAACGGAAAGCAGCTCAAATACAGCTATGATGATGAAAACAATCTGATAGCTTATAAAGATGCTGCCGGAAACACAACCTCTTATGCGTATAATGCACAGCATCAAATGACAAGCTGGTCTGATGCAAATGGCGATGTTGTTAATACAAACGAATTTGATTCCGAAGGCCGAGTAACTAAGCAGACCGATGGCAACGGAAATATGACTCAGCTCGTCTATGGCGATCATTCTACAACAACTACAGATGCAAACGGCAATGTAACAGTCTACCGTTACGATGACCAATATCGCACTACCAAGATAGAATATGCTAACGGTAGCAGCGAAGAAAAAATCTATGACGCAGCTAATAACCTCGCTGCTGTTATTGATAAAAACGGAAATCGGACAAGCTATGAATATGACGGTCAAGGCAATCTTGTTAAAGAAATTCGCTTTGACGGTGCAGAAAAAACATTGTCATACAACAGCGAAAATCAGCTTGTAGAATCCGTTGATTTTAATGGTGCAACTACAAGATACACTTATGCTGACAAAAACCTTGTTTCTGTGGAAAATGCAGATGGAAGTACAACTGCATATGACTATGATTCACTCCATAGAATCGTCAAACAAACTGACGGTAATGGCAATGTGACAGAATACTTGTATGATGGTGCATGGCTGTCCGAAATGAAAAATCCGAACGGCGGTATCAATCATTATTATTACAATGTATTCGGTCAGCTTGTCACACTTGTGGATGCATTGAATCAAACCACTCGATTTGTCTATGACGATGCCGGCAGAAAAGTTCAACAGCAGACGGCAGATGGCGCAATTACAAAATTTGAATTTGACGCAGCCGGAAACACTGTTGCAATAACGGATGCTAACGATAGCAAGTTTACATTTGAGCATGACGCTAACGGAAACATTCTGAAAGCCACAGACCCATACGGCAATAACACGGTGTATACATACGATGGTATGAATAACCGAATTTCAGAAACCGATCCGTCAGGAAAGACCGTTACTTATACCTATGATTGCTTTGCAAATGTGCTTACTACTACTGATGCAGATGGTAATACAACTACACTTGCATATAATGCGACAGGCAAGCCTATCAAAATTACTGATCCGAACGGAAACGAAACGCTGTACGAATATGATACACGTTTCGATAAAATTTCCAAGGTGACAAATGCTGTCGGTGGCATACAAACAATTACTTATGACACGGTCGGCAATGGCGTAAGCGCAACTGCATTCGATCAGACAACTGCAAGCTATGTTTACGATACAATGCAGCGCGTTATAAAATCTACAGACGCTGCCGGATTGCAGACAACATATACCTATGACAACAACGGCAATCTGCTGAAAGCAGAAGACAGCACCGGAAAAACAACAACATATGTATACGACAGTATGAACAATGTTGTTTCCTCGACACTTTCAAATGGTGCAGTTTTAAGTTACGAGTATGATTTGCTCGGAAGAATAGTTGCTGCGGTAGATGCATTGAATGGCAGAACCACTTACACATACAATGCATTGGGTCAGCTTACATCCACAACAGATGCACTTGGACGCTCTAATTCTTATGAGTACGACAGTATAGGAAATACATTAAAGTACATTGCAGCTAATAACGGCGAAATGTCTTATCAATACGATAAGCTCGGTCATGTAACAAAAGTTACAGATGCATTAGGCAATTACGCTTCTTATACTTTTGATACCAGTGAAAATATGGCGTCATTTACAGATGTATACGGCAATACATCTTCGTATGAGTACAATGGCAGAAACCTCATAACTAAAATTAACGACGCTCTCGACCGTACCTATTCGTTTGCGTACGATAATAATGGTAATAAGGTTGAAACTACAGCTCCGGACGGCACAAAAACTCTTATGGAGTATGACGGATTAAACCGTTTGATAAAACTGACCGATGCCGCCGGATTGGTAACTACATACGAATATAATTCTCTTGGTCAACTTACCGCAGAAAAAGATAACGCCGGCAAAAATACGCGCTATAGCTATGACGCTGCCGGACGGGTATCGACAATTACTAATGCAATTGACCAGACCGTAGTATATACCTATGATGAGCGCGGAAATATTGCATCTATCAAAGAAGCAGACGGAAACATAACTGCTTACACTTATGACAGCATCGGCAACATAACTTCCAGCACCGATGCAGAAGGTAAAGTTACAACATATACCTACGACTTGAACGGCAATCTTTTGACTAAGAAAGATTACGCACAGAGAGTATGGCAGTATTATTACGACGCAGCAAACCGCCTTACATCCACAAAGAATCCTTTGAATGAGGAAACCGCATATGAGTACAACTCTATGGACTTCCTCACAAAAGAAACTAATGCAAAAGGCGTTTCAACTGTAAATGAATATGATATTGCAGGTAATCTTTTGTCCGTAACAGATGGGAACGGCAACAAGACTTCATATGAATATGACGACTTATACCGTATTACTGCGACAATTTCAGCAGACGGCGGTAAACAGGAATATTCTTATGATGCGGCTGGCAACTTACTGAATTACAAAGATGCACTCGGTAATATTACTGCTTACAGCTATGACAGTATGAACCGTGCAATTCAGATTACAAAACCCACAGGCGGAAATTATCAATACACTTACGACGCACATGACAATCAAACGAGTATTACAGATCCGCTTGGCAATACGACGACCTTTGCGTACGATTTACACAGCAGTATGGTATCTAAAACACTGGCGAACGGTGCGGCATATACTTATGCTTATGATGCTATTGGCAGAATTGTCGGTCAGACTGCTCCGGAAGGTTTGTCAAAATCTTATACCTACGATGCCGCCGGCAATCTTGCAAGCGAAACAGATCAGTCTAACAGAACCACATCATATGCATACGATCAGATGCATCGACTGACATCCTCTACGAATCCGGCAAATGCCACAACTAATTTCGGATATGATCAGCGCGGTAATTTGATTAGCGTTGCGACCCCGAAAGGCTATACAACGCAGTATGAATATGATGTACTTGACCGAATTTCAAAAACACTTGATCCTACCGGCAAAATATCTGAAATGCAGTATGATGCAGCCGGTAATTTGGAACGTGTGGTTGAAAACGGCGGTCGTGTTTACAGTTACACGCATGATAATGTTGGTAACTTACTGACCGTTACAAATCCGCTGAATCAAACAATGTCTTACACTTACGATTCAATGAATCGTAAAACTTCAGAGACAAACCTCGGAGGCAACACAAAGTCATATACCTACGATTTGAATGGTCAAACATTGAGTGTTACCAACGAACTCGGCGGTGTATCATCATTTGAATATGATGCAAACGGAAACATCTTGTCTGCAACCGATGCAGAAAACCGTAAAGTGTCTTATACTTATGACCTTGCAGACCGTTTGATTAGCGTAACAGAGGCAGATATCGTCGTTGCAGAATATGCTTACGATAGTGTCGGTAATCTTATAACCTACAAAGACGGTAACGGCAAGGATACCGCTTACACCTACAATCAGCTTGGTGAGATGACGTCCACTACAGATCCGCTCGGCAATGTTAAGGAATTCTCGTATAACGCCAATGCCATGCTGGATACAGTTACGAATCCCGACGATTCCACCGTGCATTATGATTACGATGTCCTCGATCAGATGATCAGCAAGAGCTATGATGAGGATGAAGATGCGCAGGCACTTTGGGGTTATGATGCAGACGGTAACAGAATTTCTATGGATGACGTTGCCGGAACAACAAATTATGAATATGATTCTGTTGGCAAAATCACTGCGGTAAATCTTTCTAACGGTAAAAAGATTACCTATACTTATGATGAGTACGGCAATCTTGCAACATTGACCTATCCGGATAACACAACTGTTGATTATACCTACAATGAGCTGAACCAGCTTGTACAGATTAAAGATCGACAGAATAAGGTAACCTCTTATGAGAGAGATGTAAATGGCAATGTCGTAAAAGTTACAAGACCCAACAATACTTATACCACCATAGAACATGATGCTATGGGCAATGTTGTAAAGATTGTTAATATGGGTATAAATCCTTATTATGACATTGCGATGGAATTGTCTCGCTTTGAGTATACCTACGACTTGTCCGGCTTTATTAAGAGTGAAGTGGCAACGAGTGATAAAACTGTCGTAACGAATCTCTATATCTATGACAGCCGTGCACAGCTTGTTTCAAATGCTACTACAACAAAGTATAACGGCCAAATAACTGAAGCAACGGAAACTACATATACATATGATAACGCAGGTAACCGTCTTACTTCTGTAAAGAAATCCGGAAATGATTTGCTTTGTAACGTTACTTATGTATATAACGGCAATAATCAGGTTACGGACATTTTCGGCTCCTGCGATGATAACGACACCAAGGACAAGCACGTTGTTCTTTCATACGATGCCAACGGCAACCTTATTAAAACTGAGTGCAACGATACCGAAAAGGTAGTGGATTACACTTATGATAATGAGAACCGTTTGAAAGCCGTTAAGGAAAACGGTACTCTGCTTATGGCGGCATTGTATGACGGCAACGGCGACAGAATCTTTAGACTCGATTATCGTAAAAATCCGCAATATATTTCAAACCGCGGTGGCACTGCCGAAAATGTGTACTACAACTATTCATCCTGCGGCATTTCTTACGATCATGACATGATAAGAGATGAAATGCTGATACCGAATGACATAACACAGAATACTTCCATTAACTACGAACTGACAGGGTATATAAACGATATTAACTCGCAATATACACAGGTTCTTATGGAGTATGGCGCAAATCAGAGCATCACCAATGTTTATGAATACGGAGCACAAAGAAACAGTGCAACCATAAACGGGTCAAAGGGATATTATCTCTATGACGGACGCGGATCTGTTGCAAGCCTTTCTGGACAAACGGGCGGAAATATGGTACAATATTTCTATGATGCGTATGGTGTCACTACGACCAATTACGGCAATCAGCTGAATAACCCGTACCAGTATAATGCTGAATACACGGACAGCTCGACAGGTAACCAGTATCTTCGTGCAAGGTATTACGACGCGGCAAGCGGCAGGTTCTTAACCAAGGATACATACCTCGGCGAAACCAACGATCCGTTAAGCCGAAACCTGTATACATATGCCCGTAATAATCCTACCAATCTGATAGACCCAAGCGGTCACTTGTTTGGCACTATTATCTTTGCGATTGTAGCTACGGTTACTGTTGTAACAGCAGCAGTCAGCACATATAATACTGTCAAATCTCATAATCAGCAAAGCGAACAGATTCGCAATCAACAGTCAAGTTATGAGAAGAATGCAGAGGTTCAGACAGGTGTTAATACTGCTCCGACAAACCTTAGAGCACCTTCCGGACCAAATGACAAGGGTAAATTCAGCTACTACAACGCAAAGGATAAAAAGGTTGTTACATTTACGGATGCGGCAGCTTACTATGAGTACAAAAAGCTTTGCGAAGAATTAGATAAGCTGGATCAGAACCTTGCAATAAGCATCGTCCATAATACTTTGGATGTTCTCGGCGTTATTCCCGGATACGGAGAAGTTGCAGACGCTGCAAACGGTCTGATTTATCTTGCTGAGGGCGATTATTTCAACGCAGGATTGTCCTTTATTTCCTGTATCCCTGTAGCGGGCGACGCGGCAGGTAAAGGCAGTAAAGCGGCAAACAAGACATTAGACGTTGCAAGTGATATTGCAAAGCATGGCGACGATATTGTCGATGCTGCAACCGATATCGCAAAGCACGGCGATGACATTGTCGATGCTGCAAACGATATTGCAAAGCATGGCGATGATATTGTTGACGCTGTCGGCGATGCCACCAAGTCTTCTAAGACGATGACTTGGAATGAATTCCAACATGCGAATAAAGGTAAATATGATAAAGCCGGAATGAGCGACGCATGGAATCAATATAAAAAGGCAAACGGACTTGATACTCCAAATCCGAAAAAGGGAAATTCTTCCTTACTAAATAAGAATATGGGTGGTCAAAGACCTGATGGCTATGCTGCGCATCATATTGTTGCGGGTGATGCTCCGGGCGCTGAAAAGGCGCAAAAAATTCTTGAAGACTTCGGAATTGACATTAATGATGCAAGCAATGGTGTTTATTTGCCTACAAATGATTTTTCTGGTGGGGCGAATCACAGAACATTGCACACCAATGAGTATTACGATAAGGTAAACACTGAATTAGGGTTTGCTCAAAGCAGAGAAGAAGCCATTGAAATATTGAATGACATCGCCCAAAGGCTTGCTAATGGTACTTTTTAATTAAACAAGGAGAACAGAACGGCTATGAAACTCTATCAATTATGGTCTGATCATACATATCGTGCATTTGAAACAAAGGAAAAAGATGAGTACAAAATTTTTTCCTTTCGCGGTGCGCCTATATCTGATTGGACTGATGTAACATTATATCCAAGTATGCATCGCACAGAAATCGGTAAAGAAGTAGGAGATGTTTTACCTGTAGATATTAGTGCTGTTGTTGTAAATGCTCATTGCTTCAATATAATAAAAGAGCATATTCAAGGCGCAGTACAGGTGTTAAATGCCAAGCGCGAAACGCAACAGCTCTTTGTACTTAATGTTACAGAAATAAGAGATTGTTTAGATCGTGAAAAATCAAAATTAAAGCTGTTTTCCAATTCTGGTCGAATTATGAGAATTGAAAAGTATGCTTTCCATCGGGAAATGCTTAGCAACGCTTTTATCTTTAAAATACCCGAAGAGGTTCATGCTCATCCATATGTAACAGATGGTTTTAAGAATCTTATAGAACAGAATGGGATTAAAGGTTTTAAATTTGTCCTTGTGTGGCAAGATGAATGATTTTTATAATCACAAAATTATATGATAGTCGTTTTTTGTGTTTTGAATTCAATTGATTCAAATACAGTAATCTATGACGGAATTGTTAGAACACTTAATCAACGAACGCCCAATCTTGTTTGCCCGTTATGTTGGATATCTGGTTATTGCAATAGTTAGCATAATTACAGCACTGATAAAACGGAACAAAAAGAAATAGGCACAGCAACCCCAATCGCCGTATCCTCAAGGTACGGTGATTGGGGAATTGTATAAGGTGAACTGTTAATAAAGCTGATTTCCTAATTCTGTGTAACCTTTATCCGTGCGGAAAAAGCAATTTGTATTATGTTCCTTGACAGTAAATGAAATTCGCTCTCCAAACGAAATGCACTTTAAGAGATAGAAATATGAACGCACTGTTGTCCGTATGTTCTCAGCTTGTATGCGCTGTTATGGATTTAGTGACCTTTATATAATGCAACAATAGGAGGTGTTGCGTATGAGAAAAGACAATAGAATAGAATGCTGTGTGAAGCACAATGCATATAAATATTAAGAGCGTCAAGCTTGTGTAAAAACAAGTTTGGCGCTCTTATTTTATGCCTTTGACAAATTACTTGCGATTTCAGCGATATGTAGCAGTAGTTCGACAGTTTCTATCAAATAAAACAAATAATTTTTCGACAACGAGCATATTATGCAATAAGAGGGATTGTTTTAATTTGCTAAAGGAGAATACAAAAAAATGAACTATAGGACAGCAACCATATGCCGTACCGGAATGACAAGGTGAACAAATGAAAAATAACAAAAAGCGAAAGGCGTTGAAATAGCTTACCGTGTTCTTTTAACTCGGACAAGCATTTTAACAAAATTGAGCCATTATTTTTTTTACATATCGGCTCGACAAAATTCTAAACAAAACAAGCAAATAGCCAAAGGAATTTCCGAAAAAGCGGAATTTCAGCTTGGCTTGACCTTTTGCGGTCTGTGCAAAGCTTTTTCATCTCATAGACGCTCGGCAGTAGGATGCCGTAGCCCTCCGTATCAATCGTTTTTGCCCTAACAAAAAACGATTGAACGGAGGTACATAACCTTGAAAAAACAACCCAAAGCGGTTTATATCATAGAAAACGGCGAGTACACGGAACTGACCTATGAGGAGTTCCGCTGCCGTGAGCAAATCTGCCCGTTATATGCGGACAAGCTGTTCCTGCCTCTCTACGGCAGGCTTATGGAGGTTTCCAAAGAGGACTACACGGAATTCTACCGAGCAAAGCGCCGTCAGAAATATCTGGACGAACGCTCTGCAAACAACGGCGACTTCTCCTACGATATGCTTACCACCGATGAATTCAGCGGCGAGGATATCCTCATTGCCGATCAGCCGGATGTATGCGACACCGTAGTGGAAAGCATTATGACGGACAAGCTCTACAAGTCCTTGCAATTGTTGAACCAAGATGAGAAACTCTTAATTCATGCCTTGTATTTTGAAAGAAAATCAGAACGCAAGGTCTCGGAGGAAACCGGAATACCTCAAAAAACCATCAATGATCGCAAACGGCGGATTATCGCTAAACTCAAAAAACTTTTAGAAAGTTAAAAATAAATCCGCTCAGCCCTCTCATCTTTCGGCATGGAAAGTGAGGGGGCTTTCTCTATAGCCTCTGCTTGTTCTTTGACAACCGAATAGTACAGCGCATCTTTTACCTTCCTTCTGCCGTCGGCGAGAGCCGATAAGCTACACGACCTATGAGTCGGACGGTGCGGCGCATCTGCACCGAAGGCCATGACAGGCAGAAGAAATAATGATACTTCCGTTCAGTCCTAAAGTCGAGCGTGATAAAACCGTCGCAACAAAGGAGAGCGGCTCGGAGAGATCCTCGGAGTGGTGAGATTCCAATGAGGTCAAATGCATGACCGGAGGGTGCGTTCCTTAGTTCGGGGCGTCGTGGACAAATACGGACAGAAAAAAGAACGATTGATACAAAGACAATACAAGGCGGTCGTTTGCCCATAAGCACTCGGCCGCCTTTTTACTTAAACGGAGGCTAAATATGAAAGAGATTAAACGAGGCGAAATCTATTCCGCCGACTTCGGCGCAGGCTTCGGCAGTGAGCAAGGCGGCGTTCGACCGATTTTGATTTTGCAGAATAATACTGGCAACAGGCACAGCCCCACCACCATTGTGGCGGCAATCACAAGCCGAAAGACAAAGGCGGCTCTGCCCACCCATGTAACGATAAAGACAAGCGGTCTCAAGACCGAATCCACCGTTTTGCTCGAACAGATCAGGACGATAGACAAAGCACGGCTCGGCGAGTATATCGGCAAGCTCGACAGCAAAACCCTCGCCGCCGTTGACCGTGCCATTGTGGTAAGCCTCGGCATCAAATACTTGGAGGGGCTGCTCAATGGATAAAAGAACTGACATCAACAACGCATCATTTGCCTACGGCATAAGCCTTTTGCGAATGCTGCTTGATATGGATTTAATAACCGAGAACGAATACGAACGGATTGCACGAATCAGTGCGGAATACTACGACACCGAGGTAGTTTGTGTCTGAAATCTTAATTCGCAAATTTCCGAAAAATAGTGCTGGATGTATTCGAACTCCTGTGGTATTGTGTGTGTTGCCAAAAGGCAGATCAGCAAGGCAGCCCCTTGCAGAAAGGAGAAAGAGAAAATGAAAACGATAACCGAAATCACACGGCAAAAGCCGACGCCGCCACAAATACGGCTTGCGGCTTACTGCCGAGTATCGAGCGACTCAAGCGACCAGCTTCACTCCTTCGCCGCACAAATCAAATACTACTCCGAATATTGTAAACGGCATCCCGAATACAAATTCGTAGACATTTATGCGGACGAAGGTATAACAGGCACAAGCATGGAAAAGCGTGATGACTTCCGCCGAATGCTGCGGGACTGCAAAAAAGGTCTGATAGACCGCATCATCGTAAAATCCATGTCACGCTTCGCCCGAAACACCGAGGAAATGCTGACGGCACTCCGAGCTCTTGAACAAATGGAAGTCAGCGTATATTTCGAGGAACAGGGGCTTGATACCAAGTCGATGAACAGTGAGATGTTCGCTACCTTCCCCGGCATGGTTGCCCAACAGGAAAGCGTGTCCATATCGCAGAATATGCGGTGGAGTTATAAAAAGAGAATGGAATCCGGCGAATTTAACTGCTGCGCTCCGGCTTACGGCTTTGACCTTATAAACGGCAAGCTCGTAATCAACGAAACGGAAGCGGCTGTAATTCGCCGGATTTTTAATCTCTACCTGCAAGGCATCGGTATGCAGGCCATTGCTAACATTCTCAATAATGAGGGTGTACGCAGACAATACGGTCGTGAAAAATGGCATCACACCACCGTGAACTATGTCCTAAACAACGAAAGGTATAAAGGCGACGCCTTACTGCAAAAGCAGATCACCACACAAGCCCTGCCATTCAAAAAGCAACGCAACCATGGTGAACAGCCTATGTACTATGTAGAAAACAGCAACCCCGCCATCGTGAGCCGTGAAACCTATGAGGCGGTGCAGGCTCTTATTAAAAACCGACAGCCGAGCTGCAAGCGGAAAGCCAAAACCTATCCGCTTACAAGAACGCTTCTCTGTCCCGATTGCGGTCACACCTTCCGCCGTCAGGTTGTAAACGGCACAGCCTATTGGCTATGTGCAGAAAAAGCAACCAACAAGACAGATTGTGCTTGGCGCAGAGTCAAAGAGGACGAGATGTACGCTGCCTTTAACCTTATGATAAGGAAGGTACAGGCCAACCGAGAATACCTGCTCGGCACACTCATTCGGCAGCTTGAGGAACTGCAATACCGCACCACAGGCAGTCAGCAGCGGATAAAGGAAATCGACCGTGAGATCGCAGACCTTATGGCACAGAATCTCGTTCTCTCCCGTCTGCATGGCAAAGGAGTGCTGAACGCCGCAGACTACACAGCACAATCCGATGTGCTTGAAAACAAGATAACCGAACTGCGGATTGAGCGCCGAACAAAAATTACCGACAGCGATGGGAACAAGATGTTGGAAGAACTGAAAATGCTGAGCGATATTCTCAAAGAAGTCGAAATCGGCATAGGCTTCGATGCCAAACTCTTCGAGCAAACAGTTGACAGCATCACGGTGGAAAGCAATGAACTGTTGACCTTCCACCTTGCGGGCGGTATCAGCCTGCCCGAAAAAATCCGAGAGAAAGGACGGTGCTATAAGCGATGAAGCAAAGGAAAACTCCGTTCGGATATATTATAAAAAACGGCATTGTCACTGTGGATAAGACCGAGGCCGACATCGTCAGAGAAATCGCCAAGCAATATCTCGGTGGCAGTTCACTGAAAACCATAGCCGGCGGACTGACTTTGAGAACGATTGAGTATATGCCCGGCAAGAGCGATTGGAACAAATCACGCATACGGAGAATGATAGATGATACTCGTTATATCGGAAACAATGGATATCCTCCTATATTGACCGAGCAGGAATATAGTGCTATGCAGGCCTTTAAATCTCAGAAGAACACACAAAAGAATATAGATCATTCAGATAACATCTTCAAGCTGAACGCTCCTGTTGTATGCGCAAATTGCGGTGGCAGAATGCAACGACGCATAGATAACCGTCGAAAAACAATTACGCGGTGGAGATGCACCGAATGTAAAACTTCGGTCAATATAAGCGATGAAGATATGCTGGGCGGCATTACCGAACTGCTCAATGAGGTTATAGCCGATCCCGAAAGCATTCAAATACCGAAATCGGACTATGAGGAAAGCCAAGAGATAAAACGGCTGAACGCAGAGATATCCAAGGAACTCAACACCGTCGGCTTCGATAAGGAAGCCATAAAGCAAAAAATGCTCACTTGCGTTAGCGAAAAATATATGAGCCTCGGCACTGAAGAAGTTACGGCACAGAGCCTAAAGGACATATTCAAGGATACGCCGCCGCTGACAGCCTATGACAGCGACTTGACAGACCAAGCGGTCAGCGGGATACAACTGAAAGAAAACGGCACAATAAGCCTTGTACTTATAAACGGTCAGAGGATCGGAAAGGAGAAATCAGCATGATGCAAGCAACAAGCGTACAGCCCCAAAAGACCGTCCGTATTATCCCTGCAACGATAGACACCAAAGCGGCTATCACGCAGAGCTACCGACAGCTTCGAGTTGCCGCCTACTGCCGAGTATCCACCAAGCAGGACGAGCAGTTAAACAGCTATGAGGTACAGCGTACCCATTACGAGGAACGCATACGCACCGAGCCGAAATGGTCGCTTGTGGGGATCTTCGCCGACAAAGGCATTACGGGAACGAGCATGAAAAAGCGTGACGAATTCAATAAAATGCTCCGTCTCTGCTACAAGGGCAAGATTGACATGATTATCGTAAAATCCATAAGCCGATTTGCTCGAAACACCCTCGATGTTATCAAGATAACAAGGAAGCTCCGAGAGATCAATGTGGATGTGTACTTCGAGGAACAAGGCATTCACAGCATTGATCCTGCATCGGAATTTTACATCACCATCTACGGCTCAATAGCCCAAAGCGAATCAGAGAATATCAGCGCCAATGTCAAATGGGGCAAAGCACAAAGTGCCAAGCAAGGCAATGTGCCATTCCAATGCAAACACTTCCTCGGCTACACCAAAAACGCAGACGGCGAAATCGAGATTGTCCCCGAAGAAGCCGAGATAATCCGAGAAATATATGAGCGATACCTATCCGGCGAAAGCCTATACGGAATCAAATGCTATCTCGAAGAAAAAGGGATACCGACGCCTGCCGGATGCAGTGTATGGCGGCAGGAAACCATTCGCTCCATCCTCTCAAACGAGAAGTACAAAGGCGACGCCATCATAAACAAAACCTATGTGTCCGACTGCATCAGCAAGAGAGTCAAGGTAAACAACGGCGAAAGGAACAAATACTATATTGAGAACAACCACCCTGCAATCATCGACGCAGGCACCTTTGCAAGAGTCCAGGAGGAAATAGCAAGGCGCTCCGGCAAGCCGAAGGTCAAGCAAAAAGGTACGAAAACCGAATTGAGCCGATATTCAAGCAAGTACGCTCTGAGCGAACTGCTGATATGCGGCGAATGCCGAACACCTTACCGCCGATGCACATGGACTGCCAAGGGCAAGAGAAAAATCGTATGGCGATGCATTAACCGACTTGACTACGGCAAAAAATACTGCCACCACTCGCCGAGCATTGAGGAAAGCCTGCTGCAAGACGCCGTTATGAGAGCCATCATGCAGACAGCAAAACAAAATGTCGAGGTGCTGAAAACACTGAAAATCCATATCGGCATGGGGCTTACGGATGAAATCACCGAGGATAAAACCCTCGACATTCAGATACGCATTGCCGAAATTGACGCCGAGTTTCAGAAAATGCTTAAATCGGTATCCGCCGACAATGCAGACGGCATCGATGAGGAACGCATCACCGAGCTGATGAACGAAAAGCAAAGGCTAACTGTACAGCTCGAACAGTATGCTGCCATGCGCCAAAAAAGAGAAAGCGCCAAATCCCGACTCGATGAGATTTTTACCATACTTGACGGACTGCAAAATCACCCGATGGAATATGACGATACGCTCGTCCGACAGATCATTGAATGCGTAGTGGTGGAATCAAAAGAGAAAATCAAGGTGGTCTTTATAACTGTAAATTACCGCATTACGCAAGAGATTATCGAACACACGTTGTATTTT
>ERZ773108.280-NODE-280-length-57349-cov-8.215153_pt1 | contig 57349 bp, 94 predicted proteins | sample MGYA00580570_ERZ773108 | MGnify/ENA primary metagenome ERZ773108 (study PRJEB29015, sample SAMEA2737840) | human gut metagenome | biome: human gut; feature: human-associated habitat; material: faeces | place: China | collected 2012 ...
ACTGTTCTGAGGGAATTTATTGATCGGGGTGTAACATATGTTTGACAAACCTACAAGATTAAAAAATATCAATTCCCGAATGTCTGGTTGATCGGATGTCAGATCATCCCCAAAATACCTCGAAAATGATTCAGTCAGTGATTCCACTTTTTCTTTAATATTTCTTTTTCTTCTTGTATTACTTTATCAAATACTTTTAGGTGGTATAATTTTTATACCTAACTGCGGTATAATTTTTATACCATCCAAAAAGCGAAAATATATAAGATGTTTATATAAAATCATGGTTTTCGCTGAAAAATAGCATAAAAACTATGATTTTTAGGAATTTACAGAAGTCATTCAAACTCTTGTAAAACAAGGCTTTTCCGCATATTTGAGCATATAAGACCACATTTCAAATATGTTATAAGGGTCTTATAAATTTTTATGTAGTTTTTAGGCATTATAAAAGGGATGCTTCCGCACCCCTTCCTACTTCAAAATTGAATAAAAACACACTCGAATATTTTTATTATTTTCATTCGTGTTATGATGCCAGACTTTTATATATCCGTTTTCCACAAGCTCTTTCTTCGCTGATTTTAGCGTCATTGGACTGATTCCGGCATCTTCTAGCATTTGTTCATTTGTGCGGTAAAAATAGCCTGTTTTAAACCCGTATTTGCTGTACAGGTAAGATATAACAACGTAAAACCATTTTGCCGATCTGCTCAGTTTTTCATCAGTCATAATAGAGCTGTTACAGGTGAATTTTACGCTCATTCTTGACCAACTCCGAGGAAATCATATAACGTTTGTTTCTCACCTTTATACAGATATTTCCGAAACTTCCGCTTTAATTTATCGGTGTTGTCCTGCTTTCCTCCGAAATCTCTTTCGGGGATTTTCCGTATCTGCTTATAGGTCATTTTTGCAAACTCTTCATCGGTGTATTTTGCGTCTACAATCTCATATCTGGCAGTATCGACAATATCGAAGATAATACGGCAGCCGTCTTTATAATTATCGTTTTCTGGCTCTTCTTCATCCATAAACCGGATAAATAAATCGTTCAGTTCCAGATCATCCCAGAAGAAAACTACACCATGCCACCATCTGCCCGGCTTTATGTATTTTCTTTCGTCCACAAAATTATAAACCGGCTTTCCGTCAATTTCTTTCGGCGGTGCTGTGTTCTGGAAATCATCTTCAAAGTCAAACATTTCTAACGCTTTTAACTGTCGCTCGATTGCGTCATTTGCGAACGCGTTAACGCTCAAATCTGTATCTGCAATCATGGCTCTTGTGCTTTTCGGAAGCCTAATCTTTAAAACGTCAAATTTTTCATCATATTTTTTAATTGCGTTTCTTGTTGATGTTCTAGTTTTATTCATTCTCTTCACCCTCTCCACATGTTTCTTTTCTTATGTTTGTATTTTGCACTTTTTCAAGGTCTTCTAATATCAATCTATTAACATATGCGTTATAGCTTTCATTTGTGACTGATTTTATGCATTCTATCGTACCTTTTGGCATCCTTACTGTCATTCTTTCAAATTTTTCATCGTATCGACTCACAGCCGCCCTTGTACTGTTCTTTGTTTTGTTCTTCAAGTCCTCGCTTCCTTTCTAAAAATATTGGGGGCGAATCTCTCCGCCCCTTTTTTGCTTATGCTGTCCGGTTATTCTGCTTTTTCTTTTTGCTTCAATTCCGGAAATTCAATCCCAAGAATGTCCGCTAGTGCCTTAAGTGCTTCGTACTCTGTGCTGCCCTTTTCAGCTTCACGATTTAAAAATCTCTGCATTTCTTCTTTGGTCATCTCGTTCATGGTTCTCCTTTCTCCCGTTTGGGTTATTGCCTTTCGACAATATTATAATAACATTGTTTTTAGTGTTTGTCAACACTATTTTTAGTGTTAAAAAAATCTTATTTTTTCCTCATCAGTCGGCTCTATTTCCAATATATCCGATGGCTGACATCTTAATATAATGCAAATAGTGTTTATTGTGTCAGTTGTAATTCCTTTACCTTTTCTAAGGTTCTGCATTGTTGCTTCACTCATTATCTTTTCTTTCCTCATTCTTGTTGATGTATACCCGCGTTCAGACAACGCCTTTAATACATCTATCTTATAAGAAAACATTCAAATCACTCCCTTTTTTGTTTTATGTAATTATACAATACTCACATCAGAAACGCAATAAATAATTTGCTATAAAAACATCTTTTTTAGTGTTGACAAACACTATTTTTAGTGTTATGTTGATATCAACAAATAAAACAAAAGCCGGTTGAAATCCTAGGAAGACACACAACCGGCACCAATCAAAAAAAAGAAAGGTAAACCCATTATAACAGGGTGAAAGGTAAAAAACAATGAAAAGAACAAAATCCATGATTTACAAAGAAACCTCTAAAAGCATAGATTTATTTTTATACGCAACGAGCGACGACGATTTATACAGAAGAATGATAACGCCGATAATCGAAAACTTAAGAAAGAAAGCCATCAAAGGCGCATATGACAAGGAAAAAGCCGTTGACGCATACTACTACATAGCGACAGAGGCAAGCAAAAATTATAATAAAGATTTTGGCTATTCTTTCAGCGTTTCAGACCGATTCAGTGCAGCTGTTGACATGGAGGAATACTATAGAGAAGATGAAGTTTTTTTGTAATTTATAAACAGCCGAAACGCTCTTAGGAGCGTCAGCCGCGGGATGATCGCCCGGCTCTGAAGATGGCAGATCAGAAAGGGAAAATATGAAAGACTTAGAAATATCCGCTTTCAGGTGTGAGCGTATCAGATGTCTGGTTGTAGCTGAACGGCGGCAGCATAACCATAACCTAGCCCCCACGGGAAAAGGGGAGAAAGTAAGAAAATGAATAAAGCAGTTGAGAAGATGAGAAAAGACGGATACCCTTACAAGATTAAAGGAAACGGCGGTTACATCGCTGTATTGTACGACATTCAGCCGCTATCAGGGCGTGAATATATGGCTATTTATAGATATCCGGGCGGTGTTTGCTGTCATGATTTAGCGGAAATCAAAAGATGCTTTGAAACTTTAGAACAATAGGCGGATTCTGTCCGCCTTTTCTCTTTGCACCTTGACAAATGCCACGCAAAAGGCTATATTTGACGATACAAGCACGTTTTAAGCGTTTACGCTATAAGTCTATGCTTTTACGCAAAAAATCCTTATACAGTCAAATTATAAGTGTATGCGGTACAATATGCGCCACCAGTGCGAAAAATGACGGCAGAAATGCGCTACAAGTCCGCAAATTTCCCGATGGTTTCGCACTACCTCTAGCTTTAAAATCGGTTCAAAATCGGTGTGAAATTTTCAACGGATTTTATCTGAAATTTCGACCCATAAAAGTATATAGGGGGGGCTTTAAAAATTTTTGCAATAAAATTTTCGATATTTTTTAGTTCATTTTTCACTTCAATTTTAACTATAGGGGGGGATTTGTTTTTTTCTGCAATATTTTTTCGATATATTCTCCAGAAAAAACGCAATCATTTTGTATAATCAATCTTGACATTTTGTAATCTAATCCTAATTTTCTGCAAAACTCTGATAAAGTCATTACTTCATCTTCGTATTGAACGTGAATGTTGTTTGTTTTGTTATTAGCTTGGGTTTCTGCGTCAGCCCACCTGCAATTCTCTGGTGTATAATTACCGTTTGGATTTATTCTATCAATCGTCAATTCATCGTTATATCCATTATGTATTGCCCATTGATAAAATTTTTCAAAGCCATTGTCTCCGAGCCAAATCTTATTAACCGTAATTCCTTTTTCTCCATAATATTTGTAAGATGAACTGTTCTTGTTATAACATCTATAAATCATATTTCTATATATACCAAGCAATCTATTCCTTGATTTATCCCTGCAAGCAGCATTCTTTCTTCCACAACCACAACTGTGATTATTAGAAGTGTTTATCAAGTATTTCTGCTTTTTTATTACAGCGTTTCCACAATCGCATCTGCACAAATATTCAGCGTCTATTCCAGATTTTTCTGAAAGCAACTTAATCACTTTTAGTTTTCCTATTTTGTTTCCCTCAAGATTTCGATTGCATTTTGCATTTTCGTGATAGTATTTACTTTTAGATTCTTTTTCATCACGTCTCCTTTTCGCTTCTGCTTTTATTTCTTCTGCGTAACAGCCGCAACTAGGAGTTTTCGCTTCTCTTAATTTTTTTAAAGAACGTATAACAGTGTTTCCACATTTACATCTAAATTTCCAATAACTACTCTTACCATCAAAATGATCGTATCCAATTGCAGTTAAATAGCCAAATGTTTGTCCTGTAATATCTTTCCTATTCCAGCTCTTTCGAACTGTCATAACATCACTCATGATCTACACCTCCTAAACCGTCAACTGATATGTTCCGTCAAGAACACCCATAGCAAGCTTCATTCCCTGCACGCCATAGAATATGTTATTCTGATTGGCGCAACCGTTTAACAGTTCGTCAAACTCCTCATACAGTTCTGCGCTGACAATTCCTTTCAGCTTTTCCATAAACGGAGCGAAATATTCTACGAATTTATCTCCGTCTTTTGTTGCAAGTATCTGGTTTTCAAATGTGATTTCTAAAAATTTGTCCATAAAAAATCTCCTTTCGATGTTTGACAACTACACCAAAAAGAGATACAATAATTTTGTACACTCCTTTGGTGTGTGCAACGGAGTAGTCATCGGGTCGCCAAACTAGATTGACTGCTCTTCTTTTAAATCTTCTTTTAATTTTTTTATACCACGTCTAACCGCTTCGCCTTTATCCACATTCTCTTGTAAACAATATGAATCAAGAATTGTTTTCGCTTCATTATCAAGTCGAATTGTTATAGGCTTTCCTTTAGGGTTATCGGTTGGTCTACCCGTTCTAGGTGACACCTTATCACTCCTTTCTTTTGTAATACATAATTAATTATATATTTATGTATTACAAAAGTCAACAGTTTTTTAAAAGAAAATAGCGGTAGATTTCTCCACCGCTATCAACACATTAAAAATTATTCTGTTTTCTTACTTTTTACGATCGCAACAACTGCTAAAATAGCATTAATCAAACACCAACTTGCCCAAATTTTTAAATCTGAATAACTTCCTGCCATTACGAATCCAAAAAATGTAGCCAATCCGAAAAGAATAACTAAAGCAATATTTCCGCCTTTTCCTTTTGCGTTTCTAGTAGCGATTGAAACAATTCCTCCAGCAAGCATTAAGATTGAAAGAACAATTCCTCCACTTCCACCAACTTCCCCTGTTTCCCCAAGCGTGTTTCCGATTCCAACCGCGCAAGATTGAAAAGATACCACTACGAATAAAATAATTGACAAAATACCAGATACCAATTTCCAAGTTTTCATAACAAATTTCTCCTTTTTTATTGTACTTCTAAATTAAATATAGCTGAATACTCATTGTAATCGTCGTCATAAATCGAAACATAGTCTTTAAAGCTTCCGGCATTTTCAACGCCTATCGTAACTTCTGCTTCACAAAACGCTCCTGTAGGAACTGATTCTGGATATTTTTCAGTATCACCGGGATAAGAACTTGCCACTTTTCCGGCATTGTCCACAACTTTCGATTCAAAATTAACATACAAATCTTCTTTTAATCCGATATTTTCATATGTATAATTAATTACATACACTGCGGCTGGATTACTTTCATCAAATTGATTACGATAATCTGTTGCGATTACAGAATTTACAGTAACTTTAAACTTCCCATCAACTTCCCATGTTTCGCCTACTTTAAATTCTTTTGTTTCTTTACTCTCCTCTTCCTTCTTTTTAATTTCTTCTAACTCTTCCTTGTACTGATCGCGTTCTTTTACAACCTTGTCGTATTCCGCTTCTGATACTCCGCTTTCTTTTCCACTTCCACAAGCCGTCATTGATAAAGCCATTGTCCCTACGAGTAACATTGATAAAATTTTCTTTTTCATCCTCATATCCTCCCATTCGTATGATACCAACATTCTACCACAAAAAAGCGTAAAAAGAAAGAAGTAGACTAGGCTACCTCTTACCTTTATTAAATGCACTATTTTTATATGTATTCCACAACCCTGCTGTCGAATATCGGCTTTGTGATAACTCGAAAATCAGTCTTGCTCTTGTCATTTCAGGATTCGTTTTCCTAACATATTGCAACAATTCATCTATTTTATCCATATCGCACCTCTCTTGACATTGCACTCATTAAATCATCCAGAAGATAAATTAAATCTTCTCCGTAAATGCTGATCCAATCCGCAAGAAATTCTTCCTGTTCAATCGGAATCGAAATATTATAGGACATCATAAAACAGTGGCATAATTCATGGCATAACACTTTTTTAAGAAATGCGCCGGATAGCAAATCGGATAAATATACGCAATCGTCATTCCCGTCTGTAACACCTACTGTCAAAGAGCCATCACTTCTATGTAGTTTTTCACTTGCAGCATTTACAAATTCAATATGCCACATTCGATTATTGATTATAAATGTCATGTTATCACCTACTTAAAAAGGGGTCTGATTCGACCCCTTAAATTTTAGACTACCTTTTGAGCAAGTACCTGCAACTTATTCTTAAGCAATGTTTTTTCCTCGTTTGACGCATCGGAAATCATTTCTGTAATGTCGGTTCCAAGTTCGCTCATGTATTTTTCCAGCTCTTTCATTTTATGCTGCTTTTCTTCGGCGGAATTACCGGAATGATTTTCTTTAGTCTCCATATATGAACGCCTACTCATACCAGAGCGTCCTTCTCTGACATCACGTCCAGCTTCACCGCTGTAATAACTACGACTTCTTCCGGAAGAAGTGAAATTTGATCTTTCCATTCCTCCGGATCTTGGATCAGATCCGCTACCGGAATAATACATTCTTCCTTCAGACCGATCCATATCACGATAATATTCCGGTTCATGTTCACGATACATTTCCGGAGTCATGTGGTAATACGGCGTATAACTTCTACGTCCATCACCACGTCTCATAAATCTGCCAGATGTCTTGCTTCTAGGCTGCCCACGGTAATATCTGCGCATATCGAAATCTTCATAATCTTCGGATTTTTCATCTTCCGGGTCATATTCATTCATTGCTTCAATCACTGTTTTGTAATAGCAAGCCTCAAGGTAATCTTTCTTTGCACACATAAGGTCTTTGTAAATATCTGCAACATCTCCAAATTCTTTCGTGTCTACATTATCAATTCCCTTGTTAAGCTGTTCAGCCATAGTTTCTTCTATTTTTTCTAGCATTTCATGTAATTTATGCATTATGCGTCACCTCCTGTCGGACCGGGTGCTACTGCCGTACCTTCTCCGTTAATTGCTCTCAAATTATTTGTTGTGCAACAAACTCTTTTACACAATCTAAATGTGCCGGAATCTGCGGACGTATGAACAATAGTTGCATATCGTGTACGCGTTTTGATACCGCATGCACTTACTGGTTCGCATCCAGGCTGTGTAAGCGGATACAAAACACTTCCTTCCCCGATTTGGATAAAAACCGGGGCGTTAATCACTGTTGTATCAGGAATTGCCTGTCCAACAACGATACAATATTTTTCATTATCGTTATAAGAGCCTGCCGGAATTCTTATAACAAGACCTGTTCCGGCTGTGTATACGACTGATTCTGAAATAATCAAACGATTACAAAGCCGGCAAGTATTTTTACAAGCCATAATATTTTCCTCCTTAAATCAATACGGGATAAGCCTTTAGACCTATCCCATAGAAATGTTATCAGCCTAAATCGGCGAGTTTATTTAATTACGCGCATCCACAACCGCAAGAGTTGTAGTTAGGAAATGTGACTGGCTGTGGCGGTTGAACCACGTAAGCCGGTTGCGGACAATCAACTCCAAGTCTTCGGATCAATTCCGCTGTCTGTGCATCCTGACTAGCAGTGATGTAAGCATTCTGAGCTGTCTGAGAAGCCTGGAACTTAAGGCTCTGATTTTCAGCCTGAAGAGATGCAATCTTGTCCTGTGTTAAGAAGTCAAGGATTGCTCTTGTTCCTGCGTTCTGACCCTCGATAATATCTTTCGTGCTGTTCTGAATCACGTTTCTTGTGTCGCAAGCCTGAGTTGCAATGTCGTAACGAACTTGTGAAATTGCTTCTCTGTTATCACAGCAACACTGAGCCAACTGTGCAGACATATTACAGAAACCACGCTCTACGCCATTAAATCCCTGCATCATGCCCATATTTACGCCGTTGATCGCGTTGTTTGTTGCGTATGTACTGTCACAAATACCCTGCTGAATTGCAGTAATTCCACTCTGCAAGTTATTCAGAGCGAATCCCTCGTTTATGTCGGTGCGTGTTGCAAGCCCTTGTAATCCCGGTGAATTTGCTCCACCGTTACCGCCAAAGCCAAAGCCGTTACCCCATCCTCCAAAAATTGCGAAAATGAGAATAATCCAGATCCATCCCCAACCATCGCCGCCAAAGCCATTTCCGTTGTTTCCATTACCATCAATAGAAGCTACCAATGGAACGGAACAATTACCTGTATTGAACATATTAGATGTCCTCCTTATTTTGTTTATTCATAAAGAGGAACTTAAGTATTATGCCGGCAACCTCTAATATGCTACATTCCTAATTGCTGTTTTACTTTTGTTATCGCTTCATCCGGGTTTATCCCTTTTTCCCTGCATAAATTTCTTGCGAGTTCTTCAACCCCTTTTGAATCTCCTTTTTGTGCCATTTCAAACGCGTTTTTCATAATCGGATTATTCATAGACGGATTATTCCCCATCATCTGTTGAAAAATCTGCTGCGGATTCCCTCCATTTTTCATCATTTGACCAATCATCATTAAGGGATTCATTGTGCTTCACTCTCCTTTTTAGTCCTAGAAACCGCTGTTTTAGTTATAGGTTTAGACATAGATTTTTCTAATTCTTCTATCTTGTCTTTTAGTTCATCAAACCTTTGCATAAATACCTCTGTAACCTCGTTATCCATTCCTATTTTCATTTCTGTAGGTGAGGATATAGAATTGCTTTGTTGTTCTTCTAAAACTGGCTTAAAAACGACCGTAGCGATTGTTCCGTTTGGTGTCCATGATTTTAAATAAATTTCCGACATATCTTTTTTAGGAAAAATCGCAACGCTTCCATCCATCGGAACGTCATTTGCTGTAATCCGATCTACAGAATCCACAACTTTTCCATTCAACCCTATAGGCATTTGCTGAGTCTGCATCTGCATTTGTGGTTGTTGCAATGTCTGTTGATATTGTTGTAAACCTGCCAACCTATCCATATAAGGCTGTTGCGGATTGTACTGTTGACCATAATTATTCATCTGAGGATAATATTGCGGATAAGTCTGCATAAGGATTTTCCTCCTTCATATCTTCTAAAACTTTTTGAAACGCATGAACCGCAGTTGATTGACATCCGATCGGGATCTTTTGCATTTCTTCATTTGCAAAAATTCTTTCTAAAAATTCATCGGTAAGCATAAGAACTACCTCCTTATGCTTAAATTTTCGCATAAAAAAAGTGAGCGGAATAATCAAGATCCACTCAACTTTTCATCACTGTATAAGACTTTTCCCTATATTATTTGCGTACCATCTGCGTACCATTTGAGTACCAATAACCAATAAATATATATCAATTTATGTAGAGTAGTGTAAGGATGTAATACCTGCAAAACACTATAAAATGTAGAACTTAAACACATATAATCAATTATAAAGAATAACATGAAAAAGATTAAAATATTACAATACCTAATTTCATATTTATCTTTCCCTGTTCGAAATCCCCTGATTTATGTGGATTTTCGCCTTTCTATATATTTTTCAAGTACCAATTTGCGTACCAATTTTATATTACTTTTAACCCAAATTCAATATTTTCTATCTCTTTTGCTTTCTCATCATCAGTCACATGGACGTATAAATTCATCGTAATTCCTATATTTGAATGACCTAAAATCATTTGTAATGTCTTTGGTCTCATTCCTGATTCGATACATCTTGTGGCGAAAGTATGTCTCAAAACGTGCATGGAAAACCTAGGGATCCCCGCCTTATCACAATAATAAAAAAGTTTCGTGTCATATGCACTATTTTTAGTTGGCGTTCCTTTTTTACACAAAAAAACTGTATCAGAGAACTCTATCGGTATTATTTTTATCTTTTTCAACTTTTCTTTTTGATTTTTAAGAATATTTATCGCTTCATGTGTAAGAGGAATATCGCGAACGCTATTTTTTGTTTTCGGTTCTCCGATACGCCATTCCCTGTAACAATGTCGATATTCCATTGTTCTTCTAATATGCAAAATTTTGTTCTTGAAATCGATATCTGACCATCTCAATCCTATCAATTCTCCTACTCTAAGTCCGGTCTGCAAGACAAAAGCATATTGATTATAATTACTACTATCTTTAACTGTTTCTAAAAACAACCTCTGTTCATCAATCGTCAGAGCTCGCTTTTCCTTTGGTTTTCTGCCGCTTGTGCATTTAACACTCTTTGTTACTGGGTTTTTAGTAATCAGTTCATTTTCTAAAGCGCTGTCAAACATCATCCACATAACAAGCCGACTATGTTCGATAACAGAATTTGCATATTTTTCTGACATATTATTAAGAACATTTTGGCAATGTAAAGGCTTTATATCCTTTAAAAGCATATCACCTATATGCTGTTTTATATTCTTTTCATATCTCTCGTTATAGTTTCTCCTTGTGTTATACCGTATATTATCGCCCTTTACGTTATCAATCCAATACCGATACCATGCTTCTACTGTCGGATCGTCTCCGTTAAGAACATTTCCATGTTCATCGTCGAACTGTGCGTCCGCCATCCATTTTCTGCACTCTTGCAACTTAAAAAACTCTCTTTTTATTCGTTTACCATTTCGTTTAGTAAATCTCGCCACATATTTGCCATTTTTTATCTGACAAATTCCAACGCCTAACTCCTTTCCTTTCAGATCTTTTCCCATAAAATAGCTCCTTTCTAAAGAAAAAAGCCTTAATACAGTAATTCATATATTACCACATAAGGCTTTATAAGTCTATATTTCTATTTGATTGCCAATGTATTTTTCAAACTCTTTTCTTCTTATCAACCTTTTTCTTCCTATATATATAACAAATGGACATTTTGGCGAGTTTGATATCTCCCTTAATTTATTTACTCCTATGTTGCTATATTCAGCAGCTTCTTCTAGCGTTAAATTCATCTTCTCCCAAATTGGAACTCTGTTTTTCATATTCAAATCGCTTCCTTCTACTTTTTCTTTAATTACTGATATTTTTCTTCCTACCGTTGCAATAGAACACCTTATGTATGAGGAAATTTCCTCATAACTTTTTTCTTTTACCAAGCAATCTAAAATTTTCAATTCTTCATCTGTAAAGTTGCATATATTTTTTAATTCTTCAAGTTCTGGCTTAGTCAATGAGGATAAGTATTTTCCTAATCTCATAAGCCATTATTCCTTTCTTCTAAATTGATATATTTTTTCGTTTAAGCCAAGATTCTGCTGTTTCTCTTCGCATCTGCTCTCCCTGCTCCCGGATCAGCACCGCAGCCTGATATGGCTTGTGATTCATCTGACGCTTTGCCGTCGCGGATGGATCATGCTCTGCCATCTGCTCAATTCCGCGTTGCCGGATGCTCTCTGCCTGCTTCCGGCGCTGTGCTTCGTTTGTTTTGGCCTTTCTCAGCATTTCTTTTCCTCCTTGTATGGTTCTGGAAGAGGTTGCCATGCAATAACATTATGCTTATTTGTATACCATCTTTCTCCCTCTTGTTTTCTAGTCCACCATTCTTTTTCGCGATTATTATACACTCCCATACATACTTCTCCATCTTCAAGAGTAACCAGTTGCATATCATAGATTCCTTTATGATTATCTTCCGGTAACCGCCCTTGTACCGGAATCCAACCGTTATCATCACAAGATACCTTTGCTTCTCCGTAAAACTCAAAGTAATCATTAAGCCATTTAACAACATAATCCAATTTGAAAGAACTATACCCTATGGTGTATTCATCTTCACCGACTTTTTTAAACTTAATATGATAATATGGTTTTCCATCAATTTGTCTGGTTATTATCTCTGCGCTTGTTACTTTCTCTTTTTCAACTTTTTCCATTTCAGAAATAGTTTCATCCATGTGTGAACGGATAAACTCTGTTGCTTCTTCAATTCCTTGTACAATATATGTACATTTATCCTCTTTGTTTCTTCTTTGATACTCAACGATATCGTCAAGATCGCATTCGTATACATCTTTTGTATATTGCGTTACCTCTTCCAAAATCTTCTCTAGTACATTCATAATATTAACTCACCTCTCAATGCTTTTTCATTTCTTAACCTATGCCATAAAGCAACTCCACTATTGTCTGTACTAATTTCTTTTTTCCAGCTATCCCAATTTGCTGGAATAAATTCAACCCACTCTTTATCTGGCATTGATATCGAAAGATCGTCTCTCGCTTTATCATCTACATTTAAAGGCGGTTTCCAAAGATTTATGTAGTATATTTCATACAGATTCATGTCAGCTTCAGTATCAAATTCTGTATATTCAATCTTTGTGACATTATGAATATCTATTGCTCTGTGCATTGGCTTTGCGAACATATGACCACGTATCCTTGCTTGTAATGGTTGTTTAGTTCTTCCAACATATGCCAGACAATTTCCGTACCAAATTCGATATAAAATAAAACCTTTTGGACTTGACATCATTCCACCTCCATTAACGAAAAATAGTTTTAACCAAAGACTTATATTCATTCATCTAACCTCGGCATCTTCTGGTTCTACAGATTCTCCAAGGAAACTCAATTTACTCACTTATTTTTCTTCCTGTGCGAACTTGTAATTTAATTCAAGAAGTTTCTCAAAAGTCATATCGTCTTCTCCAAGATACAAACATTTGCATTTACCAAAACGTTCTGTATATTTTTTAATTCTTTCTGGTCTGTTCTCGTATAAATCACCTTTTGCATAATACTTAGAAGAACACAAATGAGATGCTAAACATTCTCCTTCTTCCGTAATCAAATAATAAATACCGTCAATATTTTTTATTCCATTTGTGCTATTACTGCATACATATAATTTCATATTTTCCACCTTTCCGTTCCCAACAGTCACTCGCAGGGAACTCAAATATATTATTCCGACCAATCAATCTTCTGTCCACAATCACAAACCGTCATAGTATCATCAATAATTTCATTGCAACAAGGACATCTGCCAACAGCTCCAACAACGATACCATTATCTTTGACCAGACTTCTTTTTACTGCTTCCTTTGGCAACTGCTTTTCCAGTGCTTCGATTGCTGTTTTATATTGTTCAATTGCTATATCAAGCGTCTCATTATATAGTGGTTGTCCGTATTCATCATATTCTTTTTGTTCCTCTAGTGTACAAATTTGTATTTGTAGAAGATTTATCGCTTCTTTAACTTTCTTTTCGTCCATCTTCCATCACCTTCTCGTAGTATTGTTTTAATTTTTCACTGTCAAATTTACAATAATTGCATCCTGAACTCATCTCTGATAAAACACATTTTGCACAAACTGTCTCAGCACAATATAATCCTAACTTACCAATCATTTCTTCTCTTGTCGGTTCAATCTCAATCTTCTCTCCAGTCAATTCTTCTAATTTTTTTCGCATCTCTTCGGCAGTCGTACGTTTGGGTTCTTTGCGATCCCAGATAATTTCAAGATTGCAATCTTCAAGTAGACCTTCTAAATTGCTCGAGCAATCATTCCTTACCTTAAAAACTCTAACAATGTCATATGCTTTATTGTGAAATGAATGTTCTGTTAAATCATCCCCATATCTGCTTAACTTGTTGTAACCATTATTTCTTGTAGCTATATTTCCAAGCACAAGGTATCTTCCTCTTTCTCTTGTTTCAATCACCATACCATCTTTCAAATCTGCTTTTGTAAATTCCTTTTCCATATTATTCATCCTTTCCGCAGCAGTACCCGACCATTGCTCCGATCAGAAACGCTGCCAGTATCAAAATTCCTGTTGTCACTTCTTATATTTCTTTTTCTTTCTCACAAATCCCTTTAAAACATTTATCCCGGTTTCGTCACATAACGCTTCATTCATCAAGAGAAAGTAGTTACTATCTTCTTCCGCGTAATGCAGTTGTTGAACTGCAAAATCGATGAACCTAATAAGTCTCTTTTTTGAATATCACTCATGCCTGTGAAGATAATCTGCCGTTATGAGAAAAAAATAAATCCATTGCATTTCTCACATCTTGATTGAACTTTTCATCTTCTTTCTGTTTTTCTATCCGCTTATGTGCTTTGTTCGCCCAACTCATTCACTCTTCCTCCCAGTATTCCACTGTATACTCCATCTGCTTTTTATTGCCAGAATCAGGAATCTGCTGTCTGCCAATTCTGACAGAGTATCCAGCCTTTAATAACAACGTTGCTATCTTAAGCCGGTCTTCCTCGTTCCACTGCGCAGAACCTTTCCGGATACTCCTAATCACGTTTTTCATTTTCCTTTCACCCTTTTCTTTCTCTTTCGTTTTGAACCGGCATACATAAAAGCTGCCATATTACCAGTCTTGTATCCTATCGACTGTTTCCTTGGACTTCCATTGAAACTATGCTTTATTGATTTTGCCATTCATATTCACCTCCATCAACTTACTTTCTAGTGAATCCATGTCGTACTTCCTACGCTCGAAATTATTATAATTTCTTACATTCTTTTCATTCTTTCTTTCTTGTTTGTGTGCTTTTGATGTTCCTTTGTTGTTCTTTTGTTGTTCTTTTGATGTTCCCTGATATTGATAAACATCATAATTCACAATGGTTATTGCTGTTCTTTTGTTGTTCGCACTTCGGACAATCATGGATTCACTTTCCAGAAACTTCAAGAACAACTGAACCTTTTTTCTGCCCCATCCCCATCTGTCCATCAATTTCAGTTCAGACGTGATAAAACTACCACGCTTAATTTCTTCTACCTTATTCCCGACCATGCATTTATTGTCTGAATGATTCGCCATAAGAATAAGGTCAATCCACGCTTGCCCTTTTGAAAACGGCTTATCACTCCATATTTCGTGATACAAAATGTCTCTATGTATTTTTATCCAACCGCTCATACCGAGACCTCAATTCTTTGTTCTTCAAGTTCTGTATTCTTAATCAAACGCTTTTTTCTTCACTCAACAGTTCCTTAAACTTCTCAAACTGTCGCTGCGAAATCTTGTTATTCTTCTTATCGTCCCTAATTTCGATTTTAAGGTGCTTTTCTGCGATAGACGATAATTCCCTAGCTAGATTAATTCTTCCTTGTTTTAAACCGTCTCTGTAACCTTTCTGCGGTCGATAATCTGCAATCTGTGCCTTTCCCTCGCCTTGACTTCCAGAAGTTTTATTTCTTAACTGATAACCTTTATCCGCATACTGCTTAATCCATAACTGCTCCATTTTATCAAGCAAATTTGTTGTATAGTGTCTAAAATTCACTTTCCACCCATACGGATTCTCTTCTGAATACAGACCATGCTTTTTCAGCGACAAATCAATATGCTGATAACCGACAAGGTGTTGCGCAAGTCTAGTCAAAATGTGTACTGCTTGTCCGATGTAAGCGTATCGGAAACCTTGTTCATCTTCTCTTGTCAGAAAGTAAATTCCACTTTCATCATCTAACCTCGAATTAACCTCAAGCAACCGTTGTTTATTCTTTTGCTCAATAGCCTTTATTTGTCTAAAGTTTTGATAACTCAATCTTTGTCACCGCCTTCTTTTAATTAAATGGTAATTCTTCGTCTATTCCATCAGGAATGTTCATGAACCCCTCCGAATCGGTAGGCATATTACCAAAAGGTGACGGACCAGCCTGCACATTGTTATTCTGCTGATTCGCATTTTTGCTTTCTGCAAATTCCTGTTGCTCAACGAAAACATACGCTGATTGTCTTTTGTTTCCGTACCTGTCTGTGTAGTTATCAATCTGCATGCGACCACGAACGATCATCTTCACACCTTTTGTGATATACTTTTCTGCAAATTCAGCAGTTTTCCCAACTACCTTGCACATGATAAAATCTGTTTCTTTCTCTCCGTCTTTTTTGTACGGTCTATCAACTGCAAGTGTGTAATTTCCAAATGCTGTTGACTTTTCGCCTGTGGAATATCTCACTTCTGCGTCTCTGACCGCCCGACCGACAATTACAATGCTGTTCATTCCTTATCCTCACTTTCTGCAAGCTCTTTTATAATGTCCGGTATAATCTGCCGATACATTCTCTGCTCCTGCATGAAGAACGCACACGCCCCAATCGCTGATTCTTCACTTTCTCCATGACCGACATTCTCGATTGCCTTATCTGCTAAAATTCTGCACTTTTTCGCAGATTCTTCGCAATGCGAAAGAATATCTTTGACTTTTAATGTTTCTTTCATTTCTCACCTAAAACGGTTCCAACCGTAATTCCCTTTCTATACCTTTTTCTGCTACCCACACATCTACATCACAATCGACCAATTCTTCTATTTCCTCTCTGAATCGTTCAGGATTTCCATTCTGTGAACTTAAATGCAGTAAGCCTACACTTCTTAGCATTGGACTGTTAATCGTCTGTATGAGCCTTTTACAAGTTTGTAATTCCATGTGTCCTTGCAGTACATGATTTGTTTTACCTTGATTTTCTTCCACATCTAAGTAATCCTCGGAATAATTGCACTCGATCATTGCATGGTTGATACCCATTTTTGAGAAATCATATTTGCAATATTCTGCGTCTGTAATAAATAGCAAGCAACCTATTTTTTCATGTTTAATCAAGAAACCGTCACATTCTGTACCGTTATGTGGTGACTGGAACGGTATCACTTGGAATGAACCGATTTTTGCAACGTGCATACGATTCATTCCTATCGTTTTTTCTCCATAGATTGTTTCAATACGTTCCTGTACCTCATCAGAGGTGTAACACTTGATACCGTATTTCATGTACTGCTTGATATACTTTGCATGGTCTCCTTAACCATGCTCATGAGAGATAAGGCATCCGGCAACTTTACTTGTCTGATAATCAATCGCACGCAACATTTCTTTCGACGGAACTCCACATTCTATTAGTAGAACTTCATCATCTGAAATGAGTGCATATCCATTACCACTACTACCAGAATTTATACATTTCATAAGCATTAGACCACCTCCTTGTAAACATTTTCCTTTCCATCAATCATTTGTCCAAATATTGCAACAAGCACATTCTTCACAATCGAATTCCCTGCTTGTTTATACAACTGTGTATTTGAATTTACTTCTTGTGCTTTTTCAAAATCATAATCTTTGAAATCCATTAATCTCCAACATTCTCTCGGAGTTAGTTTTCGTATTCTGTATTGTATATCAATGCAATTATTGGTTTGCATCACTAGATTGTCTTTCTGAACGCTTGTGAGCGTATTACTCGTTCCGTTTTGATTTATTTCCAAGCATTGCTCTGTATGTACTCCTGACGTTCTGTCTGATGGATTCTCTGGATTTCTGCCTCTCATAGCAACACAAATCGTATTGTCTTTCCTGATTGCATCTGCCGTTGCAATTTTAATTTGCTGCGTTCCGCCACCCTCTATTGTTGTGATATTAGGGCAAATTCCTTTTTCGTCATACACAGTATTCGATTGATGTTTTCCGGTTCCGCTATCCATAAATCCTAATTGTTTTGGATTATCAATAATCATTGGCTGCTTTCCACCTCCTTGGCACGTATTAATTGTTGGACATAAATTGTTTTTTTCATATACATTCCCTGCATAATTCCCACCGGAGAATCCATATAAGTTTCCAATTTTCTTTTCTTTCATAACAACTCCTAAATCATGACTCTCCGCCTTTATTGTTTTAAACATATTCTTCATCAATCGAATGACGAATATCTCGCTGTTGTTACAATAAATGCTACCTAAGATTTCCTCCATTGCTCTACTACTCCATTTCCAAGCTGCATCTTTCCATAACCTTTGTAATCTCTAGCAAGCAAACAAGTTGCCGTGTCTGTTTTTCTTCCAATGTTTTCATTGTTCAACAACCACGGTTCCGTCTGCACTAAGGTTCGAGATCCCTGCATCATATCTTGCTTTGATACAGTTTGCGACATCTCGTTTCCTTGGATTATTGATTGTTCCGTCAACGACAGTTCTGTCCGTCTGTCTGTCTGTCTGTCTGTCTGTCTGTCAACATTGTATTTTCAAGAGTTCCGTTGTCAATCAATTGACGAATCAGCTTATCTGCTTTCTCATTTTTGATATAATACTTTTCGTCAACTTCATCTTCCAAGTAATCCTTCATATTCTTAGTTAGTTCTATCGGTTCCGGAAACTCATATTTATAATTTCCTAAAATACTAACCATGAAACATCTATTTCTGTTTTGTGCAACTCCGTAATTTTTAGCATTCAAATCTTGCCAATAATTTGAGTAGCCTTTGCTTTTGAGAAATTTGATCCACTCCTCAAAATCTGCAATATTCTTCTTTCCATGTACTTGTGGAACATTTTCCATTATCAAAACTTGAGGAAGGTTCTCAACCTCATTCAATAATCTTTCGACTTCCCAAAGTAATCCCGATCTCGTTCCATCGCCTTTAGCCATTCCTTTTCCTTTACCTGCGACCGATAAATCTTGGCATGGAAATGAATATGTCATCAAATATGTAAACTTTTCTACATCTTCAATTCCTAAATCTGAACCATGAATTTGGGTAATGTCCATTTTTGGAAATTCTGTTCCATGAATTGAGTTATAACTTTTAATAGCATACTTATCGAGTTCAACCACTCTGTAATGTTCAAAATCTGCTCCTAAATCTCTAAGTGCCATTGCTTGACTTCCAACTCCTGCAAAAAGTTCAATCAACATAATGGGATTTTTAATTTTGAATAAAGGTTTTTCATCGTCTAAAAAGCTTAATTGTTCAAATTCAACCATTCTCTCTTAATCCTTTCCAACTGCCTGTTCAATTTCTGTGTAATCATCTGATTTACTTCCGGTGTAGAAAGAAGCAGGTATTCGATCTGCCATAACATAATCTGCACATCCGCAATTTCTTCAACCAAATTGTCTCTGCACTCTGCAATACTTTTCTCAGTCCTTTGACCGTTTCCGCAAACTCTCCACCACTTATTGATGGCTTGTGTCAATTCTGCCATCTCTTCAATGCACTGTCTGCTTTGCGAGTCATATCCGTAATGTTCGGCAATAATCTTTATTTTCTCTGCTTCGTCCATGCTATACATCCCCAAATTCGTTAATAGCTTTTAACTTTTTTTCCAAGTTATCTATTTCACTTTTCTTAAGATCAATGGCTCGATCAAAATAATGTGCAAATATTTCTTTTGCTTTCTTATCATCTTTTTCTTCTAAGACAACTACGTTTCCTCCGATTAAACTCGCAACATCTTCTTTTTTAACGAACGAACTAAAATATCCGTCCGGGAATCTGCTTATCGGTTTATAAGTTTTTGGCTTTTCGTCCACTTCACATTCAGAATATGTGAGTTTTGGATTACTTCCGTATAGTCCTTTCAAAATGTAAAAATGTAATTTCATATACTATACCTCCACATCTTCATCTTTCGGAAACTGAAAAATCACATTATTGACATATTCGATTTTCGACTTTTTATCATCTGTGATTGTGATAATTCCGTTCGTTTTTGTTATTTCAAGTAATTCCCTAAACTTTTCTGAAGGTTCTATATTTTGAAAAACAACTGGCATCCCTGTATAAGCACTTCTCAACATTTCCATTGCTTTCATGGCTTTTTCTTGTATAGAATATTTTGCAACTGATGACATATACAATTCTGTTGGAGGAGCAGTACAACCTATCGTTGCTACAATCCTGTTGTCTTTTGTAATTGAAAATACAAATTTCTTATACGGAATATCTTGCATTCCATCCTGGCTAATTACTCTCATTTTCTATCCCTCCGTCACGAAACTTGGTTCTTCTTTCGCTTCCACGTCTGCCACAACTTCAAATGGCTGTGAATTTTCGTTTTCTGCGATTTTTCTGTGTGCAATCTCGCTTACATCTGTTTCAATTTCCATTCCAGCCATAAAGTTACTCTGCTGAGTCGGATTCTCAAAATCAAGTTCAATATGTTTGCAAAGTCTATGCAGCACTGTCTTTTTATACATTTCCCCGGTGAAATTCTTCCAAGCCGGAGAATTGCTCGCCTTACTGGATTTTCTTGTGTTCTCCAAGTCTGCAAGGCTCATTGTGTCGTATACCATTCCCCCATCGGCGAATAAGCACACTGCAAATGCGCCAATAATCTTTCCATCATTAAAAGCCTTTGGTTTGAAGTTGATTCCCTGCTCTCCGTTTTCGATAACTTCTTCGAATTCATCACCTTCACGAACAAGTTTTGCGTAAATATCCTTGATTGGACGGATAGAATACTTCTTTGCGAGTTTCTTTGCTCCACGATAATCCGTCTGATAATTCAACTGGCTTCCATATGGAACGAGGTATGCTTCTTTGTTGAAGAAGTCCAATCCCAGCGTAGCACCTTTCATCAAGCCGGACATAATCTCCGACTGCTTATACTCCATGAGTTTTGGGTTATCGTGGATCAGCGCAAGAGTATTCTGCACGAATCTCTGTTTATTAAAATCTTTCGGAAGTGCGTCATTCACGCTATCCAGTTTCTCCATTAAAGCCATATCAAATGTCTTTGGTTTCTGTGCTACTGTTCCTGTATTCTGCGTTACCACCTGTGTATTTTCTGACATAATTTATTCCTCCTCTTCTACTAACTAAAACTTGATTCTGGTTCTGCTTCCGGAAAAATATCATCAGTATCATAATCTTTATCAATAATGATTGATGTTCTTGCTCTAGTAAGACGCATAAGTAATATCTTGAAATCATCCATATACCTCAACGATGAAATCATCAAATCGTTTTCTAATGAAAGTGTATACGGTTTTTCTTTTCCACTATCCCGCGCCCATTTCGAAATAGGAATTTCGATATTAAGTGATTCATCGTGCTCGTTTTGAAATGTAATTACTGCTCTTTGTACATTTCCCCATGACGGTTTATCAAGTTCTTCTACGCTCATTTCGCAGTCTACACACGAATAAGAAACTCCATCATCGTAATCAATTTCCAATCCATCTGTATCAATTTCCTTTTCGCACCGCTTTTTCCAAATCTTAAATAAATCAGTTACTTTGATTTCTTTTTGCTCTGGTTCAATCATCAAATCTCTGAAATTTTCAAGAATCGTTTTATTTCCCATGCAAGCATCAGAATTGACAATTTCCGTCAAAACCGAATCTAACTTAGGAAGATATTCGGAGAAGTCATATTTTTCAATATACGGAACCATAACCTCTGTAACCTTTCTTTTAATTGCTTTTTCCGCATCTCCCCACTTAAAAGCATCTTCTACTGCTCTTTCTATCATCTTTTTAAACTTATCTTTTACAATTTCTTTCACATCATCATCAGATAAAGACTGCATGGCAATGTTAAGTAATTCTTCTTTCATTTGTTACTACTCCTCCATTTCTTCTGCTACTCTCAATTCTCCATCGTACTTATAAACCGCACCATCTGATGTATCTACTTCCGTCACAACCGCCTTTGCTTTTCCGGCTTTTACAATATCTCCCAGTTTCGGAAGAAAGTTACAAGCAAAAACATAGTCTTTTCCAATGGGTTCTCCATGTTTTAAGTATCGTGCTTTAATTGCGATCATTTACATTCCATCCTTTCTACAACTTGATTTACGATTTTTTTACATTCTTCCTCGCAATAATCAAGAGTCCGAATAGGATTATCCTCATTGCAAACAGCGAAATAACCCCTGTTTTCCAAAACAATTATTTCTTTTATTGCTTTTTCATTGTCAGAGAATAACCGTTTTGCAGTTTCTACATCGCACCCATCAAAGCAGTGTGCGCAATCAAAACCTATCCAGCGCAAATCTTTCCGTTCTTGATGATATAAATGGTCGCTATTATATGTAATACCTCCGTGACAACCAATATTATCTATATCAATTTTCACTTCTTTCGGAATCCCTACATATCCGCAACGATAGCCAGTTGGCATAAACAGAATTACGCATGGAAATCCTTTGTATTCAAATTGCTTTTCTAATTTGGGCATCGCCATGTTACACCTCCACTTTCAGTTCCTTGTCATCTGTTACATACATGCATATAAGTTGTGACTGAACATCAGGCAAGTTATCTTTTGAAATCGACTCTGCATTATCTAAGAAAATAGGGCAATCAACACCATTCAATTTAGAAAGAGAAGAGATAATATCTAAGCCAGCGATAATTCTATGCCCGTTATTTAATGATGAATACGGAACGCCGTTTACCGTACATTCGCAACATTCTTTCAAACCACCGTTTATCTGATTTTCAAACAATCGGAACGATACAACCTTAAACTTCTCGTTAATCACAGAAGAAATTCGATTCATTTTCTCTCTGATAAATTCTTCTGTTAAATCAATCATTTGTTCCTGTTCTGCAATCTTCTGTCCGACTTCCGCTTTCTCTTTTTCCAACTCTTCAATACGCTCTTTAACTTTTGAATTGTCCGCAGATTTGATTTTCGCAACAATATCTGAGATTTCATCACGCAAAACAGCTTTTTTCGCTTCCAATTCGGTTTTTCCAACTGTTTCTTTGCTCATTTCTTCGATTTCGTTTTCCAACATAAGAATCTGTTCGCTGATTTTTTGGTACTCTTCATTTTTTGACATATCGGCTACAGCCGGGATTGAATCAATGATTTCTTCCTTTTCTTTTAATGTTTCTTCGAATTTTGCGATTTCTGCATTGTCTGCTTCCAGTTCCTGTTGTTTATCATTAATGATTTTCTGATATTCTCGAATATTATCTGCTGCTTTCTGTCCTTTTTCTGTAATGGATTTCAGATTGTTTTCTCTGTTCTTTTCAAACTTTTCTTTATCTGAAATGTAGCGTTCTTCATATTCAGCCTTCGATTTTTTATATCTCTCTTCGTCATTTTTCTTTCTTTCCTCATAATCAGAAATACGCTTTTCTCGAACTTCTTTCGGAAGAGATTGACCGCAAGTCGGACAAATCAAATCGTCTTCTGCAAGTTCCGGCAATGGCGTATATTCTAGGAATGTCTTCATTTCTGGGAACACGCTTGCTTTTTCGCGTCTCCATTCATCTATAAATTTCTTTTTATCAGTTTCCGCACTCTCTTTTTGCTTTTCTGCGCTTTCGATATCCACCGCAATAGAATTAGCCTGTCTTTTCAAAGACATTAGTTTTTCTTCTACTTCGTTGCATTCAGAAGCCACACCTCTTCTCTTTTCCATCAGAATCTCTGTTTCTTTATTGCTGATATCGCTTAAATCAAATTTCAGGTTCATCACTTGTTCTCTTTTAGCATTGATCTCTTTGCTTTTCTCAGTTCCACCAGCAAGTTTATCCTCTACTTTTTTCAAAGCAGTTTCTTTCGCAGCTTTTTCCACTTCAAGAGCACCGACATCTACTGTGACAAGCTGTTTCGATACTTCATCAATGCGTGCCGGGATCTCTGTCATTTTCTCTTTTAATGTATTCTTCGCTTTTGTATACTTTTTCAGAATATCGTCCGTGCTTGCGATTTTCAGCTCTGGAATAAGTTTTAAAAACTTTTCTCCGTACCCCTCTGCAATCTGAACATCTGAAGAATCTGCAACGAACTGCATCAAGATTTCTCTCTGTTCTTTCCACGGTAAAGAAGTAAATGCGACCGGATTTGTAATCAGATTGAAAATCTTTTCATCAATCAAACCGGAAATAAACGCTTTAAAGTCCTTTTCTGACTTCGGATAACCATTGATTTCAAATTCATTCACATTCCCCTGAAATTCTACAGAGTTCGTTCCTCGCTTCTTAACCCATTTCTGTTTCTGAACCTTTTTCAACGTATATTCTTCACCGTCTACTGAAATAACAGATTCTACACTGATATCAAGATTATCAATCATCTTTCCGTCTTTATCTAATGGGCGAATATCAAACTTTGCACTTCCATGCGAATCTTTTCCGAACAACAACCATGTGAAAGCATCAAATACCGTTGTCTTTCCAGTTGCATTTGCGCCATATATTTTCGTTAATTCGCCGAATGAAATTAACTTGTTCACACATCCCTTAAAATTCTGGATGTGAATACTTTTTAATTTAATTATTTTCATACATCTTCTTTCCTTTCTACTTAATTTATTCACATTTTTTAATTGATTATATATGTACCTCCGCGCTTTTTTGATTTTCTTGAGCGTACTTTTCGACTTCCAGTCTGGTCATTGTCTTGCACTCTAATGCGTACGGATCTCCCCAGCGGATGATCCACAAAATAACTTCTTCTTTCATTTCATGAGGTGTTTCGCTGCTTCTCTCGCTATTTCTTGTGCTGATTTTTTTATTTCCTCTTCTATTTCTTCTTGCGTCATTGTGGATGTTTTAACTATTTTTTGCATTGACTTTTCTGCGTGTTTTTTTCCGTACTCTTCTTCGAGGATGTTTCTTATTCCTCTTAATATCATGACTGTTTCTGCTTCTAATAATATTAAATTTCCTTTTATTTCCACATTGCCTTTACTGCATTTAATCATCTTTACAAATTCCTTTCTTTCCCGTACAATAATCTTGGTTGTTTATCTATGCGTCCTAGAGGTTGCCGCCTCTTATGGGCGCTTTTTTGTTCTGTAAACGTCAAAATCTTCGTGATTGCCTATACTTCCCCACGATGTGATCTGATCATGTTTTACAAGTACAACCGCGTTTGCATAATCCTGATCGTATTTCAGACACCATTCTTCGAGCAGATCTAGGATGCAGTTCATTTCTTCTTCAGCGTCTTTCTTTACCTCTCTGTCCATTTCTTTGTACATTTCTTTGTTCGCCTCCTTAAATCGGTCCTGCCTGCAAGATATAAATGATTACAGCCATGACAACAATGATGATCCATTGCGCGGTAATTATTATTTGTTCATCACTTATTTTATTTTTCTTTTTTTTCATTGCTTCAATAACCGGAGTGTTCGTTGTGTGCTCAAATTTAAGTACATCAATTTTGCACTTCGTCGGTTTTGTTTCCCGCATACTTTCTTTCACCCTTTCTTATTCTTCTAAACTTATCCACATTCTTAATATTTCCCGTTCTCTTATTAATAATTTTCAAATAAAAATCCGTTTCTTGGACAAGCGCCCAATTTTCAGCATTCAAGTGATGCGCGGATAAGCATTCCTTTTGCTGTCTCGTTAATTTCTTTGGCTGCTTCATATTTCTTTTTACCTCTTTGCTTTCTCAATGTCTCTTCTTACCCGAAAAGCATTTGCATTTGACAACAGAACTGCCCTGTCCTCTTTCGGAAGAACTAATAATGTAGAAATAAATTCTTTGATTTCTTCCTGTTCTTCTTTTGGTATTGCCATTTCTAATACATCTCCTGCCATTTTTAACACCTCTTCTCTAAAGTATTTCCCTTTAAAAACTGATTCACGAAATATATCTGCCCTTTCCCAGTAACTTTCGTAGTTTTCGTAATTCTTACACTTCCGTCTGGATTCTGAACGTTGCTTTCCTTAATCTCAAACAGCCCTTGTTCTACATACCGTTGCATCGGCATATTTCTTGAGGAACCACTTTTAATAAGGAAGTTATTCTGTCTCATCCACTCGAATAATCGTTTCTGCCCGATTTGCACACCATTCTGACAAATCAACTTTGCCAAGTCTCCGATAAGAATTGATGTGTGGCTTGTGCTGACTGCATCTGCAAAGATTGTTTTCGGCTTGTCCTGTTCGATTTTCTGTTCAAGAGCCTTGTTATCTGTTTTTAACTGTTCAATAGTCTTATCTGCCATCTTCAATGCTCTTGCCATAATCTGCTCTGGTGTATTCCATGCTTTCTCAAGGTCAATGAAGTACTGCCTGCATTCTCTTCCTTTTTCAGTTCTACTCATAAGACAAATATGTTTCGCCATATCAATAGAAAGATTGTAGTCTTGAATTTCTTGTTCTCCGCCGTATTGATTGCCCTGTACCTTTAGGTACGCCCCTTCAAAATCTTCCCCTTCAACAAACCCTTTACTATTTGTTTCAAACCACGCACTAAAGCGTTTTCCTATATTTAGTTGTTCGTGTAAATCTCTTGCCGATACTGTCGGCTGTTCTTTATCAAAATTCACTTTGATAAGCTCGTTCATTTTCTATCGCCCCTTTCTGTGATATAATTTTCCCTGAAGGGAGGTGTTTCTCATGGATAGTGATAAAAGCATTGTTAAAGAACTTCTTATTTGTGTAAATGAACATGATGTCAAACATATCAATGAACTTCTTTTAAAAGATACCGCTTATGCATTTGCTCTCGCAGAATGTATAAAAGAAGATTATGCAACTAGCATACATGTTTCCAAAACGGCAAATAACTCTTTTGTTTTTCAAGAACTAGAAAATTGTTCTTTAACATCCAAAGGCTTGAACTTTTTACAAAATTCTTGACCGCTAATAACATAATAGCGATAGCGTGTAGGAATACTTCGGGGGATTTCTTCTCCTCGCACGAGATAATCTCCCGAAAAAGCCTTTATACTTTCCTGTTCTTCAAATGGGAAAGAAATTTCAACACTTTTTTCCTCTGCGGAAAGTCGAAATATTATAGCATCTGAAATTCCTCCAAACTCTTTGAAAAATTCATCCAACTTTAAATAGGAAAACATAAAGGCTTCTAATACTTCTGAATTTTCTTTGAGATATTTAGCCATGTTTTCGCCTCCTTATCACACCTTGTGTGATTATACTATCACACTATTATGACTTCGTCAACACTTTTGTTTGACAGGGTGTGATTTTTTTGGTATTATCAAATCATAAGGAGGTGATATAATGAAAAATAGAATTTTAAAAATAAGAAAGGATTCTAAATTGAATCAAGAAGACTTCGGATTGAGATTGAATTTAACAAAAAATTACATTTCTCTTATAGAAACAGGAAATCGCATCCCGTCTGATAGAACTATTTCTGATATATGTAGGGAATTTAACGTCAATGAAGATTGGTTAAAAAATGGAACTGGAGATATGTATAAAGAAAAAGACGGTTCGTTTTCAGAATTGCTTGTAGAATTAGAAGACTCTGATGATGATTTTATTAAAAGTTTAATTACCGTATATATGGGATTGGACGAAGATAGCAAAAGTGCATTAAGAAAGATCGCCAAGGGTATGGCAGAAAAATATAAAAGCCGGGAGAATTAAATTTCTTCCGACTTTTTCTCTTTATACTTCTTATATCTAGCAAGAACATAAAAATAGATTTTCATTATGTAATCTTCACAATCAATCTCGTTAACCATCTTAATAATTTTCTCTTTGTACTCCACAGTAACCCTCCTTTTGCAAAAACACATCCGAAATTCCTTTTTTTATATTATCCAACAGGAATTGCTCAATTACAAGAATATTTAGAACATATGTTTTCTTTATATCCTGTATTTTTACATGTGGACGTTGTTTTAAAACAGTTGTCGTTTTTTGTCGACTTGAAAATTTGAATAATAACTTCAAAAATGTTAAAATGTTATCGGTTTTGGGAGTGAATTGCGGTTCACAAACACTCCCAAGCCAGAACTTGAAGCGCCCTGTTTAACAGGACAATTCATAGTTTACCATATAAAACAACCAAAAAGAATACTACGAGAGGTAAAGAAATGAACAAAAGTAACAAATCAATAACGGACAAAGGTTTTACACTAATGGATAATTTTCGTGAAAACATTAACTCTTATATTGGTAACATGACACTAAGCGAATTATCAGAGCGCGCCGGAATCCCATTTTCCACGCTACGAGGTATGCTGTACGAAAATAGTTCTGACTGTAACTTGTCGAATGCTGTAAAACTCGCCAAGGTATTCAGCATCAGTGTAGACGAACTATTCGGAGCGAACACAATGGAAGAACGTACAACAGATTGTTTGAATACTTGCAGAGAACTTCCGGAAAATTCGAGATATCTGATCAGTTGGTTTATACAACATCAAAAGACATTGAATAATAGGAAAGAAAACCATAAATCAGTAAGTATTATGAAGCCTAAGTATAAAAATGGTCATTTAGTTCCATCAAACGATTTTTTCTCGATTGATATTGATGATTTTTCCGACAATATTAAGGCAAAAGTATTTTTGGGAATCCAAGTTAATTGTGAAGATTTTATGCCCCATTATTCTCCGTATGATATCCTTTTGCTTGCGAACGACAGAAAACCATACGAAACAGAAAAGTGCGTTTTTCTTTATTACGGGAAAATGATGATCGGAATAAGAAAAGAAGAAGAGAATAGTGTTAAATATTATGGAATTCGCAATAGAAATGCCATTATAAACGAATCCGACATTGATGAGTTAATGGGATACATTGTCGAAACTACCACTGTTTAATATTATAGGCGGGGATGCCCCGCCTATTGATTATGCAACTTCAAAATAATGTCCGATCAAATCTATGATATCATTTTGCAATGCATTTCCTGAATCTCTTGTACATTTATACACAATCTCATTTTGAATATAATATTTATCTTTGTAACATTGCATGTTTTTTCTCCACGGAATAGGATCATCTTTTGTTCCACTGTGTTCCTCATCTACAATTTCGTACAAACTTTCTGTTCCAGTTCCGGGCGAATGCTGCTCTTGAATCGTGAGGTTATCTTGATTTACGGAATAGAGTTCGTTTTCGTAAACAAACCTAAATCCTCTTTTCACCGTTTGTCCAACGATTTCACTAAATGTAGGGTGTAGCGACTTATAACGAATCGCTTCATCATTTGTGAGATTATAAGTGTTAATTTCTTCTGGAATTCTCACCATCATAAGCTCCATCGCAAGATCATTTTTTGTGGGGATGTATGGAGTTTCAAAGATCTCCTGATATTCTTGAACCCTTAAAATATGTTTCGGAATCATTTCTCCGTCAGGTGCTTGACTTTCTTCAACTACCTTATATGAGGTGACGATTTCAAATCCTTCCTTGTATTCCAAATCATCGCCTGTTACGATCGGTAAATATCCACTGTTAAGATAATCATCTTTATCGGGGGAAATAATTTGTTTATCGCCAACGCGTAAAACAGATGGTGCATATATCAATATTCCGTCTTCTAATTTTCCAAAGTTCGTATTCATATTTTCTCCTTATTTTTTACAGCATATTCCACTTCAATTCCCGCATCTACGTCTCCACCATCTACCATGATGACTGTTGTTGGATAGTAGGTTTTTAAGTTTCGGACAGCGTCTTGTTCGGATTGTGGTAGGGGGACGAATTCGGGGTTCGTAGTTTCGTAAGCGATTTTTAACGGATTTTCTATGAGCCACGCCTTAAATTCATCGACTGTTGCGACGTTTTCGTTTGGTGCGCTAAAATATTTAACTCCGTCATTCCAGTTGCAACAGATTCCGTATTCTGCTTTGGTATATGATAATTGGACAGCCCTATATTTATCCACAAAAATATCTGAATTTCCGTTTCCATTCGCCACATTCTCGAATCGAATTGAAAAGTTTTGAACATTTCCCTGTTTATTTGCAATACTTATTTTGTTAGATTGTCCGTCAAATCTGTCAATAACAACCCCTGCATACAGCCACCCAATCTCTCCACCCTGCTCTACCAGTCTGTCCCACTTTGTGAGAGGGCGGTCGGATGTGAGAGTGAGGACTTGCTCTTTGCTCCAATTCTGCTCGGCGTTGGTAACTTTCACATCCACTTCATACTTCTGCTTCTCATCATTCCATTTTCCGACACTCTTGATTTCTTGTAGATAATCGGGTGATGGGGATGGTTTACCGCCTGTGTATGGCTCATAAGGAGATGCTTTGTCTCCAACCTCCACCATAAGCTTAGATGTGTTATTCTCAAGAACCTTATCAAAATTTAACTGCCCAATCTCTCCATCGGTAATAGCCATTATAACAAGATATTTTGTATCTTCTTCGGTAGTAATAGTTAAAGGTTTATCTAATGTTGTTTCAGCCGTTTTAGTAATCTTAACATTAAACGCTGGGAGTTCCGATGTTAAACCAACCCTATTTTTTCTTGTCATATCATTGTTAATATTTTTTCTACCATGTATTGTGTAGGTTGTGTTTGGTTCACAGGGCAAATACACCACAGCATTACTAGAATATGGTACAATTTCTTTATTTTCTCCGTGATAAAAATATGCATGTAAATAATTGTCTGTTAGTTTAAACAACTGTTTTCCTGTTGTGCTGTCTTGATGTGAATTACCTAGTATACTAAATCGTTTAAAAGGAGCTTGTCCGCAATTTGTCAATATCACTTGCTTTATTCCTTTTGACGTTTCGTAGTTAAATTTGAAAGTCATAAAAGCTCTTCTTTTTAAAAATATCATGTAATATCAAACTCCTTCCAAAACATCGCATTTTGTTCAATCTGACAACAATATTTCTTGTTTGCCTGTGTGACGAATCCATCTAACGCGATTGTTGACGGTAGTATCACCTTAGTTGGCGTTGATCCACTTGTGAACCAAAATGGATAGATATTTACGGCATCAGGTAACTCTTCTTCAAGCGTTAAATTTAACTCTGTAACTTCTCCCCATACTGCTTGTACGTTCGGTTTTAACGCATATGTAGTTTCTTGAGGACGTTCTTCTTTTATGTTTGTACTGATCGGATTTTTCTGTAAATAATTTTTAATTGCTTCCTGAAGCTGCTCTGGTGAAATCTCGCCTCCGCTACTTCTAATTTTCTTTAGCAAAATTGCATATACTTCGTCTGCTCTCATAGTTGTACCTCATCAATTTACAATTTATACCATTGATCTGTTTCCTTATGGAATTTATAATAATCTCCGGTGTCAAGACATAACGCCGAACTTCCTGTGCCTACATAATGCGGAAGTTTTGATATATCACTCGATAATCCCTCATAGCTTCTGATATTCCCTCTCACATCCACACAAGCAAAACTGCCTAAATCCCATATCTCTTCTCCCGGCTGATACGTCTTTCCGTCCACAACCGTTATTGTTTGTGCTATCGCCATTTCTGTTCCTCCTACGCTATTTCAAAATATTGTCCAATGAGTGCCGATGGTTTAAAATACAATTTTTCTTTTTGACCATACATTGATTCTGGATTAAGAACTCCACCTCTCTTACACAAATAAACTAACTCATTTTCGATATAATACTTCCCGTATTCATATTCAAATCCACTTACGTTTACGCTATCTGGCACGGGAATAGGATCTGAATACGATCCTTCGTAACCTTCGACAAGCTGTGTCCACAATGTAGGTTCTGCCCCCGGAAAACGGTCCTTTTGTTTCTGGTGATTCTTATTCAGATTCCACAAGAACCCTCCAAAGTTTCTTCTTTTATCTTTTTGGTTTTGTACATCATATGCGTACCCGTCTGGATCATCTTCCCAATCTGCGTACAGCCCTTTTACTTCAACGGCTTGTGCGTCCGTATTAGTGAGAGAAGCGATTTTTGCCTGATCCACAACCGCTTTTTTACCGCTAATCACTTTTTCGATGTAACTTTGAGTGTTTGATACCTTTTCGTTATACTTTTCGAGATATTTTCCTGTTAATTCATCGCCGTACTCAACCGAATTAACCGCTTCCTTGCTCGTTAATCCATCAATATAATCCAACAAACACTGCGCATAACTTTCTTTTTCTAAACGCTTGATCTCTTGCTTTTTATACAAGTCAGTAATTTCTTCCTCATTCAATTCTCGTGACTGTCCGGTTGAATCTTTTAAAATAACTGACATTCCGCTTGAAATACTGTCTTCGTATGCGTTTCTAATGGCAATCACGTCAGATTCGTTGTAGCCAAACGCATAAGACGCTATCATAACATCTGACAATATTTCATTTTGTACTTTCATCTTAATTTCCGCTTTTTTACTTTCCTTTACCTCATCCAATGTAGGGTTGTAAGGTTTAGGATTAGGAGAAATTTCAGGCTCGACATATACACTTCCGTCGTTTGATAATTGATATCCGTTGTACTTTTTTGTAACAGAATCATTCCTGTAAATAGTTGTAAATTTTTGATAAAAAGTCCCGCCGATATCTATTGTGCATTCTTTATCAAGAAATAGATCAAACCCATTTTTATTTTCTATTACATCAGTTCCAAACTTAACCGTAACGATATTATTTGTCGGAATTACGGTTGCTTTGTGCGGAGTTTTTTCTCCTAAGAATCTTATATATGCCATATGTATTTCTCCTTTTTATTTGTTTGAATAATGCGTATTTGTTGGAGTTGCAACCTGAAACTGGAAAAGTCAAAAATCATGTTATCGAAGAAGATAGCAATGCTAATGGTAAATATCGCAAATGGAGCGACGGAACTCTTGAAATGTGGTTCAATTCTCCATTTACGTGCGCGATCGGAACAAAAGCTGGTAGCATTTACACAAGCGGACAATTTACATTAAACTTCCCGGTTGCATCAAAAACAAAATGTAATATCGTGCTCACAATAGGAGCTGGCGGCGCGATATGGGGCAAGGTGTACGGATCTGCAAATGACTACAAATCAAGCTTTTCATACCATTTGCTTGCTGCTACGGTATGGAATACAGCAAGTTTTGATTTATCCTATTACGCGCGTGGAACGTGGAAGTGATAAGCGTTATTTAATTTCCCACTCCGCATCGATAAAAAGATAGCTGTTTGTTGCTTTTGGTATGCAGATAAACAAATTTCCGTTTGTCCTTGCCATAGATGTGCAGGCCACCGGATTTTTATATGACCCATCTGACGCTGTCACATTTACAACAGTATCATTTAATGGGCGATACTGTGACGGTATCGTAAAAACATTGTCGTACACATTATTCGCGACTATTGTGGCAGTTGTATAAATTTCCATATTTAGGTGTATCGTTTTACCGATTTTATACGAGTTGTTTGCTATGGCTGTCCACACTCCGACCCTTATTCCCAGATCGGTCGGTGTGAGCGTCTTTTTATCATGATGCGCTTGTAATTGTAACAAATATGCATTTAGCGCAGCTACAGCCTGCGCTCCTGCGATCATCCCCGGTGTTTTGTTCGCCACTATATCATCAAGATTGTCTATGATTCTAGATTTATCGGCGGAATCGTTTATAGCTTGGCATATTTCATTAATTTGTTTAGCCCCTAGATTACTCCCGGATTGAGTATAATCTGTTACGTCTTCCAAAGAATAGCTTGCATCTTCGTTTTGAGTAATTAAGTACTTTCTTTTTCCAGCCATGCTTGAAGCTAATATATCATCTTTAAAATTGACAGGTAATTCTTGCTTTGGCATTATATTCTTACCTCCTTAAATCTTCCAAGAATAAATGGAATTTTTCTAAGACCGATAGTCTGTCTTTCAATAATATCTTTCATTTTTTCACATGCTTTTTCCAATCTGTTAAGTTCATCGTATTTGATAAACATTCCATTCGGATAGAACGTCTTTTTGATTCCGATATCCTGTGTGAAAATTGATTGATTTATCTTTTCTATATTACCCTCAAACAAATTGAATTTCTCATAATCCCACAACTCCAAATAATCAACAATATCTTCTCCCATATTTTGAATCGAAAATTCTTTATTAACTTCATTTGCTTTTTCTTTTAAATATAGGATATTGTTTTTTATTCGGTTGTAATCTTCTAAATTCATTTTGTCTGTAGACGCCCAATTTGTTTTTGGTTTTATCCAATCTACCTCCATGACATTTCCACCTTTCTAGCTTTCATGTTTCCAGACCACGCTCCGTTAAAGGATATTTCATTTTGATAAGAGCGAATCAAAGCGTCTTCTCTTCCTTTTAGTTCCATGTAGAACAAATCATTCGCCTCCGTTCTTGGGTCTCCACGCCACGAGATTTCGTAGTCTATGTTTCCGAGATAATATTCCGCTATCCATTCTTCCAAATCTTTTGCGTGCTGAATTGTGCTTATAAGAGGGTTATTCCATGTGATTTCTTGACCGTTTACGTTGTGATTCACAATGTAGTTATTTTCTTCTGTAAGATACTCATATCCCTCAACCTTTACTTTTACATCTGTTTTTGCCTTTATATTAGTGATTCGCACTTTAATGTAAAAATCGCTTGAATCAACAATACTCACTTTTAACTCTGGATTTTCTGGAACTGATACTTTAAATCCGTATGACGGCCTGTTAAAGTAAATCGTATATTCAGAATCGCTTTCAAAAGAAACTGTTTCTTGGATAAGCTCTTCAATCGCTCCGGTGCTTTCCTTGTAATTTTCTCTAGTAATCACAATATTTTTTATTTTTTCATATCGTGTTCCGGTAGGATTTTTAATCAAATCCCTTACCCTGTCCAATCTATAATCCGTAACATCATTAATCAAAATATTATCTATGAATAATCTTGAATTTGAATATCCTTTTGTTACCTCAATTACCATTTTATTAAACTCAAGAAAAACATGATCTGTTAAAAAACTAATATCCGGTTTTTTTACAATAAACTCTTCTTTTAAGACTCCATTGTTATATGTTACTATTTTAAATTCTTCCGGTGCTGTGTTTCTAAAATTAATAATCAAGCCATACGCATCGAATGAAGATTCCAAGTTCACTGTGATTTTCGGGTTTTTTTGAAATATTCCATTTCCATCCGAAACAGAATCGCTTACATATCCAGTATTTAGGTAATTATTGTCTTTCGGCAAAAAATAAAGACTTCCATCTACTACGGAAAAGTCTTTACTTGCATTTGCGTAAGCATCTTTTTTACTCTCTTTCAAGATGTTGTCTATCTTACCAAAATTTGCAATATCATTTGTTTCGGCAATCATATTGGGAACAAATGATGAACGCAATATGATTTTATTTTTTCTATCTTCTCTCAATGCACATCTTCCGGCATTTGCAATAATCTGCAACGCTTCTGCATGACTTACAACTGGAAGTGGATTATACACAATTATCTTTTTTAAATATGGATCTATATAATATTCTCTTTCATCTGTAATTCCAGCGCTTTCCAAAACTTCTAAAGCCAAATCATATAAAGAGATTCCATCTTTTCTGTATTTTCCTCCGTAAAAGTTATCCCTCAACTGATAAAATCTATCTGTTGATGTAAATACAGCCTCTGTGTCATTTGCTGACCATGAATTAAGATATGTCGTTGTTTCATTAAGCCACTCTATATCACCGTTTCCTGTCACATCATATCCGAAGGTAACTTTCACTTCCTGTCCTATTTCCATATACGCAATAGCGCTTTCTGGATTGTCTACGCTATAATACAAATCTTGGTTATCAACCTTGATAGAAACATCCATACTTGGAATACTTTCTGATATCGGAGAAACATATTCTTTCATGCTGCAACCCATCACTTTTTCATTTGTAAATGTATTTGCAATTCCAAATATCATGTTTCCAATTCTGAGTCTGCCTTTCCCATTCACCATAGTTTTTGGCTTTATCCAAAAATAATTCGTTCCGTCAAAAGAATCTTCGGTAACAAATTTTTCCGAACTATTTTTATAGATTCTAGTGGTCAAATTTGTCTCTATAGTAAATTCTGTCGGATAACAATGACCGAAATCTATTGTTATTCCTTTTATGTCTAATCCTGATTTATCTGTAAATTCTATTTTCGCACTTCCAAGAATTTCATTTGTGATGATTCCGTTGTTATAAATTTCTAATCCACTATCTTTTCGCGGCGGAAAATACATTGTCCCATCGACTTTTGAGAAATTTTGTTCACATGTTGCGTATATTTTATTTACATCGTAACCATCAAACGGTTTTTCTTTATTTGCCAGATACAATAATTCCGTGTTTGTTACTTTAGCATTGTTCTGTGCATCAGAATTTACAACTCCTATGCTTACTTTTACATATCCTCTATTCCGAAACGGAAGTTTCATTGATTCTATGTATTCTTTACTTGCCATTTGCATATACGATCACTCCAAACCGGCGTCAATCAAATTAAATGAAAGCGTCTCATCTTTTGTTACCATATGAGTTAGCCTATCTACAAATAACGGTTTTCCGCTCCTATCTCCGGGGTACATTATAATAGTGATCGGGTGTCCCGGATTCGCCATATCTTCAAATGTAACAGGAACGTAAAATGGTTTTATGGCATCTAACATCATCTTTCGAGTTTCTGGATTAAGACCGACCCACTCGAGATTACTAAGTTTGTACAAATCCCTTCCAACTCTTTGACCAATAACTGCGTTGTTCTCATTTCTTCCACCGTTTACTGTCGTTGTTATCGTCCATGAAAACCCGCGTCTCGGCGGTGGAAAGTCATAACCATTTACGTTCAAAAACGATGATAATGCCATATTCAACCTCCTGTTTTTTAATAAAAAAGTACCTACCGAAGTAGGCGCTTTTCCTTTTAAGTAAACGAATATCCATTCCTTGCACGTCTCGAATCTGTGATCGACACTAATTCTCTTCCGTCTACTACAATTCGTTTTCCATCTCTAACCGCTTGTATCAATTCTCTCAATAGGTTTTCTTGCTCTCGGTTTTCCATATTTGCACGAGAAAAACCTCTGTATGCCGCTTCTTCAATTCCTTTTTGAATATCCAAATTATTTGCAACCGCAGTTCTTCCATCGGAAAATGTCCCTACCAACTCGTTATGATTTGCCATAAACAATCCGTCTTCCGGGAATCCTCCTACTGAATACTTCGGTATTAAATCTGCCAATGTAATTTTTCCTATTCCGTTGGCATATCCATGACCTTTCCAGCCGTTTGACAAGCTTCCGTATCTAGCCAATGTATACCTAATAGATGCTAATATGTTTGACAATGGATCGTAAATATCCTTATCATATCCAGGATATGCGTACGTTCTAAAAGTCGGATCAATTACCTGCATCAATCCTTTGGAAGGCGTTCCTTTGATTGCATTTATATCCCATTTATTAATTGCTTTTGGGTTTCCGCCGGATTCCGTCTGCATCTGATAAAGCAAAAGGTCTAAATTTGATTTTGAAAATTGACCTGTCATTTTCAATGCTTTAGTGGCAATGTTTCTCCATTGTTCAACTCCGGCTGATGGGTTATATTTTGGCTGTATTGAATCAAATATTCCGCTTACATACTGTACAATTCCATCAAATGTCTTGTTTATAATTCCACCTGCCACACTCGACCACGGTTCAAATAAATTTGATATATTTGCAAACTTGCTGATTGCAACTTTTACAATTTCTCCTGGGTTTGTAAGATAATCCAACACATTCCCTGTAAAACTTTTTACCGAACTCCATGCGTTTTCAAAAAACTCACCTATTCCGCCTTTAAAATGTGGAGCGCCTGACATAAACGCCTTTGTTTGATTCGCGGGCATTATTTTTGTACCTTTTTCAAGCGGCAACATGACATTTCGCCCATCGGGTATAAACGGTTTTCCTGACGGCGGAATAATAAGCTCTTTGTAAGTTGATCCTGCTTGGTCATTCACGATTCCAAGTGTGTTTTGCGGAACTCCATCCGATCCTTTAGCGAACTTTATTCCATCCCACTCACTTACTCGTGTGTCTGATCCCACTTTTTTAAGCACCCAGTTCACACCTTTTATAACGCCATTCACAAGTGTTTTAATAGGCTTAAATGCGTTTTCTGCAATTTCTTTAAAGAAGTCTCCTAACCCCTTCCAAATGTTCTTTATGGCATCATATGCGTTTTTAAAAGCCGTTTTAAACCACGGACCCACATTTTTAAAAGGAGATTTAATGGCTTCCCATTTTTTTGAGAACCAAGATTCAATGAATGACCAAGCTTTTTTAATACCTTCATACCCTTTATCAAACTTTTCGCCAAACCATTCCGTTACAGGAGAAAATACTACTTTTATTCCTTCCCATAATCCTTCAAAAAATCCACTTCCGTTCTCCCAAGATTTTTTTGCTTCATCCCATCCTTTTCTGAATTGTTCGCCTATTGATGATGCTGTTTCTCCAACCCATTCCTTAATATTTCCTAATTGCAACATTAATCCAGAAAGACTCGTTGGGGGTAATGCAATGTCTCCGACTTTAACTTCGGCGTCTTCACTAAAGATTTTATCAACCAGTGATTGCAATGCGCCTCGTGCAAAATCATTCGGAAGGTTCGCCATAGCTTTAACTAATGCCTTTCCGAATTTGTATAAGTTCCAAGCTAAATCTCCCCACTCTATTCCGCATATAAAATCAACTATTTTTTGACCAATATCTTCAAATGTTTTATCGTCTTGTAAAGTGTTTATAAATTCCGTTAAAGACTCTAAAATTCCGTTGGCGAAATTACTAAATGTATCCGCTGCGATTTCAGGATCCCAATTTTCAAAAAATCCTTTTATGCTCTTTGCTATAGATTCCCCTAAATTTTCCCAGTCAAACTCTACAGCGAACGCATTTGCAGATTGAAAAGCTGTATTGATTGAATTAGCAACAGTTTTCCCTAAATCATAAAAAAGTCTAGGTTTTATTAAACCATTCAAAAAATCCGCCAACCCTGTTCCGAAATTTTTTGCTTTTTCATACACGGAATCCCAGTTAATTTTTTCTAACGTGTTTGATAATGTGACGCTTATATATTTGCCTAACTGTTCTAAACTTTTAATGCTACTTTTATATGCGTCCAACATCTTATCGTTCGGCTTAAAGTTGGCAATTAAACCGCCCACTTCACCTGAACCAGCACCACCTGATCCGCCTGATGCACCAGCTCCAGCACTACCAGTAGTACCATTATCAGGCTCAACAATATTCAATTCATCAATCCCTAAAGTGTGAAGCTTCTTTGCATTTTTAGCAGCTTGTCCGAGATTGTCAGATAAATCTCCTGCGCTTCCAGCTGAATCCGCTAGATCTCCAGATACGTCTCCTAAATCGTCAGTTATTCCTCCGCCACTAATCTCAAATTCCCACCCGAAAATCTGACCAAGTGCGTTTAATACATTCTGTGTAAAATCAATGACTTTCGCCATGACTTTATTTAAAGTTTGTACAAATGGTTTAAACGCTGCGATAAAACCAGTTCCAATGACGGAAGCAAATTTCTTAATTTGCTCTTGCAAAATACGAATTTGGTTCGCCCATGTTCCTGCCGTGCGTGCAAAATCGCCCTGTGCTGATGTTGTATTGGCAAGCACGTATTGATAACGCAGCATCGTTTTTTCAGCTTGTGACATAGACTGAACATTTGCATCCAATCCATTTTTCATCGCCCACTCTGCAAGTGTTGCCTGTGTTAAATCCAAACCGTACGTACGAAGTGGTCTTGTTTCCCCTGTGAAGATAGCGGACAAATCTTCCGCAACATCTTTTTGACTGACATTGTAGAACGATGCCATATCCGCCGTTAATTGAGTCAATGTCAAGGATACATCTGCCATAGAGTCTGACAGTCCGACATATCCACCTGTTGCCTTATTCAAAAATGAATTTGCACTTTCAATGGAACTTGTATCAATTCCCATTGCAGACCCCATCGCTTGAAAACGGCTGGCATACTGTTTAAATGACAATTCAGACATTCCAAACTGTTTAATGGAGTTTTGTGCGTACTCTTCCACTTTGCTTGACATATCGCCAAATACAGTGTCTACAACATTCTGTACTTCCACAAGGTCTGATGCAATGGTTATGGAATCTCCTATTTTCCCAACAAATCGGAATAATAGCCAGTACGTTGCGTACATCTTTCCAAGTGCAGACGCAAGTCCTTTTGTTCCTCTACTTGCCTTATGTGTAGATTTTGTATAAGTATTAAGGCTTCCGCTAAGAGCATTCGCCGCACGACCGGAAGATGCGCCTGTCCGAGCCAATTTTGCCAATGCATTTGTCATATCAATCAAGTTCTGACTTACTTTAGGTGCTTTAGATAGTTCAGACATTAACTGTCGCATAGACTTAGCAAGCAAAGGTATGTTTTCAATCGCTTTTGTAGAGCTTTTATATCCAAGTTGCGATATTCCCTTTGCTAAGTTTGCAACTTGCTCAGATGTTTTAGACACATTCACTGAGTTAAGGCTTTGCAAGCCTTTCCCGAAACCTACAATCGCGCTTGCTGCCTTTGAAATCTGTCCACTGTTCAAATTTGCAATCTTTTCAATTCCCTTGGCAAATCTTGTATAATCTGCTGTTCCAACATTTTTTAAACCTTGCATAGAACGGCTTAGTTTATCTACACCATTTGCTACCCCAGATAAACCGCTTCCGTTGATTTTCGTGAGAGATGTGTTTAATGTCCCTAGTTTTGTTATCAATGTGTCAATTGCATTATTCGCTTTTCCAGCTTGCGCCTGTAATTGTATTTCAAGGCTGTCTACTGTAGTTCCCATTTCACACATCCTTCCTATAACTTTTTAGGTCAGTGACTATCTCCGTTCAATATCCAGAAAAAAACAGTAGGTTTTGACACACTACTGTTTATTATGATTAATTTCAAAATTTGTTTTCAGCGCTTCAAGTTTTGCAACAAATAATTCCCTTTGTAATTGCAACTCTTTTTCGGATAACGGTTCATTATTCTTTTCCGCCATTTCCAAAATAGGACTTTCGAAATATTTTGCTTTTGATTTTCTTTTATTCATTCCAGCTAATACTTGATCCAGAACAACAGAAAAGGCTTTCATATTGTATTGCCCCATGAGCCAATTTTCGTAATCCCTATCACGTAACATCAATTTATATGCTTCTGCATATATTTCTAATTTCTTTGGGGTAAGGCGCAAAAAGCTTTCATGAGAAATTCCCATTCTTAACGCATTTTTAAAGTATTCTTCCCATATTATTTTGTGGAAGTCGATTTTTTCTTGTGATCCTGTGGTGTTTTCGGCACTTTTTTCACTTCTTCCTCGTCCTGCTTGTTCATCTCCGCAACCATCTCCGTCAGACCCGTCAAATCGAAAAAACCATCTTCTTCCATCGTTTCTTTTATTTCTTCATAAAGCCCTTTAAAGGACATTTTTTTCTCTTTCATGTACTGTTTCATCAGTTTTTTTGATTCATCAAAAGTCACATGATGATGTTCCAATAATCCGGCATAAAAAGCATCTTTACAAATATGTGGCATATCAGATATCAAATCTGCTGTTCCGTCAATCATTGCAGCAGCAATTTCTACTTTGCTATTTTTACCTTCTAAATCCAATCTTTTTCCAATATAAGACATCGACAAAGCATTAAACATCCTTTGCACAACTGCTTTATTTTCTGCCGCTTCAAAACTAAATTCTAACGTATACTGTTCATTCCCAATCTGAATTGTTTTCATATTTTTCCCTCCGATTAATCAGAGGGGGCAGTCCGAAGACTGCCCCGCTCATATTTTAATATGTTTCTTCAAGTTCTGTATAAGCCATTTCATCAGAAACGCTACTTAGACCGGCTTTTGTATCTAAGTAGCTTAAGCTCCCCCCACAACTTCAAAATCAACTTTTGTGTCCATTCCCTTAAACTCTTCAATAGTAAGGTTATTTTCCATTACGAGCAATTCGTTCTGACCAATCTCCGGCTGTGGGAGTGCTGTTGGTGGCTGTGCGATTACAAAGAATGATTCATCAAATCCCGGAATAATCGTCTGAAACCACATTCTTTTTTCACCTGTAAGCTTTGCGTATTCTTCGATAACCTTTTTCCATTCTTCTTTTGTTTCACTTGTGAAGTTTACACCGACAGGGAATGAACCTCCCGTATCTGCTGCCCCTCGGATATATCGTTTAACAGCATCTTCAACCGCAGACGCATCAATCTGCTCATTTTCAATCGTGATTCCACCAATTGAATTAATTCGATTAAGCTTTGTAAATTTAGCTGGTTTTTGTCCGGCAGTTGTTTCAACTCCATAACCAAATGTAATTCCTAATGTAGAAATTCCTGCAATCATATTTTTTCTCCTTTCCACCGCTAATTTTTTGCAGTAAGCGATCACTTTTTATGATCGGTCTTATAAAATATCGCCATCGGCTATCATTCGCCGAAAACGTGCTACTCTTCGATATGTACTGTCTGTGTTCTGAAATTCCGGTGTTGCAATTACTTGAAACCTCATTGTTTTCATAATTCGTACAACCTCATTCATCACTTCTTTCGCATCATTCATCTTGGTATTTGTTGTTACCTCGATCTGAAAAGAAGACCAAACAGCATTGATCGTATCTCCTTGTAAGTCTTCTCCTGTTTCCGCTCCCGTCATTTCGTGTATATACACGGTTGGGAATTTCGGAACAGTATCGGCTCTGTCAGAGTTTGTAAATTTTAAATTTGGATAACGGTCTTTCAGTTTTTTAGAAAACTGCGTCTTTATCCGAGTGATAACTTGTGATTCCAACATATCTAGCATATTACCTCCCTCCAAATACCTTTTTTGCAATCTGCGGAATCTCTTGCATGAGTTCCAATGATGTTTCATACATAAACGGTCTTGACGGCATACCTTGCGTAAAATACCATTTTCCATCTTTCGGATAGAACCATCCGTATTTTCCGGGCGCAATCTCAAAAATTGTCTTTCCGGTGTTATAATTCCACTCCACGCCCTCCGGGAATGGATATGGGTAGCTTCCCTCAAGTCCAAGTTGACCAGTACCAAATTCAACAAATGCCGAGTGCTTAGAATCAGCCACAATAAAAAAGATAACGGTGTTTTTATCTCCGTTACCTTTCCTTGTGTGTATGCTGTTTAAGAGTTCACCTGTAAATATTGCGTCAAGTGTAGTAACCCTTGCTTTCGCAATCTCTACACCTCGTTTCGCTAATTTCTCTGTGAATATTTCACATTTTTTATTGAGAGAATCTTGATATTCCCTCAACTGCTTCTGCAATTCTTGAATACTGGACATTGAAAAGATATTTGCTTTCAATACTTTCTTTGCCATGCTACTTCACAACCCTTTTCAGAAGATACCTTGTAAAATTAAGACTCGGCTGAACACGTTTAACGGTGTAATCAGCCGACTTTTTATCTACAATGGTATTTTGTTCGTCTGCATATTTAACTTCGCTCATATGCCAAATTAGAGACGTTTCATCAATAGGTATTCTATCTTTCTCCATAAGAAGAACAGCGTCATACTCACTGATATCAACTCCAAAAGACTTCGCTTCTGCTTCACCGCCAGACATTGCGATATTTCCTCGGAAATCTACTGGTTTTGAATAGCCGATTTCCATCTCTCCTGTTTCTACCGGAACTTTCTGACCATCGATCTCAATGTATATGATGTTTCCGTCTTCGTCTCTCTCATAAACTGGAACTTCTCCGACTTGTAACGCATACTTTAAATTCTGCTTGTTTTTTTCTAAAAGTCGCATACAGAGACCCTCCTTATTTTACGCGTAGCTTCTGCCCCGGATAAATTAAGTTCGGATTCTGAATACCGTTCAGATTTGCGATTGCCTGATAATTAGTACCGTATTTAGCAGCGATTCCAGAAAGCGTATCCCCAGACTGGACTGTGTAGTATACTGCACCGCCGCCGGAGGAACCATTAATCTTGTTTTGTACCTCATTGTACCGGTTTCCAAGCGCCGCCTTTCTTGTATCTCCATTTCCATATTTTCCCGCATAAACTTCTTTCACAAGTGTATCTACGGAGGCAGATGCAATATAGTTAATCATATTCTGCACCTCATTATACCGATTTCCTAGAGCATTTTTTCTAGCGTCTCCGTCTCCATATTTTCCCTGCATAACTCCAACAACAAGATCAAGCGTAGATCCAGATGGTGCTACTGCCGGCGGCGTCGGTTTTGTATCCCCTCCTGTAATTTCTGCTGGATAATCTCTATAACAATGATTCATATCCACGTTTCCGGAAATTCCCGGAACAGATCCGCCTGACGTATACTGCCAGATATCGTATGTTCCTTGATATGTGCAAACCGAATTATACTGTGCTACCCATTTTACAAACCGTTCCAACCCTACCAGGTAGTTTGTCCACCAGTTTGTATTCGCATAAACTCCGCACCAGTATCCAGCTTTTTCGATGATATCCCCGAAGATATTCGCTCTTTGAATTGCTCCATTTTCCGTTCCTGCCTGTTCCAAATCCAAATAAATTGGGTACGAAAGTTTATATCCGCTTACCATTCTAAGGACGTGTTCCGCTTCGCTTTTCGCCTGTGCGTCACTTGTCGCGTAGGAATAGATATAAACTCCGAACGGAATCCCAAGTCTTGTACATTCATCTGCATTTCTTTTCCATTGCTTATCGTCCTGACTTGCAATATTATCTCCATATCCGCATCGTAAGATTGCCCCATCTATATGTCCTTTTACCGCATCCCAGTTAATAGTTCCTTGATGTTCGCTTACATCAATTACTCTTAAATTTTCCATAATTTTCTCCTTTCTCCGGCATTTGCACCTGTACAAAAAAGAGGACGATTACTCATCCTCTAAATCATTCTTATTCACTCTGTAAAATCGTTTCCACAATTCTGCTACTTTTTCCCAACCGTACATTGCCACAAAAGCTACTAATAGGCCGGCTAGAATTGCTGCTAGAATCATGTACCACAGAATCGTTTGCTGTATATACTGCATATAAGCTATAAAAGCTGTAACCGTAAGACCGATTGACAATACAAAAACCAAAATATCGGTCGGAATTTTCTTCAATCCCGATACTCCTTTAAAAACTTGCGTAATTATTGAAACTGCGAAAGCGAAAATTCCAACAATTCCGATAACAAGTGTCATGTTTATAACAATCTGTTCCATTTAAAATCACTCCTTTACAAAAACGTTCCTTCGTCTGTGCATTTTTTATACACTTTTTTGATATTGTCTATTGCAAGAGACGCCTTATTATTTTCAAAATCAGGATTGTCCTTGCAAAACCTCTCATATTTTGTAATATCTTCAAGTATCTGGTCAAAGTGTTCTTTTGTGTGCTTATCGTCATGCCGAACTTCATCATCAAATCTAAGAATTCTGTATCTCCAAGTAAGAGCCATTCCCTCATCATTTGATTTTTGCAATTTATCCATCTTTCTATCTAAATTGTCAATAGAATTTCCAAACTTTTTCTGTATACAAAGGCTTTGTTCATGCCATTTCGGATAATTTTCTGCTTGACTAATCACTTTTTTAATTCTTTCGTCGTACTCTTTTTCCTTTATAGCCTTTTCAGAAAAATATTTTTCCACTTTCTTATAGCATCCAAAAAGAAAAATTACTGCGCACAGCAAAATAGCCACATTTCCGATTGTTATATCACCGAAGGAATTTAAAAAATATTCCATTTCTTCTTTCTCCTTTCGGGAATTTTTATATAGCCGCCCACCACCGCCAAGTGCCATATCCCTGCACCATCACAGTAAACTCACCGCTATGGTACGCACAATCGTCTGCCACTTAACCCAGTAGCCGGGAGATGATTGGATCACCGTACCCTTTCTATAACACGTTCACAAAAGGAGTAACTTTTCCGAGAATTTTATCCCGGTCAATCCAACTCCTTGAAGTTCCGTTTTCAGAAGAGGAAATCTGAAATTCTCCTCCCTCTTGGTTGTAATCATACAAAGCCAAGTCTATGATGATACTGTCGAATTTCTTCATATCCTTTTCAATCATCTCCTCTGTGTAATTGTCTGGATAATTTCGGTAAAGACGCACATCTTGTTCTGATTGATAAAGAAGCTGTTCTAAGAACTTATCTTCTTGCTCGCATGAAACATCAGATTGTCTCAACCGAATTTTAAGTTGTTCTAATCTTGAGTACGCCATATTTTTTCACCTACAGTCCTAACTTATCAATAAGAAGTTTCTTAATATCCGAACCGTTCAAATACTCTGCACCGTCAATCCCATACTCGGTAGCAAGCTCCCGAAGTTCTTTTACGGGCATTTGATAAATCTCTGTTTTAGTAAACTTCTTCTCTCCATATTCTGGAATCTCTGGCGTATTCATAAAATCAGCCGAGGAATTGATTTCTTCCCCGGCTTTATACCAACGTCCACCTATCTTGATATTGTGTGTAGCAATCATGTAACCACTCCTTACGCAACCTTCATAACAACAACGCTGTCCATACCCTCAAAAGTAGGAAGTCCAATCATGGAAACTACACAATGTGTGTTAATTGGATGATTTGTGGTATATGAATATACTGAAATACCTGTTTCTACGAGAGAAAGATTTCCATCTGTCAAACTTCCACTTCTCTCTTCCGGTGTTCTACCAAATGTATAATCACCAAGATATACTCCGGCAGATTGAGCAGAAACAATGTTTGTTGGAATGAAATACTTTGTATTTCCTTCTTCATCAATGTATACTTTGTCGTATACTTCGATCTCAATTCCGTACTCTCTTAAGTAAGAAAGTACATCAGCCTGTCTCACTCTGATACCGCCATTGTATGCAGTGATTCCAAGTACCTGCTTCTTTGTATCTTCTGCTTTCAGAATCATTTCAAATGTCTCTGTATTCATGGAAAATCTTGTCAAAGAGTATCCGGTTTTCTTCGCAAAATCACGTCTTGCTTGAATCAAATCGTCAAGTGGCGTTGCAGTTGCCGAAGCATTCCACTTATCTTCATCGCCGGAAATCTCAACAAAGTGATCTTTCTTATGCGCCGCTCCACTATCTGTTGTATATTCAACAACATATTTCTTTCCTTCGATATTTACGGTTACTTTCGGAACACCATCTTCCGGTGCCAAAAGTTCCCAAATCTGACGTTCTGGTACAACCAAAGCGCCTTGAATCAGAGAAAAAGGCTTTTTAGCAATTTCTTGTAAAACCTGATTTGCCATGTTGGAATTTTCCGCAGACTGATAATTTGCATATTCCTGTTCTTCTTTCTCTGTTACCATGTAACTTTCACGGTAAAAAGGCATTTCATTCTGAATATCGGAAAATCCACCAACATCCCTTAATGGTGCTTGCGCGTCAAAATTTGATGCTTTCAAAGATACCGGGAGACCGTTCTTTCCTTTAATAAACTTCAAATCAAGGCTGTCCTGTTTCACCGTTCCAAACTTCATTCTTCCACTATACGGTCCCGTACCGAGCTTTGCCTTATAATCATTCCACAGGACTCCTAAAGCTCTAGCGGTAAACGCTTCTCTCAATGGTAATGCCATTTTTTATTCCTCCTTTTACTCCGAGATCGCCGGTGCGCCGTAAAATGTAACTCTCGGTGTTACTTTTCTAGCTGCATCTGCGATTGATAGTGATTCTACTTTTTTCCAGTCGATTGTTCCTTGATAAACATATGTTCCGGGTGCATCTCCCTGTGTTACGTCAACATCATGCAGAAGATAGCCAAGGCAACTGTTATCATTTGCCGGAAATGGCGTTCCAGCCGGAACAATTTTCAAACCGTTTTCATCCGGTGAAGATTTCATTGTCTGAGGAACAACACACGCTGCGCCCTCATAAGGGAAAAACTTCAAAATACCTTTACTTTGTCCATACTCATGTACGATAGGCTTTCCCATAGTCTTTTAACCTCCTATTTCAAAACGTAATAATCTTTCATGGACTGTTCGTCCGCTTTGTTTCCAAAAGAGATGCTTTCCGCATTCTTCACATCTTCCGGCTTATCATCGCCTGGATTACCGCCAGTTCCACCACCTGGATTCGGAGTACCTTTTAATAGCTCTTGTTCTTTCGCTGTGGCTGCTGCGGTTTCTTTATCGGAAATAATCTGTGCGATAGAGTCAATCGCTTTCTTAGCAGCTTCTAAATCTGTCTGAAATCCTGCGAGCACGCTTTCTGCCTGTTCTCCTGTTAATCCTTTTTCAGCTGCATACGCACGAATATCTTTCTGCACATTTTCTTTCTGAAGCTGTGCAATCTGATTTCTCAATGTTTCCAATTCTCCGCCATCATCATGAGATGGTGTTGTCTCCAGTGTCGGAGTTGGCTGTGGTTGCGGTGTAGGCGTTGGCTGTGGTTGCGGTGTAGGCGTTGGCTGTGGTGACGGCTGTGGTTGTGGATTCGGTCGATTGCTGTGAAACTGATTCAGATAATTTGTTACCTGTGCATCACTCGGCTCTTCAATCCCTAAAGCCACTAAGTTTTGTCTTGCTTCTTCTCTTGTCATTTTGATTACCTCCGTTATCTACATTTGTTTTCGCTGTTCTATCAGCTTGGATATTTACTTTTGCTATTTGACGCATAACTGCAAATTTATAAAATAAAAAAGCAGCCGATTACTGTTCGACTACTTCTTTGTTGACCGGTTTTTCTATTTTTGGTTCTTCCTGTTTTTCTGCTTTATCTGTGTAAAGACTTTCCATTCTATCTTTACTTTCAATTGCAACTTGTTCTGGATCGCTAAACATGTCAATGACCTTGATTGCACGTTTATAATGAATTCCGCAGTTCAACAAAATCTGTAAAACTTCCGCTTTTACCATCATATTGTCTAACTTGTTGTGGTTAATATGAATTTCTACGTCGCTCGGCACAAGCGTAAAACCTTTTGAAATTCTCAGTCGGTTCAGGATAATCTTAATAGACATATTCTCCGACTTTTTCAAGATAGGCTCATTAATTGCTGTCCGAAGTCCGGCATCATAATGTCCGTTGCGTAGATTGACTGCGCCTTGGGTATCTCCACCAGAATTTATACTTGCTCGGTTTGCCAACCCTTGAATATCAAGAAAACGCTCAAATAAATCATTAAATACAACTTGCCCCTCTGTCTGATTCAGTTCCGTTGTCATTACATCAACGTCCGCTTTGTTTTCCATTCCATTGTTAGACTTCACAACAAGCGCACCTTCTTGTCTCATGCTCAAGAAGCTATCTCTATCTACTTCGCAGTTTACGAATTTCACCCACGAAGAGACAAATTGCTCAATTCCATTGATTCTGTCAGAAGAAAGTGTGTTGATTGCGTCTGTAATGGCAATAGTCATTTCAATATCAGAAAGCCTACGGGAATTATTCGGATATTCAATAACCGGAATTGCTCCATTTCCATTTACCCCGAATCTTCTCAATTTCCCTTCTGAAATTTCAAACCACTGACCGTTCGTATAGCAAAAATAAAACTCCTGACCATTTTCATCTTCTCGAATCTGGCATGAAAAAGCCGGTTTATTATTCGGAAAGTACACCACGAATGTATAAATCGGGTTTTCAGAAGACAACTCAAAGTCGCTTTCGTCCAAAACCGAACCATTTCCCTCATCATTTCCGATAAACCGATATGCAGTACCGCAGATGGATCGCCATCTGCAAATATCAATATCGCATTCCTGTTTATTCTCGGAATCCATAATTGCGTTGAGCCATGAGATTTCATCTGACTTCTTATCGTCCGTACCACGAAGGACGTATTGTATCGGCTCTGCACAAATATCAGCAGTTTTTCGCTCTACCAACTCATATGCAAGATTGACAACAATTTTATTGTTCACTTCTGGTCTATTAACTTTTTTTCGATATAAAATCGGCTGATCTCCACGATAGTAACGGTCAAGATACTCGATTTCCGCTGCATTCTGTCTGTGAATTGCAAGTGCTTTGTTCAATTCATCTACGATATTTCTCCATGTGATCTGTCGTTGCCTTGTGTAAATGATTTTCCTACCAAATCCACAATCGCAAATAGCAGAAAACGGTCTGTAATTTTTATGTGGATAGTTATACATAAAGCACCACCTTAAACAAATGTCATTCCTGAAGAACAATTTCTTTTTGGAATATTTTTAATTTCTGTTTCTCCTGTATCAACGTGATACACAATTCTTTTATTGCATTTTTTGCATCTACAAATTTTATTTATTGTTGACCGCCCATCATGCGTTCCGACTTTCCGTCCGCACTTTGGACAGTATATCTTCTTTTCTTCATACTCTTTCATAGTTTTCTCCACGAAAAAAGGACGCAATCAAGCGTCCTTTTTCAATCATACTTATGGGTTTTATGTTGTTGGAAATATTTATTATTTCTCTAATTATAAGTTTAACAGAATTTTTCCGAACATACCGAACAACTTTTATTTTTTCATAAATCTCTCAAATGACATCCTAACTCCGTCTTCGCTGTTCCCACCGCCTATTCTGTCAGCGACTTTATTCCACGATAGATTTTCAATAAACCGAAGAGTAATTATTCTTCTCATTCTGCTGTCTGTTACACTCGCTATAAATTCTTCTACTTGGTTTAATGTTTCGAGGAGTTCCATCTCTAACCCTGTCAGTGTTGCTTTTCTCGCATAGAGAAGCGTCTTTTTTCTGCTGTACTCTGGATATGGGAAACCTTCTATTTTGAACGGTTGCAAACCTCCGTCTCCGCCCATTACCTTATCGCATACAGCACCTTCCCTTTCGATTCTTTCAATCTGATTTTCGGTTTTTTCTATTCTATCCCTAACTTCCTTGATTTCTTCTTGCAAGTCAGAATATTGTATCAAAATTTCCTTAGTAACCATGTCCGTATCCTCCTCTGAATGGGTTGTGTATTGCTTCAGCTTTAGCAACTCTATTTCCTTTTGTCATTCTTATTGCAAAGTTTGAAAAAACATCCGGCACGTCATCCAACTGTTTTTTTCCTGAAGCTGAATATTGTTTCAAAAGTGACATCATAACTCCATATGGTTCGTTCGGTTTGTAAAGTGATGAATCCTTGAATATAACGTGTTGTAAAATCCAGTTAGAACATTGAAATATTCTTGCTTCCTTGTTTGTCTCTGTCGGAACGTCTGTAATATTGCATATCCAACCTTTTTGTTCTACACGTTTATTCACTTCCATTGCTACACGGTCGCCGCCGGCATTACGCTCAAATTCGCACTCTTGCACCTCGTTATTTACGATTGCATTTGAAGCATTCTCATACTGCATTTCATAATCAGCAGTATTATCACAAACGCAATCCACACAGTAATAATCTTCTCCGTACTTCTGCAAAACAGGCATAACAAAGTAGTCTGTTCCTTTTCCTTTTGTATCACATTGCGCTGTAATCATTTCCGGCTCTCCATGCGGTAAATGCAAATAGCGTCTGATTTTATCGTCCGGGAACAATAATCCCTCACGCTCAATTGGTTCTTGCTTATACAGGCATCGATAAGAAATATCATCCATAAGCAATTGCTGATCCGCGAAAAAATCTTTGGTAAATCCACTGTATTCATATTCGAAATTACTTTCTCCGGTAACCGGATCAATGTCCGGCACCGCAATCACCTTTACTCTTGGGTTTCCGGCGTACATATTTTGAATTCTGCCTATCACATCATGTACGCTCCAGCGTGTCGCTATGTGTATTTCCTTGCAGTTTTTACCATCTGTATCCTGTATCTTTCTCTGGCGCGCGTCTACGGCGTATTTATCCCACAGCTTATCCAAAATACTTGGATTCATCGCTTCTTCAATTCCACCAATCATATCATCAACAAGTAAAAACTTGGAAGCACGAACTTTTCCGGCATTCTTACTTCCTACTGATGTGCATTGCACACTTGGAAACGGCTTGTATTTCCCTACGTTGAACTGTTCCATTTTCGCATTGGTACTTGTAACGTGTAAATCAGGGAAAATCTCATTCCATGTGTACTCATCCGTATTTGTTACAATATCGTACACGCCATCATAGTACATTCGTGTAATATCGCCACTATGTGAGTAAAAAAGCGTGAAGTCTTTCGGAAACCATCCGATTACTAAAGCATTAAAAAATTTTTCCACACTAGTTTTACCTGCACCAGGAATGAGTGATATGCAAAGGATGTCATACTTATCATCAATCATTCCTTGTAGCGCATCCACAAGACCTATTTTCAAGAATTGTTTTCTTCGTGGCATATAAAATCGTTCTTTGGGTTCTCTTTTCCGTTCCAAATACCGAAAACCGCTGTCTACGATCTTATTTTGTGCTTCCAATAATAGAACTTCATAAAACTTGTCTATAATTTCATACTTGACCTTGTTTTCAAAAGAATACTTCTCTAATCCCCAAATATCTGTACCTGTCAAATTTAGAACAAACTGTTCAATCAGTTCTTTTGTTCTTGCAGACACTTTAAGCGCATACGGAATGTCTTTTTCCGTTTGATATGCCACTTTGCACGCTTCTATCATTGCATCAATGACTGATTCATCTATTCCGTTATCCGATATGTAGTTTTCATATGATTGGATTGCTTGTTTAAGTTCCAAAGACATAAAGAAAGAGACCTCCTTTACTCAAAAATAAAAGAAGTCTCCATTTCGACTTGTTACATATCCTCCATCTTGGATATGCCGTTAGATATTATTTTCCTCTTCCTCTACAAATACTGGTTTATATGCAAACCCTGTTGTTTCATAGAATTTTTTAGGATAAATCAGATAGGTGAATTGCTTACTATTTCCTCTTTTGAAAGCAATTCCCCAGTCAACTAGGTTATTCTGCAAAAGTAACCTCACTGTCTGACAGTCCATTTTTAATGCTTCTGCTGCAACTGAAATTGGTATATTTGCCGTTTCAAAAGTAATTATACTCGTATAGAATCACCCCGCTTTTTGATTGTATTATATATATTTTCTTATAATTTTCAAACCTTCTGTTATTACATCTTAATTACTTTTTTAGAAATCTCTGCAACAGATACACCATTTTTAGACTTCCGAATTTCAACATCTTTATCCCCTTTTGCAAGTATTTTAGCAATAACTCCTGCCTGTTCTATAACTTTTACACGTAATTCTGACTCTATCAAAGATTTGTTCCTTCTTTCCATACATTCTATTCTCTATACAAAAAGAACTCTCTTAGCTCTTCATACTTCTGTTCTTTCTTTTTCAAAATTTTTATCTCAGATTTAATTTCCCTGTTTTCCTCTTTTAGATGTTTTATTTCATCTCTCAAGCGTTTTTCAATATCAAAATGATGTTGTATTTGCATTGAATGCATTTTTTCTTGTTCGCTCTTCTTTCTTTCTTCTGGTTCATATTTCCCATCTATTTCTCCCTTTATAAAATCTCTTAACCATATCAATTCTGATATTCTTGTTTTCCCTAATCCGTAAACTCTGTAAAACTCAGTATCATCTAACTTAGAAAATTCTTCCGGTGTTTTATTCACAAAACCTGCGAGACTTTTTCTTAAACTATAGTATGCATATTTAAGCCCCAATTCTTTTAAATCTTCTCTTGTTATCTCACCAATCGTTCCGTACTGCTCCACAATCTTTTTTTGAATCTCTTTTTCACTCAAATCTATTACCTCGCTTCAAATTTTAGTAAAAACTTCCATATCGTAATTTTCTCTTATGTAATCTACACATTTCTGCAAATTTTCTTTCAAAAATTCATCTCGCGCAATATCCGGGTGTAGTGTATACAACATACAACTATTCTCTTTTCCATTTTCTTTATATTTTTTATAATTAAATGTCATTGTGAACAATGGAATTCGTGTTAGATTTTTTGTTTTTCTCTTTATGTACAGATTACATAACCTCTTTATCATTTTTCATAAACCTCTCAAATTTCCTTTTACACTTGCCGCACAAATGAATTGTATCTTCTTTCGTTAAGAACACTTTTCGTATTGTAACTGTTTCAGTATCTTTTCCATCAAATTCCGCATTTACGATAGAAATATCCGATTCTCCGCTCATAATTTTCAAATAATCGTCTCTTGGAATTTGTGCTGAAACTTCTTCCGGCAGACAATCAAGAACATCTTCTACCAGATTTTCAATCCGTTCTCCGCAGCGATCACATGTGTACCATTTTTCCTCGTGAATCATAATCCATGGACCTCCCGTAATCTCGCATACTTTTCCAAAAGCACATCAATTACCACATTTAGTTGATTGATTTTAATGCAATCGGATTGATGTCTATCGTTTAGTTTTGCAATTTTATCAATAGATTCTGCAATGTCTGTATTTGTTTCAACTTCTTTTTTTCCACAAAATGTTCCTATGTTTGGAACATAATGTGGAAATTCTTCGCAACCAGAATTAATATTAAGCACTTTTCTATTTTCCTTACATTCTTCTAGTTGCTCACATTTATCGCATTTTGTAAATTTTTCTTCATTTTCGTGCAGATGCTTTTCTTCTCCATCTGTTAGTTTTCTTCCACAGATAGGGCAATACGAAATATCGATTATTCCAAGTTCCCCAGTCTTGCTATTTGCATAGTACGTGTCATAACCTTTTCCTTTTTCTCTGATATGCCATGTAATTTTCCCATCAAAAAATTCAATTATCTTTTGTTCTTCACAAAATTCACACATAACAATTCCCCTTTCTGTGAGGTTTCCAAGATGAGAACAACTTCCTAGGATTTGCAGTTGCTCCTATCTTTGCATTGATTTTTTTTGCCGAGGCATTGACCTCATGCGCTCGTCTATCCGGTAATGAGCGGGACGCACAACCCTAACAGGATTTGAACCTATTCTACGAGAGTCAAAGTCTCGTGTGCTACCATTACACCATAGGGCTAAAGCAGGTCTTCCCTGCTTGCATTCATATTTATCGTGCCATGCTTGACACTAATCCGCCTTATAAACCACCCTCGACCGCCCAGCAGTCACTCATTTAATTACTTCCGGCGAATATCCAAAGCATCCAGACTACTGCAATCACTGAATTTGTCTCATTTCCTTTGGATTAAGTTTTTTGTCGATTGTATAGCATTGCAGGACTTCAAACCGACCACGAGTGGAAAATGTCTATATCGGCACATTATTGCGAACTTGCCATATGCCAGGGCGACAGTTTTTAACCATCTTCTCGTGATGGAACAGATTTATCGTCTCGGTATAAGGACGGGTTTTAACGTCTTTACTGACAAGAACAAGCAACTGAGATTATGCAACAGTTAGTCGGCACTCACGAATGAGGACAAGCGTTATGATTTTCTGTTGTTTATCGGCAGGGTTTCGACCAGATGTTTACCCGACTTGTACCATCCACACAAATATGTGCTTCCACGAAACCTTGTTCCGCTACCGTCTCTTCACGCTGTATTTAATTGCTTATTCAAATCCCCACGAGCCTTGTGACGGCTCTTAACAGCATTCCGCTATGGGGAGAAAGGATGAAACAATAAAAAATAAAAACTGCGTCGATTGTGAGGGTGTGGATTTGCACCACACATGAACCATGTCTTTTCGATTTCTTTTTTCCGACAGTCTACGCTTTCGCTCGTGTCACAAGATAAGTAATTTGCACAGTTCTCACGACTAAATCTGTCTACCTTTTCCAGCACCTCACAGAATCTTATGAATTTAAAATAAATAATGAATTTAATGCAATGATCAATGCGACCGATCCGCTTAACAACCCCATTCCTGTTTCTTTGGTTTTTAATCCAAAAATCATTCCGATCAAGAACAGTGCAAACAAAATTACATTAAACGCTAACAAAAATCCTTTAATCATTAATAAATCTCCTTTCCACAATCTATGCACTTCCAAACATGATGCGTAATCCATGAACCATCTTCCTGTCGTTCCAGGTATGTGTATAATGGATCAACATGTTTATGCTTACAGAATAACCGCTTAATCATCTTCATTATTCTTACTCACCCAATCTTCACACCAATGCTCATATTCTACGAAATCGGCTATATATTCACTTTCATCATTCACACATACATAGCCTTGCATTTTATCGTAGTGACCATATTTGCAAGTTCCGCAACATCCGTTCATGTGTATCATCCTCTTTTTATTTTTTGAAAAATTTTTGAAATCAGCAGTTACTTCTTGGCAAATACGTGCGAGTCGCAACCCAAACGTCATGTTTCCGGTATCCAATATTGCCAAGAATTTTCACAAAATTATATCTTCTTGAAACCGGATATCCGAGCCTGTCTTGTACTGTCTCAAAAAAGTACCGAATATCGTCAATGACATCTCTAACACGCTTGAATAATTTTCCCATTTTCTCGAATACTGATTTAGCAGCAATGAGGAATTGTCTTAAATTGTAGACCGCTATGCTAATTCCATTCTTGATGCAATACTTAAACTGTATAACAGACAATCCGGTTTTTCGTATTTCTATTGCCTGTTCTTCTGTTAGTGCTAATATCACGACATATAACCTCCTGTCTGTCTCATAAATACCTCTTTTTGTTTATTTCGGAATTTGGGGGACTAAGTAGGCAGATTTTTGCGTTCGTGTATAGAGGGGTAGGTATCATTCATTTACTATCGAACATATGTATCTATCGAATAAATCCTTATTTATCAAATATATCTATACGTGTTTTATTATATTTGCACCAATGTCAATGATATATTTTAATCTAAATTATTCTCCGTTTCTAAATGTTAAAATACATCAATCTTTTTCGCTCTCGATCTGCTTTACTTCTCCCAGTTTCGGAAGTTCCGAAGCTGTTAATGCTCTTTCGCTAGTCCGTTCCTTGCTCACTCCCGGAAGATTCCAACCGTGACGTTTGTTAAGTATCGGCAAGTATTTCATTGGGTTGTTTCTTCTGTCTTTTAGCAAACAAACGAGAGACTCCTCGTTATTTTCCACTAATTTTTTGTAAATGTCTGAGGCCGCTGTACTTGGTTCTTTGATATACTCCCCTTCTTTCAGGTTGTTAACTGCTATATCACTTATAATATTCCCTTGTAAGTCCTTGTATATATAAGCCCTTGTATTACTATTCCCCCACGAATGTATTGTATCTCTTGATATACCAGATAATAAACAAAATCCCTTTATACTTATCTCTTGATTATGGCAGTAACACATATAGATATACATCTCTAACAGATCATCAACAGCATTAATATTATAACTATTACTAACGGTATGAGGTATAGTTAATATATCGGGATTTGGTTTTATAACGTGTTTATAAATATAGCTCAGCGCTGCGTTCCATTGGCTCGGCAATATATCATACTCACTTTCTATCGCGTTGGATTCGCAGAACATAGACAAATACATTTGTATTTCATTCTCAAATACTTCGACTGTCTGCTCTGCATCCTGTACTCTCTCCATTTTCCGCACCTCCTAACACTTAATAATAAAAAAGAGACCCACAACATATAGTTGCGGATCTCCCGAATCCATTCTCACACCGCCGGGATTTGGGCGGATTTAATTGTATTTAATTTTATAAATTAAAAACCGTTTGTTTGTATGCCCATAATATACACCGATAAAATATAATTGTCAAGCATAGATTAAAAAATATCAATTCCCGAATTGTAGGATTACAATACATGTGTTACAACTGAATAATTAAAAAGCGGAAATACCTT
>ERZ773108.292-NODE-292-length-56699-cov-8.703870_pt1 | contig 56699 bp, 53 predicted proteins | sample MGYA00580570_ERZ773108 | MGnify/ENA primary metagenome ERZ773108 (study PRJEB29015, sample SAMEA2737840) | human gut metagenome | biome: human gut; feature: human-associated habitat; material: faeces | place: China | collected 2012 ...
GCTCGCTGTATCTGCCGCAGGCAGCGCTCACGGGCAAACTGCCTATTCCGCCATATCCGCAAATATTAAATTTATCGGGCAGCCGCGCCCGCGTGACTCTTGCGGTTGACGTAATTTTTTTACGGCTTGGAGCGCCGAAAAAATTCCGACCGCTGCGCCTTTGCCCTGCTCGCTGTATCTGCCGCAGGCAGCGCTCACGGGCAAACTGCCTATTCCGCCATACCCGCATATTAAGTTTTTGTCCTCTAAATTTTACACGGCGAGGACATCCGAGGCGGAGCATTTCGCTTAACCCGCTTGATTATTATATCATAAATCCGGTGAAAGTCAATATTTATTTTTTTGTTTTGGCATTTAGCCCGACTAAATTTGTAAAACAGTAAAATTTTGTAAAAAAACCGTATTTTCTTATATTTGAAAATTTAACCGGTGTGTGCTATAATATATACCGTAATTCATAAGCAAATACGGATGGTGACCTGTTTTGACAAAGCGGAGTATGCTTATTACATGCTTAAAGCACTACTGCGATATGATATGGGAGTATGACCACAGAAACGGAAAAATTTTCATTTATTACGATACGGTGGCGCGGGAATATACGGATAGGGCTTATACCGTTTCGGAATTGATCGGAATTTTCAGGGATGAATTCGGAATAGGCATAAACGACCGTATATGGAAAAAATATTTGAATGAGGAATATCTTAAAGGCTTTTTTACTGACGGAAAGGACGGCGAAGAGCTGGAACTGCAGTTTTTGCTGCCCTCCGCCCCGCTTAAATGGTACAGAATACGCATAGAGAAAAACGGGGAAGAAAGTCTTATTATATCCGGCAAAGATATGTGCGACGAATTTAAGGAGCGTTCGCTTTATAATTCGGTCAGGGAGTCGTTTGACAATATTACAAGCATCTGTCTTGAAACCGGTACATGCGTTGTGATACATGCAAGGAATACGGAAAACATACCGATAGCCGATTACAACTACGGCGCAGTTATGAATATGTTTGTGGAAAAATATGTTCCCGAGGAAGAAAAGGAGCAGACCAAGGCGTCTCTTGCGCTGGATTACGCCGTTAAAAAGCTTGAAAATGCCGAAGAGTATATTATATACATAAACACAGTTTCGGAAAATAGGAAAGGCTGCAAAAAAATCACCTTTTCATATGCCGATAAGGCGCACAAATTCATAACCTTTACAACTTTTAATATAGGTGAGATCGTAGGTCGGTACGAATACCTTGTAAGCGAGATTAAAAAGGAAAATTACAAGGACAGCCTCACCGGCGCTTACAACCGTAATTATTATGAAACGAATTTAAAGCTGAACGTTTTCTCCGGCGGCGTTGCCGTTTTGGATGTTGATAATTTCAAATTATGCAACGATACCCGCGGGCACGCTGCAGGCGATGCGGTTTTGGCAAGGGTCTCGGCTGAAATTCGAAAGGAAACGGTGGGGGAGGATTTTTTGGTACGTTTCGGCGGCGACGAATTTTTGCTGATAATGCCGGGAGCAACGGCGGAAAATCTTGAAAATACACTCGAAAGAATACAGAAACGAATAAAAGAGAGCACTGCCGATTCTTGCGGCGACTTTCCGGTAACGCTTAGCATGGGCGGGGCTATTTCCAAAAACGAGGTAATGCAGGACGCGGTTTACCGTGCCGACAGGCTTATGTACCGCGCAAAATCAAAGAAAAACGCATATATCACAGAGCAGAATTTTTATCTGCGCCATGATAATAACGGCGAAGACGACGTAAAGCAGCAGATACTTATAGTTGACGACTCGCCTCTCAATCGCGAAATGCTTTCAAAAATGATAGGCGATGAATTTGAGACTTTGGAAGCTGAAAACGGTAAGAAATGCCTTGAAAAGCTAAAGGAGTACGGTACGGGTATATCGCTTGTTCTGCTTGATATAATTATGCCCGAAATGGACGGGCTGGAAGTGCTCTCGGAAATGAAGCGCCTGCACTATACTGACGATATTCCCGTTATTATGATAAGCGTTGACATGTCCGACAGTAATATCCGCCGCGCGTTTGACTTGGGCGTTACCGATTATATAAGCCGCCCGTTTGATTCAAAGGTGGTTATGCAGCGGATACATAATACCGTAAGACTGTATTCAAAGCAGCAGCGGCTGACTTCGCTTATAGCAAGACAGCACGGCGAAAGCATTAATAACGAGCATATAATGACGGACGTTTTAAGCGGCTTGCTCGGCAGAAAAAACGGCGAAAGCGCGCAGCACATACGGAACATACGCAAAATAACCGAAATGCTGCTTGAAAGGCTGATACTCAAAACCGATAAATACGGTCTTTCCTGGCGGGATTGCGATATAATTTCCGAGGCGGCGGCTTTGCACGACGTGGGCAAAATAGAAATTGACAGCGCTATACTTAACAAGCCCGGGAAGCTGACCCCCGAGGAAAGAGAAATTGTAAAACAGCATACCGTTATAGGCGAAGAAATACTGCTGAACGGCGCGGGCGACTCAATAAAGAACGAACCGATGCTTGAAACAGCCGCGCAGATATGCCGCTGGCACCACGAGCGGTACGACGGCAGCGGCTACCCCGACGGGCTTAAAGGCGACGAGATACCCATTGCGGCGCAGGTGGTGTCGCTTGCGGACGTGTACGACGCGCTTGTAAGCCGCCGCGTGTATAAAGAGCCGTATTCGGGCGAGACGGCGCTTTCAATGATACTTGCGGGCGAGTGCGGCAGCTTTAACCCGCTGCTTACAGAGTGTCTTTGCAATATAAGCGATAAGCTGATAAACGACATTTACTCAAAAACCGAAGCTACGGGAGGGAATACATGATACCGCACAGATATGCCGCCGCTTTTCTTTCGGCAACGTTGCTTTTATGCCTTTGCGCCTGCACGGGCGGAAAAAACGAAAGTGAAACCGCGCAGAAAGAAAAGCTGGTTATAGGCAGCGATATTTACGCGCCCTATTTTTACATTGACGATAACGGCGATTTTACCGGCATAGATGTTGAAATTGCGCACGAGGCGTGCGGGCGAATGAATATTCAGCCCGTTTTCAAAAAAATAGTTTGGCAAAATAAAGATGTATATCTTGAAAACGGCGAGGTAGATTGCCTGTGGGGCAGTTTTACAATAAACGGCAGGGAAGAGCTTTACTCATGGGCGGGGCCCTACCTTAAAAGCCGGCAGGTGGCGGTTGTACGCGCCGATTCGGATATTTACCGCCTCAGCGATTTGAGCGGCAAAAGAATAGCGGTGCAAGACGGCTCAAAGCCGGAGGAGCTTTTTTTGAATAACAAACTGCCGCAGATAAGCGGGCTTGAAAACATTTACAGTCTGCCCTCTGTTGATACCGTGTTCGCGGCGCTCAGAAAGGGCTATGTTGACGCATGTGCGGGGCATGAAGCCGCATACAGGGAGCTTATTAAAAACTCGGGCGGTGAATACAGAGTTTTGGAAGAGCCGCTTTTGCAGGCAGATTTGGGGGTGGCGTTTTACAGGGAAAGCGCAAGCCCGATTAAAGCCGAGCTTACAAAAGTCCTTAAAGAAATGGGAGCGGACGGCACCATTGAAAAAATAATATCACCTTATGGGCTTGATGGCTCGGGGCTGACGGGGGAGTGACGGCTGTGAAGAGGAAAAAACCGTTAATCGGCAAAATACAGCCGTCGGAAACACTGTTTTACGGCATGATAGCGGTAATCGGCGTTATTGTATTGCTTACAGGCTTTTTGATAGGCATGCAGACATGCCTTATAAAAGCCCGCAAGACATATGGAGTTACTGTAAAGTACTTGAAAAATCAATGCAGGGATTACAATAATTTTCTTGAAACCGACAGGGCTAAAAGCCTTTTCAGAATTACCGAACAGGCGGATAACATAGGCAGAACGCTGGAAATACTGCCCGATAACACACAGTATGAATGGATTAAGGAATATACCGCTACGCAAAGGCTCAGCACCGTGATTTTAACGGATGAAAATTTAAACACGGAAACCGAATACACATTTTCGGGTATAGGCGCAAAGGAGCTTACAGAGCATATTCCGCATGACGCGGTAAAGCAGATAGCGGAATATCCCGTTAAAATTTATTCCGAGCGTATTTATATAAACGGCGGCATTTACGATGTTGCCGCAGCGGCGAGACACGATAAAAATGGCGTTGTGTTATGCTTCCGTTTGCAAAACGGGGTAAGTATGCAGAACTATTATTCTTCGGCTCGGCGGCTGCTTGCAGGCGATGCGACCGTGCTTAACGGTACGGTTGTAATAACCGAGGGCGACAGAATAATTACCTCAAACCGCAGTGATATTGCGGGAGCAAAAAGCGGCGTTAAGGCGCTCGGAGTAATGGACGACAAGGCGAAAACGGGAAAAATTGTTAAAATTTCCGATGGGGAAGACGAGTATTACGGCGGCAGGGCGGTTTATAAGGAATACGGAATTTATATATACTACCGCACCGCAGATGTGTTTTCGGATTGTTTTAATGTTATTATATCGGCGCTGTGCGTTTATTTTGTAATAATATTCTTTGTCATAGCCTTTCATCAAAGGTCAAAATATCTGCACACGCGTGAAATAAACGAGCAATACGAAATAATCCGTACCGTAAGCCGGATGTTTCTTTTTAATGTTTTTGTGGATATAAAGAATAACCGTTTCAAATTTTTACTGCGTGAGACGGATTTTGCCGAGGTGGATGAAAACCGCCCGGCTGATGAGGTTTTAAAAACCGATTTTACAAACTACGCCGCCGAGCCTTACCGTGATGAATACCGCAGATTTACCGAGCTTTCAACCATGAAACAGCGACTTGACGGCAAGGACTATATTGAAACGGAATACCAAAATATACGCGGCGAATGGCTTAACGATATAATAATACCCAAACGTAATGACAAAAACGGCGATTTTGACTCATTATTACTCGTTACAAAAAATATTACCGAGCAGAAAAAGCTGGAAATTGAATATCAACGTCAGCTGGAGAAAGCAATGCGCAGCGAGAAACGCGCGAACGAGGCGAAAACCAACCTTTTACGCCGTATGAGCCACGATTTACGAACGCCTATAAACGCGATTTTGGGAATGATTGAAATTGCCGACCGAAATACGGGCAACCCCGAAAAGCAAAACTACTGCCGAAATCAAGCGAGAGTGGCAGCGGAGTATCTGCTTGAGTTGGTCAACGATATTCTTACGGTCAATCTAAGCGAAGCAGGCGACAAGACAGAAGCAGACGTCGCGTTTGATTTAAAGGACGAGGCGGAAAAGGTATACACCATTGTAAATATGATGGCGGAAAATGCGGGAGTAAAGCTTTATCCGCCGCAAATATCGGGGAGCGGCAAGCGCCTTTACGGAAATGTGCTTTATTTCCACCAAATAGTTATAAACATTCTTATAAACGCCGTGAAATACAGCAATAAGGGCGGCGAGGTGAGCTTTTCGTTTTTTGAGGAAGAAAGCGGCGGCAGGGCGATTATTCATTTTATTTGCAGCGATAACGGCATAGGCATAAGCCCGGATTTTCAAAAGAAAATGTTCGAGCCGTTTACACAGGAAAACAATGAGGAAGTATCTCCTTACGGAGGACTGGGGTTAGGGCTTGCAATAGTTAAAATGCTCACTGAAAAGCTCGGCGGTACGTTGTCGGTTCAGAGCGAAAAGGGGAGCGGCACCCGATTTGAGATAATATTGCCGTTTGAATATTCCGGCGAGTGTGATAGCGGCGGCGATACCGGGAATTACAGCATTAAGGGGCTTAAAATTCTGATTGCCGAGGATAACCGCATAAATATGGAAATAGCCGAATACCTTGTAAGAGACGCGGGCGCCGAAACCGCGGCGGCGTTTGACGGCAAGGAGGCGGCAGATATATTTGCGGCGTCGGCTGAAAATGAATTTGACGCAATTTTAATGGATATAACCATGCCCGTAATAGACGGGCTTGAAGCGACTAAACGGATACGCGCGCTTAAAAGGGCGGATGCGAAGACCGTGCCGATTATTGCAATGACCGCGAATTTGTTTGTTCAGGATATTGAAAAGTGTCTTGCGGTGGGAATGAACGGGTATCTTCCTAAGCCGATAAACGAAAAGCAGCTTATAAAAACCGTAGCGGAAAAATGCGCGGAAAGGAATAACAATGGGAATTAAGGAATTTTACTCTGAAATAGGCTCGTCCTATAAAGACGTTGCCGACAGACTCGGCAGCGAGGACTTTATTCTGCACTTTGTTGTGAAGTTTAAGGAAGACGAAAACTTTGACTTGCTGAAAGCTGCCTTGAAAAACGGCGATACTGATACTGCTTTCAGAGCGGCGCATACATTAAAAGGTGTGTCGGCAAACCTCGGCTTTACTGCCCTTTATAATGCGGTTTCACAAATTACCGAAGCTCTGCGAAACGGGGATATTGCCCGAGCTAAAGGGCTTTTCCCGCATGTCTCGGAAAAATACGCTGCTGTTTTAAAAGCGATACAAGGGCTGTAATTATACGGTAATACGGGGCATAATAGCGGTATGAGCTATTTTAATTATCATGCCGCGGCAAAGCGCCTTATACGGGAAGGTAAACTTAAAGAATGGTATATAACCGAGCGCTACAATAATATTTCTCCGGCGCTTGTGCTTGTTTTCAATGATATTCGACACCCCGTTATGCCCATAAGAGAGTACCGCTGGGAGGAATATTTGCCCATTTTACCGCCGAATTTAAAAATTCGAGCGTAAATTCTTTATTTCTTCAAGCAGCCTGCTTTTTGTGTTAAGTGTAGGGTCGGGTATTACGTATTTTCGCAGGGCTTCAAGCATTTCGCCTGTTTCCCTGCCTCTTATGCCGAGTTTTTTAAGATCTTCGCCCCGTATTTTAAGGTCGGAGATTTTATAAGGCTCGGCGTTTTCTATTATTTCCGATAGCATATTCCGCGCGTTTTCACAGTTTTCACCGTAAGCCGCCTTATAATCGAAATAATTTTCGACCGATACAGGCGAGGTTAAATAAAGCATTTCTTTAATTTCGGGCTTTGTTTTCGGAAAGGGCATATTAAGAAGCGTAAGCATATCCCGCGCGGCTTTTTTGGTTTTGTTCGGCACCCGCAAAAAGTCCAGTGCGGCTGTAACATCTGCTCCGCCCGAATAAAGAAAGGCAAAAAGCTTTGTATCGGCAGAGCCTAAAAGCGGCAATATACCGTAATCGGGGTCGGAGGTAAGCCCTGAAAACCTAAGCCCGCTAATATCGGTCAGCGGTTTTAATGCGGCGGGGTTTTTGCCGCAAAGGGTTTTTAAAAGCTCGGAATAAATTCGCTCCGCACTTACGCTTTTAAGCGTGGGCGCATACTCTAAAGCCGCTTTAAGGGTGTTTTCTTCTATATTAAACCCTAAAACCGAGGAAAAGCGGAAAAGACGCAAAATTCTCAGCGCATCCTCATAAAATCGGCGCTCGGGCTCGCCCACCGCGCGCAAAATTCGGTTTTGTATATCTTGCTTGCCGCCGAAAAAGTCCTTTAAGCCGTCCCTTTTATTATATGCCATTGCGTTTACGGTAAAATCGCGGCGGGCAAGGTCCTCGCGCAGGCTTTTTACAAAAATCACGCTGTCGGGGCGGCGGTGGTCGCGGTATTCGCCGTCTGTTCGGTAGGTTGTTACCTCGTTCGGAACACCGTTTATAATAACCGTAACCGTGCCGTGCTTTATGCCTGTGGGCACGGTTTTTTTAAATAGCGATATAACCGCTTCGGGCTCGGCTGAGGTGGTAATGTCAAAATCGTGCGGGGTATCGCCGTTCAGCATATCGCGCACACAGCCGCCCACGGCATACGCCTCATAGCCGTTTTTTTGCAAGGTTTCAATAATATATTCGGTGTCGCTAGGTAAAAATAGCATAATTTTTATTTTCCTTTCAAAAAAGGGTTTATTTTTTTGCCGTTTAGCAATATAATAGTAAGTAATAATGTTTTTAAGGAGACCGATTATGAAACAGCTTCGCGATGAGGATAAAATCATAACACAGGTAAAGCATATTCATATGATAGGCATAGGCGGCAGCGGAATGTGCCCGCTTGCCGAAATACTGCACGGTAAGGGGTACATCCTTACGGGGTCGGATAATAACGAAAGCGACCCCTTAACCAGAATTAAAAATCTCGGCATAAAGGTTTATATGGGGCATAGGGCTGAAAACATAAAGGGCGCGGAGCTTGTGGTGTACTCCGCCGCAATAGCCGCCGATAACCCCGAGCTTTGCGCCGCGCGCGAGCAGGGTATACCCACAATGGAGCGCTCGCATATGTTAGGGGCGCTTACCCGTCATTTCGATAATGTCATAGGCGTATGCGGTACACACGGCAAAACCACCGTCACCTCTATGATAACACAAATTTTAATTTTAAACAAGATGGATCCTACCGCGGTTATAGGCGGAAAGCTTCCGCTTATAAATTCAAACGGTATTTCGGGCAAATCGGAAACAATGGTTTGCGAGTCCTGCGAGTTTGTTGATACCTTTTTGCAGCTCTCGCCCGATATTGCGGTGCTGCTTAATATTGATAATGACCACCTTGATTATTTCAAAACTATGGAGAATATGACCCTCTCTTTCCATAAGTTTTTGAAAATGGCGAAAACGGCGTATATAAACGGGGACGACAGCCGCGTTTTAACCGCCGCAAAGGATATTGAGGCGAATATTATTACCTTCGGCTTCGGTGCGGATAATTTTTACCGCGCCGAAAATATAGAAAGCCGCAAGCGCGGTTTTGCGTTTGACGTGGTAAAGAATAACGAAAAGATAATAAATATTGAAATGCACATACCGGGTAAGCACAATGTTTTAAACGGGCTTGCCGCGTTTGCCGTGTGCTTTGATATGGGCGTTTCGGCAGACGGAATTAAGGACGCTGTTGAAAAATTTACGGGCGCGGGCAGACGTTTTGAATTTTTGGGTGAGTACGACGGCTTTATGCTGGCTGACGATTACGCACACCACCCGACCGAAATAAAAGCCACCCTTTCCGCCGCAAAGGAGCTTGACTATAATAACGTTATAGCGGTGTTTCAGCCCTTTACCTTTTCGCGCACCGCGCTTTTAAAGGATGATTTTATAAAGGCGCTCTCCATTGCGGATAAGGTGATACTGACCCCGATTATGGGCTCACGCGAAAAAAACACCTACGGCATTAAAAGCGAGGACTTAGCGGCGGGTCTCCACGATGTTTGCGTAGTGGATGGGTTTGAAAATATAGCCGATAAAATTGAGGAGATCGCCCGCCCCGGTGATTTGGTTATTACGATGGGCGGCGGCGATATTTACAAGGCGGCGCACATTATACAAGGCAGGCACGCCAAATGACCGAAAAGCTGTACGATAAGGACTCTCATTTAAAGGAATTTACAGGCACGGTATTATCCTGCAAAAAAACGGGGGAAAAATATGCCGTGACTTTAAACCGAACCGCATTTTTCCCCGAGGGCGGCGGTCAGCAGTCAGACCGCGGATATATAGGTGACGCGTATATATCGGACGTGCAGATAAAAAATGGTGAAATACTTCACTTTGCCGATAAGCCGCTGAGTGTGGGACAAGCCTATGACTGTAAGCTGGATTTTGATTTTCGCTTTCGCAATATGCAGAACCACTCGGGCGAGCATATAATTTCGGGAATTGTGCACCGCCTTTACGGTTTTAATAACGTAGGCTTTCATTTGGGAGCGGAAATGACAATGGACTTTGACGGCGAGCTTACAAGACGTCAGCTTGACGAAATTGAAGACCTTGCAAACAAAGCGGTGTATGAAAATCTGCCCGTTAAAGCCTACTACCCGACCGATGAAGAGCTTAAAAGCCTTGATTACAGAAGCAAGCTGGATTTAAAGGAAGACGTGCGCATAGTGGAAATAAAGGGCGTGGACGTTTGCGCCTGCTGCGCGCCGCACGTTAAGGCAACCGGCGAAATAGGCATTATAAAAATTCTTGATTTTGAAAAATACAAGGGCGGCGTAAGGCTGATTGTAAAATGCGGGGCGGACGCGCTTAGGGATTACCGCGAAAAGTACAAAAACGTGTTGGAAATATCAAATCTGCTTTCCGCCAAGCAATTTGAGGTATCGGTGGCGGTTGTGCGACTGAATGAGCAGCTATCAGCCGAAAAGGCGGCGGCAGCCGCGCTTAAAAAACGCCTGATTGCCGAAAAGGCGGCGGGCTTTGCACCCGATACCGATAAAACCGCCGTTTTTGAAAACGGGCTTGATATTAAGGAACTGCAATTATTAGCCGATGCGCTGTGCAAAAAGGCGGGCGGCATACGCGGCGCTTTTTCGGGGGCTGACGGTGCTTTTTCCTTTGCAATATGCGGCGAAGAAACCGCGCTCGGGGAATTTTTTGCGAAATTCAAAGCCGCGTTTAATACCCGCGGCGGCGGCAGAAACGGCATAAGACAGGGCACTGTGTGCGCTGACCGAGCGGAAATTGAAGGGCTTTTCAAAGAATAAAAATAAGGGTGATGTTTAAATGGCAAAAACACGTACAAAAAGACAGCAGGCAATTGTAAAACGGCGAATTTTTTTAACCTGCTGCGCGGCGGTGCTGCTGGCGGTAGCGGCGCTTGTGGCGTTTTCGGTAAACGCGGTTTTAAAATCGGGCGATAAAAAGAAGCCCGATAATTCGCAGAGCACCGATTCTTCAAAGGTAGAAAGTGTTGTAATACCCGAAACCACCGCGCGGGTAATATCAACAGGCGATATTATGGCGCACTCCACCCAAATAGACGGGGCGAGAACGCAATCGGGCGAATATGACTTCAGCCCCTATTTCAAGCATTTGTCGCAGTACTTTAAGGCGGCGGATCTTGCCGTTGCAAACCTTGAGGTCACTTTCGGCGGCACAGAATCGGGTAAATACAGCGGTTATCCCGCATTTAACACGCCCGACAGCCTTGCAGATACCATAAAGGACTCGGGGCTTAATTTCCTTGTGACCTCGAACAATCACTCCTACGATACGGGGCTTTTCGGGCTTAAGCGCACGGCGCAGGTCTTAAAGCAAAAGGGAATTGAGTTTATAGGCACAAAGGAGGTTGAAACCGACCCCGCTTATGCCGTAAAAGAGATAAACAACATAAAAATAGGGCTTGCCGATTACACCTATGAAACCTCGGGGCAGACCCCGGGCAGGAAATACCTGAACGGCGCTATAATCGCGCAAGAGGCTAATAACCTTATAAACAGCTTTTCATATAACAGAATAGATGAATTTTACACCGAGGCTGAAAAGGTGATAGGTGAAATGAAGGCGCAGGGCGCCGAGTTTATAGTGTTTTATATGCACTGGGGCAACGAGTACCAGACAAGCCCCAACACCTGGCAGAAAACTATAGCGCAAAAGCTTTCAAACCTGGGCGTTAATATGATAATAGGCAGCCACCCGCACGTTATTCAGCCGGTGGAACTTATACGCCCCGAGGGCGGCGAGGGCTACACGATATGCCTTTATTCAACCGGAAACTGCATTTCAAACCAGCGGCAGGAAATAATGGACAGCTGCCCCTCGGGTCACACAGAGGACGGCTTGCTGTTTGATTTCACCCTTAAAAAGAATAAGGACGGCGTAGCTCTTTCGGACCTGAAAATTGTGCCGACCTGGGTGAACAGATATAAGGAAACGGGTCATAACGGATTTTTATATACCATATACCCGCTTGAAAACGCAAACGACGGCGCGGCGAAATTCGGGCTTTCGGGCACCGCGGCGACGAAATCAGCTAAATCCTACGAAAGAACCAAGGCCATTGTGGCGGCGGGGCTTACGCAGTGTCAGCAGCAGATAGGCTGCAATATTACTTTTCAGTAAAGGAACTGATAAAAAATGATAGACGAACAGGTTAGGAAATTAGTTTGCTACGGGCTTGAAAGGGGGCTTTTCACAGAGCGTGACGAGATATACGTTACCAACCGTATTCTTGAAATTCTGCAGCTTGACGAATATAACTGCGATACCGCGTTTGAGGGTGTAAATCTTGAAGAAACGCTGAAAGCCCTGCTTGATTACGCCGCCGAAAAGAGACTGACGGAAAACGACACCACCCACCGCGATTTATTTGATACAAAGCTAATGGGGGCTTTAATGCCGAGACCGAGCGAGGTTACAAATAAGTTTAAGGAGCTTTACGCCATATCCCCCAAGGCTGCTACCGATTACTTTTATACTTTGAGTCAGGACAGCGACTACATACGCCGCTACCGCGTGGCAAAGGACATTAAGTGGCTGACTGCAACGCCCTACGGCGAGCTTGAAATTACCATAAACCTTTCAAAGCCCGAAAAGGACCCAAAAGCCATAGCCGCCGCCAAAAACGCGCCGCAGGCGGGCTACCCCAAATGTATGCTCTGCCGCGAGTGCGAGGGGTACGCGGGCAGAATAAACTTTCCCGCAAGGCAGAACCACCGCGTTATACCCATTACGATAAACGGCAGCGACTGGTGCCTGCAATATTCACCCTATGTTTACTATAATGAGCACTGCATTGTGTTTAATGCAAAGCACACGCCTATGGCTATAAACCGCGCGTCATTTAAAAAGCTGCTCGATTTTGTAACCCAATTCCCACACTACTTTGTAGGCTCAAATGCCGACCTGCCTATTGTGGGCGGCTCAATTTTAAGTCACGACCATTTCCAGGGCGGCAACCACACCTTTGCAATGGCGAAAGCGCCGATTGAGACTGAACTGCATTTTGACGGCTTTTCGGATATTGAGGCGGGAATCGTTAAGTGGCCAATGTCGGTAATACGCCTGCGCTCGGAAAATACCGAAAGGTTAGTTGAGCTTGCCGATAAAATACTTACCTGCTGGCGGGGATATTCCGACCCCGACGCCTTTATATTTGCCGAGACAGACGGCACGCCGCACAACACAATAACCCCGATAGCAAGAAAAGCGAACGGCAAGTTTGAGCTTGATTTGGTGCTGCGCAACAATATTACCACGGCTGAGCACCCGCTCGGCGTTTTCCACCCGCATGCGGAGCTGCACCACATTAAAAAGGAAAATATAGGTCTTATTGAGGTTATGGGTCTGGCGGTGCTGCCCGCGCGCCTTAAAAACGAAATGGCACTGCTTGAAAAGGCAATGCTCGAAAACCGCGATATACGAAAAGACGAGGCGCTTGCAAAGCACGCGGACTGGGCAAACGAGATACGCAAAAAACACGGCGAGCTGACCGAAGACAATATCAGCGGAATAATAAGGGACGAAATAGGTCTTGTATTCGCCCGTGTGCTTGAGCACGCAGGTGTTTTCAAGCGCACTGAAGAGGGCAGAGACGCATTTTTGAAATTCGCCGCGGGAGTAAATAAATGTTCATAACCGTTTTTACCCAGGTTTCCGTTTTAATGCTTATGATAGCGGTTGGCTTTATTGCTGCAAAAACCGGAATCATGACCGAGGCGGGAGCCGCCTGCTGCACCGATATTGCGCTTATAATAGCAACTCCCTGCGTTATTATAAAATCCCTTATGCGCAGGTTTGACGCGGCGGTTATGAAATCGCTGCTGCTTGCCGTTGCTTTAACCCTTTTGGTGCAGGTGCTTATGATTACCCTCGGCACGCTGCTCCTTCGCTCAAAGGATTTAAAGCGGCAGAGAACCCTGCGTTTCGGCTCAATTTTCGCAAACTGCGGGTTTATGTCTTTACCATTGCAGGAGGTAATGCTGGGGGCTGACGGCACACTTTACGGCTCTGCATATGTTATAATGTTCAATCTTGTGGTGTGGAGCTACGGCGTTTACCTTATAAGCGGCGACAAACGCTACATACAGCCGAAAAAGCTTTTTGTAAACCCCGGCATTGCGGGGCTGCTTATAGGGCTTATAATTTTCGTGTTTTCCGTTCCCGTGCCGCAGGTGCTTTCATCTACCGTAAATTATCTTGCGGCAATATACACCCCGCTGCCTATGCTTATAATCGGCTATCATTTAAGCAAAACCAACGTGCTTAAAGCCTTTAAGGATATTAAGTGCATTGCGGCGGTTGTATTGCGGCTGCTCGTTTATCCGCTTGTATCCCTCGGGGTTTTGTACCTTTTGGGGGTGCGCGGCACGCTGCTCGTCTCTGTAATAATATCGTTAAGCGCGCCTGTTGCGGCTGTTACCACAATGTTTTCTTCAAAATTCGGCGGAGGTGATACGGCGCTTTCGGTCGATATGGTATCGCTCAGCACGGTTTTATCAATTATTACAATGCCCGCAGTTATAACACTGGCGCAGATTTTGGCGTAGTAATTGCAATTATTCACAATTTGTTTAATAATTTTGTAAATTTGTTTGGTATTATGGTTTAGAACCAAATTTTATGCTTGGAGGAATATAAATGATCGAAGTAACCGGACTCAGCAAAAGGTACGGTACTTATCTCGCCGTTAAGGATGTAAGTTTCAGCATCGAAAAGGGCGAGGTTATCGGCTTTTTGGGTCCAAACGGAGCGGGTAAGTCCACAATAATGAATATACTTACCGGCTATCTTTCACTGACCCAGGGTAAGGTGGAAATTGACGGGTACGATATTGCCGAATACCCCGAGGACGCAAAGCGCAGAATAGGCTATCTGCCCGAAATACCGCCGCTTTATACCGATATGAAGGTGCGCGAGTATTTAAACTTTATTTACGACCTTAAAAAGGTTAAATTCCCGAAAAAACCGCATATTGACGAGATTTTAAGACTTGTTAAAATCGACAATGTGCAAAACCGTCTTATAAAGAACCTTTCAAAGGGCTACCGCCAACGCGTAGGCTTTGCCCAGGCGCTTATAGGCAACCCGGATGTACTTATTCTCGATGAACCGACCGTCGGTCTTGACCCCAAGCAGATAATTGAGATAAGAAATCTTATAGCCCGTCTCGGCAAAAACCACACGATTATTCTGTCTTCGCACATACTTTCCGAAATTCAGGCGGTGTGCAAGCGTGTAATAATTATAAACAAGGGGCAGATAATTGCCGACGACACGCCCGAAAACCTTTCAAACAAGCTGTCGAGCGACCATTCCCTCGTTGCGCGCATAGTTGCTGGCGAGCAGGAAATGATTGACGCTTTAAGCACCGTTAAGGACGTAAAATCCGTCACCTCCCTCGGCAGAAAAGAGGACGGCTCTTTCGATTTCCTTATAGAGCCCGAGCACGGTGCGGATGTGCGCGCCGAGGTTTTCAAACGCATAGTATCCCGCGGGAAGACCCTTTTATCGCTTACAAGCAACAAGGTGTCTCTCGAACAGATATTCCTGCGGCTTACGGAAGCTGCCGATAACGACGAGGCAAAGCGTATGCTCGGAATAACCGAAAAAACGGAAACGGCGGAAAAACCGAGCGTTGAAATAGCGGATGACGGCAGCGTTACCGTGAAGACAGAGCAGGCAGAGGAGGCAGAGCAATGAGCGCGGTATTTAAAAGAGAATTCAAGGCGTATTTCACAACGCCCATAGGCTTTATTGTTATAGCGGCGTTTTACTTCTTTTTGGGGCTGTATTTTTCAATGATATACAGCTACGGCAGCCCGGATATTGCAACGGTAATAGTGGCAATGTCCACCGTTATTGTGTTCACCATGCCGGTGCTTACAATGCGCCTTATGAGTGAGGACAGGCGGCAAAAGGTAGACCAGGCGCTGCTTACGGCGCCCGTTAGCCTTACATCAATTGTGCTTGGCAAATTTTTCGCGGCGCTTGCGGTTTTCGCAATCGGTTTTGCGCCCACGGTTATTTTTGAAATAATAGTGGCATCGTATGTAAGCGTAAACATTATGTCGTATATATATGCGCTTTTCGGTATGCTGCTGCTCGGCAGCGCGCTTATTTCAATAGGTATGTTTATATCGTCGCTTACCGAAAGTCCGGTAATTTCGGCTATACTCACGCTCGTAATAAATATACTTGTGCTTTATATGTCCAACTTCGCAAGTATGATAAAGGTTTCATGGATAGCTACGGTAGTTGAAAAAGCAGCGTTTATAAGCGCCTTTGAGAATTTCGGCGAAAACATACTGTCTGTTGCGGATATTCTCTACTTTGTAAGCATAAGCGCGGCGTTTTTATTCCTGTGCGTCCGCTCGCTTGATAAGAGAAGATGGGCTTAAAGGATGGTGAGCAAAATGGAAGAAAATAAGAATTTAACTCCCGAAACGGAAAACGCGGAAGAAACCGCTGCGGAGAATACACCCGCCGAGGAGACCGCCGCAGAACAGACAGGCGAGAAAAAGGAAAAGAAAGCCAAAAAAGAAAAAAAGGCGAAAAAACCTAAAAAGCTTAAAAACCAGGCGCTTTTGCGCAGGGGCGGCTATTCCGTTGCAATAACTGCCGCGGTGCTTGCGGGGCTTATTGTGCTGAACGTATTGGTAAACGCGCTTTCAAACCGTTTTGTTTTGGAATTTGATATGTCCACCGAAAAGGAAAACTCAATGAGCGCGGACAATATCAAATATTTAAAAGACCTTGATAAGGAAGTAAATATAACCGTCTGCGCCGAAAAGGACGGATATACCGGCGGCTATATGGGTTATTACGCGAAGAATCTTTACGGCGTATCGTCAGACGCTTCTAAGTATTTCGAGCAGACCTTAAAACTTTTGGATAAATACCCGGCATACAACAACAAGATTACCTTGAAATATGTTGATACTCAAGGCTCGGAATTTACTGAGATATCGCAGAAGTATTCAAACGAAAAGTTAGCCTACGGCGATATAATCGTTTCGGCTAAAGGCTCGGATAATAACGAGCGCTACAAGGTTTTGGGCTTTAAGGACGTTTATCAGCTTTCCGAAGACAACACCTACGCCGCCTACGGCTACAGCCAGTCTACCGTGAGCGGAAACAGCGTTGAAACCGCGGTTACAAGCGCCATTGCGTATGTAACAAGCAGCAAAACAAAGAAGGTTGTGCTGCTCACAGGTCACTCCAAGACCGATTACACAGCCGATTATCAGAAGCTTTTAAAGGCGAATAACTACGAAATAGAAACTATTTCCGATAATATCGTGGGTAAAATATCCTCCGATTTCGATGCGGTTATAATCGCGGGTCCTACCACCGACTTTATAGGCAGCGAGCTTGATAATCTTTCCGACTTCCTCGATAACGACGGCAAGCTCGGCAAGGGTCTTCTGTTCTTTGCGGACGCTTCCGCCCCCTACCTTACCAATCTTTACGATTTCCTGAGCCAGTGGGGTATTGCAATAGAGGAAGGCATACTGTTTGAAACCAATACAAACAACCATATTCCGGATGACCCCATGACTATGGGAATTTATCCCACAAGCAGCGATGAGAGCCTTACAAGCGGTATGCAGCTTTGCATTACAGGCTACAATGTTCCCATGTCCGCCGCATTTGAAAGTGAAAACAGCATAACCGTAACCTCGCTTATGAGCTCGCTTGAATCGGTTGTGGCAGCGCCTGTCGGTACCGCCGCAAACTGGAAGGGTGCCGGTAACTACACCAAAAAGAGCTTCCCCGCGGTGCTTCAGGCGGCGCAGTCTGAATATGACGACGACAATAAGCAGATAACAAGCTATGTTTTCGCGTTTGACAGCGTGCAGTTTATTCAGTCGGAATATAACGAGCAGTCCTCGGTTTCCAATAAAAACCTTACCCTTGCCTGCGCGGAGCGTGCGGTGGGTGCCGAGGATACCGGAATCTCATTTGTTTCTAAAACAATAACCAACGAAAGCTTCGCAGATTCGGTAAGCGAGACCTCTGCGGGAATTGTAAGAATTATATTTATGGGGCTGCTGCCCGTGGCGTGCATTGCCGCAGGAATTTATATCTTTATCAGGAGAAAGAATGCGTAATGAGTGACCTTCCCGAAAAGGATAATAATTTAAACGAAAATACAGAAAATATTGATGTGGGAGAAGACGGTGCTTCTACCGTCTTCTCCGACCCGGTCGACCACAAGAAGACCGCCGCCCGTAAAAAACGCCCGCTTTTGCCCATAATTATTTCGGCGGTGCTTGCCGTGGCGGTGCTGGCGGGCGGCACGGTTGCCGTAATAAAGCTTATTCCCGAGCGTGAGGACGATACCTCCACCCCCTCAGTTGAAACAATAAAGGTGCTTGATAAAAGCTCGGACGATTTTAAAACCGTTACCGTTACAAATAAAAACGGCACATTTAAACTTTATTCCGAAGAGGAAAAGGATGAAAGTTCTTCGTCGTCTTCGGATACTTCAAGCAGCAGCACCAAAACGGTGTGGTATCTTGACGGTTATGCAAAGGACGTTATAAATTCCTCGTCCGTTTCAAGCATTGCAAGCTCTGTTGCAAGCGTTACCGCTTCAAGAGAGGTTACTGCTAAATCCGCCGCCGAGTGCGGGCTTGAAAAACCGACCGTTAAGGCAGACGTTGTAACAAAGGACGGCGCGGAGTTCTCCTTGCTTATAGGCGGAGACTCACCCGACGGCACGGGAATATATATCAAGCTTTCTACCGATGATAAGATTTATATTAACGACAGCTCGATTGATACGTCGCTTGAATTTGACGCCTTGAGCCTTGCGGCAACCGATTCTATTGCTGGTGTACCCACCTCTGACCTATCGTCCGATTATAAGGACGATAACGGCAACCTTTCCTCTTTTGATTCAATAACCCTTACAGGCTCTAATTTCCCCGAAAAGCTGGTAATAGCGCCGAATACCGATAAAAACCTTTCGACCTATGCAGCGTATATGACCACATCGCCCACAAAGCGCATTGCCGATAATGTGGACGGCATTTTCGGGCTTTTCAAAAGCGGCGTTTCAGTCAGCGGAGCATATTCGTTTGATACTTCCGTCTCGACCCGTAAAAAGCTGGGGCTTGATAACCCCGAGCTTACCGCCGAAATTAAAGTTGGCTCCGTAAAGCAAAGCTACAGCTTTAAAAAGCAGGAGGGCGGCGGCTACGCCGTTTGGTACGACGGCGCAAAGCTTATTAAAAAGGTTGACGCTTCAAGCATTACCTTTATTGATTACAAGGTCAATAATTACTACGCCTCGTGGGTCTGCCTGCAATCTATCAATGAGCTTTCAAATTTCACTATCAAAACCCCCGAAAAAACGTACAGCTTTGATATAGTTTATGATGATGCTGAGGACGCGGAGGAAACCTACGTTATAACCTACGAGGGCAAAAAGCTCACCGCCGAAAACTTCCAGAATTTCTATCAGGAATGTATTTCCCTTTCCTGCTCCGATTTCACGGTGGATAAGGTAAGCGGCGAACCCGCCATGACAATTGTTTTCACCTATTCCGATACCTCGCGCGCCAAAACCGACGTTAAATTTGTAAAGTCGGGCGCGGCGAAATATCAGTACAGCATTGACGGAATTGAAATGGGTAAAATAAATTCCTCGGCGCTTAATAAAATCTTAAAGCACGTTGAAAAAGTCGCAAAGGATGAAAGCATAAAATAACTTGACAAACGTGCGCTTATAGTATAAAATAGATAAGCAGTAGGGGCTGTGTTTTCCAAACGGAGAACGCAGCCTGATTTTCTGTGTGATGATTATTTACAGAAGGATGATCCTATTATGTCTAACGTTAAATATGATGTTGCGATTATCGGCGGCGGTATAGGCGGGCTTATGGCGGCTTACAGGCTTTGCCGCAATATACCGAATGTTAAAATAGTAATAACCGAGCGCGGCAATACCCTTGAAAACAGGCACTGCCCCGCAGGGAAAAATAACACCTGCGTTCACTGCAAGCATTGCTCTATAACCAGCGGCTATGCGGGCGCGGGCGCATTTTCGGACGGTAAGTTCAACCTCGGCACCGCCTACGGCGGCACGCTCGGCGAAGAATTGGGCGATGATACCGCGAATAAATATATTGATGAGGTTGATAAGATCCTCAATGAATACTGCACCTCGGGCGAGCCTACGGTTTATAAATCAAACGAGAACCTGAAGCTTAAGTGCCTGCAGAATAATCTTCGCCTTCTGGATATGAATGTAAAGCATCTCGGAACGGATAAAAACTACCTCACAATGCAAAACCTCATTCGCGCGCTGGCGGATGACGGGGTTGAAATGCTCGCCTTTTACGATTGCGAAAGGGTTGAAAAGCACGACGGCGGCTACACGCTTCACTACACCAACGGCGAGAAAATTGACGCTGAAAAAATAATAATAGCAACCGGCCGCGGCGGCGCTAACTTTGTTGCAGATTTCTGCCGCTCGTTCGGCGTTAAAATGCGCTCGAATTATGTTGATATAGGCGTTCGCGTTGAAATGAAAGACATTATATGGCGCGAATTTTCCGACCGCATTTACGAGCCGAAAATTCTTTACAGAACCAAGACATTTGAGGACCGCTGCAGAATGTTCTGCTTTAATAAGGGCGGGCTTGTTTCTGCTGAAAACAACCACGGAATTATAACCGCGAACGGTCACTCTTTTGCCGACCCCGCGAAGAAGACCGATAACTGCAACTTCGCAATTCTTTCAAGCATACGCTTTACAGAACCGTTTGACCAGCCTACCGAGTATGCCGAGAGCATTTCGCGCCTTGCAAATATGATAGGCAAGGGCAACGTGCTTGTTCAGCGCTTCGGTGACCTTGTACGCGGCAGGCGTACAAACGACCACAGGCTCGGTCAAAATACCGTTATACCCACGCTGAGAGCCACCTCGGGTGATATATCGCTCGTGCTGCCGCACCGTATTCTTACCAACATTATAGAAACTATCTACGCGCTTGATAAGGTAGCCCCCGGCACCGCTAACGACGATACGCTGCTTTACGGCTGCGAGAGCAAATACTACTCAATTCGCCCGGTATTTATGAATGAAAAGTTTGAGCTTACCGATAATGTATATATAATAGGCGACGGCAGCGGTATCTGCCGCGGCTTATCGCAGTCGGGCGCTATGGGTATTTATGTTGCCGATTGCATTTCGGGCAAAAACTGATTTTTTGTAACCTTTTTTTACCGCTTTTTCGTTATTTATATGGAGGGACGCGGTTATGAAGTTAAAATCAAGGAATATTTTATGCCTTTTGGCGGCAGCGACTTTGCTGCTTACCGTTTGCGGCTGCAAAAAAAAGGTTGCCGAAAGCTCGTCTGCCGCGCCTGCACCGACTGCCAAAGCCCTCACCGCAGACGATAAGCAGGACCCCGAAAACGCCGATATTACCGATGAAAACGGCGCGAAGGCTGATTCAGAGAACCTTACTGTTAAAGAGGGCATGGCAAACGGCATAGACGTTTCAAAATGGCAGGGCAAAATTGACTGGAGCCGCGTTAAAAGCAGCGGCATAGATTTTGCGATTATAAGAATAGGCTTTCGCGGCGAAAACGGAACGATTTATAAGGACGCCGCCGCCGATTATAATTTGCAGCAGGCGGAAAAGGCGGGTGTGCTTTGCGGGGTATATTTCTTCTCAACTGCGCTTTCCGAAAAAGAGGCGGAGGAGGAAGCCGATTTCACCGCCACCGCTGTTGCGGGTTATTCGATTTCCTACCCCGTGGTATACGATTGCGAGGGCTTCAGAGATTCGGACAGCCGAATGTACGGCGTTACCAATACGCAGCGCACGAATAATGCCCTGGCTTTTCTCAACCGCATTAAAGCAAAGGGCTATGAGGGTATGCTGTATTCCGCTGTAAAGGAGTTGTCAGGCTCCGCTTACTGGGATACTGCAAGGCTTGAAAACGCGTTTTCAATTTGGGTAGCGCGCTACCCGGCGGAGCCGTACCCCAAAACCGCCCATCCCGATTATTCGGGCAAGTACGATATGTGGCAATACACCGATAACGGCACCGTTGCGGGAATTGAAGGCAATGTGGATATGTCGGTTGCCTATTTCACAAGGCAAAAGGCAGAGCCGAAAAATAAATCGGCAAGACCGGGCACTGCAGCCGCACCGAGCAGGGAAGACAGCGTTTATACTGCGGTGAGCGATAAGGTCACACCAAAAATTGAGGTGAATCTGCGCACCGCCGCCACTACCAAAAGTGACGTTGCCGCAAATATTAAAAACGGAACGGTTTTAAACCGCACGGGCATAGGCTCAAACGGCTGGTCTAAAATAAATTACAACGGCAAAACGGTTTATGCCATAACAAGCTATTTAACCACCGATTTAAGCGCAAAAGCGCCTGAAAGCAAGCCCGACGACGGCTTTACCGCCACATCGGGAAAGGTTACGGCTAAGGACGAAACAAATCTGCGCGCCGAGCCTTCGACCGACGGAAAGCTTATAGCCACCATTAAAAACGGCGAGTTTGTGGAAAAAACGGGCGAAAGCCCCAAGGGCTGGACAAGGCTTTTATATAACGGACAAACGGTTTACGCCAAAACAAGCCTGCTTACAACCGAGGTTAAAAAGCCTGCGGCGAGCAGTGAAACGCCGAGCACAGCAGATGAATTTACCGCCGCAACAGGCAAAGTGACCGCAAAGGATATTGTTAACCTGCGCTCTTCGCCGAACGGCAAGGAGGATAATGTGGTTTGCCAGCTGAAAAAAGGCGAATTTGCCGAGCGCCTTGCAACCAACGGCGGCAAGGGCTGGACGCGCCTTTCCTACAACGGGCAGACGCTTTATGCCGTTTCGAGTATGCTTATTACCGAGGAAGAATATAATAAACAAAACAGTTGAAAGTATTTATAAAAAAAGCCCCTTTTTGACTGCCGGCGCAGTCGGAAAGGGGCTTTTATGAAAGAGGAAAATAAATGAAAAGGAAGTATACGGCGCTTATTTTGTGCGCAGCGCTTATTTGCATAGTGCTTTCCGCCTGTTTCGGCAAAAGCATCGCAACGGTAAAAGACGCAAGCTTCAGCTTTAAAGTCGAAGCAAAGACCGCGGCAGCGGAGCTGAATGGCGATTATGCAAAAATTGATTTAATAAGCTCGGGAAACAGGCCCTTTTAATCGCAAATAAAAACAATTAAAGATTTTTTGTGTAAAATTACAAGGTTTACTTGTAAAAATACAGCGCTCTTTTTTGTTTATTTTCACAATTTGCCAAAAAGGATAAAAAAAAATAAATTTTTCCTTGACTTTTGAAAAAATATAAGTTATTATATTAAGCAAGTAATACTATGTCGGAGTAACAATGAGGAGTATTTTTGTCGAAAATTACAAGAATGTGTCAGACGAAGAAATCGTCGAACAAATACGCGGCGGTAATTATGAATTGGTGCCGGTAATTTTCGGGCGGTATGAAAAGCAGGTACGTTATTATGTTGAAAAATACTGCCGCGAAAGCGACCGCGAGGACGCCTCACAAGAGGCAAGCCTTGCGCTTTACTCCGCAATAAAGGATTACGATAAAAACAAATCCGCTTTTTCCTCCTTTGCGTCGCTTTGCATAAAGCGCGCGGTTACGGATCTTGTAAAAAAAGCAAACAGGAAGAAGAATATTCCCGAGGAGCTTTTTGAACCGATAGAGGAGGTAAGCGTTCCCGATTGCAACAGCCCCGAAAAAATATTTTTTGATAAAGAGGCGTATAAGGCACTTACGCATAATATACGACTTGAGCTATCGGGTTTGGAGCTTGCGGTTTTGCAGCTTTTCCTTGCGGGGAAAAAGTACATAGATATTGCGGACGAGCTCGGTATTTCCGAAAAGTCGGTCAATAATGCACTTATGCGGATTCGTAAAAAATTAAAGGATAAACAAGGGAATTAACCCTTTTTTATAACTATGCCCATGTAGCTTAAAGCAGAGCGTTGAAACCAAAGATGTCGGTGCGATTCCGTCCGGGGCTAAATTTTATCATCAGAGAGGTAGAAAACATGTTTGAAGACAAGACGTTAGTTTGCAAGGATTGCGGCGAGGAATTCGTATTCACTGCAAGAGAACAGGAGTTTTACGAATCCAAAGGCTTTGTAAACGAACCGCAGCGCTGTAAGCCCTGCCGAGATAAGCGCAAAAATGCCGGCAGAGCTCCGAGAGAAATGCACGAGGCGGTATGTGCTGCCTGCGGCGGCGTTGCAAAGGTGCCGTTCATCCCGCGTGACGATCGCCCCGTATATTGCAGCGAGTGCTTTGCAAAAATGAAGGAAGAAGAAAACGGCGGAGCCGCAGAAAACACAGAGGAATAATTCTTCATACGAATCGCCGAAAGGCGGTTCGTATTTTTTAATTTAAAATAAAGTTACAATTATTCATATTTTCGTAATATAAATATTATATTATTATTTTTAAATAGAATTATAGAATCGGTAGGTATAAATCGGTTTTAAAGCCGAGTCCTGCCACACTATATTAAGCGAGGGGAAAACCTAATGCAATATAAAATACTTATTGTTGACGACGACGAGAACATTTGCGAGCTTTTACGCCTATACCTTGAAAAGGACGGATTTGACACCGTGGTAGCCGGTGACGGCGAGCAGGCGGTTGAATATGCAACCAAATATTCGCCAGACCTTATTTTGCTGGATATAATGCTGCCAAAGCTTGACGGCTGGCAGGTTTGCCGTGAAATTCGCAAAACGAGCGAAACGCCTATAATAATGCTTACCGCAAAGGGTGAAACCTTTGATAAAATATTGGGGCTGGAGCTTGGCGCCGATGATTATGTAAGCAAGCCGTTTGACACAAAAGAGGTAATTGCAAGAATCAAAGCGGTGCTGAGAAGAACCCACGACAGCGATAAAAGCTCGCAGATAAACGAGGTAAGGTATGATAAGCTGCGCATAAACCTTACAAATTATGAGCTTGAGGTAAACGGCGTTAAAATAGACACGCCGCCTAAGGAGCTTGAGCTTATTTATCACCTGGCAAGCAACCCGAACAGGGTTTACACGAGGGATCAGCTGCTGGATGAGGTTTGGGGCTTTGATTATTACGGTGATTCCCGAACGGTTGACGTGCACGTTAAACGGCTTCGTGAAAAGCTTGAAAATGTTTCCGATGAATGGTCGCTTAAAACTGTTTGGGGAGTAGGCTATAAATTCGAGGTAAAATAGTTTTATGAGGCTGAAGCTTTTTAAAAAGTATTTTTTTACAACCGCGCTGATAATTATTTTCAGCCTGACTGTAATGATGATGATACTTTCCTTTGTTCTTAATAATTATCTTTCAAGAACAAAATATGAAACGCTTGGTAAATGCTCTGCCGAGGCGGCTGACTATATAACCGAAATGGCGGGGGGAGAAATTAAAAAGGAGGACCTTTTTAAAACTCTCAACGTGCTGTCGGATGTGGCGGATGTAGATATTTTTCTCGCGGACAATAAGGGACAGGTGGTTTTGTGCAGCTGCACGGAATGGAACGAGAAAGGCGAGTGCTACCATTCGGAGCAGCTTATTCCCGAGGAAGAGCTGAATACCGAAAGCGAAAAATCCTTTAAGCTTAAAACGCTTAATATTTACAGAACCCCGCACTATGTTGTTTCAAAGCAGGTTAAAAACGAAAGCGGTACTGTTGTGGGAACAGTATTCAGCACAGCGCCGCTTTCTTCAATACGCCAGCTTATGACTACGGTAACAAAGCTTTACCTGCTCTCGGCGGCTATTCCGCTTATTATAATGTTTTTCGCGCTGTATGCTATGACCTACAGGCTTACAAAGCCGCTCAAGCAAATGTCAGAGGCTTCAAAGGCTATGGCAAAGGGCGATTTTTCAAAGCGCATACCTGTAACGAGCGACGACGAAATAGGCGAGCTTGCGGTTTCGTTCAACCAGATGACAAATTCGCTGGTGCAGCTTGAGGGAATGAGAAAAAGCTTTGTTGCAAATGTATCGCACGAGCTTAAAACACCTATGACCACAATAGGCGGCTTTATTGACGGAATACTTGACGGCACTATTGAGCCGGAAAAGCAAAGCTATTATTTGCAGATAGTATCCGACGAGGTGCGCAGGCTTTCGCGCCTTGTGCAGTCAATGCTGAGTATGGCAAAGCTGGAATCGGGCGAATTTGTTTTAAAGCCTGAGCTTTTCGATTTCAGAGAGCTGCTTTGCACAATAGTTGTAAGTCAGGAGCAGCGAATTGAGGCTGCCAAGCTTAATATTACGGGGCTTGACGAAATTCAAAGCGTTTCGGTAAACGCCGATAAGGATTTGATTCATCAGGTCATATATAATCTGGTGGATAATGCCGTAAAATTCACAAATGAAACGGGCACTATTGATTTTAAGGTGAAAACCGACAGTAAAAAGCTTACCTTTACCATAACTAACACGGGGAAGGGTATTCCCGAAAGCGAATTGCCCTATGTTTTTGAAAGGTTTTACAAGGTGGATAAATCACGCTCGGCAAATAAAAACAGCACAGGTTTGGGGCTTTATATTGTTAAAACAATTGTAAAAGCGCACGGCGGCAGCATTACGGCGGCAAGCCGAGAAAATCAGTTTACAGCCTTTAGCGTGGTATTACCTCTTAATAATTAAGGAGCAGAAATAATTATGGACAATATGTTTGAAAACAAAAATACGGAGGAGCTGAACAGCCAACCCGCAGCCGAGGATATAAAGCCGGAAACGCCGGCTGAACCCGAAAACACGGAAATACAGCCCGAAAACACCGCTCAGGCACAGCCTGATGACGCTGCACCCGCAGCCGAAATTGCACCTGAGCCGCAGGAAATTCCCGATGTGCCTTACGGAGTGAATAATATTGGGGATCTTACTCCGCCGAATACCATAAACTACACGCCTGTTAAGCCTATGGGCGATTATAAGCCCGTAAGCCGCGGTTTAAAATACTTTGCGGCGGTGCTGGCAGGAATTATCCTATTAACGGCGGCGTCCGCCGGGGGCTATTTTCTGGGCAGGAGCAGCGTTCGTTCCACAGGGGATAAAAACGCGAAGATAGAGCTTGCGGCAAAGCCTGCCAAAACGGATGAGAAAACCGCTGCCGAGGTTTATGAGGATGTTAAGCAGTCGGTTGTGGGCATAATGGTTTACAATACCGCCGGAAAGGGCTCGCAGGCGAGCGGCGTTTTTTACAGCAGCGACGGCTATATTGTTACCAACGACCATATTTACGCTGAGGTGCCCTCGGCTAAGTTTAAAATATACACTGCCGATAATAAGGAATACGACGCAAAGTATGTTGCGGGCGACCAGGTGAGCGACCTTGCGGTGCTTAAAATTGAGGGCAGCGGCTTTAAGGCGGCGCAATTCGGCGATTCGGCTGAGCTTAATTACGGCGAAAACGTAGTGGCAATAGGCAGACCGAGCGACGCTACTGACGCCTCCAGCATTACAAAGGGCATTATTTCATCAGTTGCAAGGCGTGTGCGCACCACCTCAAATTATTCGGCAAAGCTTATTCAGACCGACAGTGCCATTAACCCCGGCAGCTCGGGCGGCGCGCTTGTCAATATGTATTCGCAGGTGGTGGGAATAACTTCATCAAAGCTTGCGGGAACCGAATATGACGCCGTGGGCTACGCAATACCCACAAGAACGGTAAAGCGCATTGTAAGCGAGCTTATAAGCAAGGGCAGGGTTGTAAGCCGCGCAAAGCTGGGAATTACCTATACCGCCATAAATTCCGTAACCGCCGAAATAAACAACTACAGCACGGTAGGACTGTATGTGGCATCGGTAGCGGAGGACAGCGACCTGCACGGAAAGGTGAACGAGGGGGACGTTATAACCCAAATTAACAATATTGAGGTAACAAGCGACGACATAGTACTTGATATAATTGAGGATTGCTCCGCCGGGGATACGATTTCCGTAACCGTGGTTACAAAGGCGGGAGCGGAGAAGACCTTTGACGCGGTGCTTAAAGCCAATACAAGCGAATCAAGCTACAGCACAAAAGCGCCCTCAAGCGATAAGCAGGAGGACAGCAGCTCCTCAAATTCGGGCGGTACATTTAATTTCCCGTTCGGTGAATAAGTTCAGTAACACTTAATAATAAACGCCATAAACTGTATTGAACGGCTTATGGCGTTTTTAGTTTGCCGATAAACCCTAATAAAACCCTATTTTTGCGGCGTTTACGCCGCATCTGCGTTTTTCCGCTGACACGCGCGGCGGAAAAACACCTTGTAAGCGAAAAATAGCTTAAAAAGCTATTTTTCAAGGGCGCTGGGGTGGTATTGGCGGGGATAGAGTGCAGTCCGAAAATCTTTGATTTTCGAGCGAGCGGCATTCCCGTCCAAGAGCGTGTCGAATAATCGACACGCTCAAACGCCATAAACTGTATTGAACAGCTTATGGCGTTTTATTTATTTTGTTTTCGGGCAGGGAATTATATGAAAAAAATTACAGTTTTGGGCGGAGACAGCCGTCTTACCACCGCTGCGGAAATACTGAGGGGCTACGGTTATGAGGTTGATATTCCCGCGGCACCGTGCGAGGATGATTACAGAAGCAGTGATGTTTTGCTTTTGCCGATTCCTACAACGCGCGACGGCGAGACGCTTGCAGCGCCTAATATCAAGAAAAAAATATATTTGGCTGATATAGCGCGCAGCACACCGGACAGTACGCTGATTCTCTCGTGCAACTATATGTTTGAGGGGAAAAGATGTATTGATTACGGCAAAAACGACGCATACTGTTTACTTAACGCCGTACCGACAGCCGAGGGCGTAATTGCACTTGCAATAGAAAAAACACCGTTTACGCTTTGGGGCAGCCGCGCACTGGTGATTGGCTGCGGCAGGGTTGGCAGAATACTGGCAGACCGATTAAAGGCGCTGGGCTGCCGCGTTACCGTGAGTGCAAGAAAGCCGGCGGATTTTGCGCTTATCTCTGCGGCAGGGTATTATACGGCGAAAACCGCGGAAATAAAAAAACACCTTAACTGCGATATTATTTTCAATACCGTTGACGTTAAGGTTATAGAGGATGATGATTTTAAAAAATGCACGGCAAGCCTTATTGTTGATTTATCAAGCAAGGGCGGCTTTAATGCTGCCGCTGCCGAGGAAAACGGAATTACGGCAATTAAGGCACCCGGTCTGCCGGGCAAAACCGCGCCGCAAACCGCGGGAGAAATTCTGGCAAGAACGGTGCGGGATATTTTAACAACTAATTTGTAAAGAGGAAAACGCTATGAAAGATATAACACTGGGGTATGCGTTCTGCGGCTCTTTCTGCACAATAAAAAAATCTCTTGAAGCGTTGAAAGAGCTGGCGAAAAACGATATTAAAATAATACCCATAATGTCGCAGATAGTTTATTCAACCGATACGCGTTTCGGCAGCGCGCAGGAATTGAAGGACGAGGTGGAGGAAGTATGCGGCACAAAAATAATTCATGATATTGCCGCCGCCGAGCCTATAGGTCCTAAAAATCTGCTTGATATAATTGTTGTTTCCCCCTGCACGGGAAACACAATAGCCAAAACCGCGCTGGGTGTTACCGATACGCCGGTTACAATGGCGGTAAAGGCGCATTTGCGCAATAACAAGCCTGTGGTGCTTGCCATTGCAACAAACGACGCATTGGGCGCGTCTGCAAAGAATATAGGGCTGCTCCATAACACAAATAATATTTATTTTGTTCCTTACCGTCAGGATGACCCGTTCGGTAAAAATAATTCGCTGGTTTGCGATTTCTCGCTTATTCCCCAAACGGTTGAAAAAGCGCTTTCGGGCGAGCAGTTACAGCCGGTAATTCTTTGAAAAAGTTATAAAAAAGTCTCCCATCTGTTTTGGCGTAAGCCAAAACAGATGGGAGACTAAGTGTTTAATTATTTACATAAGGCTTTTGTAAAGCTCTGCAATTTCTTCAACGCTTGTGTCTCTCGGGTTGCCGGGGCGGCAAGCGTCGGCATAGGCTGATTCGGCAAGCGCCGGAATATCCTCTTCCTTAACAATGCCCTTAAGCGTGGTGGGAATGCCTACATCCTCAGCAAGCTGACGAACCGCGTCAACCGCTGCCTTGCGGTATTCTTCAACCGACATATCGTCAACGCCCTTAACGCCCATTGCCTTTGCAATGTCCTTATATTTCTCGCCGGTATACTCAGCGTTATAAGCCATTACGGTAGGCAGAAGAATTGCACAGGCTTTGCCGTGCGGCGTGTCATAATAAGCCGAAAGCGTGTGCGCCATCGAGTGGTCAACGCCGAGGCCTACGTTAGAGAAGCCCATACCGGCAACATACTGACCTAGCGCCATACCCTCTCTGCCTTCCTTGCCGTTCTTAACAGCGTCGCGCAGAGAGCGTGCAATAATTTCGATAGCCTTAATGTGGAACATATCCGAAAGCTCCCAGGCGCCCTTGGTTATGTAGCCCTCAATTGCGTGGGTAAGCGCGTCCATACCCGTTGCGGCGGTGAGCGACGCCGGCATTGTAGACATCATATCAGGGTCAACAACCGCTACTACCGGAATATCGTGCGCGTCAACGCAAACGAATTTACGCTTTTTTTCAACATCGGTTACAACATAGTTTATGGTAACCTCTGCGGCGGTGCCTGCCGTAGTAGGAACTGCGATTATCGGCACGCACTTATTCTTTGTGGGGGCAACGCCCTCTAATGAGCGAACGTCCGCAAACTCGGGGTTGTTTATAATAATGCCGATTGCCTTAGATGTATCCATAGAGGAGCCGCCGCCTATTGCTACTATGCAGTCGGCGCCGTATGCCTTGAACTCGGCAACGCCGTGCTGTACGTTTTCAATTGTGGGGTTGGGCTTTATATCGGAATAGAGCTTGTACTCTAGGCCCGCTTTTTCAAGAATATCGGTAACCTTTTTTGAAACGCCGAATTTAACAAGATCCGGGTCGGAAGCAACAAAGACCTTTTTAAAGCCTCTGCTCTTAATTTCTTCCGGTATAGCGGCAATGGCGCCCGCGCCATGGTATGAGGTTTCATTCAACATAAATTTGTTCATAAAAATTCACCTTTTCCGTAAATTTAATAAATCAGAGTAGTTTTTCAACCCTCTGATTTATATTATACATAAAGATTTAGATTTTTCAATGACAAAATAGTGAATTTTTTTTAAACCGTTAAATCTGCAAAATCCGCCCCGATAAAATTGGCTAACTTTTCGGGTGAGACCTTTACCTGAAAGCCGACCTTGCCTGCGCTTACATAGAATAATTCAAGACCCTTTGCACTCGCGTCAATAACCGTTTTGAATTTTTTCTTCATACCCACAGGGGAGCAGCCGCCGTGAATATAGCCCGTAAGCGGCAAAAGCTCCTTTTGCTTTAGCATTGAAACGGATTTTGCCCCCACAGCGCGCGCCGCCGCTTTTAAATCAAGTGTTTCGGCAACGGGTATTACAAACACAAAGTGCTCCTTATCGCCCGATTCGGTAACAAGTGTTTTAAAAACACAAGCAGGGTCTTCGCCCAAAACCTCGGCTATTTTTACCCCCTCGGTAAGCTCGGGCGAGTAGGAAAACGGCTCATATACAATTTTTTCCTTGTCAAGCACCCGCATTACGTTTGTTTTTACCATTACTTAAACACTTCTCCGTTAATAATAACCGTTTTAAGGTTAATATCCTTATCCACTATAAGCATATCCGCGTCAAAGCCCGCCTTTATCTGTCCCTTGCTTACGCCGAGCATTTCGGCAGGCGTGCGGGAAGCCATTCTCACCGCGTCGTCAAACGGTATTCCGAATTTTACCGCGGTTTTAACGCAGTCAAGCAGCGTTGCGCTGCTGCCCGCTATAGTGCCGTCGGCAAGGCGCGCCGCGCCGTCCCTTAAAAATACTTTCAGCCCGCCCGATTCATATTCGCCGTCAGGAAGCCCCGCGCTCCTTATGCTGTCGCTTATAAGGGTCATACGGTCGGCGCCGAACATTTTATAGGTAGCAAGCACCACGGGCTTAGAAATGTGAAAGCCGTCGCATATTATCTGCGCGTAAATATGATTTACAAACCCCGCGCCGATAGGTCCGGGGTTGCGGTGGTGAAACGGCGGCATTGCGTTATAAATATGGGTAAGGCAGTCAGCCCCGTTTTTAATCGCCTCATCGGCGGTATCAAAATCACAGTCGGTATGACCTATGGACACAATGCAATCGGGCGTTACGGCTTTTATAAATTCCATACTGCCGGGCCTTTCGGGGGCTAACGTTATCATTTTAACGTTTTTAAACTGCGCAAATTCCTCTACAGAGGGGTTCTTTATATATTTCTCATTCTGCGCGCCCTTGTGTTTTTCGGAAATATAGGGTCCTTCAAAATGAAAGCCCAAAATATTAGCACCCGCAAAATCGGTTTTGGCTGATGTCACCTTTAAAAGGCTGTCATACCCCATTGTCATTGTGGTGGGCAGAAAAGAGGTTGTGCCGTGCTCCGCGTAAAAGCGGCACATAGGCTCAAAATCCGCGTCCATTGTGTCCATACCTATGCAGCCGTGGGTGTGCACGTCAATAAGCCCCGGTATAAGGCGGCAACCATCGGCGTTAATATCGCCGTCCTTTCGGTTTTCTTCAACCGCCGCAATTTTGCCGTTCTCAGTCACAACGGTTTTTAATTCGCCGTTTATTTCGGCATTATAAATAATCATACTGCCGCCCGCCTTAATTCTCGCTGTAAATTACCGTAATATCGGGGTGCAGCTGCAAGATAGAGGCAGGAATTTCGGGGGTAATAGGCCCGTAAAACGCCTTTTCGAGTATATCGCGCTTTGCCTTGCCGTTGGCTATAAGCAGAATTTTCTTTGCCTGCATAATGGATACCATACCCATTGTTATGGCCTTTTTCGGCACCTCATCCTCATTCGCAAAAAAGCGTGAGTTTGCCTTTATGGTGCTTTCGTGCAGGTTTACAACATGGGTGCTTTTAACAAAGTATTTATCGGGCTCGTTAAAGCCTATGTGACCGTCAAGCCCAATGCCTAAAAGCTGCAAATCAATGCCGCCCAGCTCTGCAATATGCTCGTCATAGCGCTGACCCTCGCCCGCTAAATCAACCGCGCAGCCGTTGGGAACAAAGGTATTGTTAATGCTTATATTTATGTGGTCAAAGAAATTGTGATTCATAAAATAGCGGTAGCTCTGCTCGTTTTTGCCGTCAAGCCCAACATATTCGTCAAGGTTTACGGAGGTTACGCCGCTGAAATCAATATCGCCCTTGTTGTACCAGTCAATAAGCTGCTTATAGGTGCCGAGGGGCGAAGAACCCGTGGCAAGCCCCAAAACACAATCGGGCTTTATAATTACCTGCGCCGAAATAATATTTGCGGCGTGGCGGCTCATTTTTTCGTATGTATCAACGGTTATAAATTTCATTATTTTCCCTCTCCTTTAAATTCAAAAACCTGCGTGAGCAACGGCTGCGCGCCGGTTATGGGATCCTTTTCCATAATAAGTATATCCTTCATATACTCATCCCATTTTTTAACCACGGGACTTTCATTCTGAACCCTTGCGGCGAAATCAAGCCCCTTTGCGCACTCATAATACCCGAAAAGCTCATTGCCGACATTCCAAATAGAATAATTAACTATTCCCGCATCGGATAAAACCTTTTTCATTTCATCCCATATATTATCGTGACGTTTTTTGTATTCCTCAATGCAGCCGTCTTTAACCATGGCTTTCCAAGCGTATTTTTCCATAGCTTAAATACCCTCGTAAAGTCCCGCGTCAGCCATTTTGTTAAGGGCGGCAGATACCATATCCTTATCCTCTTTATATGTAACGCCGTACCATTTATCCTCGGCAACCATAACCTTAACGCGCTTTTCGCCGCATTCTATAAGTTTTGAAACCACGCTCGGCAGGAAGTATTCGGATTTCGGAACATCTATTTTTTCTTTAAGGAAATCTACAAACCCATCGGCGGCGTATTTGAATAAATCGGGCATAAAGCCCCAAAGATTCATTGAAACCACCGTATCGGGCGACATTGCGGTCCAAGTCTTGCCATCGTCCTCTGTATATTTGCAGTCAACTATTTTAGTACGCTCGGTAACGGATTTCAGCTCACCGTTTTCAATTTCGCACACTCCGCGCGAAACAGAGCCGTTCTCGGTCAGCGTGTTTGCAAGGCGGAAGCCTACCATGCAGTAGTCCTTATCGTTATTGCGGAGAAAATCAGCCATATGCGTAAAGGCGGTTTTACCGTAGTAATCGTCGGCGTTTATTACCGCAAACGGCTCGTGAACCACATCCTTGCAGCAAAGCACCGCGTGCGCCGTGCCCCACGGCTTTGTGCGGTCGGCAGGGCAGGTAAAGCCCTCGGGTAGCTCGTCAATTTCCTGGAAAACATATTCGGTTTTAACCATTTTTTCAATATGCTTTGCGGTAACTGCCTTGAAATCCTGCTCAATAGCGTGCTTAATAACAAAAACCACCTTGTTAAAGCCCGCCTTTACCGCGTCATAAACCGAGTAATCAAGCAGTATTTCGCCGTTTTTGCCTATCGGCGCTATCTGCTTTAAGCCACCGAAACGGCTGCCCATTCCGGCTGCCATAACTATAAGCGTAATATCCTTATTCATAAACAACACTCCTTTAAGCAATATAATAACATATTTTCCCGAAAAATACAATCGTCAATCAGTTTACAATCGGCTTTTTTTATTTAAAAATCGGCTATGTATTGAATTTTGTTAGATTTCATTGTATAATTATTTTATAAATTTTACGGAGATTAAAAATGAAGGTTACTTTTTATACACTCGGCTGCAAGGTCAATCAATATGAAACCGAGGCAATGCGTGAGGCGTTTGCCGCCGCAGGGCACACGCCTGTGCCGAACGACGCCCCGTTTGACGCGGCGGTTATAAACTCCTGCACCGTAACGGCAGAGAGCGACCGCAAAACGCGGCAGATACTGCACAAGGTGCGCCGCGAAAACCCCGAGGCGATAATAATTCTTACCGGTTGTATGGTTCAGGCGTTTTCGGAGGAGGCAAAAGCGCTTATCGACGCGGATATAGTTTGCGGTAATACCGACGTTAAAAAAACGGTTGAATATGCCGAGCGCTTTTTAAAGGACGGCGAGCGTATTTTTGAAGTAAGCGAGCATAAAAAAACCGAGCGCTTTAACACGCCTGTTCTCTCAAGCTTTGCGGAGCGCACGCGGGCGTATATGAAAATAGAGGACGGCTGCGACCGCTACTGCACATACTGCATTATACCCACTGCCCGCGGCAGCGTGCGCTCAAAGCCGCTTGCCGAAATTGCGGCGGAGGCGGAAACCTTAAGCCGTGCGGGATTTTCGGAAATTGTGCTTGTGGGAATAAACCTTACCTCCTACGGTAAGGGCGAAAATACTGATATTTGCGACGCGGTTGAGGCGGCGGCAAAGCCTGACGGCATTAAAAGGGTGCGCTTAGGCTCGCTTGAGCCCGACCACATAAGCGATAATGTGCTTGAAAGGCTTAAAGCGCAGAAAAAGTTTTGCCCGCAGTTCCATTTATCACTGCAATCGGGGTGTGATGAAACCCTTAAAAGAATGAACAGGCACTACGATACTGCGTTTTACCGAGACCTTGTAAGCCGCATACGCGCGGTTTTTAAGGACGCGTCGGTTACGACCGACGTAATGGTGGGCTTTGCGGGAGAGACAGAGGAGGAATTTTCCAAAAGCCTTGCCTTTGTAAAGGAAATAGGGTTTGCAAAGACCCACGTTTTTGCGTATTCAAGGCGGCGCGGCACGGTGGCTTACGGTCTGCCCGCACAGATAACCCGCGCCGAAAAAGCCGAGCGCAGCCGCAGAATGATAGAAACAGCCCTTGCCTGCGAGGAAGAATTTTTAAAAGGGCTTGTTGGCAAAACCGAATATGTACTTTTTGAAACGGCTGAAAAAGGCTTTGCCGAGGGCTACACCCCGAATTATTCAAGGGTGTGGGTAAAAAGCGACGAACCCCATACGGGCGAGATACTGCCAGTTAAAATAATTTCGGCTGAAAAAGAGTGCTGTATAGGAGAAATAGAAACGGTTTGAGACAAAATAATTTTTTTGCGGCGGTAACGCCGCATTTTTCGTTTTTCCCATACCTGCGCGGCGGAAAAACACCTTAGCACTCCAAAAAGTATGTCGATTTTCGACATACTTTAAAAAAACGTCCCTGCGGGCATAACCCGCAGGGGCGATCTATATAAAGGGGTCTGTATCGGTTATTTGCAGACAGCTCCGAGCCGCCGCCGATATTCGGGATATCCCATGGCAACCCCTGCTATATACTATGCAAAATACTTAAATAGGTGATTTTCTTATAAAGAGGACGCCCAAAGTATTTGCTCCGCAGTGCGAAGAAACGGTGCAGCCCGCACGGGTCATATATACCTCCTTAAAGGGGGCAAGCTCCTTTACAAGCGCAACGATTTCGTCAACCAGCTTACTGTCGCAGCCGGCGTGAGTTATAAACACTCGTTCTAGATCTATATCAGAATAATCAGTAACCTTTTCGCGAATGTACTGCTTTAAAACCTCGTCATATTTACCGCGATATTTTTTAGCAACGTCCATTTTGCCGTTTTTAACCTGAATACAGGGTTTAAGCCTTAAAAGATTCGCGCCGAACATTGCAAGCGCCGAGCAGCGCCCGCCCTTGTAAAGATATTCAAGGCTGTCAATTACAAACGACGCGTCAACACAGGGCACAAGCGCCTTTGTTTTTTCAACAATTTCCTCTGCCGCAAGCCCGTCGTCACGCATTTGCGCCGCGGCAACTGTCAGAAGTCCGCCGCCGGTGGAAAGGTTTTCGGTGTTTATAACATAAACGTTTTCAAGTTCTTCGGCTGCAAGGCAGGCGTTAGCATAAGTAGACGACATATCCGAGCTTATGGTAAAGTGAATTACGGTTTTGCCGCTCTCGGTAAATTTTTTGAAGAAATCGAGACATTCACCCACATTGGTGGCGGAGGTCTTCGGCAGCTCGCCTGTTTTATCGTGATGAGCGTAAATATCATCGGGGGTAATATCAACCCCATCGATATAGGTTTTGCCGCCGAGCGTTACGCCGAGCGGACATATTTCAATACCGTATCTTTCTTTAAGCTCGGGGCTTAAATCGGTAGTGCTGTCACTTGTTATTACTATATCGGAATTCAATGCAGAACCCTCCAGAATTTTTTGTATTTTTCAGTATTATAGCATACGTCGGCAAATTTAGCAACATTTTATTGAATAAATAAGGAAAATTTCGGGAATATTCAAGCTGAAAGGAATGTTGCAAAAATGAAAAAGACAATTTCACGGCGTTTTACGGCGGAGCTCGCATTATTTATGGGGCTGCTTTTTGCCGTATTTATGTCCTTTGCACGCTTTGATGCCGCATGTGATGATTTAAGACAAAACGTTTTGCGGTTACATATAATCGCAAATTCAAATTCCGAGGCGGATCAGGCGGTCAAACTTTTGGTGCGCGACAGAATACTGAGTGAAACAACGGATATTTTCTCGGGCGCGGCGGGCCTTGCCGACGCAGAGAAAAAAGCTGCCGAAAGGCTTGGCGATATAGCTGAATATGCCGCGGAAACGCTTAAGGAAAACGGCTTCGGCTACGGCGCGGCGGCTGAAATAGGCAACAGCTATTTTGAAACGCGCGAATATGAGACTTTTACATTACCGGCAGGCAATTACCGCTCGCTTATAATAAGGCTCGGCAAAGCCGAGGGCAAAAACTGGTGGTGTGTTGTTTTTCCGGCGGTGTGTATTCCCGCCGCAGCGCAGGGGGCTGAATTATCCGACAGCACAAGCAAAGCGTCCGCCGAAATAGCCGAGCACCCGCAAAAATATATTATGAGATTTAAGGCGGTGGAAATTTTTGAGGATTTTAAAAGACGGCTTAATTCGTAGAAGTTTGCGGTAAATATTAACTCAAGCGGCTGTCACCATTAGTGACAGCCGCTTGTTCAGTGCAAAAGGTTTTAATCCTTATTAAAATCTTCAAGAATAAGCCCTTCGTTTTTATCAAGCGCCCAGTTTATATTCCATTCGCTTGTAAATATTAAAATATTGTTATCCTTAAAGTCCTGAACCCACTTTGTATCCGAGGTGAGGTTCAGGCTTTTCATATCAATATCCTTATTCCTTACCCAGCGGATGTACTGGTAGGGCATATCATTTCTTATAACGTCAACGTTATACTCATTTTTAAGGCGGTATTCAAGCACTTCAAGCTGTAGAACGCCCACAACGCCCACTATTACCCGCTCCATACCCGAGTTCGGCTCGCGGAATATCTGAATGGCGCCCTCCTGCGCTATTTGCTCAACGCCCTTTACAAACTGCTTGCGTTTAAGGCTGTCCTTTTGCTCTATAACGGCGAAATGCTCAGGCGCAAAGGTGGGAATACCCTCAAACCTAACGTGCTTTTTAAGCGAGCATACCGTATCGCCTATTGAGTAAATACCGGGGTCGAAAACGCCGATTATATCGCCCGCATACGCCTCGTTTATTACCTGGCGCTCCTCTGCCATCATCTGCTGCGGCTGAGACAGCCGCACGGGCTTTCCCGCCTGAACGTGGTAGTAATCCGCCCCGCGCTCAAATTTGCCCGAGCATATGCGGAAAAAGGTTATTCTGTCGCGGTGGTTCTTATTCATATTCGCCTGAATTTTAAAGGCGAACGCCGAAAAATTATCGTCAAACGGGTCTACGGGCTCGCCCTCCGACATACGCGGCAGGGGGGAGGTGGTCATTTTTAGGAAGTTTTCCAAAAACGGCTCAACCCCGAAATTGGTAAGCGCCGAACCGAAGAAAACAGGGGTCAGCTCGCCGCGGCGCACCTTTTCAAGGTCAAATTCATAGCTTGCGCCGTCAAGCAGCTCAATCTGGTCTACCAGCTCTGCGCGCTGGTACTCGCCTATAAGCTCATCTAATTTTTCGGTATCGGTAATATCGCACTTTACGGCGCTTAATTTATCCTGCCCGCGGTGGAACTCTTTAAAGGTGAGAATTTCGCGCTTGTCGCGGTCAAAAACGCCCTTAAAGTCAACCCCGCAGCCTATAGGCCAGTTGACGGGGTAGGTGCCTATGCCAAACTCCTTTTCAAGCTCGTCAAGCAGCTCAAACGGGTCACGCGCCTCGCGGTCTAACTTATTTATAAACGTAAATATCGGAATATGCCGCATAGCGCAGACCTTAAAGAGCTTGCGCGTTTGCGCCTCAATACCCTTTGCCGCGTCAATTACCATTACGGCGCTGTCCGCCGCCATAAGGGTGCGGTAGGTATCCTCCGAAAAGTCCTGGTGCCCGGGGGTATCAAGAATATTTATGCAAAAGCCCTCGTATTCAAACTGCATTACAGATGAGGTTATGGAAATACCGCGCTGTTTTTCAAGGTCCATCCAGTCTGAAACCGCGTGCTTAGCCGTAGCCTTACCCTTTACCGAGCCTGCGGTTTGAATAGCGCCGCCGTACAGCAAAAATTTCTCGGTCAGGGTGGTTTTACCTGCGTCCGGGTGGGATATTATAGCAAACGTCCGTCTGCGTTCAATTTCGGTTTTAAGGTCGCTCACAAAATTACTCCTCTGTTAAAAAATGCCTGTAAATTATACCATAGCATATTATGCCCTGTCAAGCGCGCCTGTTGCAAACTGAAAAAAGTATTTGAAAAAAATTAAAAAAATACTTGACAAACCGAAAAAAACGTTATATAATATTCGCAAATTTAAGAAAGCACCTGATAGAGGCGCGGATATGATGAGTACTCCACGGTATACGTCGGCAAACGGCGGTGGGGGAAAGGCTGTTCCGCCGAAGTGGTTTTGCGGTTGCCGCCGCGGGGCTGCTGGGGTCGCGTTTAATAGGCGCGGCACTGTCGCATATTTTTGCGGAGAGCTATCATAAGTATTTGTTTTTATTTATTTTTGAATATCAGCAAAGCCTGTGATACCTTTCGGGTCGCAGGCTTATTTTTTAATATTTTTTTGGGAGTGTTCAAAAATGAACAGAACAGCAAGAATTTTATCGGCAATTTTATCCGTTGCCCTTGTGGCAACCCTCTTTGCGGGCTGCGGCGGCAAAAAGCAGACTGCAGCAAAGTCCGGCGTAGAGGACGGCGTGCTTACCGTTGCTATGGAGTGCGCGTATGCACCCTATAACTGGACCCAGAGCGATGACTCAAACGGCGCGGTTAAAATTAAGGACTCAAACGACTACGCAAACGGCTACGATATTATGATGGCGAAAAAGATTTGCGAGGCGAATAACTGGAAGCTTGAGGTTGTACGCCTTGACTGGGACTCGCTTGTTCCCGCCGTTCAAACAGGCAAGGTTGACGCTACAATAGCGGGTCAGTCAATGACGGAAGACCGTATGCAGCAGGTTGATTTTGCGGGACCGTACATTTACGCCAGCATTGTTTGCATGACGAAGAAGGACAGCAAGTTTGCAAATGCTACCAAGCTTTCCGACCTTTCGGGCGGCAAGTGCACCTCGCAGCTCGGAACCATTTGGTACGATACCTGCCTGCCGCAGATAAAGGGCGCTCAAATTCAGACCGCGCAGGAAACCGCCCCCTCAATGCTTATGGCGCTTGAAACAGGCGCAGTTGACTTTATCTGCACCGATATGCCCACCGCGCAGGGCGCACTGCTCGCTTACAGTGACCTTAAAATACTTGATCTTGAGGATAATGCTTTCAAGGTTGACGAGGGCGACATTAACATCGGTATAGCCGTTAAGAAGGGCAACTCGGAGCTTAAGGACAAAATAAACGCGGTTTTAAAGGATATGACCGCCGACGACTTTAATTCAATTATGGCAGAGGCTACCAAGATTCAGCCCCTTGCCGAGAAGTAATTCGGGTGACGGAATATGGATAAATTTGCTCAGCTTTGGAGCGATATAGTTGAATGTTGGGGCGACAGCTCATCACAATATCTGGTGGGCGCGCTTAAAACAATAGAGCTTGCGGTTGTTGCAACGGCAATAGGCTGTATAATTGGTCTTGCGTGCGGAATAGTGCAAACTATTCCGTGCACAAAGAACGATAATATTGTAAAGCGCATATTTTTAGGTATTGTAAAGGCAATAGTCCGCATTTACGTTGAGGTGTTCAGAGGAACGCCTATGATAATTCAGGCAATCTTCATTTTCTACGCAATACCGTATTTTACCGACGGCGCGGTAAACCTTGAAGTAACCCTTGCAGCGTATTTGGTAGTTTCGATTAACACGGGCGCTTATATGGCGGAAACGGTGCGCGGCGGTATAATGTCGATAGATATAGGGCAGACCGAGGGCGCAAAGTCAATAGGTATGAACCACTTTAAAACCATGCTTTACGTTATTCTGCCGCAGACGATTCGCAACATAATCCCGCAAATAGGCAATAACCTTATTATAAATATTAAGGATACCTCGGTTATGTTCGTTATAGGCTATGCCGAGCTGTTCGCGGCGCACAAGGCGATTGTCGGCGCTAAGTACATCTACTTCCCGTCGGCGGTTATAACCCTTACCATTTACCTTATTATGACGGTCATCTGCTCGCTTATTTTAAGGCTTTGGGAAAAGAAAATGGATGGACCCGCGAACTTCGACGTTGCCACAAAAGACACGCTCGCGCTCACAAGCGGCACATATTCATATGTTAAAAAGTCGGAAAGGAGCGGTAAATAATGGCAGAACCGATTTTACAGGTAAAGCACCTTTCAAAGACTTTCGGCAAGCACGAAGTGCTGCGGGATATTGATTTCTCGGTAAACGCAGGTGACGTTACAAGCATTATAGGCGCGTCGGGCTCTGGTAAATCCACCCTTTTGCGCTGCATAAACCTGCTTGAAACGCCGAGTTCAGGCGAAATACTTTACCACGGCGCCAATATTGATAAAATAAAGGGCGGCGCCAGCGCCTACCGCTCGCATGTGGGAATGGTTTTCCAGTCCTTTAATCTTTTCAATAATATGACCGTGCTTAAAAACTGTATGATAGGGCAGACAAAGGTGCTCGGCAAATCAAGGGCAGAGGCTAAGGAAACGGCTATGAAATACCTTGAAAAGGTAGGAATGGCGCCTTATATCAACGCAAAGCCCTCGCAGCTTTCGGGCGGGCAAAAGCAGCGCGTAGCAATAGCGCGCGCACTGGCTATGAACCCCGAGGTGCTTTTGTTCGATGAGCCCACAAGCGCGCTTGACCCACAAATGGTGGGCGAGGTTTTGAGCGTTATGCGAACGCTGGCGGCAGAGGGGCTTACAATGATAGTTGTTACCCACGAAATGGCGTTTGCAAGAGACGTTTCCTCCCACGTGGTATTTATGGCGGACGGGGTTATCTGCGAAGAGGGCACACCCGCGGATATATTTGAAAACCCGACAAATGCCAAAACACGCGATTTTCTTACAAGATTTTTTGAGCATTAAAATTTTCCCGCAGATTTTTAACTTTTTGTTAAATCAATTCTGCGGGATTGATTTTTTTGTAGAATAATGCTATAATAAAGCCGAAAAAGAAAAAAAGGAGGTTGTTTAAAATGAAATGTGCATGGGGTAAGCTCGGATTATTTGCCGGAGGACTTCTTTTCGGAACGGCCGGCCTTAAAATTCTGAGTAGCAAAGAGGCTAAAAAAGCCTATACATATACCACCGCTGCAGCGCTGCGCGCTAAAGAGGACGTTATGACGGTTGTTACCGCCGTAAAGGAAAATGCGGGGGATATTCTTGCCGATGCAAAGGCGCTCAACGAAAAGCGTGCCGCCGAGGCAGAGGCGGAGGTTATTGAAGATACCGCCGCGGAAGAACCCGAAGAATAAACTTTAGCTGAGAGTAATTTTCTCTCATTCGGTTTCGTATACACTCAGCTCCCTCCACGGAGGGAGCGTGATTTTTATTTGCATTAATTTTTCGGAGATGCAGTTTTATGAAATGCTTGGTATTGCACGAATCGCAGGGCAGACTGCGCGTGCATTTATGTATAAACAGAATGACGCTTCATTCTGCTGATGTTCTTGAGTATTATCTGCGCGGGGTTGCAGGTGTTACCGATGTTAAGGTTTACGACCGCACCTGTGACGCTGCCGTTACCTACAACGGCGCGCGGGCAGATGTTATAAAGGCTTTTGCCGCATTTTCGCCCGCAAAAGCTGAAATCGAGGTTACTATACCCGAGCACACTGCGCGGGCACTCAACCGCGAATTTGAGGATAAGCTGGTTTCGGCGGTTTTAAGGCGCTTTTCTTTAAAGCTGTTTTTGCCGTTGCCGCTGCGCTCGGCAATAGCAGTTTGTCACTCGCTGCACTATATAAAGGCAGGCTTAAAGGCGCTTATAAAGGGCAGGCTTTCCGTATCGGTGCTTGACGCCACGGCAGTTACCGTATCGCTTTTGCGGCGTGATTTTGATACCGCCTCGTCCGTTATGTTTATGCTGCGGCTGGGCGAGCTGCTTGAGGAATGGACTCATAAAAAGTCCGTTTCCGACCTCGCGGGTGCTATGTCGCTTAATGTAGACAAGGTTTGGCTTAAAACCGACGAGCAGGAAATACTTATACCTATTAACAATGTTTCGGCGGGGGATAAAATAATAGTGCGCACGGGCAACCTTATACCGCTTGACGGCAAGGTGGTCTCGGGCAACGCTATGGTAAACCAGGCTTCTATGACCGGCGAATCTTTGCCCGTTAAGAAAAGCGCGGGCAGCTACGCATATGCCGGAACGGTTGTGGAAGAGGGCGAGTGCGTAATCTCGGTTGAAAAAACCATGGGCGGCGGGCGCTATGACCGCATTGTTCATATGATTGAGGAGTCGGAAAAGCTTAAATCCACCGCCGAAGATAAGGCTTCGCACTTAGCCGACAGGCTTGTGCCCTACACCCTCGGCGGAACAGCGCTTACATATTTATTAACGCGCAACCCGGTAAAGGCGCTTTCGGTGCTTATGGTGGATTTTTCCTGCGCGTTAAAGCTTTCAATGCCTATTGCCGTAATATCAGCTATGCGCGAAAGCAACAAATATAACGTTTCGGTAAAGGGCGGCAGATTTTTAGAGGCGGTAGCAAAGGCTGATACAATTGTTTTTGATAAAACAGGAACTCTCACCTTTGCAACCCCGCGCGTGGCAAAAATCGTGACTTTCAGCGGACGGAATGAAAACGATATGCTGCGGCTTGCCGCCTGCCTTGAGGAGCATTACCCGCACTCGCTGGCAAACGCCGTTGTAGAAGAAGCGGCACGGCGCGGGCTTAACCATGAGGAATACCACTCAAACGTTGAATATGTGGTGGCTCACGGCATTTCAAGCACGGTTGAGGGCAGAAAGGTAGTTATAGGCAGCTATCACTTCGTGTTTGAGGATGAGGGCTGCACAGTACCCGAGGATGAAAGAGATAAATTCGACGGTATTTCAGATGAATACTCGCACCTTTATCTTGCCGTTTCGGGGGTTTTAAGGGCGGTTATATGCATTGCCGACCCGCTGCGTCCCGAGGCTGCCGCCGTTGTTACGGCGCTGCATAAGGCGGGCATTAACAAGGTTGTAATGATGACGGGTGATAACGAGAAAACCGCCGCTGCGGTGGCGCGCGCCGTGGGTGTGGATGAATACCACGCAGAGGTTCTGCCCGAGGATAAGGCGGAGTTTATTCGCCGCGAAAAGGCGGCGGGGCACACCGTTATTATGATAGGCGACGGCGTAAACGATACACCAGCGCTTTCCGAGGCGGATGTGGGCATAGCCATAAATACAGGCGCCGCAATCGCTAAGGAAATTTCGGATATAACCGTTTCTTCAAGCGATTTGTTCAAGCTTTTAAAGCTGCGCGAAATTTCTGTGGCGCTTATGTCCCGCATAAATAAAAACTACCGCTTTATTGTCGGGTTTAATTTCCTGCTTATAGTCTGCGGCGTTACGGGCGCAATTCAACCAACAACCTCTGCGCTGCTGCACAATATGTCCACCCTCGGCATAAGCGTTAAAAGTATGACCGACCTGCTGACTGAAGAAAAAGAATAATTTATAATTCGGAATTCGGAATGTGTAATTCGGAATTGTAAAAAAATTGCACCCCTGTTGTTATCTTTTGTGATATCGGCGGGGGTGTTTTCACTATTAAGGGCAATTTTCATCAAACGGCAGCCGTATAATGAGCTTGTTTTGCTTTACAGCGTAATTATAAGCGATTTCGGTGCCGCTTTTGCGCGTTTTGGGAAAAATGCGCTTATCAAAATAAATCACGCAGAATTTGCTTTTATCTATCATTTCGCAATTTCGCTCTATATACACCGCTTTACCCGAATTAAGCGCCCTTTCGGGATAATATGTATACTCGTATTTTTCCAAAAGATATTCGGTGTAATAATTATCTATATACGGATACTCCGCCCGCACATAAACCCGCTTTATGTGCGGGAATTTTTCTTTTATTTCGGTAACAAGCTCATAGCAAATGCTGTTAAATTGACTCTTGCTGCCGAAAAGAAAGGTGTCAGCATTTTCCGCCGTAATGAGATTTTCAATAACAGCCTTTAATTGCAGCTTTAAATTTTCTGTTTCTTCGGTTTTTCTGTGACCTATAAAGCAGCAAGTATAATTTTCGCTCATATCCATACCTCACAATATACTATAAATACATACTAACATAGATGTATAAACATTACAAGTAGAATGTATAATACATTTTAAGTTAAAGGTAAAATGAGTTTGGAAAGGGTGGTATGCTATGGATACTAATGACAGACTCAAACGCCTTTTGAAAGAACGCGGATGGACCGAATACAGGCTTTCAAAAAACAGCGGACTGGCGGAAACTACAATCGGAAATATTTTTAGGAGAAATACCGTACCGTCTATTCCTACGTTGGAAATTATTTGTAAAAGCTTTGGTATTACACTTGCGCAGTTTTTTGCCGAGGGCGATACTGTTGAACTGACACCCGAATTGAAAGAGCTGTTTGATAATTGGGTTGACTTAACAGTGGAGCAAAAGCAAGCAGTTAATCATTTGCTTTCAACTATGAATAAAAACTGATTCTTATTCAGACGAATACAAGCATAGCTGAAATTTTATAAAATACCGCCCGGTCACTAACGCGATATTCGCTTTTGCGTTTATTTTACAGCAAGCGAAAAGTTGTGCTTTACTTTTTAAAAAGAGTATGATATAATATTCTCACCGTCTACTGAGCTTTGGGCGTCCGCCCCTTTTCGGGGAGTCACTTTTGACCCTTTGCCCGGTTTGCGGATATGTGTTAAAGGAGTGAAAAAAATGACCAAAGAATTAAAGCAGCAAATCATGCAGGAGTATGCCGTTCATGAGGGCGATACCGGTTCTCCGGAGGTACAGATTGCTCTGCTTACCACCAGAATCAATGAGCTTAACGCTCACTTAAAGGTTCACCCGAAGGATCGCCATTCCTATCGCGGTCTTCTTAAAATGGTAGGTCACAGAAGAAACCTGTTGGCTTATTTGCAGAAGAACGATATTGAAAGATACCGTGCTATAATCAAAAAACTCGGCATCCGTAAGTAATGCGTACATTAAAGGCAGACCGATAAAAGTTTCGGTCTGCCTTATTGTAAATTAAAAGCGGAGATTTTCGTGCTTTAGCGGTAAATCGGGCGGCTGAGCCCTATCGGCTGTCGGATTTATTGCTAACCGGAAGTCTCCCGAAAAAAGAAATGGAGATTTTAAAAGTATGTTTGAAAACTACAAGGTTTACGAAACCACACTTGCCGGTAGACCCTTAAAGCTTGAAACCGGTATGATGGCTCAACTTGCTAACGCCGCGGTTATGGCAACCTACGGCGAGACAAAGGTGCTTTGCACCGTTACGGCTTCCGCAAAGCCGCGCGAGGGGGTAGATTTCTTCCCGCTTTCGGTTGATTATGAGGAAAAAATGTACTCGGTGGGCAGATTGCCCGGCTCGTTTACAAGGCGCGAGGGCAGAGCCACCGAGAAGGCGATACTCGCTTCCCGCTGCATTGACAGACCTATTCGTCCGCTTTTCCCGAAGGATATGCGTAACGATTGCTCGGTAGTGGCAACCGTTATGTCGGTTGACCCCGATTGCTCGCCCGAGGTTGCGGCGGCAATAGGTGTTTCCGCTGCTATTGCTATTTCGGATATTCCGTGGGCCGGCCCTATTTCCAGCGTAAACGTAGGCTTGGTTGACGGCGAAATAGTTATTAACCCCACCCTTGAGCAGCGCGCAAAATCTGACCTTAACCTTACCGTTTCCTCAACTGAGGATTTGGTTGCAATGATTGAGGCGGGCGCTAACGAAATTTCGGACGAGCTTATGTTTGACTGCATTATGGCGGGTCACGAAGCTAACAAAGAGGTTGTTAAGTTTATCAACGGCATTGTAGCCGAAATAGGCAAGCCGAAGTTTGAGTTTGAGTCTAACGACCCCGACCCCGAAATATTTAAGGAAATTGAAGATTTCTGCATTGAGGATGTAAAGAAAGCGCTTGATACCGACGATAAAACGGTACGCGACGCAGCTTTACTGCCCATATACAACGCCGTTCACGAAAAGTTTGATGAAAAATTCGAGGGCTGCGAGGGCAAAATAGAAGAAATTATGTACCTTGTTCAGAAGCACGTTGTAAGAGACTGGCTAAAGAACGAGAAAAAGCGTGTTGACGGCAGAGGTATTGACGAAATTCGCCCCTTAAACGCGCAGATAGATCTGCTCCCCCGCGTTCACGGCTCTGGTATGTTCACCCGCGGTCAGACCCAGGTGCTTTCGGTTGCTACCTTAGCGCCGATAAGCGAGGCTCAAAAGCTTGACGGGCTTGACGAGGAAATATCTAAAAGATATATTCACCACTATAATTTCCCCTCATACTCGGTAGGCGAAACAAAGCCGTCCCGTGGTCCGGGCAGACGTGAAATAGGTCACGGCGCGCTTGCAGAAAAGGCGCTTGTTCCGGTTATTCCGAGCGTTGAGGAGTTCCCCTACGCTATACGCGTGGTGTCTGAGGTTCTTTCCTCCAACGGCTCTACCTCGCAAGGCTCAATTTGCGGCTCTACCCTGGCACTTATGGCTGCCGGTGTTCCGATAAAGGCGCCTGTTGCGGGTATTTCCTGCGGACTTATTACAGGCGATAAGGGCGTATACGGCGACTTTATGACCATGGTTGATATTCAGGGTCTTGAAGATTTCTACGGCGATATGGACTTTAAGGTAGCGGGAACTCACAAGGGTATAACCGCTATTCAGATGGACTTAAAGGTTCACGGTCTTACCCCCGAAATTATTAAGGAGGCTTTTGCTAAAACTCACAAGGCGCGCGATTATATACTTGACGAGGTAATGCTCAAGTGTATACCGGAACCCCGAACCGAGCTTTCAAAGTATGCTCCTAAAATGCTTACAACTGCTATCAGCCCCGATAAGATAGGAGACGTTATAGGTAAGCAGGGTAAGGTTATTCAGTCTATTCAGGAGCAGTGCGACTGCACCATTACCATTGAAGAGGACGGTCACGTTTACGTTTCGGGACTTGACATTGAAAAGGCTAAGCAGGCAATTTCAATAGTTGAGCTTATTGCCAACGACCCCGAGGTGGGCGCTATTTACAGCGGTAAGGTAACCCGCCTTATGACCTTCGGTGCGTTTGTTGAAATAGCCCCCGGCAAAGAGGGACTTGTTCACATTTCAAAGCTTGATACCAAGCGTGTTGAAAAGGTTGAGGATGTTGTAGCCGTAGGCGACCAGGTAATAGTTAAGGTTACCGATATTGACGACCAGGGCAGAATAAACCTCTCCCGCAGAGACGCGCTTGTTGAAGTAAACGGCGCAACGGTTGACCCCGATGCGGACGACGTACCGCAGCCCCGCCCCGTCAGACGTGACGGCGGACACGGCAGAGACCGCCGCAATTTCAGAAACCGCGATTGATAAATAAAAAACGGCTGCTTTAAAGCAATGCCGATAATAAGAAAAGCTCCTGCCCTTCGCAAATGCGAAGGGCAGGAGCTTTTTATAAGGTAGGGGGAGAAAAAGTCGAAAAAATCAGACCTGCCAAGGCAGTAAAGCTATAACGAATTACGCCAAGGCTTTTCCGAGGTTTTTGCATTCGGTGAGTGCGTCATCATCCGGTGCATCGTTGCATATTACGGAATCGCACGCTAAAACAGCGCAGTCCGCCTTGCAGGTTTCTTCCCAGTTACGCATCCATTCGCCGTCGCCCCAGCCGTATGAGCCGAAAAGTGCAATTTTCTTGCCTTTCAGCTTGCTTTCACACGCCTCAAACATAGGTGCGAATTCGTCTTCCTCCAAAACCTCTGCTCCCATTGCGGGGCAACCGAAGGCAATTGAATCAAACGAATCGGTAAGACCTGCCTCAAATTCTGCGGCGGTAAATAACGTAACCTCGGCACCTGCTGCTTTGGCGCCCTCCGCTACGGCGTTTGCCATGGCCTCTGTGTTGCCTGTGCTGCTCCAATAAACTACTGCTGTTTTACTCATAATAAGTACATCCTTTCAATTTAATATATATCAATCGGCCACTGTGAGCCGCTCAATAGTTTGACCCTTAGCAAATTGCTCCTTGTACGCCGAGGTGCATTTTTTATATTTTGCAAAGGTTTTTCCGGCACTGTCCGCGTCGGTGTAAACCTTCCAGCAGCCCACACATTTGCACTTACCGCCCTTGTTTTCTATAAATCCGTTCACATCATCCGGCGGATAACCGAGAAACAGACCTACCTCGTGCGGGAACTCGGAATTTGTGCTCATGCGCCTTGCGAGCTGCGCTATACAGCCCTCGGGCGTGCGCATACCGTAGCCCTGTTTTTTAAGAATAGAATATGCAGTTTTGTTTTGTAAATCCCTTAAAAGCATATACGGGCGGTAAATATATATCAATGCGTTTCGCCCGTTATATCTCAGTGGAAGAACGCGCAGACCCTTTTCACGCAGCCGCTTATTCCAGCCGCGCACCGCGGCACGCATTTCGCCTATACTGGCATACGGGTATAAAAACATACTTCCCGTTTTAATGGCTGCAAGCGTGGGGGAGCACTGCTCAATCAGTATCTTTTCCGACACGACGGTTTCCTCACTTAATATAATTTCAGCTTGCAGTTAGCGGTTGCTAACCACAATAGCTTGAATAAGCCGTGTCTTTCGGTTAGACACGGCTAACTCCGAAAATATATTAACACATTTATCTTAATATGTCAAGCATAAATTCATATTGAGTTCATGTCAAGTTTTTGTGGGAAAATTTTTTTTGAGAATGCCAATAGTGAATTAACGGTAGTGTGACATTCCCGTTTGTTCGTAATGTGCCGATAGCATTGGGACTCGGCAGGCCTTCTGTCTTCCTAAGAAAAGCCTTGCTCGCTCTCGCCGCGGCTTTTCTTAGGAAGACAGGCTGCTCGTTATCGGTAGATTTGCGGTTTAAAGTCAGGCTACCGGCTGCAAGTATCGGCGCCAAATGCTTTAGTGTTGTTTCGCTCCATGCTAACGGTCGGGAAGACAGCCTTGTGGCTAAAACATGGCTGATATGCGGGAGACGGGGGTGCGGACATATTCTTGGATTAGCTGTTTAAACAGTCCAAGAATATGTCCGCACCCCCGAACACATTATAATAATGATCTTGGCTTTTGGTTGTTTGCAATATTATCTAAAAGTTCTTCACAGAACATTAAACATCGTGGTAGATGATAAGGACCTTTCCAGAGAGAGCCTTTTTGAGTGTGAGAAACGGTACCATCACGATGCAAATAGCCGTACCATTCACCGTATTCTTTGTCAGCAAAGTGAGAGAATGAATATTCATGAACTAACTTAAATCTTTCCCAATACTTTTCATCATTGGTAAGTGCATATGCCATTAGGGAAGCGATAAGCACTTCGTTATGTACCCACCACAATTTCATATCCCATTCAAGTTGTTCACATGGTCGGTTATCAAGATCTACAAAGTATAGCATACCTCCGTATTCTTTATCCCAGCCTCTTTCAAAGGCGAAATCAAATATAGATAGAGCATTTTTTAATAATTTGTCATCGTTATTGTATATTGCTTGACACATTAAAAACCATGCATTTTCGCAAGAGTGACCAGGATTTATAGTTCTTCCGGAAGGATTGTCTACGTGTGAGCCATCAACGGAAAGAACATTTTCTAAAGAACATTTTAATTCGGGATGATAATGATATTTCATTATATCATCAGTTATGGATTTACATATATCGTTGTAATAATCCTGTCTATCAGGGTCGCATCTTCTTAAAAGTTCGGCAGAACTTATCAATACCATGGGAACAGCAGCAGAACGTTCGTTACGAGTTTCGGAATAACTTTTAGGTGTGATTTTAAAGGGATCACTTAGTGGATCTTTATATATCTGCATCATTAATTCAAAACAGTCTTCAGCTTTTTTAAGGGCATCATTATCACCAAATGTTTTTCCATACTGAGCCATACCTACAACAAAGAAACTTTCAGAGAACATATAGCGACGTTTTCTTAATGGTTTTCCCTCCTTTGTAACTGTAAAATACATTCTTCCGTCAGAATCAAAGCAATATTTTTCTAAAAATTCTTTTCCAATTTCAGCAGCTTTTTTCCATTCTTCGCGAACTCCATATCTTTCACAAAGTGTTGAAAATGTCCAAAGACATCTACCCTGAAACCATACGGATTTATCGTCATTATATGATTTACCAAATCTGTCCACAGATGTAATATATCCACCATTCTCTTTGTCTAATAGGTCACTATTCATCCAAAAGGGCACAACATTATCAAGTAAATGTTCCTTATAAAAATTACGTAATTTATAACGATACTCAATTTATAACATATAAAATTATAGATATTAATGATTTGTCAATTGATATTGCATATTTATCATCATCACCCGAATTAATTGGATTTGTAAATGCATATTACTCTGAAGATAATAACAGTAATTGGCAAAAAATTGAATTCAAAAAAACAGAAACAACTTCAAAACAAGAGGGTTGGTCGACTGCAACACTTGTTGCTAAAGATTTAGGTGTTAAAGGCAATCTGTATTTAAAGGTTGTAATTTATCCAATAGCTTATTACTCAGGTGCTGATGCAATTGAAAATTGTTATGGAATTGGAATTTCTTCAATTAATGTAAACGGTGCAACCGTAGATAATAATGAAGAAAAAGAAGATAACAAAACAGCAATATCAGATAAATTTGATAATTTTGAAAAGATTTTTGATAGAACAGATTTATGGCAACTTGATAAAACAAACAAAGAGTTAGGAAATCAATTAAATAAACTTTCTAATAATGAAGTATTGTTTATAACCTATAAACTAAATGGATTAAAATCATTTGCGATAAAAGCCAATAGTTTTAAAGTAATGTCAGATGTTAAAAAGGACATTAAAGTTTATGTATCGAGTGATAATAAGAATTGGAAACCGGTAAACTTAAAATATTTAGATGGCAAAACTGTAGGGGATTGGACTCAAAAGTATTTATATGCTGAAAACATAGCAAATGATATTAATTATCTTAAAATTGAAATGCAAAAACTCGATATTGATGGGAATGGTTTCAATTATGCAAGCCAAAAAAATTCTTTTAATTGTAAATGGCAAAGCTAAGGAAGAAATACTTAAAAAGGCATTTTCGGGACCTATAACACCTGAAATTCCGGCTTCCATACTTCAATTGCACCCTGATGTTACAGTGATTTACAGTGAGGAATAAAAATGTATAAAATCGGTATAGATTTAGGTGGAAAAATATTGCTGTTGGAATAGTTGATGATAATAATATAATATCTAAACAAATCACTCCCACATTGCTTCCGGATTCACCTGAAAATATTGTGAGCAGAATATTTAATACTTGTATTAATGCCTTAAATGATGTAAACTTAAAAATAGAAGATATTTCATCAATTGAAATTGGTACTCCCGGTGCAGTTGACAGTGCAAAAGGCATAGTTGTTTTTGCAAATAATTTAGGATTTAAAAATGTTGAACTTGGAAAAATGCTGGAAGAAAAATTAGGCAAAAAAGTTTACTGCGAAAATGATGCTAATGTTGCTGCTTATGGAGAATACTTGGTAGATGACGAAAATGAAGGAGATACACTTGTTGCGATAACTATTGGAACCGGAATAGGTGTCGAAAGAGCCGATTTTTTCTCAAACCACAATATACAAAATAATAAATAACTTTGAAATTTGCGCTTGAAAAACTAAACATACCCGCGAATACCGAAAAATGATATTCGCGGGTATGCCTTTATCCGCAAAACCTTGTTGAAATATGTTTATAGCAATCGGCGGGGGAATAATCCCAGTTTTCAAGCCTATCGCCGTTATAAAAGTATTTGATTTCGGGGGTGTATTCGCTTTCAAAGCTATCTATTATTATAAGCTTTATCTTCATTTTTTCTCTGATAATGCTTTTTATATAAACACTTGCCTGCTGACCGAGCGCAACATCGGGTCTGGGCTCGGCAAGTCCTGCAAGGTTGGGGGTCAGCTCAACGAAAACGCCGTAATCCTCAACACTTCTTACAACGCCCGTTACGGTCTGCCCCGGGGAAAATAGCGCGGCGTTTTCCTCCCAAGTGCCGAGCAGCTCTTTGTGCGATAGGGTTATTTTACCGTCGGGCGCTACAGAGCGTATTATTACCCGTATATTCTGACCTATGAAAAAGCGGTCGCGCGGGTGCGATATGCGCGAGACGGATATTGCATCTATCGGCAGCAGGGCTATATTGCCGCAGCCTATATCGCAAAATGCGCCAAACGACTCTAAATGAGTAATCTTAGCGTTTATAATATCGCCTGTGCCGTGATATTCGGTTATGTGCTCGCGGCATAGCTCCTGCGCCCTGCGGCGTGAGAGAACAGCATACGGCTTGCCGCTTTCATCATTGCTTAAAGAGCTTACCACAAAGCAGACCGGCTTACCCACGCGGGAGATAAGCGCTATATCGCGCGTGGAGCCGTCGGCTATTCCTATTGCACCCTCCTCGCGCGGAATTATACCCTTAACTGTGCCCAAATCTACAATTAAGTTGTGCGAAGCGTCGCACATTGTAACCGTGCTTTCAAGAACCGTCTGCTTTTCCTTAGCGTCTGCAAGAAAAGCGGGGGTAAATGCCTTTTTGCTGTCCGTCGCCTGTGTGTTCCATCCTTCCGGGAAAAAACCGTTCATTATTTAATCACCTTTCCTTTTTACATTCGGCGTTTAGCCTACATATCAAATTATATGACCTGAAAGGTGAAAAAATGAGCGAATTATGTCTGCTGAAAAAATTTTAAGCGGACGTTTTTTATCACGCCCGCCGTTTCGACATTATTCAGCTATTTCGCCCTCGTTTCGCAGTAAATACAGCGATAAATGCGGTGCTCCTTATCCGTCAGGCGGAATATATGCGGCAGCTCCTGCTCGGTTGATGATATACAGCGCGGATTTTTGCATTTTAAAACGTTCGTAAGCTCCTGCGGAAGTTCTATCGTCTTTTTTTCTTTAATTTGCCCGTCCTTTATTATGTTCACCGTAACGTCGGGGTCTACAAAGCCTAAAATATCGGTGTCAACGTCAAAATCGGAATCGATTTTAATAATATCCTTTTTGCCGGATTTTTTGCTTGCGACGTTTTTTATAAGCGCTACCGAGCAATCAAGTTCTTCAAGCCCCAAAAGGCGGTAAATTTCCATACCCTTGCCCGCGGTTATGTGGTCTATTACAATGCCGTTTTTAATGGAATCAATGTTCATCACTTTACCTCCAAAAGCTTTAATATAAGCGCCATACGCATATATTTTCCGTAAAGCACCTGCTTAAAATAGCAGGCGCGCGGGTCTGAGTCTACCGCTACGCTTATTTCATTCACGCGCGGCAGGGGGTGGAGAACGCGCAGTTTATCACTTGCCAGCGCCATTTTTTCGGGGGTTAAAATATATGTGTCTCTAAGGCGCAAATAGTCTTCTTCATTGAAAAAGCGCTCCTTTTGCACGCGGGTCATATAAAGTATGTCAAGGTCGGCAATGGAGTTTTCAAGGCTGTCGGTTTCGGTGTACTCAATACCGTCTTTATCAAGCTTATCCTTAACATAGCCCGGCAGCTTTAACTCATTAGGCGAGATAAGCACAAATTTAACACCCTTACAGCGTATAAGCGCGGATATAAGCGAGTGTACCGTTCTGCCGAATTTAAGGTCGCCGCAAAAGCCCACGGTCAGGTTATCAAAGCCGCCCTTTTCGCGGTATATTGTAAGTAAGTCCGCAAGGGTCTGCGTGGGGTGGCAGTGCCCGCCGTCGCCCGCGTTTATAACGGGTATGCTTGCATTTCGTGCGGCTACAAGCGGCGCGCCCTCTTTCGGGTGGCGCATTGCTATAATATCGGCATAGCAGGAAATAACCTTTGCGGTGTCCGCCACACTTTCGCCCTTTGAGGCAGATGAGCTTTGCGCCTCTGAAAAGCCGAGAACGCTGCCGCCGAGCTCTAACATTGCCGCCTCAAAGCTCAGGCGCGTTCTGGTAGACGGCTCAAAAAACAGGGTGGCAAGTTTTTTGCCTTTGCATTTTTCACTGTATTTTTCGGGGTTTGCTATAATATCGTTGGCAACGCCTATAAGCTCTTCAATTTCGCCCGTTGTAAGCTCCGAAATATCAATAAGACTTCTCATTTAATATCATTCCTTTGCGCCGTTTATTTAGTGTGGCAGGATCCAAACCTGCCGCGGTTTCGCTCGCCGCCTTTTAGATTGCGGCTTTGCGTTCATTTTTGCAAGGCGTTAGCCTTGCTGCAAATTTCTCGCTTCGCCGAATAAAAAATTCGGCGGCAGAAACTTTTAACCTACCGAAACAAAAAATTTTGTTATAAGACGAAGCCGACTAAACGCAGGAATACTGCCGTATTTCAAGTTTTGAGGCAATGTATTATGCAAAATTTTGTTTCGTAGGCGCGACAGGTTCGAGTCCTGTCACACTAAAGAGCATGGCAGGATCATATTTCCGGTATGTGCGGACATATGCTTTGTACAGTTCGGTATAGTCTAACGTGTCGCATATTTCCGCGAGTTTGAATACCGGATCGTCTCCTTTGATTTTTGTTTCTAAATTTAACGGTAAAACCACTTGATTTCTTGTTCCGTACATTGTATAATTAACCTGCTTTCTGAGTTATTTTCAGCAATTTAATTATACAGTAAGCAAAGCAACCGGGCAACCCTTTTTTTCGGGCAGCCCGGTTGTTTTTTGGCTGTCTTAACTCGACAGCCCCTTTTGGCTTATATATTTCAAACCTTTTTCTTTAAAATAACGGATATTCCCGCAAGGCAAATTCCCGCAAAAAGCATTACTGCGCATACTGTAATGCCGCGGTCGCCTGTTTTGGGGCTTTTTGCAATATTGTCGTCATTCTTTGTGTTTGCGGGGGGAGTGGGCGGCGTTGGGTCATTTGCTTTATTATAGCTGTTTTCAAAGACGGCATTTTCAAGCTGCTCCTCATCCTCACCGAATATCGGCTCGCCGTTTTCATCCAAGTTGATTGCCCTTATATCGACGAGTAAACCGTCGGAAGCATTATCAAGACTATTGGCTATGGCATATTGCGGTATGATATAGTAATTTTGTGTGGAATATGTCCAGCCGTCCGCTTTTTCATCAACCTCGGAAATTAAAAATCCGTCGTTTATTCTGGCATACAAAAGCTCGGGTATTGAAAATTTAAGAACACCTTTAAATTCGCCGACTCCGTTTGTTTCTACGGTATCGTTCAATATTTTTATCGCAAATTGCAATAGCAACCTGCAATAGTTCACCGAAAAGTAACGATTTGTAGCAGAATGATGTTGGATTGCGAAGAGAGGGCGAAGCCCGAGCGGAGAAATCCAACATCGGAGCCGGCGACTTCCCATCTCTTATGCGGCATAAATGAGGTCAAGTTCTTGCTCAAA
>ERZ773108.297-NODE-297-length-56403-cov-41.938170_pt1 | contig 56403 bp, 60 predicted proteins | sample MGYA00580570_ERZ773108 | MGnify/ENA primary metagenome ERZ773108 (study PRJEB29015, sample SAMEA2737840) | human gut metagenome | biome: human gut; feature: human-associated habitat; material: faeces | place: China | collected 2012 ...
AATAGGATTTAATATATATTTCTTCATAAATTATCTCACTTTCAAATTACTATTTGTTGTTTAGATTATTATATCATACATCAATGCTTTATAATTCATTTAATAATAAATTTGTTAATACTTTATAAAATACATATCAACAATCTTTGAATATTTTGCACCATACTTTTTGATTTAAAATAATTATAAATTTTTATCATAACTATTATCCGATAGCATTTCATAAAACTTATTAGCGGCAGCATCTGAATCCCTTGATAATCTTCTTAATGAATTTGATAATTTATCATAATTTTCATATTTACCCTTAATAAAATAATTTTTTAAAATTTTTAATCTTATCTTTTCATTTTTTATATTTTTATAATTTGATTTATAAATTATAATTGATTGTTCACATATCAAATCTTCTAATTTTATTTTATCATTTTTTTTCATATTTTTTTTATCATAACTATATAATGCATGATTAACAATCGAATTTAATATATAATTATCTTCTTTCTCTAATTTGTCCTTAATTAACTTATTATCAAATGCACTTTGAAAACCCACATCTGAAATACCATTTCTCTTATCTATATCTGTAAATATTTTATTTAATTCCTCTATAGATTCATTAATATTATCTCTTGATAAATTTAATTCTATTTTTTCATCAAATAATTTCTTTTTTATTTTATTGGTTAGCTTTTTTATTAATTTTCCTGTTTTATTATTTGGTAATGAATTATACTTTATATATTTTTTATTGGTACTTCTAATTTCACTTAACAATTCTCCAAGCTTAACTATATCTTCTTCTAATTCTAAATTATTAATATTTTTTAATGTAAAATTATGATCTTTGGGATTAAAATAACTTTTTAACTCATCTAAATCTTTATTTATTTTAATCATCACTGGTTTATACAATTTATTTCTTTCAATAGCCAAAGATACTTGTCTTTTCATAAAATTATTTTCTTTATCAGTTAAATGAAGTTTTCTTCTATAATCTAATTTATTATTTTTTAATTTATAACATTTTTCTTTTTCAATCCACGCAATATGAAAATGGTAATTATTTTCTCTATCAGAATGTAATGATACAATCCACTCTAAATTTTTTTCTGGATCTTTATATCCACAATATTTAAATAATCTAGGTAATAATTTTGTTGATACTTCTTTTTGTAAATCTTTTATGTTTATATTTTCATCCACATAATCTTGATACATAGATAATACTGCAAGTTGTACATTACTTTCTTCTAAATATTTACTCCAATTTTTTTGCATATTCTCAATTTGTTCATCTTTCAAAAATGATCCATCTTTTAAAATTGCCATCTCTTCTCTTTTCATCTTATTGCTTTTCATAATACTTTCACTTTTTTTAGAACCTAAAAAATATTCAATCATAGAAACATTTGCCTTTTCTTCATTTCTACTATAATCAAAAAAACCTTTTTTTCCACATATATACTCTGTTATTTTTTTTCTATAATCATCTTTATTTTTACATTGAGTATAATGCCATTTATCAGAATTATTACTCTTTTTATAAATTCTTAAATTATTATTTGGATTATTTACTCCATAATATGGATGAGTTATGAAAACAACTTTTTCTTTAACTTCCATTAAATCCTTTATTCATTTCTATATTTTTTATTTCATTTTTAATTTCATAAAGTAAATCTTTTATTTCAAAATTATCTTCATATTTTACTAATCCTAATTCTAGAAGTTCAATTATCAAATCATTAATAAAACTATGTCCGGAACTTTTGAATTTATATTCAATAATAGCATCAAGTTCAATAGGAATACTTATACTTCTTCTTTTATAATTTTTTATTCTTTCACTCATTATATTTATCCTAAAAAATTATTTTTTCTTGAATAATTTTTTTCATAAAAATCTTGTAAAGTTTTATCATTTTTTGGATTCGAATTAATTGAAAATCCTGTGTTAGCAAAAAATTGTTCCAATAATTTTTTAATAATTATTTCATTATAAATTATTCTATTTAATTTATCATCTACATTTTTTAAAAAAGAATTATTATCTTGCTCCTTATTAGCAATTTCTAATGCTTTCCTAAAAGCCTTTGATTTATTATTTATATTATTTTCATTCATAAAATTTTGCAATGACATATATTCTTCATCAGAAAATCTCACACTAAAAATCAATTAAAACACCCCCTTTTATCAAAATATACCAAATTTTTTTTACAACAGGATATAGGGAATGCACCACGAATTTAGAAATTCTTTATAAATAAAGACTTCTTTCTAAATCCAAGTTGCACCACCAACCTTTTCGCACTTGCGAAAAGTATTACAAATGTAATAATTTTGTAATACTTTTTGTATAATTTTATTTATTTTTCAATAAAAAAATGTACTACTTTTATAATGTATCATCACTTTTCTTATTATTATCTAATTGTAACTCTTTAGAATCTATTCTTTTATATTTATTCTCTATTTGTTCAAGTCCTATTCTATATTCATTATTTAATCTTTTTATTTCTTCAATTACAATTTTCAATTGTTTGTTTTTTGAAATTGAATTAATTACATTTTTTTCATTTAATTGTTTTACATCACTTTCTTTTTCATAATCATAGAAAATAAAGTTAATATTTCTATTTTTATTATCATAAACCATATTAATATTTTTTAAAGTTTCTTTATATTCCAAATTATAAAATCTAATTTTATTTATGTTATTATCATTAAAATAATAAATTGTAAATTCTACTCCATAATGTTGCTTTATAGAATCTAATTTTAAATTATATTCATTTTTTAATTTATCTTTCTCTGAAATTTTTTCTTTTGTTTTTTCTATATCCATAATATTTTTTTTCTTTCTTTTCTTCTAAATTAATATTCACATTTTTATATAAATAGTTTTCAAATAATCTAATTATATCTTTCTTATTTTTAAATCTCTTTGAAAATCCATTAATATATTTTTCCTGTGTATAATCATTTAGATATATTGCCTTTTTTTCTGGATCTATTTCTATTAATAAACTAACTCTATAATTATCATTTTCATTTTTCATATTTCTAGTCCATCCTCCTTTTTATTTTCTCTTATAATGTCTTTATATTTTTCATTAAAATATTTAAAATTATTTTCTAATTTTTCTCTATCTTTTATTAAAGCTTCATTAATATCTTTACAATCTTCTATATTTGAAATTAATGTAGTAGAAAAAGATTTAATACCCATTTCATCCAGCAATTTCTTGACTTTTTCCCTATAATATAACCCAGTCTTATCATTATCAAATGCTAAAACTAAACTACCATTAAAATTATTTTCTTCAATCACTTTTAACAATCTTTTATAATTTGGAAGACCATTTAAAGAAACAACTCTAACATTTTCGTCTATTGTTTCAAGCGATAAACCATCAATAATACTTTCGGTTATATATAGTAAATCATTATCATTATTTATTAATTTTTCATTCCATAAACGACTTAATCCTTTTGATTTTATTTTTTTATCATCTAGAGTACCTCTTTTAAAATAGCAAAATGAATCAATTGGAAAAACTACAGTATTATCATCTTCATCATAACCTATATTATATTTTTTTATTAATCTATTATCAATTTTTCTTGTGGATAAATAATTTGTTTTATCAATATTACAAATACATCTACTATAATACACATCATAATTTGTTTGTTTTACATACTTGTTAGGATTAATAATTTTATCTTTATTATATCCTCTTTTATGAAATAAATCTTCAGCTATAGTTAATTGCTCTTTAAAATTATTCGTATCATAATCAATACCAATTAAATCAAAAATATCATAACAAACTCCACAAGAAAAACATTTGCAAATTCTATATTTTTCAGAATATGACATACTTGGATGTAAGTCTTCGTGATTTGGATTTAAACAACGAAAAGGTTTATTAATATTTATATTATGTTTTAGTTTTAAATAATCGCCTAATTGTTCTTTAAATAATGTTATATCATTCATAAACTAGCTTCCATTTCATCTTCTTTATTTTCTAAACTTAATAATTTTTCATCTACATATAAATCCTTTTTTCCATAAGTTATTTTTACTATTTCATTATAATAAAAATCTGAATCACCATATAACTTATAAAATTTTTCTCTATCTTTTAAATTGGTAATATTATATGTTGGAAGATATCTGCTATTATATTGATTTCTTAATGCTTGTGCCTCATATTTAAAAGTATCTTCTAAACCATCCTTATTGATTGTTACATTTACTGTTAAAAATTTATTATCTTTTATAGAATCAATTATTGCTTTTATTTTATGAAATGGATGATTTTTATCTTCTTCTATTTGTTTTAATTGTTTTCTTCTTTCATTTGAATTAATTAAATTCTTTAAAATAGTATCCATATTTTCCACAATATAATTTCTTGATTCTATTTCTAAAAAAATTTCTTTATTTGTTAGATAATCTAAAATATGTTGTGGTTCTTGTGTTTCATATTTTTTTATTTCGTCTTTATATGTAGAAGATTTAATTCCTTCAATAAATTCTTTTGTTACATCTATATCTATAAATGATTCATCAAATTCTACTCCATCTATATTAAACATTTCATCTTTATCATCTTGAACAATTTGATATACTCTATCATTAACATCCTTTGATATTTGACTATATAAATCATATTGATCTATTCTTCTCACATCTGTCCAATTCCAATTTAAAATATATTCCCTAATTGAATATTCTAAATCATATAGTTTATTATTTTCTTTATCATATATGCCTGAATACTTAAATGGAGTTTTTAAATCAAAAAAGTTACCTCTGTACCTTTGTATTGAAAATAATATATCTAATTTGTTGTTATAGCTAAATCTGTTAATCAATATTTTAGAATCAGTTCCATATTTAAATTCTTCACTTATTCTATCACTTTTTAAAAATTGAAAAAATTGCTCCTCTAGATTCATTATTTCTCCTTAAATCTGTTTATTATTTCTTTCATTATTAATAATTTAATATCAATTATGTGTTTACTTATTTCATCTTGCTCTTTTTCTAATTTCTTTTCTAATTTAGTTATATCTTTTTCTATCAATATAATTGTTTCATCTATTCTTTTATTCTTATTTTCATATACTTCTATTTTATTTTGAAGTTCTTGCATATTACTAATAACTTTATTAAAGTTCATAAGAATCACTATTCTCCTTTTCTTTATTTAAATTTTTTTCAATTATAGACACTTCTGTATGAAAACTATTATATTCTCCATCTACTGAGACCGAAAAAAATTCCTTATCATAATCTACTATATATTTTCGATTTAATTCTTCTTCCTCCTTTTCTATATTTTCAAAATTTAATTCTCTCTTTACTTTTTCAATATATTTTTTAAAACTGTCTATTGCAGAATTTTTATCTGTTGAAACACTTACAATCTTTGATTCATTTTCATCATACCAAATACAATCATCAAAAACTATATATACTTTATTCAATTCATTATTTACAGTTTCATCTACCTTACTTGCCAATTTTTCTAAATTATAACAAGTTTTTTCCATTTCTTGTACACCATAATTATCACCAATAAAATTTCTTATTGTTGATAAAATTTTATTCTTCATAATCCCTCCTATCACTTAGTTTATTTATTAATTTAATTACTTCTTTTTTGTTATTTTTGTTCATTATCTTCATCCCTATTACAATAACTCGATATTTTTAATGAGCAAAATAAAAATAGAATTATAAATCCTATTATTGTAACTATTATGTATTTCATATAACCTCCTATATTTCAAAATTAAAATCTTGATATTTTGTTTTGTCTTTTAATTGTTCATATATATTTCTAGATGTTTCTTCAAATCCAAACCAAGCAAGCAAATTTTTATTTAAGTAATCCAAAAATAATGGATCGCCTTTATCATATTTATCTCCAAATAATTCTTCTATTGATAAACCTGTACAACACAATGTGTCTTTTAACATTTCATTAATATCATTTTTATATTTATCAAAAAACTTAGATGTATCATCATAATAAATAAGTTCATTAACCATTCCAGAGATACAACCATATTGCTGTAAATCTTCCATATCTTTTATTAATGAATCATAGTCTCCATAATCATTATTAATATAATAGTCCAATACATGATTTTTAAGTTCATTATATCCTTTTAAATCTTCTAATATATCATTTATCTTCTCCATTTTATTTAGCCTTCTTTTCTTCTTTTTCCAAGTAGAAATATACTGACGATTGAAGTACATCACAAATATTTAACATATCATAAAAATTTGGATTTTTATTTCTTCCGCATTCTATATCTTCAATATCATATTCATCTACATGAGAAAGTCTAGCAAGTCTTTTTCTAGACATTCCCCAAGATTTTCTTTCATTTTTTAACCTACTCCCAAGATATTTTTTCCATTTCATTGTATACCCCCTTTTACTAAAAAAATGAAACTAATTAGTTTCACTATTTGAAAAATCAATATATTGTAATGCATCCATTATCGTTCCATCATCCTTTTTTAATCCTATATGTAAATGAGGACCCGTTGATTGTCCTGTTGTTGATGTTTTACCTAAATAATCTCCTCTGTTAACAGTTGCACCTACATAAACAGATGATGGCATACTCATATATTTTAAATGATGATATTGTGCTGTTAATCCATTATTACATTTAACAAAAACATAATTACCCGATCTATTTCCAGAACTTTTAAATGGTAAATCATTGGCTTGTGTATTTGTTACGGATGTTACTTTTCCATCACATATACTATAAAAATCTGTTCCAATAGGCACTGCAAAATCCCAACCTGAATGAAAATTAGTTCTTGCTTGTGCCTCTGATGATAATCCTAAATCTACATTTCTGTGTTCATAAACTATTGAAGTAATAACAAATGGTGATTTTATAGGAAAAGTATATGGAAGTAGATAATAACTTTCATCTGTTGCATCAGTGCATAAATCCTTTACATCTATCAATAATCCTGAATCATTGTATCCCGTCTTTTGAGTAAATTCAGGAATGTTTGAATCACTATTTAATTTATTACATATTGCTTTTGTTGGTATCATTTGTTTCTTTTCTGTATTTATATTTTCCAAATAAGCTTGTTCCCATTGTTCGTATGATAATTTTGAAGTATCTAATACATTATGCTTTCTTTGTAAATAAAATACCATTCTTTCAAGTGGAACATATCCTTTTTCTATTAAATATTTATCTAATATCGATCTATATCTTTCTGCGTAAAGTTGACTATTAATAACTACTCCGTTAGCTCTTATATTACTTAAATCATATTCTTCTAACTGCGTACCTATAACAGATCCTATAATTGCAACAAATATTATCAGAATAAAACCAAATAAACCAAAAGTTATAAATCCAATACATAACAATTTAAAAAACTTAGACATTACTACTCTTCAAATGGATTTTCATCATTTTCACCCATATAATACATTTGTAAAGGCGTTGCAAAAACATTCAATCTAAGCCTATTTTTATTAGTTATATTGACTAAAAATTGTCCCTGACTACATCTACTAAGGAATGTTTTTTGTGTTTCTGTAAGAGGTGTATTTGAATATATTTTCTCTACTGCTTGTACATCATTATCTTTAAGCATACCAGTTATCTGATATTGACAGTTTCCAAATAAACCTGCTGAATATCTAAGTACTCCAGATGTAACTGTTAAATCTCCAGGTGATTGAGTTGCTATTACTACTCCTAAATTATACTTTCTAGCTCTTCTTGCAATTTGAGAAAAATACTTTAGTAATGTTGGATTTTCTTCATCTACAAAATAATGAAATTCATCAACTACTAATAACATATTTTGTTTTTTATTTCTTTTATCATTTTTCTTCTTATTATCTACTATTTCATTACTTAAATAAGTAAGCAAATTTATCATTTGTGTGTTTATTAATCTTCGAGAGGAATTAAATAATAGTTCTTGTAGATTAAATACAACTAAATCATTACTTAAATCTATTGTAGTTATACCATTATATAAATTTCCATCTTGTCCTGTAACCATTCTTTTTAATAGAACTTCTATGTTAACTAAAATTCTTTCTAATTCCTTTGTTGTTGTATTTTTTTGTTGTTCTAAAAGAAAAGCATATAAATCACTAAAAATCGGATAATCTTTAGCTGTCATGTTTTCAAATTCTTCTAATGTAGTTTTTTTAGTAATACCTCTTGAATTGTAAAATTTTTCTACTATGTCTAAGAGCACAACTAATTCTTTTTCTGATATATCCTCAAATGCGGTAATAAAGAAATTTTCTAAAAATCCTAAATGTTTACCTAAAATAGAAGTTTCATTATCGTCGTCAGTTGAAACATATCTAATTTGTAGAGGATTTATTAAACTTTTACTAGATAAATCTATATACTCACCTCCGCACCTATTAGTTAATTTTTCAAGTTCATTCTCTATATCAAATAAAAATAATTTTGTTCCCCTAGCAAATTCATTTGTTATAAGTAATTTTAATAGAAAACTTTTACCACTGCCAGTCGTTCCAATTACACTCATATTATGACCTGTTCTATTTTTTGTCAGCCTAAATTGATCGAAGAAGGTTGGTAATCCATAATTACAATCTTCACCTATCAACCAACCTGTTGAATCATTATGATAATTTTCTGTAAAAAAGAACGCACTTGCTAATGTATTTGTTGGTAAATACATCGCATAATCTGGCAATCCTTTATCTGTTAATTCAAAACTTTGCCATGCAGACATTTGTCTTAATATTGGTACATCAATCTTTATTTGGTATAATTCTGCATTGTTTTTTATTTCTTTAATTATTTCTTCTCTTTGTTTTTTATTACCACTTATTGCAAGTACAATTGATACTTCTTTTATCTTTTCATCATTTGCTGATATTTGTTCTATTAATAGTTTATAGTTATTCATTAATGTTTGCATTTCAGTAACATCACTTAAATTTTTTGAAGAATTATAATCTGCTAATACAGCTTTAAAACTACTATTTAATACATTTAATAATTTTGCTTGTTCTATTGAATCCTTTATCGTTACTGATGCTTTTACATTTGATAAATTTATTATTCTATCTAAAAATCCACCTTCTATAAAAAGTGGATAATTTTTTATTGATACTAATTGTATTTCTTGATCATCCACTTTTAAATGTGATGGTGTTTCTACAATTTTTAGTGGTGATAATAAATCTACAAAATCATAATACATTATTTGATCTAAATTTGCATTTGAAAAATATAAATTTGAGAATATTTTTAATAACCATTTATGATTATCTACAAATTCAACATCCAATTTTGGAATAATTGAATCACATGTTTTTTCAAAATCCTCCTTTGCTTTATCTAATGCTTCTTTATTCTTACATATAATCACAAAATAATATGAACTAGCAGAAGTCATATTTGCGCCTTCTATTGTTTCTATAAAATTATAATTGTTTATCAATAAATTTCTTCTAACTTCATTATTGTATTGTTCTTTTATTAATTCTTCATAATTTTCTTTGTTAATATTTAAATTAATCTTCTCATCTATCTTATAAGCTTTTATTGTAAATGGTAGTCTATAGAGTTTAGCCAATGTATGAAAAAATAAAGTTTGCTCATTATCACTTGTTAATGATAAATCAATTGGACTTACTTTATATAAATAAGCAACTTCTCCTGTTTTTAAATTTATTAATCCATTTTCTTTTATTTCTTTTATATTAATAAATTCTTGTGCATTTTGTATTTTCTTTTTTATTGCTTTACGAGTTAAATATACATCTTTCTTATTTAACTTTGCTTTTTTTATATTTTTATCTTCTTTTTGCTTTTTCCTATTTTTAACTTTTACTGATATTTTCTCTTTTATATTCTTTACCATTTCAACCCCTTTCGTTATTTATAGAAATAGTAATTTTTACTTTTAAATAAATATTTACTAAATAATATAAATAATTTATACATTCTATTACATTTACTAAAATTAATTGGTACAAGTCCTATTATTCCTAAAGAGATAATAACTATTGATATAGTATATAATCTTAATAAAAATAATATTGTGAAAACTAATATAAATATCCCACCTATAATCAAATCTTCATATTCTAAATTAAATAAACCTAAATTTCTTTTTATACTTTTTAATGTTATATACAATTTATCACCCCTTTAGATTCTATCACTTTCATGTCCATAATTTCTTATTTTTTGCCTACTTGAATATCTTCTAGCATATGGATTACCTATATTACGAATACTATTAAATGCTCCTCCAACACCTTCTCTGATATTGTTAATGCCTTCTCTAGCCATTCTTGTACCACTTTTAACCATTTCAGGGTTATATTTATTATTTTGAAAATCCCATTTTCCCGCTAAGTCTTTCATTTTATTTGTAGATCTATTTTCTATCATTCTTCCATAAGCTCTAGCAATTGGATTTGAACTTTCTTTTAATTCATTTGCCTTCATCATATTACCTAAACTTTTACCCAATGCTTCATTCATTCTATTTGCAATTCCTTCATTAGCTTTTGGATGATTACTTGCATATTTACCATATAAGCCTTTCGCAAGTCTTCCAGTTCCTTTTGCTAATTGTCCTATTCCTTTTCCTGTTTTGTATGTTCCTTTAATGGTTGCTCCTGTTGCACCAAATAATCCACCTGCTAATTTACCAGCTGTTGCTATTCCTCCACCTAAACCTGCCATTGCTAACATCATATCTCTACCAGAGTTTGCTGATACATTTTCACCAATAAATCTATTAAGTGAATTACATCCAGTCATCAACAGAAAAGTACATCCTAAATATAATACTGTCTGAGTTACTATTTTAGTAAAATAATCAAGATTATTTATTTCTGTACTATTTTGTATTACATTAAACATAAGTGAAGTTAATCCTATTAACAACATCATTGCGGCTGCCTGTAATACTAAAGAAGCAAGTTGTTGATATAATGCTGCTCTTTGTTCTTTTCTTCCAACACTTGTAGCAATTACAAGTGGAGATATTATCATTAAAAAAGCAAGTTCTAGTTGCCTTCGTCCTAGCATAATAACTGAAAAACCTACTGCAAATAAAAATACAATTCCTATTACTATCCCAAATAAGAAATTGTATTTAAAAAAATATGCTTCATTATCTTTTTTTGTCGTGTTAATTGAACACTTTGTATTAAAAGTAGTTTCTTCAAATAAGTCTTTCGTTTTTACTTTATTAGATCTAATTAAATTTTCTCCATCTTTAACACTTGATATTTTAGACATACTAGAACTACTATCAAATGCTTCTTTTAATGTTTTTGTATTATCATCATTTTTTGAAGAATCCATACAACTATCATTTATAGTTAAATAAGCAATGCTCATTTTATTTCCTATAGATGAGTCTTTAACATTGAAATTATTATATATTGCATTTGATAAATTTGCACCTATATCAATTGAAGTATTAAATATTAAATAAACTGAAAATATGAGAAACCCACATTTTATTATTTCTTTTACTAAATCAAATATTGGTTGTTCATTAGTATCTGAATCAAATATTCTAAATGTAATTTTCCATACTGCAAATAAAAATAGAAGTGCAAATGCTAAAACAAAGAATGCATTAAAGATTTTTATAAATGGTGATTCTTCAGCATTCTCTAGCATTTTTATAAAATTTAAACTATTTATACTATGTGCAACATCATATAAAACATCTATTGTCTTATATATTATGTCCACTAAGTTTATTCCTAAACTTCTTAATATATCAAGCACAGAATATTTGATGTTTGTTCCTATACTCAAAAACATATTATTACCTATTTAATTGTATCAATTACAAAATTAATTATACTTGGTACTAATATTAATAATGCTACACCTACTAGTGTATAAATTATTGTTTTTTTCTTTCTTTGTTTAGTTTCATCATCACCTATAATAAATTGTATAACAAATATAACTAATGCTATAAACGCAAGTATAATTCCAAACACTTGAATTTTTGTTGCTAGATTCTTTATTATATTTCCTAATGACTCTATTGTAATATTTCCACCTTCGATTTTGTTTACTGCATATACTGGGGTTGCTATACCTAATAATGATGATGTTAATACTATTGTTTTTATATTTATTTTTTCTATAAAATCTTTTATTCTATTTCTCACACCTTCCCCCTTTACTTTTTATAATGTCTTTTCTTTTTCTAAAATATCATCATAATAATTTAAAATTAAATCTAAATTATTTTTATGTAATTCTTCCTCTTCTATTTTTTTCTTTTCTTTTAAATCCTCTATTAATCCTTTATTCTCTTTATTAAATATGTATAATCCATCATATAAACTACAAGCTGTATTATTATCAACTATTATGTAAGTTATTCCATCTTCAAGTTCAGATTTTACTCTTTCTTCCTGATCTTGTATTTTTGTTAATTCATCTAATTTCTTTAATGAATATCTACCTGCTGGAATATTTACATCACTTGTTTTTAATACAATTGCGACTATATCTAGTTCCAATTCACTCACCTCTCTATCAAATTTAAATTTAACTTTCTTTGCTTCTTCTTCATTTAAATTAATGTAATCATATTTACTCATTTTATCTATGGATGTAAAAACAGATACCTGACTGGCATCTGTTTTCATATAAAATTCTAATTCTCCATTATCATTATTACCATAGTATTTAAATGCTAAATCATACATGTTGAATATATCTATCAATTCTCCAAGTGTATATTTTTTCTTTTTATCTATCATTATTTTTCCATTTCTTCAGTATATTCTAAATCTTTTCCCTCTAATGATTTTTTAACACTTTCATATGATTTGCAAATATGATTGTATTCGGTTATTACAGGTTGCATTACGCTAATATTTCCTTTATCGGTTTCTATTGTTTTTGTAGTACAATATCCTTCAAGTAGAATTGTAGATCCTTTATCTGATCTTTTTGAAATATTTTCTGCTAGTTTATTCCAAAGAGAATAATTTAAAAAATCTACTATTTCGTTACCTTCTTTATCCTTATAACCTCGATTAACTGCCAGTGTTATATTACACACTTTATTGTCTTTATCTACTTCTTTTAATTCTGGATTTTTTACTAACCTTCCTAAAACTACTATTTTATTCATATCTTTATTCATATTTTCCCCCTTAATTATATCTATATAAAACCCCTCTTTATTTTTTTATATTTTATTTTCTTTTATTTTTTAAATTTGAAACTAAGATTAAACTTGCACCTAAAAGTACAATTCCTCCAGCTATTAAATCTAAATATGTATTTGAAGAAGTATTTGGAACTTCAATTATTCTTTCATCTTTCATTGTAGCTTTAACTACTTGTCCATCTTCTTTTATTTCAAACCACATTTTTTCTTCGTTTAGTTTATAGCCTTTTGGAGCATTTTTTTCTAAAATATAGTATTTTCCATATTCTAAATTTGCAATAACAATTTTTCCTTCTTCATTTGTTGTTCCAATAAAAATTAATTCATCTTTTTCATTGTATATTTGAATTGTTGTATTTGGTAATGCTTCCGAACTCGATACATCTACTTTAGTAAATTCAAGAGTTCCTTTTATTTTTTCGTTAGTCATATTCGCTTTTACTACTTGTCCATCTTCTTTTATTTCAAAATATACTTTTTCATTATTTAATTTATATCCCGTAGATGGTTCTTTTTCAATTATATAATATTCACCATATGGTAAGTTATTAATTCTTATTTTCCCATTTTTATCAGTTTTACCAGTATATACTAATTCATCATTTTTGTTATATACTTCTATTAGTGTATTTGGAATTACTTTGCCTGTTGTAAAATCTGTTTTTGTAAAATCTAAAATTCCTTTTTTTAGATAATTATCAATTACCAAATTATATTTAATAATTGGTGTATATTGATCTTTATATTTAAGTTCAAATTCATATTTCTTTTCTGATAATACATGATCATTATCTGTTTCTAGTTCTTTTAAATAATATTTTCCTAAATATAAATTTTGAATTTTTATATTACCATTTGAATCGGTTATATATGTGTTAATTAATTGATTTTTAGAATATTTTAATACTCCATTTGCAGAATATATATCTTCTTTTGCATATAATCCAAATTTAACATTTGCTAGATTAATTTTTACATATTTGTACCCGTTATTAGAAATTTTAGCTTTTTCTCCATTTTTATGAATAGTTATTTCACCTTTTACTTCTTTATTTTCAAATTTAACTTCATATAAAATCCCAAATTCATCATCATTTACTAATTTAGAATTCTCATCTATTGTAAATTCAACTGAATTTTTATTCCATAAATATCCATCTATCTTTTGATCTACTTCTTCTAAGAAATAAGTTCCACTTTCTAGCGGATATGGAGTAATTAATATTCCATTTTCATCAGTTTCAAATGTATCAATTGTTTTTGCACTAGGGTATGTTATTGTTTGTTTAACATATTTTTTAGTTTTTGCATTAATAATTTTGAATTTAATACCTGATCTTTTTATAACATCACCAGTATCTTTATCTATTTTTATAACTTTAAGTCTTGCAGTTATTTCTGCATTTGCAATTACTTTTTTTACTATTCCACTATCTTCTTTTACCTCAATAGTAAAATCTTTTGCTTTTTCATAACCTTTAGTTGAAGTCAATTGTTTTACAACATATTTCCCATAAGGCAATGTCATTTCAAAATTACCTTGTAAATCGGTTATATATGTGTTAACTAATTCATTTTTATTATTATATATTCCAAATTTTACATTAACTTCAGGATTCATAATTCCAGTCTTATTATCAGCATATACTTTAGTAAAATCAAATTTTCTTTCTATTACTTTTTCATACACTTTGATGGTTGGATATAAATTATCTATTGTCATATCAAATTCATATTTTGTTTCATCAATTTTATAACCTTTACTTGCTTTTCTTTCTTTCAAATAATAGTGCCCTAAACTTGGTAAGTTAGAACTTGTTATTTTTCCTTCTGAATTTGTTGTAATTGTAGTTACAATTTCATCATTTGAATTATAAACATCATAAATAGCACCTTCAAGTGTTGCCTCTCCTTGTGCTTTCGATTTTTTAGTATCTTTATCTACTTTGTTTATAGTTACATTACCTGCGGTTGAATGTAATCTTAATGTAGATGTTAAAGGATCACTCAATCTTGTGTGAGCTAGTTTTTGTGAGTTTGTATTATAGTAAACTAAGTTAACATCATTATCATAGTTTTTAATTAATAATTTTATTTGATTATCTCCTGTATTATTAACTTTGATTTTTAATTGATTACCATTAACACTTACATCTTGACTACCATTATCATATACAAAATAATCACTTAATATATTATTTGTATCAGTTAGTATTACTTCATCTCCAACAGTCGCATTTATTGTTTGATTATTAAATGATGGTCTAATATTGCTTCTGGAAATTAATCTTTCTATTTCATTTTTTTCAGCATCTATATTAATTACTGAACCTTTACCTTTTGCTTCTGTTGTCCAACTTGCAGATAAAGGTGTTACTGTTTTCCAGATTAATTCCTGTGCAGCCATATAATATTTTACATTTTGATGGCCAGGATACTCATATCCAAAATATCCGATTTGTTCTATTCTAAGTCTTTGAGCCGGACTTAGTGATGTTACATTCCAATCACCAATTGCATAAGTAGTTGAATAAATCATTACACCAGGTTCTATACAATATGCCAGCTTTCCGTCTACATAATACATAGCCAGTTGAAAAGATGAATAATGAGATCCATTATCTTCAACATGAACATAATAAACATTTTTTTGATATCTCATATCTAATGTTGCTGCGCTTACAGAATTTGTTTGTGTAAAAATCCCTACTAGTGCAATTAACAATAGAAATATTTTTCTTATTACTTTCTTCATTTATCTATTCCTCCCTTATTTAAGTATAAAAAAAATAACAACTCTACATTGTTATTCATATATTAATTGTATTTGATATACTTTTTGTCCATTTGAATTTGTATAAGATTCAAAACACATTGTTCTAGCCCCTGTTTCAAAAGCTATATCTATTGATGAACTTTTGCATTCATCCCATGATGTATAACTTTCCTGATATATTTCATATCTTGTTGAACTTTGAGTCGGTTGCTGTACTGATGTTGTTGGTTGTTGTTGAACTGGTTGTTCAGGTTGAACTTGTGCAGGTTGACTTTGTGTTTGTTCTTGCTTGACCTCTTCTTTTGGACTCTCTGTTATTGTTTTTTGTTTTATTTCTGCATTTGTATTATTATTTTGTGTTATATTACTTTGTTCACTTTCTGATTGATTATTCCCTTCTTCATTTGTTTTTACTGCTTCCTTTTCAATACTTTCATCTTTATTCTTTTTCTTTACTTTATCACTTGTTGTTTTTTGTTTTGTTTCCATTTTGTTAGCATTTATTTTGTCTTTGTCATCTCTTGTAACTAAAGAAATGATTGTTATACTAACTATAGCTAGTACTATAAAAGTAAGTATTATTACAAGAGATTTTTTGCTAATCTTCTTCATCAAAATCCCTCCAAATTTTTTATTTACTAAAATAATACTACTTTTTCATAAATTTGTCAGCCCTAATCGCATTCTTCTGACAATTTTATTAAAGGTACATCTTGAATTGGAACACAATACATTCCAAGTTTCTTTTGTAATTCAACTATATTATTATAAAAAATATTTATACATGTAGTTAAATTTTGATATTCTTGAACATTCAAATCAAGTTTTGCAAGTGCTTTGAAATAATCAGTATAAGTTAATCCTAGTTGTTCTGTTCTTGCTTTAATGATTTTTTTTAGTTCTTCATTAACAGTAACTTTAATAATCTCCACTATTTTCACCTCCTTCCTTCTTAGTTTTTTGATAATGAGATCCCTATAAACTCATAAAAAAAGAACCCACTACGGTTCTATATGATTACTACTTATTTTTACTATTTATAAACTACTAAATTAAATGCTATTGCAAATCTCACTAACGCACTATTTTTTATTTTTTTAAATGAATCTTTTCCTAAATTAAGTTTACCTCTAACTGTACTTTCTGAAATACTAGATATTAAACAATCATTTATATATACTGCCTCATCATAAGACATTAAAGCAAGTAGTTTCTCTAACCTTATATTAAAATCATCATATTCCTCTTGAGAATCAAATTTGTATTCTACTGTTTTCCCAACTGGATCTGACTTTCTAACTGTAAACATTTCTAACCTAGGTTCATATTTAGGTGTCATCCTATAATGATAACCATCTAAAAATCTATTCCTAGATTTTTTAAATTCTCTTATTTTTTTAATTATGTTTTCAGTTATTGCTTCTAAATCATACTCTTCTAAATCTTCTTTCGTAAGTAAACAAGTATCAACATATTCTTCTCTTTCTTCTAAATTCATAGTAACCATTTCCTCCTATTTTCTAATGTAAAAAAGAGGATTTTAGGGTAATGTCCCTATAATCCTCTTTGAGTGCATAAAAGACTAACTAAATCTAATAAGTTTTTACGATTCAGATAAAATTTAAAGTTATAATCTATGGAGTAACCCTGTGTAAAATACCATTTGTTCATATTCTTCACCTTTAACTAAAAAGGGACAAGAAACTATCAATTTGTAATATAATTGATACTACTCTCGTCCATTATGTCTTTCATTAATTGCACATATTACATTACAATTTCAAAACTTTTTTATAAATTTGCTCTCTATTTTACCATTTTTTTCCAATAAGTCAAGCAAATTTTTATTTTTTTTAATTGAATAAAAAAAGCAAAGAGATTTTTCTCTTCGCATAATTTTTTCAATTTTACTATATTATACCCTCTTGACATTCCGATTTCAAGCCTTTTTCATTCCGTTTTTGGATTATTTTGGCTGATTTCGTTCCGATATATATAATTAAATGTTTTCAATCGAATAATTTCTAATATAGTCTATAATAGCATTTATAATAACTTCTACATTTTCATTACTTAATAATTCTCTTATTTCTTCAAACTTGTTTTCTACTTTTTTTTCATCTTTACTACTAAAATTAAAAATATTGTTTATACCCCATACTTCATCATCTTCTGTATATGATATATTTAACATACATCCATATATTAAAGCTTTTTCTGTAGAATATTTAACTAAATAAGTATCAAAATTAATTCCATTTATTACTAATGTACTACTTTGTATTATTTTATTTCTGTCAGTTTTTACTTCAGTTTTACTATCTTTCATAAATGATTTAAATTGTTCATAATTCATATCACTAAATGCAAAACCATCTTTTTCTTTTTTATATAATTTTTTATAATACTCTTCTTCACTTTTTTCATAACAATTATATATTTTTTCAAAATACTTATTCTTCATAAATCTTACCTCACTACTACTTACGATAAACGATTTATACTGACACCATTATAACATATATTTTTGTGTGTCGCAGTATATAATAACATTTATTTTATAATTGTAAATACCTAAATTAATATTTTTACAATTTTTTTTCTTCTATCCTTTTCTTTTTATCATTAATGAATAAATCTATCACATCAATTGCATTTTTTTGATTACCTATTAACTCAACATATTCATCAAATTTCTTTTTTGCATCTTTATACTTTAGTGTAAAATAATACATTTCAGAATCAAAGGTTGTATAACCATATTCTAATTTGATATCAGTAACATAAGTTTTAATAAAAACTTTTCTTATACCTATATCACCTGACATACCATGAGTAGATCCAAAAAGTTTTAAATTAATTGTAATCTTTAAATTATTATATACAAATAATTTAAGATTTATTAATCTTTCATAAGTTCTATATTTTTCTGGTAATAGATGCTGATATAAATTATATATTGAATATTTAAATTTTTTAAAAAAATCTGTTATAGAACAAAATATTAATTTTAATCTTAATAATGCATAATTATATTTATTTTCAAACTCTATTTCTTCTTTTTCATAATTTTTTAAATTTTGAATAATAATTTTTTTATCTAACTCATATAATTCAAGTTCACGCCTCTTTAATTCTTCTATTTTAGATAATATTTTATCGTGCACTTATTTATAACCTCCCTTTTGTTTATACCATATCGTATATAAGGGGCAAAATATTAAAAATAAATAATTTTTTGAGAAAATAACATTAGGTGATACAAATGATAAATGAACATCTTATTTTTATTAGAGAATCACTTGATATGTCACAAAGAGTTCTTGCAGAAGAACTTAATATATCCAAATCAACATTAGCTAGATGGGAAACTGGTGAAAGTATTATTCCTTTAGAGCATTTAGTTGATTTGTGCAATCTATCAAAACGTTCTCTAGATTATGCTTTGGGATTATCAAACAATAGAACTAATATCGATAAACCAATAAAAATTAATAGATCTAAATTAAGTAAAAAATTAAAACAATTAAGAGTTATTAATAATAATTCACAATCTGAGATAGCTGATTATTTACATACCTCTCAATCAACTGTTTCTCAATATGAAAACAATGTTAATTTAATTCAAACTGCATTCTTATATCAATTATGTGTTCGATATAATTATTCTGCAGATGAATTATTATCATAAATACATCAAAGACTTAACTTAAGTCTTTTTTAATTTCATTATAAATTTCAACTTATCTTTATATGAATAATAAGGTTTAATATGCAAATCTAAAAATAAATTTTTACTATTATCTTTGTAATAGCACTCATGATATAACTTATTTACACTAGGGAAAAACCTACTTTTCATTTTGCATTCCTCCCTTCATATAAAATTACATTGTTATTATACCATAGATATCGTAATGCAGGGGCAAAATTATATAATTATTTTATAATAAAATACAAATAATTATATTTTCTTTATCATATATTTAATTCTACAACTTATTTTTGGAGACAATTATTATCATTTGTTGCTTTTAAGAAAAAATATTTACAATTAACTATTAGGACAGAACAATCTACTACGGAATTTATAACTAATCAACTAAAATACATTCAAACTACATACATCAAATCTTTCTTTAAGACTAATGTTTATTCTAACATAAATATAACTACTTGATAACATTCAATTATGCAATTTTTTTCAAAAAAACTTCATAATCTATTAAATAGAAAATGAAGCTTTTTTATGCAAAAATGCAGTAGTAAATAATTTTTTTATTTTTTAGTTAGTTTTAAAGTTTTATTTTGGTTTAATTCTTGTAAATCTGAAGGAACAAATATTCCATCTTGCATAATTAATTCATCATCAAAAAATATCTGTCCACCTCCATTTTCTTTTTTATGAATTTGTACCATATCCCAATGAATACCAGATTTATTACCATTATTACTTGTTGGATGACTAGCACCTAAAGCTAAATGCACAGAACCTAACATTTTTTCATCAAAAATAATATTTTTTACAATTCTATCAATTTTCGGATTTGTACCAAATGCAAATTCTCCAACATACCTTGCACCTGCATCTGTATCTAATATTCTATTTAAATCTTTAGTAGTATCACCTGATTCTGCTTTTATAACCTTTCCATCTTTAAAATCTAACTTTATATTCGAAAAAGTAATATCTTGATATAATACATCTGCATTATATGTTATTGTTCCATTTACACTATCTAACTCAGGTGCAATAAATACTTCCCCATCTGGTAAATTTACTTTACCATTACAAATAACAGCCTTATATTTTCCTATATTAAATTTCAAATCTGTTGTTGGAGTCAATATTTTTACTCTATTTGCTTTATCCATTCTTTCTTTTAGAGGTAACATTAATTTTCCCATTTCACCATAATCAGCCAAAACAGTATCAAAATAAAATTTTTCAAACTTTTCTGTACTCATTCCAAATTTTTGAGCGAAAACTTTTGAGGGATATCGAACAGTTACCCATTTTGTTTTTGGCAAACGAATATCCCAATGAACTGGTTTATAATACAAGTTATGATATAAATTCCACTTTTCTGGAGGTATATCACTCAACTCAAATAAATTATCATCATCCTTTATTTCAATATAAACATCCATTTTTGACATCATGACAGACTCAAATTCACTTTGTATGTTTATTTGCTCTGCACTAATATTTCTTAAAAGTTCTCTTTGAATATCACTTTCCTTTAATAACACAAATGGTAATGCACCTATCTCATAGCATTTTTTTACAATATAATTTATTAAAGGGGCACAACTTCTACTTGATTCAATCAGAACCTTTTCGCCTTTTTTTATCTCACACGAATGATTTACTATTAAATCACCTAATTTTTCTAATCTTTGATCTCTCATTTATAATCACTATCTCCTTCTACTTTTAGCATCTAAATTATCAATGCTTGCTCCCATATTCATAACAAATTCTTCTTCATTCCTTGGATCATTACCTATATATTCCTTACTCATAATATTTTCACCAATATATTCAGTATAACCATATGGCTTTTGAATCATTGAAGCATGTCCACCACTTAATTTCATAATTGCTGTAGGCAAATCAACAACTTCTCTTAATGGAGCTATCCCTGAAAATTTGACATTAGTTCCATCATAATCAATAGAATCATATAACACCCCATAATTTGATACTAAGCTTAAAATATTCTTATAATTATCTTTACTACAATTTATAGTGTAATAAATATTAGGTTCTAATAATTTCATCCCAGCATCCTTAAATGCTCTCATAAGAGCAATCGGTACTGCTATATTAAAGTCAGCTGGATCTGAACCAACATTATCGCATTTACCATCAATTAAGGAGATTTCGGCATCAGTTACTTCCCAGCCAAATAAACCTTGTTGACAATAAGACTTAACCAATCTTTCAACTTGTTTTTGATACTTTGGAAATAAATAATCCGTTGAAAATTTTGATTGATATTTTAACCCACTGCCTCTTGGTAATGGTTTTACTTCAAATCCTACACCAGAAACTCTTGTATAATTAGCATCACCATAACCTATTCCAATCGGAGTTTCTTTTTGAACAATAATAGGATTGGAAAATTTAGTTTTTATACCAAATCTTTCAGACAAAATACTATCAATTACTTCCGCTTGCAATGCTCCCATCAATTTTATAACAATTTGTCCTGTTTGTTTATTAAACATTGCTTGTAAATCTGGATTTTCATCATTTATTATTTCTAACGCTTTAATAAGATCCATTTCTTTTGAACTATCTACAGCTTCTATAGTTGTTTGAAATAATGGATTAATAAATGACACCCTTTTAAATTCTTCAATATTATTACCTATTATTTCTCCACATTTTGCTGATAAACCTGTAATAATTCCAATTTGACCACTTTCCAAACAATTTACCTTTTTCTTAGTAAAACCATCAATAATACTCATTGTCCTTATTCTTTCGTTTTTTCCATCTTTTGTAGGAATCTCTTCTCTATTTTCTAATTGACCTGCTAATGTTTTAATATATAATTCTCGAACCTCATTTTCCCTTTTCACAGTATATACATATCCTGAAAATTTATCCGATTTCTTTTGGTTGTAAGTTGGCAAATATTTATCAATTGCATCAATTAATAGTTTCATACCTTCATCTAATAGTGCACTTCCACCATATACGCAAAACAATTCACCTTTCATAGATAATTCTCGAATTTTTCTTTCAATAATATCTTTACCTATCGTTTCATCATTTATATATTTTTCCATAATTTCTGGATCAATATCTGCTATTTTTTCTTCAACAAATTCTTGACTAGGTTCTGTATACAATAACCCATCTTTTGATTTGTCATCTTTTGTTACTATTACTTTAGGTAATATTCTACTATCTAATTTAGTATGAATTTCATTAAGTGTTCTTTCATAATCAGCACCCATTCTATCCATTTTATTTATAAAAATAATTGTTGGAACTTTCTTTTCCTTTAGCATATTCCAAATAACTTGTGTTTGGGGCTCTATACCCTCTACTCCAGAAACAACTAGAATTGCTCCATCTAAAACATTAATTGCCCTTTCAACTTCTGCCGAAAAATCAACATGACCTGGAGTGTCTATAAGTTGTATAGTTTTATTATGTAATGGAATAGTAACTAATGAAGCTCTTACTGAAATACCTCTATTTTGTTCTATTTTCATATTATCTGTTGTTGTGTTACCATAATCAACTCTACCAGTTTGTTTTTTTACCTTAGTATGTACCAATAATTGTTCTGTAATAGTTGTTTTCCCAGCATTCGCATGAGCAAATATACCAAGAGTCATTATATCATTATTCATTTTTATCATCTCCCCCTAATAATTGATTTAGTATTTCATTTTCTAATACATAATATCTTTTATTTGAATATTTAACTAAATTATTTAAAATATAATTTCCTACTGCTTCATTTAAATTAGCAATTTCCTTGATTGATAATTTATTTAAAGACTTACTGAATATACTACTATCTTTAATTAAATAAAAACTATTGTTGATTAGATCTATCCACAGAGGAAATGTAATTGACTTATTCTTTAGAAATATTTTTGTATCAATTTTATTAAAAACATTTGAATGTATTTTTATATTATAACCTGTATTTCTGTATGCTTTTGTAATTATACTATTAAACATTTCTAAATCTATATTAGAGTCTAAATTATTTCTGATACTTCGACCTTCATCTAATAAACAACAAAGATTAATATTTTTTATTTTTAAAGAATTTAGTAAATCAATTATATCCAATATTTCACTCAAATTTCTTTCTGTAACAGTTACTTGAATTGTAACATTTTTGCCTTTTTGTTGTAAGTATTTAATTGTATCTATTGTTTTTTTAAATCCCTTAGGAGTTCCTCGCAAGTAATTATGATTATCTTCTAATCCGTCTAAACTTAAACAATAATCATCTACATAATTAATTATTTTTTTATCAAATGTAAAACCATTTGTAAATACTGTAGGTTTTATTTTATTTTTTTTACAGTATTCCAACATTTCAAAAAATATAGGAGAAATTGTACACTCTCCGCCAGTCAACATAATTTCTTTGACTCCCATCTCTTTTATTTTTTGAATTACACACTTAAATTTGCTAAAGATAATATTTGTTTCTTCAAAATCCATATTTCCAGCATTCATATAGCAATGCTTACACATTAAATTACATTTATGAGTTATAATTATATTAATTTTATTCATAATTTTCAATCACCTCATTTAAAAATGCAACATAATCTATTATTGAAAATGGGCATTGATCAAGTATATCTATAAATAGCCTTTCATTGTAGTAAATAAAATTTTTATATCCATCATAATTCTTACAATTATCAAGAATATAACTTATGCTATTATTATTCAAATTTCCAATAATAATCTTTGTACTTTTAATATTCAAGCAATATACAAACCCCTTTAAATCTATAAAAATATTTCTAGGAATATTTTCACCATAATTTCTATTACTTTTTTCATTATTCAAATAAATATTGTACGGACATGAATATATTAAATTTTTTTCAATAAATAGATTGGAAAAATTAAGGTCTTTTGATTTAACATTCTCAACAATTTTATTAAGAGAAATGTTTACATTGAATATATCTTCTAAATTATAATCTATATTCAATAAAATATTGTCATATTTATTTATAATATCTATCATTTTATTTGTTTCAGTATACTTAAATTTTAATTCATAAAAACATTCTTTATTGAATTTAATTTTATCAAATTTGTTAATATCACAACAAATAATTGTGTAAAAAACTCTATTTATCTTATTAAAAATATCTTCATACTTATCACTATAATCATTAATTTTAATAAAAACTGTTATATTTTCAAAAACAAAATCTTTTAATTCATTATAAGCATTTATTAATTCACTTGCTTTGCATTCAATAAATAATCTCTGAAATCCAAGATTATCAATATTAGAATCCTTGAATAAATTTATTAATATGTCTTTTGAATACTCTATTGTTATAGAAGCATTTTCTGTTTTAAGGTACTTATTCATGATTATACAACCTACAATTTGGTAATGCATTTTCTACACTTTTATAAATTCCATAGCTAATACCAAAGCAACCAGTATTGCATCCTCTAATCTTACAATCTTTACATCCCTTTTTTGTTTTTCTTGTAATATTATTAAATTTGTTAACATTTTCACTATTCCATATTGTAGACATGTCATCAGCTAAAATATTACCCATTTTAAATTCAGGATACTTCATCATATCACAAGGATAAACATCCCCATTAGAATCAATATTTATTCTTGTTTTTCCACAATTACATTTTAATAAACTAAATTTATAACTATCTTCTTCTGAAAAACTGCTGTCTTTATATAAATCATCATAAAATTTATATCCGTCTATTCCCATACCTAATTTTTCAAATTTAGTATTATTTTCATGTTCTTTGATATATATTAAATCATTCAATATATTTTCATCTATTGTAACCAACTCATTTTTCTTTCCTCTTCCCATTGGTAGAACTAAAATCGTTCCAAAAGATGTTGCACCTTTTGAAGAAACATAATTATACATATCAATTATTCCATCTTTATTTTGATTTGTAATAACCATTTGAGTTCTAAAAGGCCACTTCATTTTTTGACAGTTGTTAATGGCTGATATTGCACCATCATAACTTCCTCTGCCTCTTAACCGATCATTCAAATCTTTATTAGTGGAATCTAAACTTATCTTTATTCTAATTAAATTTTTGTTTAATTCATTAAATTTTGATAATAATTCTTCAGTTATTCCGGTTCCATTTGATACTAATTCAACAAATACACCATTCTCATTAAACAATTTTACACATTCTGATAATTGATTAACTAAAGTTGGTTCCCCACCTCTTATCGAAACATACTTTATACCATTCGATATTAATTTTTGTGCAATTTTTATAGCATTTTTATCATCTATTTTTGATTTATTTCCCAATGCTGATGCACTACAAAATATACAATGCAAATTACAATAGTTTGTTATATCCCATGTTGCATATAATGGATATGGTAATCTAATTTTCCCATTATTAATATAATGTTCATGGATTAAAACTAAAAAACCATCTGGTTGATATTCTAGTTTATTTATCTCACATAATTGATTATATTTTTTAAATAAATCATACAACTTACTCAAATATATCACATCCTTCAAAATAAGGTAAATATTCTTCTACTTCTTCTCTTGTTTTTGCATTAATTATTTTAACAAAGTAATCAACTGCAACAGAATCTAATTTTAATATTACATTTGTTTTACAATTCAAAATAAAACCCGTCTTTTCTTCCAAATCTTCAGCTATATAATATATAATATCAGTATTTAATTTCATTAAAATTACACTCCTCACATAAAATACAAGAATTTAAATCCTTCCCATATAAACTTTCTTGAAATAATAATGCTCGTGCTCTACAACCACCATTACATAATTCTCTTTTTGAACATTTTTCTTTGCATTTTAAATTACCATATTTATCAATCATCTGATTCCAACATGATAACAAATTAAAATCATCGTCATTTATATTACCGAATATGAAATTGTTTGTAACAAGACTGGGACACAAACATACATTTCCATTAGATTTAATGTACAAAAATCTATTACCTACACCACAATCTGTGATTTTTAACTCAACATTTAATTCTTTATTTTTATACAAATCATGTATTATTTGAACACTCTTAAATGTATTTTCATCTAACTTATTTGCTCTACCATTTGGAATAATTGCATCCAAAACACATGGAACATTTAAATTTCTTAAGAAAGTTATTGTTTCATCTACATTTTTTTCATTATGAGCCCCAACCATAGTATTAACAGATAATTCAATACTTGTTTTTTTTAATTTGTTTATATTATTAATTGTTTTATCAAACGCTCCTGTCATTCCTCTAAATTCATCATGATTTTTAGCAATATTTGAATCTATCGAAGTAATAACTTTCTTAACACGGTATTTTTCAAATAATGTTAAAATTTTATCACTCTGAATCGTTAAATTACTAAAAATTGTAACTAACATCCCTGCATCATATAATTTGCTTAATAAATATTCTAAATTTTTATAAAGTAATGGTTCTCCACCCGTTAAATCAAATTGATAAACATTTAATTTAACTGCTTGTTCTATCAAATTATTTATTGATTCTATACTTAATGTATGTTGATTTTCAAATTTAAAATCTCCATAACAATGTTTACATCTTAAATTACATTTATCAGTAAGTTCAACGAAAAGTCTTGCTGTATTTAATTCAGTTATCTTTTTAATATTATTACATCTTTTTTGTTTTGAACAACTTAAAATTTCAGAATCCAATAATTGATTTATTACCTCTTCTAAATTACAATAATAATTCGAAAATTCTTCGATTGTTATACCTTCATGCTCATAAATAAAACTTAATATTTCAAACATATCTTCATTTATAATACTTTTTATTCTATTTTTCCTATCAAAAAGAAAAATAACATTTTCACTTTGATTATTTACAATAATAACCTCTTGATTTATATATAGTGGCATAAATACCTCCTTAATAACAATAATTGAAGAAACAGGATATCCTGTTTCTTACATTAAGCACTACAATGACAAGTTCCAGAAGCACAAGCAAATGAACTTGAATTTGCTTTTACAACTGAAATTGTTGGCTTAACAACTTTTGTAGTTTCCTTTTTCATTCAAACTACCTCCTTATATTTAGTTTTTTTATATGAGATCCCTATAAACTCATATTTTAATTATTTTTGAAATATAATTCTGCTCTATCATATTTTCCTGTATGTTCAAGTCTGAAATTTCCATTTGTATAATTTTTTACAGTTTTTTTCCAAAAAGATTCTGCTAATGGTGATAATGGAACAGCTTTTATAACCCAATTTCCTTTGTAAATATTAAAAATTTTCTTTACAGCTTCTTCACCTATTTTTTTGCCTTTATAATTATTTAAAACAAACATCTCACTTATTTCATAATCATCATTTAAATTATTATCCACCAATATGAAACCTAAAATATCATTACTAGACTTAATAAAATATGCATAATCATTTTCAAAATATTTATTTAAATCATATTCATATTTACATGTTTTTGAATTAAATTCTATTGGAAAATATAAACTTAAATCATGCAAATATAATTGCAGTAAATTTTCTAATTTTTTCCTTTCACTAATTTTTACTCTTTCAATTTTTATCTCCATTTTTCCTCCTTATATTTTTTAGCATTTTATTTTCTTTATAAAAAAAAGGGGGACACAAAACAAGGTCCTCCTCCTCCAAAATGTTAACAATAAAACACTAAATAAATCTAATTGGAAATTAAAATACCATTTTTTTCCAAAAGTGTCAATAATTTTTTTATAAAAAATACATATTATTACAAAGAATATATTCTAGTAATATACATTTTTCATAACATGGGCAAACACACCCTATTCTGTATACATTATAGCATATCTAAATAATTTTGTATATAACATTACAATATACCTTTATAAACAAAAAAACAGTTTAAAACTGTTTTTTATTAAACATTATAAAATTTATAACCATTATTACAATTTAGAGCATAATTCATCTACATCAACTTTAAAATATAATGATAAATCAATTAATATATGTACTGGAATTACCAACTTATTATTAAAATATTTATAGCAATTTGAACTGGATACACCAATAGATGTTGCAATTTCTCTATATGATAAATTATTCTTTTTTTTCAGATTTAATAAATTACTTATTAATATATTGTAATCGACTGGTTTTATTCTAATATCTTTATCATATTTATTTGTTAAATTAAAAATATATGCTAGAGGGACATTATACAATATAGATAATTCATCAGCAATTTTTAATGAAATATTTCTATCACCATTTTCCCATTTAGCGTAATTATATCGTTTTACATTCAAAATTTTTGAAATTTGTTCTTGCGTATAATCATTATCTTCTCTTAAATCTTTAATTCTATTGTAACTAGTCATTTACTACCACCTAAAACAATTTTCCCATATAAAAATTAAAAACATGTTTTTTGTGCCATTGATGAAACAAAAATTATGAAATTTTAAAAGTATTTATGATATAATAAAAAAGAAATAACTTTTATGATTTTTGTTATTTCTTTGATTTAATGTTAACTCGCATTGGTAATGAATCTAAGTCATTTCTTTTAATAAATAATTCATATGGTTCAATATTCAATGCTGTAGCTATTTTTTCTAGTTTTTCAACGGATGGATTATGTTGTCCTCTCTCTAATCGCCCAATATAATTTACGCTTGATTTTATTTTTTCTGCCAATTTCTCTTGCGTAAGTTTTTCTTTATAGCGATAATATTTTACATTTTTACCTATGAGTATTTTTAAATTCATTTCGTATCACGTCCATTAATAATATGATACGAATTTATTTAATTCATTACAACAACCTAATCTGTATAGTACATTATCAAAAAAAGAATAAAATCAAAAAAGGAAAGGATAGTATAAAATAAGAAATGAATATATTAAATAATATTACCAATGAGACTATTAACATTCCCGAATTAATAGGATTAGAAATAGGTAAATTAATTAAAAATAAAAATTTACTTAATAAATACTATGATGATGGTTATAAAATTAATATAGATAATGACGATGCACATTTGATAATTACATATAATAATGATAAATATGATGTTTATATTATTAAGGAAAATAAACGATTTTTTTGGTTAATAAAATCAAATAATAAATCTCATTATAAAGTAAAATTAAATTTTAAGAAAAATAGCATTAATACTATATTTTTTACTATCAAAAAAAATTATTTTAAGAAAGGAGATTAATCTTTATATGAATTATATAAATAAAGAAAAATATGTTATATTGCCATTATTTTTTACCCTGTTATATAAAGCGTTTGTTATTGCAACTGCTATTTGTGATAAAGTAAAAATCCCATACGATTTTTCATTCAATATACACAGTATAGGATTTAGATCAGAGTTAACAATTGTTATAGGTATAATTATAACATATGCCATATACAAAATAGAAAATTTAATAGCTGATTTATTATTAAAACTAATTTATTAATTATTAATAGTCGCTGGTATAGGACTATTTTTTTATTTAAAGAAGATTTTTTAGTATATAATATATAACATTTACAACAATTGAATTACCTGCTTGGTGATATAACTGGCTTTCAGAACAAACTACTTTTGCTCTTAAATAGTCAATATCATCAAATCCCATTAATCGAAAAGCTTCTAGTGCTGTTATCTTTCTTATTCTTAAATTCATATTCTTACCTACTAATATTTTGCAATTATCTGCAGTATTATTAGCAGTTAGTGTTGGACAATTTCCAAAAATCGAAAACACATGGCTGCTTTGATTAAACTTACTGTGTAAATCAACCCCACAAACTCCTCCATTATATACTTTTTTTAAGTCTATTTCATACAAAATATCACTATTATTATACTTTCTAAATAGCATATTCCCATTTGCTAATACTTTATAATCATTATTTGTTAAATAGTACTTATTATCCACAGTACTATCTAAATAATCCTTAAAAGATGTTTTTAATTCTTTTTTTTCTGGGAAATTAAATTCTTTATTATTATTATTATTTAAAATAGCAATTAAAAAATACCTCTTTCTTATTTGAGGTATTCCATAATCTGATGCAATTAATATATCATCATATAACTTATATTCCAAATTTATTAAATCTTTCTTAAAAAGGCTTAAAGTATCTTTAAACCTTTTACTAGTTATCATTGCAACATTTTCAAATATAACATATTTCGGTTTGTTTTTTACTTCTTTAAGTAATCTTATCATTTCCCAGCCTAAACTTGATCTAGTAGATGTATTAAAATCAAACCCTTTCATTTTCCCAGCACAGCTAATATCCTGGCATGGAAAACCTCCAATCCACAAATCAGAATCCGGTAAATCTTTTCCTTTAATATTAGTTATACTACCTAAATTTAATTTTTCATCTATATTATGTATTGCACAATAACTTTTAACAGCATATTTATCTATTTCAGAAAAAAATTTTAATTCATAATTATCTATTACTTTTTCTCTCTTCAATCTTTCTAAAGCTTTTTCTGGACTTCCTATTCCAGAAAAAAATGTTCCCACTCTAATTACATTATTATTATTCATATTATCATTCCTCCTTTTCAATTAAAATTTTGAAAAAGAAAAATGAAAAATACAATATAAAAAAACTAGGTTAAACCTAGTATTTTCCTTTTAAAATGGTGGCTCCGGACAGAATCGAACTGTCGACACCAGGATTTTCAGTCCTGTGCTCTACCGACTGAGCTACAGAGCCAAAGAGTTAATTTTATATTTAATTAAATTCAAATGAATCTAATTAAATCATATTATTTCTGCCCTTAGTTTGCCCTTTGAACAAAAAAAAGAATTTTTTTAGAAATTAAAATTTCTTTATATTATGGTGGCTCCAAAAGGTTTCGAACCTCTCTCCAAGACTTTTAAACCATGAGATTTTCAGTCCTCTGCTCTACCGACTGAGCTACAGAGCCAAAAAAAATAATGGCGGTTCCGACGGGACTTGAACCCGCGATCTTCTGCGTGACAGGCAGACGTGTTAACCACTACACCACAGAACCAGAAATACTCAAATTGCTATTTAAGTATACTAAATTTTCTAGGTAATTGTCAACACTTATGTGATTTTTTTCTTATTTTTAGACAAATAATTTGTTAATAAGAAGGAAATTACCATAAAAATCATTGATAAAATACCTCTAAAACTAAATTCAAGCCCTGGAAATATAGATAAAGTAGATCCACACACAAATCCAATTATAATACTGTATGTTAGAGATAAATGTTTATTAAATAAATAATTTACAACCTTAATTAGGATTATTACGCCAACAATGATACCGATTATAAAAGGTATAAATGATATCCATTCAAAATAAGATAAGCTAAATGGGTTAGATAACATTAACAACACTCTCTCATACATTCCAAGTAGCATCATAAAAAACGAACTGCTTATGCCTGGAATAATTTTACCCGAAATGTATAAAATACCTGCTATAAAAAGTTTTATAGGATTTAAATTAGAAACATTATCATAACTAATAACACTTGGAATTACAATAAGTAATAATGAAAAAATAACAGAAAAAATTAAAGTTTTCATTTTAAGAACCCCACCATTATCTTTTAACTCATTAACAAGAATAGGCACTCCACCAAATATCAATCCTATAAATATATATTTCATTTGGAATTCGTAATATTCATATATTTTAAGAAGTATATTGCCAAAAATAATCACCCCAACCATAATTCCAATAATTACGGGAAATAATATAATGATTTTTTTTAATGTTTTTATACTAGAATCATTAAGTACAGTTAAAACTTTATCATAAATACCAACTAGTATTGCTATTGCAGACCCACTAACACCCGGTAAAACAACTCCTATACCAATTAAGATTGAAACAAGAAAACTATACATTCTTTCTTTCCTTCTTTAGAAATTTTTTCACATCATAACCACTATCATATATAATTCTATCCACACCAATATTTTTCAACCTTTTTATTTCAGATTTACCCAAAACACCCCATGCGCTTACAATAAAATTATTGTTTTTAAGCTTTGTAACCTCATCCTTGCTAAGGCAAATTGCAGTACAAAGTACATGGTTTAGTTTTATATTTTTGCAATCTTTAATAATTGAATCATTAACATCATATATCAACCAACCAAGTTTAATTGAATTATCCATTTCTCTTATTCTTTTGAGCAAATTATATTTAAACGATATAAGCACAACATTTTTCAAACTATATTGTTTTAATGTATCTACTATGAGTTTTTCATAACCTGTTTCTTTTAATTCAATATATACATTTACATTTCTTTCAGAAAAATTTTTTAAAAACTCAGTTAATCTAACGATTTTCTCTCCCTTATAATATTCATCTCCAAAATCCATATTTAATAATTCATCAAATGTATAATCAGCCACTTTACCACTATAATTAGATGTTCTATCAACAGATTTATCATGTATAAGTACAAGTACATCATCTTTTGTTTTCCTTAAGTCAGTTTCTATACCATCACTACCTACTAAATATGCTAAATAATAGGCGCTCATAGTATTTTCAGGAGCATATTTTGATTCACCTCTATGAGAATACACTTTCATTTTATCACCTATTATATAATATGAAGAAAATAAAAAAAAAGACTGAGCAGTCTTCATTAATCAATATTGGTTGCGGGAGTAGGATTTGAACCTACGACCTTTGGGTTATGAGCCCAACGAGCTGCCAGACTGCTCCATCCCGCGATGTAAAAAATTAGTGGCGGAGAAAGAGGGATTCGAACCCCCGCGCCGGTTACCCGACCTCCTGGTTTTCAAGACCAGTCCCTTCAGCCAGACTTGGGTATTTCTCCATAATGGTGCCTCAGGCCGGACTTGAACCGGCACGTGATTTAACTCACGCAGGATTTTAAGTCCTGTGCGTCTACCAATTCCGCCACTAAGGCAAGCACCAATTATGTCCAATATCACTGGACTTCTTAATTGTATAATAAAATTAATAATTTTTCAAGTCTTTTTTTTATTTTCTTCTAATTTTTATACAAAAAAATAGATAAAAACTCACATTACTGCGAGTTTACTTACTAAATGGTGTCCTGTATGCGACTTGAACGCATGACCCTTTGATTAAAAGTCAAATGCTCTACCAACTGAGCTAACAGGACATATAACAACACAAACATGGCTGCCTAGGCTAGATTCGAACTAGCGCATGTCAGAGTCAAAGTCTGATGCCTTACCACTTGGCTACTAGGCAAGCTATGGTGGGGAGAAGTGGATTCGAACCACTGAACCCTAAGGAGCAGATTTACAGTCTGCCGCGTTTAGCCACTTCGCTATCTCCCCAAGTGGTGCCGAAAACAGGAATTGAACCCGTAACCTACTGATTACAAGTCAGTTGCTCTACCAATTGAGCTATTTCGGCATAAATGGTGGACTCTACAGGACTCGAACCTGTGACCCCCTGCTTGTAAGGCAGGTGCTCTAACCAACTGAGCTAAGAATCCAGTGACATTGACATGATTAAATATAACATTGATATTTAAATTTGTCAATGGAATTTTGAAATTTTTTTAATTATTTATTCAATTTATTATTTTCTTTGCAAGAAATCTCTTCCATTTTACAAGAAATCCACTCTGGAAGTATCTCGTCAAACAAATCAAATCCTAAATTTGTATCAGACAATTTAGTTCGTTTTCTTTTTTTAGTTTTTCCATTTTTATCTAAAATCATACTTAATTTTATTTGTTTTTTTTCTTCATCCACATCTAAAATTCTTACCTTTTTTTTATCGCCAATTTTAAACACATCATTTATATCCTTTATAAAAAGGCCATTAATCTCCGATATATGGATAAGTCCACTATACTCATTATCCACCTTTGCGAATGCACCATAAGGTTTTAGTGCTGTAATTTCAACTTCAATTATTTCATCTTTTTTATACAACATAATGCACCTCTTATGTTATTTATTATAACATATAATATCTTTTTTTATAATTATCTTTACTACTTTTTAAAATATATGTATAATTTATTTGGAGGTTTACTATGAAAGTTGAAGACCAAATAAAAGAAATTATAGAAAAAATTAGACCATTTTTAATAAACGATGGTGGAGATGTGGAATTTGTTAAATTTGAAAATGGTACTGCATATGTAAAAATGATAGGTAACTGTGCAAACTGTTTATATTCTGACCTAACTATGTCAGAAACAATAGAAACAATATTAACATCAGAAATACCAGAAGTTATAAAGGTAGAAGAATACAGAGATTAATTTTTATCCTGTAACCACTCAATAGGTTCCAAGCGAGCCTTTTTTTCATATAAAATAAACTTATATATAGTATTTAAAAGTGATTCATATTCATCAGTTCTATCAATTATATTTATAACAAGTTCCTCACTTTTACCTTTATTTATTATATCATCATAAATATCAAAATAATAAGTTGGAAATAAAAGTCTTCCAAGCAAAAGAATATATTCATTTTTATTTAAATTTGCCATATTAAAATATGACTTTAAATCATATAAGTTTAACGTTTTATTATAAAAAGTTTCCTTTATAAATTCAGCAACATCCCTTACTCTACTATCAACAACAAAGTTTAAAGGATCATAAAAATTTAAACTTCCACTTTCTTGATATATTCTTTTATGACTCACAACTAAATTTACATTAGTTTTGGAATCCAAATTATTCACAAGATAGCTAATAGCATTTTCACCCATTCCAATAAAATAACTTAAACTATCACACAACAATGGATATTTTTTACCCACCTGACTAATCTGATATTCATAATAATCTATTTTTTCACTCCATAATTTTATCCAATCATTCCTTACCAAACTTTTATCACATTCTATATTAGCAGTCATATTTTGAATATAATTTATATCATTTAAAAATACCTTATCATTTTTATACTTACAAAGCTTAATTAGAACATATGAAATACCATTTACTACAGTTATAATACTTTTATCTTTATTTAAAACAAGTTCATGAACAAGGCATCTTCTCTTTTTCATTTCAAGATTAAGCTTATATATACTCTGTACATCATCATATGGTCTATTTAATGGTACAAAATAATATTCGTCACCACTATAATAAAAATAATAACAATTATCTTTTTTTATAAGCTCATCTAAAAAAATATTGTAATAAAAATTAATGGTATTCTTCATACTTTCACCTACATAAATATATGATTAAATGCAAAAAAAAAGAAGCATTATCTTGCTTCTTCTACTGCTCTTGTTTCTCTTATTACAGTTATTCTTATTGTACCAGGATATTGCATTTCATTTTCGATTCTATCTTTAATATCACGTGCAACTTTGATAGATGTTAATTCATCCATCTCTTCAGGTTTTACAATAACTCTTAAATCTCTTCCAGCCTGCATTGCAAATGATTTTTCTACACCATCAAATGAATTTGCAATTTCTTCTAATTGTTGCAATCTCTTTACATAGTTTTCTAAAGAATCATTTCTAGCACCAGGTCTTGATGCACTAATTGTATCTGCAATTGCAACTAATGAAGAAATAATACTTGTTGCAGGAGTATCACCATGGTGTGATGCAATCGCATTTATTACAACTTCATCTTCATCATATTTTTTTGCAATCTTTTCTCCAATTTCTACATGGCTTCCCTCAGCCTCAAAATCAATTGCCTTACCTATATCATGAAGTAACCCTGCTCTCTTAGCAAGTGAAACATTTTCTCCAACTTCTGCAGCTAAAAGTCCTGCCAAATTAGCAACTTCAATAGAATGTTGTAACGCATTTTGACCATAACTTGTTCTAAAATGTAATTTACCAATAATTTCAACTAGTTCAGGATCAATTTTAGATATTCCAAGTCCAAATATTGCTTCTTCACCTTTTTCAATGATTTTTGCCTTTATTTCTTTACAAGTCTTATCATATATTTCTTCAATTCTACCTGGATGTATTCTTCCATCCTTTATTAAATTTTCAATTGTAACCTTTGCAATCTCTCTTCTAAGTGGATCAAAACTAGAAAGTACTATTGTTTCTGGTGTATCATCAATAATTAAATCAACACCTGTTACTGCCTCAATTGTTCTTATATTTCTTCCTTCTCTACCAATAATTCTACCTTTCATATCATCATTTGGTAAATTAATTACTGATATCGTAGCCTCATTTGTAACATCTGACGCATATTTTTGCATTGCAAGTGTTAATAAATTTTTTGCCTTTTTATCAACATCAAGTTTTGCTTCTGCTTCCTTGTCTTTTATATATGCTGCAATTTCTTTAGTCATTGATTCTTCAACATGTTTCATGACCATTTTTCTTGCTTCTTCTTTAGAAAATCCAGAAATCTTTTCTAGTTTTTCAAGTTGCTCTTTTAAAACCCCATCAGTTTTCTCTTCTAACGCCTGAATATCCTTTTGTCTTTGTACTAAATTGTTTTCTTTTTCTGATAATAAATTTTCTCTATCTTGAAGAATTTGATCTCTTCTATCTATACTATTTTCTCTTTGTTGTAATCTATCTTCTAAATCCTTTACTTCAAGTTTTTTCTCTTTAACTTCTCTATCTACATCTTGTTTTAATTTATATTGTTCTTCTTTTATTTCTAAGATAGTATCTCTTTTTAATTTTTCTGCTTCTTTTTTTGCTTTTTCAATTATATTATCAGATTTCTTTTCTTTTGACTTCATTATAAGTACTGCACCAAATATTGTTAGTAGTGCACCAAAAATCAATCCAAGAGTAGAAAATAATAATTTTTCCATATTTTCCCTCCATGATTTTTATTTATATATATTAATATTATTTAATCTATATATACTTTTAGTATAAAGTTTATTTCAAATAAAGTCAATAGCGATAGTTTTTTAACAAAAATAATTATTTATATTTTTAGAACAAATTACAACCAATAAGAATTATACAAATATATTTTTAGAGTTCAATAAAAGAAAAACAATTACGATCTGTAATTGTCATCATTTTCATCTTCTAAGCCATTTTTAATACCCTTTGTAACACCTTTTGCAATTTCACCAGCTGCATTTCCAATAGTTGGTGCCATTTCATCAATGCTTTCTTTAGCAACAGGCATAGTTTGTTGTGTTGTAAATGCAAGAATATGTCTTCCTTTTGCAAAAGCCAAAACAAAAACAAAAATACCAATTGTTGCAAAACAAATAAATGCACCAAACATGATTGAAGTAATATTTGAAAATTCGCTTATACTATTTTTAGCAGCACAATATTCTTTTGTTATAGAATTATTTTTGTATTCATCAAATTCGCAATGTGGAAAACTAGGATCAAGTGCTTTAGTTATAATATATAAATCATATTTTTCACCATCAGTATATTCAGAACTTTCATCATACTCTATACCTTTATTTATAAGTTCATTTTTTTTTACTTCAAGTTCCTTTTCCAGAGTTTCAACTTTTGAAGTCGCTGGCTTTGCAATACCATGATATATTAAAAAACCACCAATAAATAAACCAACTACTAAAATTAATATTGCAAATACAGTAATACCTTTCTCAGTTTTTTGATATTTCTCTTCATTTAAATATTTTTTCTCATCCATACAATTAATTCCTTTCATCATTATAATAATACATCATTTTTATTTTTTTTACTAGTATAATCACAAATTACTAAAAAAATATACACTAATAACTTTTTTAAATTTATGAATTATATTTTATAAAGAATATCAATCACATTTCATACAATTTAATGAGGAGTTTTACTATGAATTTAATACCAAACATACCACCAAAATTATTTTCATTAAGCGCTGTTACAGTTGGTTATTTATTAATAGATGATACAACAGCAAATGAACAAAATGCACTTGGAAACTGGCTTATGCTTGTCGCACAAATTCTTTGTACAAATGCTTTTTATAAGCAAGTTATGCAAGAGCGTGGCCTTAATAATACTAAAAATGATAGTGAACAAACAATAGTTATGATGCAAAAGATGATGGATGCTCTGCAAAAAGAAATTGACGAAATAAAAAAAGGAAATTAATTCCTATTTATTTGTATTATGATAATAATTAAATTCAGAAAGTTCAATTGAAAGTGCTTGTAAGTCATCCGCATCATAAACTTCTTCAAGTGCTGTTTCTACTTCGTACATTAAAGACTTTATATCATTAAATTTTTTATAATCAATTTCATATCTTTTTAAAATTTCTATCTGTCTATTCGATAAATATAAATTATCACTTATTTTATTAAGTTTATTATCATAAATCGATTTTTTTGCTATTTCATTTATTTCTTCATCACTATACATATTATTTATCCTTTAATTCATATTTTTTCACAGAACCAAGTATTTTTTCTTTATCATCTGATACACTTATATTATAAATTTCACTATTTAACCTATAAAAAATCACATTATTAGCATTTATCTGATAAATTAAATCATAAGGTAATTTATCAATATCATGATTTTTCAAATATTTTTTTACATATTCTAAATTATAATTATCACTTTCTACTTCAACAGTTAAAAGTTCATCATTATATAATTCATTCATCTTTTCCATATAATTTATTATTAAAACATTATTTTTAATCATCTCTAGAAGGATTTTTTCAGCAGATTTTTTATCAAGCAATAAAAATGTATGTAAGAATATTGCGGATTCATCTAACAAATCTTCTACAGAATATTTGGAATTCATACAAGATGATACTTTTTTACCAATATATTCTGCATCTACATCTTTATTGTAACTTTCTAAATCAGAATCAAATAAAGTATTTATTCTTTTAATATTATCAATATCATTTTCATTTAAGCATTTTCTTCTAAGAATTTTATGAAAAACACTAGAATTATAAAATTCTATCATTTCTTTCATTGCTAAAGAAAATAATTCTGTTGAAGAAGAAATTTTATCACTAAATTCGTCAAAAGATGATATATTTTTTAACATTTCAAATACTTCACTATCAAATTCAGATAATGTATTGCATTTTTGCATCAATGCATATTTTGAATACAAATCATTATATGCAGTCATTTTAAGCATTGTATCAAAAACTTTAGCAATTTTATCTTCATCAGTATCTAAAGAGCCATTAAATTTTATATCAAATGATCCATCCATGTATAAATTTGGTCCAAAAGTATTTTTGAAATTTTCATTTAACCTATTAATACTTTTTCTTACTTCTTTATTATAATTCATATTAATCCCCCTTTAAAGCATCAACTAACTGGCTAGTATAGATTATATTACTTATTTTGTCAAATTAGAAACTGCTTTTATTATAGCAATTTTACCATATTCATAAGTTAAAGAACCTTGCATATATGCAATATATGGTTTTCTAATTGGACCATCACAAGAAAGTTCTATTGAAGAACCTTGTGTAAATGTACCAGCCGCCATTATTACTTTATCTTCATACCCAGGCATATCCCATGGCATAGGAATAGCAAATGAATCTACTGGTGATGCCATTTGAATACCTTGACAATACTTAACTAAATCCTCTTCATTTCCAAATTCAATATTTTGAACAATATCTACTCTTTCATCATTATATCTTGGCTCTACTTTATATCCTAATTCTTCTAATACTTTACTTGCAAGTACAGCAGTCTTAAGTGCGGATGCAACCACACTTGGTGAAAAAAATAACCCCTCTAAAATTTGTTTATTAATACCAAGTGTTGGACCTACTTCCCTTCCTTCACCTGGAAGTGTTAATCTTTCACCAGCTAAATCTACTAATCTTTTTTTACCAACGATATAAGCACCATTAGGAGCAATTCCTCCACCTAAATTCTTTATAAGTGAACCAACTATTATATCCGCACCCATTTCAATTGGTGAAACCTTATCTACAAATTCACAGTAACAATTATCAACCATAATAATTACGTCTTTATCATAATTTCTAATTAAATCTACTACTTTTTTTATTTTTGAATTTGATATACTTTTTCTTGTAGAATATCCTTTTGATCTTTGTATTTCAATTAACTTTATTTTTGATTTTTTTAATCTTTCTTCTACTTTTTCATAATCAAAATCATCATTAATTAAATCGATTTGTTCATAATTTACACCAAATGATTTTAATGAGCTATCATTTGGAACAATACCTATAACTTCATGAAGTGTATCATAAGGAAGTCCACTTATACTAAGCATTGTATCACCAGGTCTTAAATACGCAAATAAAGCAACTGTAAGAGCATGTGAACCTGATATAAATTGACTTCTAACAAGAGCATCCTCTGCGCCAAAAATTTCAGCATATATCTTTTCTATTACATCTCTACCAATATCATCATATCCATAACCTGTTGTTTGTGAAAAATGTGCTTCTGATAATTTATTGTTCCAAAAAGCATTTAAAACTTTCAAACTATTATATTCACAAATTTCATCTATTTTTTTAAACTCTTTATCTAATTCTTTCTCTGAATCATTTACTAATTTTATTATTTTTTCGTCCATACTAATCCTCCAACTCTATTATCATACCACTTTTAATCTGTTCATCTTTTATAATATTAATTATTTGCTTTGATACATCTTCTACTGTGGATAATTTTTCTTGACCTATTCTTTTAAGTTCACTATCTAAAAATTCTGGGTTCATCTCCCTTATGCTTTCTGTATCAATCCACCCAGGCATAACTGCAATGACTTTAACATTTTTTAGTGCAAGAGATAATGTTTTAGTTAATGAATTAAGTCCAGCCTTACTCGCACAATAATCCATACTTATATCATTGTATGTGCTAACAGCATCTTTTGATGAGATATTAACAATTATACCATCATTCATATATTTATATGCATATTTTGAAACAAGAAAAGGCCCAACCAAATTTGTTTCAAGTACTTTCATAAATTCTTCTTTTGTTTTATCATAAATATAATTATCCTGTGCATAAGCAGCATTATTTATAACAATGTCTATCTTACCAAAGTTATCCACAATATAAGTTATCGTATTTTTTATAGAATTTTCATCTGTTACATCACATTTAACACTTAATGCTTTTACATTATATTTTTCTTCTATATTTTTTTTTAGCCACTCTGCTTTTTCTTTACTTTTATTATATCCAATTATTACATTGCATCCATTTTTTGATAACTCTTCTATTAAACCTTTTCCAAGTCCAATAGACGCACCAGTTACAAAAGCTACTTTTTTATTTAAATCCAAGAATATCACTTCCTTAAAAAATATTATATCATTATTCATATAGAAAAAAAAGAACTACTCTGTTCTTTTAAGTATATCTCTAGCAGATACAAGTCCAGTTGCAGCTGCTGTAACTATATTACCTGCTTTACCAGCACCATCACCTATAAAATATACATTATAATTATCAAGCTTAAAATTATCATCTGTTGTTATTTCATTACTAAAGAACTTTATCTCTGGTCCATAAAGGAGTGTTTCATCATTATTCACACCTGGAATTATTTTATCAAGTTCTTCTAATCCTTCTAATATATTTACTATTATTCTATGAGGAAGTACAAGCGCTAAATCACCTGCTACACAATCCTCTAAAGTTGGTGTAATAAATGATTTATTTATTCTACCAAAGTTACTTCTTCTACCACTTTTCAAGTCTCTAAGTGTTTGAATTATTGGTTTTGAATCACCTAAAACATTTGCAATTTTAGCAATAGATTCACCATATTCTCTTGTATTTGTAACTGGTTCTGTTAAATTAACTTTACTAATAAATGCAAAATTCGAATTATTTGATTTGATATCTTTTAATGAATGCCCATTTACACATATATATCCATAGTAATTTTCTTTAGCAACAAAACCTCCAGGATTTGTACAAAATGTTCTTATTTCATCATTGTATGTTTTTGTTTTTATAAATATTGTTGGATCATATATAACACTACATATTTCCTCAAGTACTTCTTTTCTAACTTCAACTCTAACACCAATTTCAATACTCTTTGACAAATATGGAATATTATATTTATCAGCAAGTTCTTGTATCCATTTTGCACCTGTTCTACCTGGTGCGATTACAACATTTTTAGATTTTACTTCTTTTTTTTCTTTTAATTCTTCATATCTAATTATATGTTCATCTTCTTTTATACTTTCTATATCAGTAACATTAGTGCATTCTTTAATAGTTACGCCTTTTTCTTCTAAATAATTACTAAATTCCTCAATATATTGAGGCAAATGATCACTACCTAAATGTTTTTGCTTTATTAAAAGTAGTCTATCTCCTAATCTTGTAACCTTTTTTTGTATTTCTTTTGCTTCTTCCATATTGCTAGGAAAAACTTCTGCATCCATATGAAATTTATTAAAAATTTCTTCAGTTTCATCTATCAATTTATATGCTTCTTCGTCTTTCATATATCTAAATAAATCCGATTTTCCTAATTTAGGGATAAAATTTAATTTACCATCAGAAAAAGTTCCAGCCCCACCATAACCTGATAATATATTACATGGGTTACAATTTTTACATTCTGTTTTATTTTTATTCATAGGACAAACTCTATTTTTAACAAGTCTACCTTTTTCTAACATTAATATTTTTAAATTTGGATTTTTTTGTGTAAGTTCATATGCGCAAAATAATCCGGCAGGTCCAGCACCTACTATAACAACATCATACTTCATTTTAACCTCCTAAATACATTATATCAAAAAAAGAGCATTTTTAATACTCTTATTCGGCTTTGTCAAATTGTGAATTATATAGATTTGCATAGAAACCATTTTCTTTAATTAATTCATCATGGTTTCCTTGTTCAATTATATTTCCATCTTTCATAACAAGAATTAAATCAGCATTTTTTATTGTTGATAATCTATGTGCGATTATAAATGATGTTTTGCCTTCTGATAATTTATCCATTGCTTTTTGAACAAGTTCTTCTGTTCTTGTATCAACATTACTTGTTGCTTCATCAAGTATTAATAATGGTTTATGATCTATCATACCTCTTGCAATTGTTAGAAGTTGTCTTTGTCCTGATGAAACACTATCAATATCAGAAAGATAAGAATCATAACCATTTGGAAGTGTTTTAATAAAGTGATGTACTCCAACTTTTTTACATACATTAATAACTTCTTCATCAGTTACATTTTCATTATTATATACTATATTTTCTTTTACAGTACCATTAAAAAGCCAAGTATCTTGAAGTACCATAGTAAATAAATCGTGTATATTTTCTCTAGATAAATCTTTTATGTTAACTCCATCAATTTTTATGTCACCACTATTTATTTCATAAAATCTCATAAGTAAATTTACCATAGTTGTTTTACCCGCACCAGTAGGTCCAACTATTGCGACCTTTTGTCCAGGTTTTATTTTTGCATTAAAATCCCTAATAATTATCTTGTCAGAATCATAACCAAATTTAACATGATTAAATTCTACCTCTCCTTTTGCTTTAGCCTTATCTAACATTTTAGTTACATTTTCTTTTTCAAGTTCTGGTTCTTCTAAAAATTCAAATACTCTTTCTGATGCCGCCGCAGTTGATTGAAGTGAAGTGAGTCCTTGAGCAATTTGAGAAAGCGGATTTGTGAATAATCTTACATATGTAATAAATGCAATTATTACACCAAATGTAATCATATCTTTTGATACTAATAATGCTCCAACTATACATACAGCAACATAACCAAAGTTACCAATAAAGTTCATAATAGGCATCATTAGTCCTGATAAGAATTGACTTTTTCTATTGCATTCATAAACACTTTTATTTAATTCATCAAATTTTTTATCTGATTCATTCTTACCATTGTATACTTTAACAACATTAAGTCCAGAATATATTTCTTCAATATGACCATTTAATTTACCAAGTTCAACTTGTCTTGCAGTAAAATATTTTTGTGATTTTGAAAGTATTTTTATCATAAATACAAAACCAATCAAACTAGATAAAATTGCAGTTAAAGCCATTATATAGTTTGTATAAAACATCATTATTATAGAACCTATAAAAAGTGTAACTGAACTTACTAATGACGCAAGTGATTGGTTCATACTTTGAGCAATTGTATCAACATCGTTTGTTACTCTAGATAATATATCACCAGATAAATTTTTATCGAAATATTTAAGTGGTAATTTGTTTATCTTTTTAGATATATTACTTCTTAATTTCTTTGCAAATTTGTTTGCGACATCAGTCATTAATATAGATTGAATAAATGTAAATAAAGCACTTAATACATAAAGTATAACAAGGAAAAGTGAAATGTTTTTTATTTTATCCATATTCATTTTTGGACTTAATATAGTTTTTATACTCTTAGGAAGTTCATCAACTTTAGAATATATTTTCTTTACATCCTTATCACTATCAAGACCACTCATTTTTTCTAAAAATTCAAATTTTTCTTCTGAAGTAATTGTTTGACCTGATATTTTACTATTACTTAATAAAACTTTTTTTATTGAATCTGGAATATCATTTAATGACTTTTCATCCATTCCACTAGTCATCATTGAAAGTAATTTTCTTTTATCATCTGTACTTATTACTTCACCTTTATATTCTGTATTTTCTAAAATAATATTTTGAATACTATCAGGTAATTCTAATAAAGTATTCATCATATTTTCTTTGTTCATATTTTGGATACTATTTTGAAAACTTAATTTATCAGTCATACTTACATTATCTGATGACATTATTTTTGTAATTGTTTCATTATCCATTTTTATATTTAGTATTTCACTATATCTATTTTTTAAGTCATCGCTTTTAAGTTCATCTGTTATATCATTAGTTAATTTCTTTAAATTTGATGTATTAAGTACAATTCCTTTTTGAATTTCATCTGTTAAATCTGATAATTTATTTGGTGCACTAAGTGATAAGATTGCCCCTCCCATCGCTAAAATTAACGCAACTAAGATAAAGATTTTAAATGAACCAAGGCTTTTAAATAACTTTGATATTGATGTTTTAAAATCTTTTGGTTTTTCTACTGCTCCTGGGCCATGACCTGGTCTTCTTCTTGGAGGTCTATTGTTATTTCCTTCATTATTCATTTTCAAGTTCCTCCTTCGATAATTGTGATAATGCAATTTCTTTATATACATCACATGTTTTAAGTAGTTCCTTATGTGTTCCTATACCAGCACATTTACCATTATCTAGAACAATTATTTTGTCTGCATTCATGATTGTTCCAATCCTTTGAGCCACAATTAATATAGTTGCATCTTTTGTGTATTTCTTAAGTTCTTTTCTTAAAACAGAATCTGTTTTATAATCAAGTGCTGAAAATGAATCGTCGAATATATATATTTCTGGATCTCTTGCTATTGCTCTTGCGATTGAAAGTCTTTGTTTTTGTCCACCGGATACATTAGTTCCACCTTGTGCAATATGTGCATCATATGCATTTTCCATTTTTGAAACAAATTCTTCTGCTTGAGCAACTTTTACAGCATCTTTAATTTTTTCTTTTGTTATTTCACCATTCCCATTTTCACCATAAGCAATATTACTCGATACAGTTCCATTAAACATAACTGCTCTTTGTGGAATATAACCAAGTTTATTATATAAATCTTTTAACTTATATTCTTTAACATTTACTCCATCAACTAATACTTCACCTTTTGTTGCATCATAAAATCTTGGTATTAAGTTAATAAGTGTTGATTTACCACTACCAGTTGATCCAATAAATGCGATTGTTTCTCCTTTTTTTGCCTTAAATGATATATCTTCTAGTAAATATTCTTCAGCATCTGGATACTTAAATGAAACATTTTTAAATTCAACTGTACCAACTTCTTTTGCTTTAGCTCCTTTACCATCTTTTACGCTAATTACTGTATCTAATACTTCATTAACTCTCTTTGCTGAAACATTGGCTCTTGGTAGCATCATAAATATCATTGCTAACATTAAAAATGACATAATTACTTGCATTGCATAACTACTAAATACAACCATATCACCAAATAATGATATTTTATCTGCCATATTAGCACTTTCTATTAATCCAGCACCTATAAAGTATATTGAAAGTGTTAAAAAGTACATTACAAGATACATTACTGGTTGCATAACTGAGAAAGCTTTTTGATTAAATAATTGATTTTTAGTTAAATCATTATTTACTTTTTCAAACTTATCTTCTTGATATTTTTCAGCATTAAATGCACGAACTACTCTTATACCTGTTAAGTTTTCTCTTGTTACTCCATTTATTTTATCTATTAAGTTTTGTACTATTTTAAATCTAGGCATTACTATAATCATAAGTACTAAAATAGTTACTAGTAATATAACTACTGCAATTGCAGTTATCATACTCCATGTTAAGTTCTTACCTAAAATTTTTGTTACTGCCCAAACTGCTGTTATTGGTGACTTAATTAATAATTGAAGTCCCATGGCAATAAACATTTGGATTTGTGTAATATCATTTGTTGTTCTTGTAATTAAACTACTTGCTTGAAAGTTTTTAACTTCTTCCATTGACAGGTTTTCAACTTTTTCAAATAAACTTTTTCTTGTTCTCATTGAAAATGATGCCGCAATATTTGATATTAAATATCCAACAATAATTGCTGAAACTAAACTGCCAAATGCACAAAGAAGCATATATCCTCCTTGAGTTAATATATCACTCATAAGAGCGCCCTTTGTTTGAACTAGTTTAGTTATTTCAGACATATAATCTGGCATCTTAAGTTCAAGCCATACCTGAACAATTATTAAAATAAAACTTATAAAAGCAAAAAACAAATCTTTTTTATTTAATTCTTTTAATAATTTTAACATAACTTCTCACTCCTTCTCTTCATTTAAATTTTCTTTCATTTTTTTTGCAACTTTAAAAAATATTTCTAAATCATCAGTATCTATATCTTTAGTTAATATAGAATTTACTTTTTCAAATACTTTTCTAGATTCATTATAAAATTTCAAAGAAGTAGAAGATAATTCTATTTTTTTACTTCTTGCATCTATCTTTGAATCCGTCCTAATAATAATATTATGTTTTTCCATAGTTTTTAATATTCCAGATATTGTAGATCTTCTAAGATTAAGTACTTTTTCTAAATCTCTTTGATAAATGTCAGTATCTTTATTTTGTATTAAATAATGCACAATTCTCATTTGTACTTGACTTGGCATATTTTTAATAGGAGTACATTTACCTTCATTTATTAAGAATCTTCGTATATTATGATCTAGGGTTATTATTTCATATGCAGTTCTATTTTTTTCCATATTTACTCCTTATTTTGTTAGGTGCATAACAATTATATACAGAAGAAAAAATAATGTCAATAAAATAACATTATTTTTATATATCTTTTTCCCATTTCCAATTAGTTATAATATCCATGTCTTTTCCATATTCACGAATATATTCATTGTGTTCAACTAATTTATTTTTGCACCACTCAATTAATTCAGATGACTTATCTAAATCTTTAGTATATTTAAGTGCATCAATAATTAAATTAAATCTATCTATCTTATTTTGTACTCTCATATCAAATGGAGTTGTTATTGTACCTTCTTCTTGATATCCATGTACATGCATATTTTTATTATGTCTGTTATAGGTTAATTGGTGTATTAAAGATGGATAACCATGGAAAGCAAATATTATTGGTTTATTTTTAGTAAATATTGCATCATAATCAGAATCATTTAATCCATGTGGATGTTTATCATTTGATTCAAGACGCATTAAGTCAACTACATTTACCACTCTAATTTTTAACTTTGGCATTTCTTTATTTAATATAGAAGTTGCCGCAAGTACTTCAAGTGTTGGTGTATCTCCTGCGCACGCAAATACTATATCAGGACTCTTTCCTTCATCGTTAGAAGCCCAATCCCATATTCCAATACCTTTTGTACAATGTTTAATTGCTTCATCCATAGAAAGCCATTGATATCTTGGATGTTTTGACGCTACAACTACATTTATATAGTTTTTAGTTTTTATAATATGATCAAATGTTGATATTAATGTATTTGCATCTGGTGGTAAATACATTCTAACAATATCTGCCTTTTTAGTAACTAAATGATTTAAGAAACCTGGATCTTGATGTGTATAACCATTATGATCTTGTTGCCAAATATGAGAAGATAAAATTATGTTAAGTGATGAAATATCTTCTCTCCAAGGAAGTGATTTTGTAACCTTTAACCACTTTGCATGTTGTGAAACCATTGAATCTATTATTCTAGCAAATGCTTCATAACTATGTATAAAACCATGTCTTCCTGTTAAAATATATCCTTCTAAAGCACCTTCACAAAAGTGTTCTGATAAATATGAATCAATTACTCTTCCATCAACACCTAAAAATTCATCATTTTCATATGTCTTATTTACCCACTGTCTATTTGTTTCTTCAAACATAGCATTTAATCTATTTGAAAGTGCTTCATCTGGTCCAAATATTCTAAAGTTTCTTTCTTCTTCATTAAGTTTAAGTAAATCCCTTACATATTTACCTAATTCCATCATATCTTGAGCAACTATGCTTCCATGTTTTTTAACCTCAACACCATACTTTTTAAAATCAGGAGTTCTAAGTTCTTTTAAAAGTTTTCCACCATTCGCATGCATATTTGCGCCCATTCTTCTGTTTCCTTTTGGGGTTAATTCTTTTAAATCTTTTCTAAGAGCACCATTTTTATCAAATAACTCTTCTGGTTTATAACTTCTAAGCCATTCTTCTAATAATTCTAAATTTTTATCATTAGTACTATTTACAACAATTGGAACTTGATGCGCTCTAAATGTACCTTCTATTTGTTTTCCTTCTACAACTTTCGGTCCTGTCCATCCTTTTGGAGTTCTAAGTATAAGCATAGGATAAGCTGGTCTTCTAATTCTTCCATTTTTAGCATCAGCTTTTATTATCTGAAGTTTTTCAACTATTTCATCCATAATAAGTGCCATTTGTTTATGAAGTTCTAGTTCATCTTTTCCTTCTAGATAATATGGATCCCATCCACAACCTTTAAAATAATTCAAAAGTTCATCATTTGAAATTCTTGAAAGAACTGTAGGATTTGCAATTTTATATCCATTTAAATGAAGTATTGGTAATACTATTCCATCTGTTCTAGGATTTAAAAATTTATTTAAATGCCAACTTGTCGCAAGTGGACCTGTTTCTGCTTCACCATCACCTACTACACACGCAGCGATTAAAGATGGATTATCTAACACCGCACCAAATGCATGTGATAAACTGTATCCTAGTTCTCCACCTTCATTTATAGATCCTGGTGTTTCAGGAGCAACGTGACTAGATATTCCACCTGGAAAACTAAATTGTTTAAATAATTTTTTTAATCCTTCTTTATCCTCTGTTATATTTGGATAAATTTCACTGTAAGTACCTTCTAAATAAACATTTGATACAATAGAATTTCCACCATGTCCAGGTCCTGATATATAAATCATATCTAAATCATATTTATTTATTATTCTATTTAAGTGTGTATATATAAAGTTTTGTCCTGGAACAGTTCCCCAATGTCCAACTATATTTGCTTTTAAGTCTTCTTTTTTTAATTTTCTTTCTAAAAGTGGGTTATCAAGTAAATATAATTGACACGCTGATAAATAGTTTGCCGCTCTAAAATATTCATCTAATTTTTTTATTTCTTTATTACTTATTTCTTTTGCCATTTCATCACACCTCTACTATATATCATTATATAATATTTACAAAATAATAACAATTATGTAACTTTAAAAACTAAAAAAACTTACTATTTCTAGTAAGCATTATTCCTTATTATATTTATTAACAAATTCATTTAATTGTTGCATTTTTTCATCTAATTTTCTTATATCAAGTGAACAATTATACATTTCTTTTTTTACTTCTTCTGGTATTTCACTTGGAAATTTATATTGTACCTTGTGATCAATACTAGCCCAGAAATCCATCGCACTAGTTCTTATTTGAATTTCAGCCTCCACATGTTCAACTGTTTCGTTTAAATATATTGGAACTAAAACAATTAAATGATAACTCATATATCCAGTTGATTTAGGATTTTTTATATAATCTTTTTCTTCTTTTATTTTAAATTGTTTTGAACTTTTTATTATATCAACGATATCATATACATCATCTAAAAATGAACAAACTATTCTTATACCAATTATATCATGTACATGTAATATCATATTTTTAGTAGTTACTTCATAACCCTTTTTATTAAGTTTATCAATAATACTTTTTTCAGTTTTAAGTCTTGATTTCATATGTTCAACTGGGTTATATTTATTTTTAAATTCAAATTCTTTTATAAGTATATTAAACTGTGTTTCAAGAAGTTGAAGAGCAAAATTATATTTAAGCATTAATTCAGATACTTCTCTTTCATTTATTAATATATTATTCATAAACTTCTCCTTTCTTTTTTATAAAAAAATAAAGCAATCCTAAAATTGGATTACTTCTAAATTTATGGGCAAATAGGATTATAGCATTATATTAATTTTTTGTAAAGTACTTTTTTTAATTTTTTTATATTCTATAAATCATGTCTTGATAATATTCCAGCAGGTCTTTTCTTAAGCACATTAAATACTGGGAATAAACCAATAATAAGATTAAACAAATATGTACAAACTATAGTTATTATAATTATATTAACATTAATCAAAAACATACCACTTATATATTTTATTTTAGATAAATTATAAAGTATGTAAGCCATAAATACTATTCCTGGTAAACCCGCAATTGTTGTAATTGCAAATATTTCAGATGAAAACATTTTATAAATATCACTCTTTTTAACACCTATTGCTCTATAAATACCTATTTCTTTTATCCTAGACATAAATGATGATCTAATCATAAAGAATATTTCTATAAGTGATATTGCAAGTATTATTCCAGAAAGTATTAATGTACTTGTTATATTATCTTTTACTTCATCAAGATATTTATCTTTACTATAATTATAACTATCATTTATATTTAGATTCATACTTCTAAACTCTTCTAAAGTTTTCGATTTATCAGATGAATAAATTGTTAAATCAGATGTATTTTTTATTAAATTATATTTTATAGTATTATCATTAACAAAATAATAATTATAGTTATATTTTGAATCATAGTATCCTACAACTACTAATTTTCTTCCATTTATTTTTTCATTTATTTCTTTATTTAAAGGCATATCATCCTTATTAGATATATTTACTATAGTTTCATAATCATTTTCTGGTGCTCTACCTTTTTTAAGGTCTATTTTATCAGTAAAAAGTGAATAATTCATAAAATTATTTTCTTTTGTTTCTGAAGAATACATATTATTTGATGTATTACTAGAATTATATATTATATCCAAAAATTTTGATTTATCTGTATAGATAGTTGGACTACTAGTATTAGATATACCAACAATTTTAAAATCAGGTAATGAATTTACTGATAACGTTCTATCAAGTAATTTACTTGAATCTGTTATACCTGCCATTTGAAGTGATGAATCATTATCAAATGCATTATCTATAATCATTTTATCAACTACAACTTCAGTATCATTTTCTGGCATTCTACCATAAATCAAATTATCCTTATTAATCATTTCATAAGAAGATAATGAACCTGATATAGAGTTTTCCATTTTACTTGTTTGATAATAATCATTTATATTAATTTTCATACTTACAAGTGAATCACCTGGTAAAATATAATTTATGTTTTCTTTTTGCTCGAATGACAAATAATCATCTACATTTATTTTCTTTAAATTAACAATTAAATAGTTTTTATTATATTTAACAAAATTTTCATCTTTAATATTAAATAATGCACAAATTGAACTAATAGAAAACATTATAAACATTGCACTTATAAAAAATCCAAGTAATAATATTTTCTTTAAAACAGGATAATCAAATACTTTCTTAAAACCATTTTTAATTAAAGTAATAGGATTAAATATAGATGAGTATTTCTTTTTAAAATTACTATTTATTACATTTTTAAAATCAAAATTATACTTATCTATATCTTCTTTAGCAATACTTTTATAATGGTCATCAATAAGTTCTATACTAGAATTATCATCAATTACTTCTATCTTTTTACTTTCGTTACTTCTTAAATAAATATTACCATTTTTAACAATTATATCTATTTTTACATTATCATTATTATTTCTATATATATTTATATCTGTATTATCTTTTTTTATCTCATCTATTTTTTCAAAATCTTTTAAATATATATTATTATCTATTTCGTAATCTAATTCATCATTTTGTGTATTTTCAAAATCTTTTATTGCCTTACCATCACTAAGTTCAATTATTCTATCAGCATAAAATCTCGCTAAAGACTCTTCATGAGTTACAAGTAAAACAAGTCTTTCCTTTGAAATTGATTTTATTATTTTCATTATTTCAAGTGAATTTTTGCTATCCAAATTTCCTGTTGGTTCATCCGCTAAGATTATATCTGGATCTTTTACGATTGCTCTTGCAACTGCGACTCTTTGTCTTTCACCACCCGAAAGCATTGATGATGGTCTATTTTTATATCTTTCCATTCCTACTTTTTCAAGAACATACTCTACTCTTTTTTTAATCTCTTTTTTATCTTTTATACCAATCATAGTAAGAACTAAAGCAACATTATCAAAAACACTTAAATTATCTATTAATTTATAGTCTTGAAATATATATCCAATATTTATATTTCTAATTTTATCTACTTTGTATGAACATTTAGAACTTATTTTTTTATTATCAATATAAATTTTACCACTTTTTATCTTATCAAGACCACCAATTACATTAAGTAGAGTTGTTTTACCACATCCAGATGGTCCTAAAAATGCGACTAATCCATTGTTTTTTAGGTTAAGAGATATATCATTAATTACATGTACTTGATTTTTCTTATGCCTATTAAAATATTTATTAACATTTTTTAAAGTAATCATATTTTATACCTCCTCTTTTATCGTACTTATCGCACTTTTTTTGAATAATTTTTTTGAAAATTTTTGGCTAATTAAATATGACATCATTATAAGTACAATATATAAAATTGCATAATCTTTAAAATTAAGATAAGTAAGTATTGTATTTATAAACTCAAGATTTATTATGTGTATACTATTTAAATAGATAAATATCATAAATGAGAAAAACGCCAAATTTGAAACAGTAAGTAATTCAATTATAAGTAACTCTTTTGAAACCTTTTTAGTGGCACCAAGCATTCTTATAACCCCAAAATATTCATTTCTAGATTTCAAAATAATATTGATTACAAAATATGAAATAAAGAATATTGTTATTATTAAAACTATTTTTGTAACTGTTCCCATTATTTTAGTAACTTGTTCATATCCACCTGTTACTAAAGTATCCTTTACATATAAAGTTTTAAAACCAGCATCTTCAAGAGAAGATATTGTATTTCTTACATCTTGTACATCTTTAACAAATACACTACTTTGGTAATTTCCTTTATTAAATAATTTATTATAATCTTCAGAATTTATATAAATATTACCATTATCTTCTTTAAAATCAAGACCAAGTAATTTTTTCATATTATTTTTATTATAAACTTTACTAACATTTAATGATAAATTTTCAGTGTAATATAAATTACTAGCCTCTATATTTAATGATTGATTTATACAGTTTTCTTTAGGACAAGAATATTCTAAATCAGCTGAAATATATACATTATTAACTGGCACATTATCATTTGTTTTTATATTAAAATTTTCAGTATTTTCATCATAATATTTATTTTGAAATAATACTTTTAATTTACTATATGACTGATTTATTTGATATAAGTAATCATTTAAAAGTGAATCGCTTAAATATACAACACTATTTCCATAAGCACTTTTAACATACTTAATACCTACTATTTTTATCTTTTTATTTTCATCTATTTCACCTGTATCATAGTTTTGAGCATATATATCCTTATTTAAAATGCTTTCATTTATATAATAGTCATCTTTATCTCCTTCTAATATGACTTCATTATCATTTTCTGGCATTTTTCCAAGATCTACTTTACCTCTAAAATTTTTAAGTTCATTTATAGTAGGTGAAATATAATAATTTTTATTGTCTGTAAAACTTGCATTATAATCTAAAAGGACATCATTTTTAACTATATAATCAACATTTGAAAGTTTACTTATTTTATCATAATCATCACTTGTAAATTCACTTTTATCATTTTTCTTAATTACTATTCTTTTATCACTAGTATTATTAAATATATAATTATTGCCTTGAGTACTTGCTTCATATGTTTTCTTTTCTTCTTCAGCATACTCACTAATTACTGATACTGTCATAAATAGATAGATTAAGAAGATAAGTATAAATTTTGGAATTATATTAAATGTATTTCTAAGTGCTAATCTTAATTTATTTAAAAAAGTAATATTTTTATAATCTATTTTACTATTTTCAGGTGCTGGATTAGCATCTTTTATTTTCTTATCCTCTAACACCTTTCCATCATGCATTTTTATTTTTCTAGTTACATATTTTTCTACCTGTTCATAATTATGAGTTACTATTATTACTAATTTATCTTTTGATATTTGACTAAGAAGTTTAATTATTTCTTCTGCAGATTTTTTATCAAGATTACCAGTTGGTTCATCCGCAATTATTATAGGTGTATCTTTCGCAAGCGCTCTTGCTATACCAACTCTTTGCTTTTGTCCACCAGATAACTTTGATACTTTGGTATTCCTAAATTTATATAAACCAACATTTTTAATTAATTCTAATACTTTTGGTTTTATATTCTTTTTCTTTTCACCATTAAGAAGTAAAACAAGTTCTATATTTTGATATACAGTATAACTGTTTACTAAATTAAAGTTTTGAAATATATTTCCTATATATTTTCTTCTATAATCTTCAAAATCTTTTTCTGTATAATGACTTGTTTCTTTTCCATCAATATACATTTCCCCTTCTTCATATGTATCAAGCCCGCTTATTACATTCAAAAGTGTTGATTTACCGCTACCTGATTCACCTGTTATCGCAACAAATTCACCAATATTAAATTCAAGATTTATTTTATTAAATCCGCTAGCAATCACACCTTTACTATAATAAAATTTTGATACATTTTTTAATTTAATCATAATATTTCTCCTATCTGACAAACTTATTATAACACATACTATGCTTTACAATCTATAAATTATGAGTTGCTTTTTGTAAATTTTAGGTTGCAAAAATAAAATATATATATAATTGTTAATAAAATCAAAAATTAAAAAAATTTTTATATATTTAGTGGAGTTTTAACTAAAAAGAGAGAATAAAATAAGTGAAAGGGTATTTTAAAAGTATTCTTATCCTAGCGAAAGGAGGAAAAATGGCAGAATTTTACACATGCAGAAATGATCGTGCATTTAAAGAAGTATTTTTAAATCCAAATAATAGTGATTTACTAAAGGCATTACTTGAATTCATTCTTAAAAGAAAAATTGATAAGTTAGAAATTAAAAAAACAGAATTATTAAGTGGTAATGTAAAT
>ERZ773108.304-NODE-304-length-55713-cov-9.063728_pt1 | contig 55713 bp, 92 predicted proteins | sample MGYA00580570_ERZ773108 | MGnify/ENA primary metagenome ERZ773108 (study PRJEB29015, sample SAMEA2737840) | human gut metagenome | biome: human gut; feature: human-associated habitat; material: faeces | place: China | collected 2012 ...
CAAACTTACAGTTTTTTAGATGTTTACAATTATGCTCTTTCATAAATTCTAAATTATTGCTCATATTTCCTCCTATTCTGCTTCTGCTTGAAGCCATTCAATATGTTTTTGTTTGCAGGTTCCGTCTGGATAGCAACAAGAATCATCCTTTTTCACATAGCATTCTTCACAGTATGCGTTATAAGCCAAAAACTCTGCCAACTCTTCATCCGACATATTCCTTATCCTGTCGGCATTGGTCACTTTCACATCAACAATTTCAAAACACTCATCACGCCATTTCAATACATTATCAATATTGAATGAACTATAACCTACATGGGAATAATATTCGCCGACTTTTTTGTACTTGATTTCATAATATGGCTTGTTGTTTATCATCCTTACGATAATTTCCAGAGATGTAACTTTGTTTTTTGTATCATCATTTTCTTTACCTCTCAATTCTTCTTGACAATTAAAATTTTCAGACCTATCTACATTTCGTACATCATATGTCTCTTCATAATCTGTCAATAATGCTACTAATGTTATTTTATCCATTGCTAATCCTCGCTTTCTTTCAACCAATCTAGGCAACTTTTTTCCCCCTCGTATTCTTCTCCGAACGTATTTTTGAATGTTGTAAGAAAAACTGCCAACTCATCGTCCGTCATGTTTCTGATTCTTTCTGCATTAGTCATTCAAAATCAATTCCTTTCTTTTCTAAATTTTTCTTTACGCATTCAATGTAAAGTTCTTCTCCGTCTAGTATGTACAACGTATCTTCATCCTGGCCACATTCATCGCAGTAATAATGTTTGACGTGACGGAATCTGCAACTATCGCCCATACAAGGATAGGCAGGTGTTGCACAATCTCTGCATTCGTTTTCTTCTCTAACCACAAGCAGCACCCCATTCCTTTAATTTTTTTCTTGCTCCTTGTACACAAGCATGAACCCATTGACGAGATACGCCCTCTGATTTTGCAATTTCAGCAAAACTATAACCTTTGATAAGAAGCAAGACATATCTCTTCTCTCTGTTATCCAGCATTTCAATCAATTCTCGCATTCCAAAAATCTCTCCCCAATCAGGGTTCTTTTTATCTGGAATAATCGACTGTAGTGTTTCATTTTCTACACTTCCATCTTCCGAATAGCAATAGTCCAGCGACAATTTATTCTCATCGTCAATTTTTCTTGACTGTCTCCCGTTATAATTTATTTCACGGATTATTGAGTTCTTTATCGCCTTTACCGCATAGGTGGCAAATGGTCCTTTCTTTTTGTCCCACAAAACTGCTGCATTACAAAGCCCAATACAAGCATATCCATGCCATTCTTCAAGGTCATCTAAGTGCATAACACTAAAAATAACGTATGGAACTAATTTATAGTTTTCCTCGACAAGTTTCTTTTGTTCCTCTGTCAGCATTTTTTCCACCGCCCTTTCACTTCGTCAAGAACCGCAATTACGATGTCTTGACACAATTTTCCGTACTTTTCCCCCAAAAATATTCCATCGTCCGTAAATTGTTTCCAGTAATCATCGGAGTTTTCGGGATTGTAATACTTTTTTCTCCAGTTCCAGACATCCGTCCACATTTTTTGTTCTTCCGGAATATCTGACGCTCTCACACTTGACATGGTGTTCACTCCTTTCGATTAAGTAAATGGCGATTCTTCGTATTCCGTCTGCACGAATCCGTCTGATTTATTCCATCCAAGAAGATAGTCCGGGTCGTCATTGTTTCCATAAATCCTTTTTGATTTTTCATCAAACTTCACTTTCCATCCGTTGTAATTCGTTCTGCCAAACACACGATTTTTGGTAACTGCAATAATTCGTGGAAACTCGTCCATGTCCACCTCGTCCTTGTTGACGTTGTAATGAATGATTACTCCAGCGGAATTGACAATGTCGGAATCTCCACGAATTGAATCATCCATATCTTCATCATCAATACCACTATCTTTCCTTTTGTGCGCTACCAAAATAATACAAACGTTGTAGAACCTAGCCATATCCTCTAATTTATGGGATATATTGCTTTGTGAATCCAACTTACTTCCTTTGACATTCGTCTGACTAATCATCGTCATAAGATTGTCTATCAGAATCACTCTTACATTCTGACTTATAATCATCTGTTCAATAGTCTTTAAAAGGTCGGTATCTTCGTCATTTACCATCGTTCTGTCGTATAACATACATTTTCCTCGATACCACTCTTCAATCTCTTCTTTGGCTGATTTACGAACGTAGCGACGGACATACTCGCCACGATTTTCTTCAATCACATTCTGCGGACCAGCGGATTGAAAATCTATAGCGGACTTAAAAAGGAAGTTTGGCAATTCCCCGGAGTAAGCAAACACGTTGTAGCCACAATCAATCGCATTTCCTAAAATCTGACTTGCCAAAGTGGATTTACCTTTTCCGGATTTCCCAGTTATCAAGTTGACACATCCAAATATCAAACCGCCACACAAGAGTTTGTCAACCTCTTGTATTCTTGTTGGTATCTTTTCAAGTGAATACGGATCCACGTCTTTTACGTCAGCAAGGTCAATCACGTTTTCTACCGGAATCGGTATCGCATTCTCAACACATTTTATGACTTGTTCCTTGCCATATTTAAGAAGAATCTCGTTTGCGTCTTTACAGTCAAGATAATTTTCCTCTCTGACGTGCTTAATCTTCGTTTTAAGACGTTTTGAAAGTTCATCCAATAAAGATATAGACCCTTTCTCATAATCGCCAAATACAATAATTTCTTCCCATTTGCAAAGCCAATTCCAACAATAAGGAACCCACGTAAATCCTTTTGCGCCTGTCGGAACAGATACAACATTGTTTATTCCTGCCGTAGCAACTGCCAAACAATCCATCTGACCTTCTACAATTACAAGTCGTTTAAAACTAGTGTCACATTGTTTCATACCAAACAAAATAGGTTTTGTCTTTGATTCGCACCACTCTTTATTGGCATCCTTGGTCTTGTCAAAATCCGTTTTACGGTACTTAACAAATTTAAGTTTTCCGTGTTCGTCATAGAACGGGAACACCAAAATGTTAGGATTCTTGGTCTGAACCGTTATTTCGTATCTCTTTGCAACTTCTTCCGATATACCGCGGCTTTCCAAATACTGTAGTGCTTCTGGTTTTGGAATTACCGGTTCTTTCGGTTGGGGAAGTTCTCGGTACTTTTTCTTCGGTGCGTAGTATTCGTCAATCTCTGTTCCAAGAGAAAAGTCAAAATCTCTTGCAAGAGTTATCATGTTTCCGGAAACACCACAACTTGCACGTAAGCACTTGTGTTGTCCGGTTTTGAGATTGATGGAAAATGTATTGACATTTCCACGTGTCGCCCTTGGTTTGCAATACGGACAAGTCTTAAAAAACAACTCATCCCCTCGTTCCTTACAAAGGATTCCTACGTGCCGGGCAAAATCATACGCATCGCTCGGCTTAAATTCATACGGTGCATATCTCATTTGCCTGCCTCCATTTCAGTCCATTCTTCGTCAGACATTTCCGGTTCCTCATCTTTAGTCTCTCTAGCAATTTCTGCTTTTGGCTTTTCTACTCTATGTGCTTTATCCTTTGGTGCCAAATTCAAATAACTTTCAAACTTGGTACCAAACAATGTCTGTGGTCGCAGATACTGTTTCATCTTCTCGTTAAATTTCCATTTTTCACACATTGTATCTATCACTTTCTTGAAATCTTCCAGAGTAAATCCGTCTGCAAATCTCGCCTTGATAAATCTCTGCGTGCTACTGGAATCAGACTTAAACTTGGTATCTGCTTTTTCGTTCAAGTAAGAAATAACTTCCGCATACGGAATATTATCTTTCTTTCTTTTCTTCTCATTCTTATCTTCTTTTAATATTGTGTTCGTTATCTGATTGTCAACAGTTTGTATTCTGTTTGCATTCTGATTGTAATTCTCTTGGTACTCATTATACTTAACCACCGTAAATACGGTGTATTTACCATGGTTTCTGTTTGTAATCTCGCCTGTGCTTTTCAAATGCTTTACGGCGGTTCTTATTTCATTTTCCGTAAGCGATGTTGCTTTTGCCAAATCGGCGGTTGATGCCGGAAACGAACCTCTTGGAATCTCAACACCTTTATATCTTCCATCTTTCCAGTAGGCAGATAAAAGCATAAAGAGAAACAATCTCGATGTGTTAATATCTTGCCACCATTCCCATTCCAGCATTTTTCGGTCAATCTTAATGAAATTACCCATTGGAGTGCTGCACCCCCTTTTCTTCAAGTTCTGTTATTTGTAGGTTATTTCATTCGCGATCGTATTCTTTTCTGCTTTTTATTTATCCATTCATTTATCTGCTCGTTTGAGACATCATAGATTTCTTTTAATAATTCAATTGAAATCAAAACGTCTGCCATTTCTTCCGCAAGGTGGTTTTTATCTGATTTCCCACGCTTTTCCTTGCTGATTGCTTGGATAAGTTCCGCACATTCTTCCATACAAACTGTAGACTGTACGTCTTTTCCGTAGTAAACAATGCTATCATTAATAATTTCATTATCAATCTTAACCAAATCATTAACCGGTTCAATATAATTATATTTTCCTGCATAATATTCAATAAATGCGTTTAATGGGAAATCAGAAAAAATACCCCAAGGTTCTCCAACGTCAGGTTTGTAAATATATCCAAGTTTAGAACCGCCATAGCCATAAGTGTAGCAAGCAACTACTCTACCATTTTCTATAACTGCGAAATCTCTAGCTTCCAACTCGACAACATCCTCTAATGAAACACTATTTTGTGGTGGCTTGCCACCATATAATGCAATATAATTTTTATCTGCCGGATAAATTTCTACCACTTTTAAAAAATAGCCACTAGGATAGGAAAATCTTTGGGCAAATGTTGGATATCCTGCGTTTTCCAGCAAATTCATCAGAACATGGAATTGTTTTTCTGACTTGATATCTACTACAACATTTTCTTTTAACTCTTTTAATTTCATTCTCATTTACCTCTTTATTTCAAATTTTTCGCACGGAACATTTAAAAGGCAAGCATATTGAGTATATAACCCACTAGATACTCGATATCCATTTTTGCAAGCACCGCAAAAAGTTTTTCCACAGTTTGATTCCGGACTTTCTTTCTCGATATTGTATTGCAATGCTTCTAATTTCCTTTTTAATTCCGAATTTTCAGAATACGCTCTATCCATTTTTTCTTGGATTATTTCGTATTTTTTCTTGCTTAAAATTTTCATTCCGAATCACCTCACTTTTAGGCTAAATAATAGCCCTTACTTTTAACTTCTGCATAATCATATTCTGTAAGCAAAACTTCTTTCTGAATCTCTTTATTGCCATAACAATCAACATCACATACAACCTTAAAAAACAATATCCCGTTCTTTTCAATCGGTTCTTCATAAGTTATGTTTGTTACATAGTGTTCAAGTAAATTCATTTTGTAAATCACCTACTTTCTTTGATTTTTAGTTAGTTACTGGGGTTTTCTGCCTGTCTGAAAATATTCATCGTAAGCGTCAACTGTATATCGTATTTCAGCCATAGCCACATCAAGTGTTACATCTTTTTTATCTAAGGCTCTTTCTGCACAATCTTTAATTCTCATCATTAAAGCCTGTGCTATTACTATATTTGCGTTATTACTCATTCTGAATCACCCACTTTCAATAACTCCATAAACTTCTGATACTGTTTCTGTGACACCTTGTTGCCAGCCTTATCCTCTCTAATTTCGATTTTAAGGTGCTTTTCTGCGATATGGGATAATTCCCTTGCAAGGTTCTTTTTGCCTTGTTGTATGCCCTGCATATAGCCTTTAGGTGCTTTTCTTTCTCCGATAGAACCGCTTGCACGATTTTCTCCTTGACCGCCAATGCTGACGTTTCTTAATTGATATCCAGTATCTGCATACAATTTGATAAAGTGCTTCTCTCTTTCATCCAATTCGATTTCTGGGAAATTAAGAAACTCCACTCTCCATCCATGAGGGTTCTTCTGCTCGTCATATAACTTGTGCTTACGCAAACTAAGGTCAATATGTTGCTCATACCCTGTCATATGGCTTGCTAATCTCGTAAGTATCTTTATCGCCTGTCCAATGTAGGCAAATCTGAATCCGTTTTCATCTTCTCGGAGGAAGAAGTAAATTCCGCTTTCATCGTTCAGTTCTGGATTCAATTTCAACAATTTTTTCTTGTTTTCATTTTCAATTGCTTTTGCCCTTGCAATGTTCTGATATCTGCTCAAACTTATCACTTCCTAACTTTAAATTTACTCCCACCCATTTTCTGCTATTTACTTATTTTTTGACACATAGATGTCAGATTTCAAGATACAGAATGGGCGAACACCGGTATGGGTGCGGCAATAACTGGCGCCGACGTGGCCGTCCGGCGAAACCGTAGCGATTGTTCTAACATTACCATTTTTATCTGAACCCCAAGGCGTGCAAGTCCACCACCAATCATCCAAATCCTTATTCGGGATAAATTCATGGTATTTTCTAACCTCGTCAAAAGTCATCGGACGTACTTTTGACATAAACATTCCACACTCGTTTTCTCCGCAAACAGAACGCAAGTCGCATAAGTTTCCGACAATATTTTCTGCTCCGACTTCTTTTTCAATGATTGGCAAAATTTCATCTTCTATTTTGTCTTTCAGAACGGAAGCACGATAATTTCTTGCATCTGAATCAAATGCTACGTTTTCAAGCATGAAATTCTTAGATACAACACCTGTTACATCAGAATCACCGCCATTAACCTCAAAAACTTGCTCCAGAACGATAAATTCATGCTCACCAATCATAAAAGTTTCGCCCAGTTTCAAATCTTTAAGTTGTACCTTTTTTCCTTTTTCTTCCGCTTCCAGTCTTGCGACCAGATTTCTAGCCATTTCCAATGTCGATTTACTCATTTTGCTTTCCTCCATTTCTTTTAATTAAAAGGTAATCCATCTTCGATTCCGTCTGGAATATTCATAAAATCATCATCTGCACCATTTGCCTGTGCCGGTTGATTCTGATTTTGTGTTTGATTGTTACTTTGTGCCGATTTTCTTTCTGCAAATTCAACTTCTTCTACCATAATCTGAACGGAATAAACCTTTTCTCCATTTTTGTTGGTATAATTGTTGTTTTCAATTCTTCCAACAAGAGACATTCTGCTGCCCTGCCGAAAATACTTCTCGACAAATTCAGCGGTTTTACCAAATGCGGTACAGTTCAAGAAGTCAGCGCTTGTTTCTCCGTCTTTGGCAAATCTACGGTTTACCGCAAGGGAAAATCTAGCAACCGCCATCTGTTTTTCCCCTTGTGAATATCTGATTTCCGGGTCTCTTGTAAGATTTCCAAGCAAAATTACTTTATTCATTGTCAGATTCCTCGCTTTCTTTTTCCTGTTTTCTTTTGAGAATTTCCAATATTTCTTCCGCAATTTGTTTTTCAGATTTAAAAACATTTTCAGCACAACGTCTCATTAGTTTTTCTGCGGTTTCCTCGCCAATTTGCGCTTTCATAGATTTATAAATCGCATTTCCAATGAAAGTCCATTGTGCTATTAAATCATTTTGGTTTCCTTTAATTACCACTTTTTTCTTATCAAATTTAATCATTTCAATCTTCCTTTCCTAAAACGGGCAATCGTCCGTTTTTAAAATCCATTCTTTGTTATGCTCTGCAACGTCCACATTTGCCGATTTAATAACCGATTTAACCTCTTGCATACATTCTTTGGGGTCTGCCGATTCTTTGCTCATATGGCACAATATGACGTTCTGCAATGCGCTTGAATTGTTTGCGGTTACAAAATTTTTGACTGTTTCCAGTTCCATGTGACCTCGAAAAACGTGTTCTCGTTTTCCTGCCACTTTGCTTAGGTACTTCTTTTGGTAATTGCACGAAACCAAAATGTGATTTATGTTTCTAAATCTCCACTTGACAAATTCCGTGTCGGTCACGTAAAGAAATTTACCCATTTCTGGATGGCTGATAATGAATCCGTAACACGGACACTCGCTACCATCCGTGTTTGTGTGGCAAAACTTTCCATCCTTATCTTGCATAGGCACCGTAGAAATAAGAAATGGTGCTTTCTTGAAATTCATTGCCTTGTAGCACTTTTCGTACGGCTTATATACCTCAATTCCAATCTCTTCAAGTTCTTTTGCCGACTTACTATGGTCTTTGTGCTGGTGGGTAACAATGCACCCAGCCACACACCGCAAATCGTAATTCAATCCTTTTTTTATCTCTCGGATTGAAAGACCACAATCAAGGATAAGAGTTTTGCCATTGCTATCAGTCAACAGATAGCAATTACCGCTACTACCGCTACCAAGGCATTTCAAAATCATTCCTGCACCTCTTCATCTTTCGGAAACCGGAAATACAGAAAATCTTCTTTATAAAGAGTAGAGTTTTTATAGTTCTCTCTTAACTTTTCCATGGCCTTAATTGCTTTTGCTTCGCTTGAATAAGAAGCAATTTTAAAGTCTTCGGAAAATCCAGATTCAACTCCAATAAGGTTTTTATTAAGCCAGTAAATGCCATCACTATACCGCTGAATTACTACTTGATCGTATGGAACATCAAATGTTCCGTCTTGGCTTATCAGTCTCATTCTTCGTCCTCCATAAATTCCGGTTCAACTGCTGCCGATTCAAAATCTTCTGAATTAGCACCGTTAGAAATCTCCTTTTCGACTTGCTCCTGCATCGTTTCCAACGGATATTCTTTGAAATCTCCGTCAATAATTTCTTCTTTGGTATAAAGTCCCATTGTAAGTTCTGGACAGTTCAATCTTGCAAAAAATGATGCGGCTCGATATCTCAACATCAACTGTGGCATCGTTTTCCACTTTGAACCGTTTTTCTTTGTCCATCCCTCGGCATCTGCCATATCCATGTCAACTACCATGCCGTCAATTCTTCTTCCTGCTTTCATTGTCCAACACTGGCAAGAAAAAGGCTTACCGTTTTTCTGCTTTTCATCGTACTGCAATTCAATATCATAATTTCCGCTATTGTTTACCTGCGCAATCAAAAACTGTGCGCTCCAACAAGGTTTTCCTTGGATTGGATAAAGATTCTGCATTACCATCATTGGACTTACTTTCATTCTTTGTGCCTGCTCAATAGCAATCAAACAGTTTGACGAATTGTTCTGGTATATTGCTGGAACAATAGTCGATGCTGACAATGCCTTTGCCATCTGCATCGCCATAACAAAATTATCCGATGTTCCAAAAATACCAAGGCTATAATCCGTTACCTTGTTATTATGTGCCGCTACTTCCTTTTTTTCCTCCTGTACAACTACTTCATTCTTCTCTGCCATGTTTTCTACCTCTCTTCCTTTACATATTCAATAATTCCAACCTTTTCTCCATCTGGAATCTCATCGCAATCTCTTATCCTTATAAGCATTTCCTTATCTACAAAAGGTGAATACCCTATAGGGAAACAACAACCAAGCTGGTCGTCAACAATCGGAACCTCTGGAGATGCGCTTCCATCTTTAGCACGAATGATAACAGTATCTCCGACCTTTAACGGTCTTCCGTAGCAATCGACAAGGTTTGTTTTTTTTCCAATAGTTCCATAATTGACTTTAAAAACCTTCGTACATTCAAGATGTGGCTTAAATTCATTTTTTTTAAGAAATTTTAAGCCAGGTTCTCCGACCAAGCAGCACATCTCCCGATTGGTGTCATCTTGAATTACTATTCCTTTGTAATCATAAAACTCAAGGTCTCCAATTGCGACAATTCTTCCAGTTAATCCATTGGGGGGAAGAGAGCCATAAGTATATCGAGTTGCAGTTTTTAAAGCAATTTTATTTTCGATAAAGAAATACTCATTATTTGTAAACGAATATCCATTATCAATAACCTCTACAATATCTCCAACCTTAAATCCCATAATCATTCCTCGCTTTCTCTTAAAATTTCTAATTCACGTTCTGCTCTTTTAAGATGCTCTCTAGCACCATTTACTTTTGCCTCTGCCGCATTAACGAAAATTTTCTTGGCATATTCAAAATTTGGCTCCGTAAGGATAACGTTATCCCTCAAAAGTTTTCCGATGTCATCCTTTCTTATTCTGGAAAAACAATTTGGAAATCCACCACTAACAGATTGATAAGTTTTCTGTTTTTCCTCTGCCTCGGAAACTGTAACTACAACACCTAATTTGTTACAATAACCATTTATTGTGTTTGCCGTGTAAAAATACAGTTTCATATCACACCTCCTTAATTTCCAGTTCCGCATTGTTTGATACTGCCAACATAATCAACTGGCTTTCCACCATTTCAGCGACTTTTTTCTGATTTTCCTCGTCCAATGATTCCAAATCATCCAGCCAAATCGGACAATTTATACCGCTGATTTTCTGAATCGAACGACAGATATCTACTCTGCCAAGGATTCTGTTTCCCTTGTTGGACATCGTTGTCAAAATAGACTTGCCATCAATCATCGGAACGCAAACTGATTTATAATTTCCGTTCTTGGCGGTTTCGAACAACTGCCAATTGACAATTCCAAACTTAGAATTGATTTCTTCCGACAATTCCTCATTTTTGGCTTTCTCCAGTTCTTTCAGCAAATCCAAGATTTTTTCTGCATCTGCCTTTTCCTGTTCTTTATCAAATTTGGACTTTTTCAATTCTTCCAATCGGATTTCGTCTGATTCCGTATTGGCAGCGGAAATTTTTCTGTCCACTTCTGCCAATTCAGAACGGATTCGTTCTTCTTCTGTTTTTAATTCCGCTTTGATGTCTTTGGAATCCTGCATCTTCTTCATCGAATCTTCTCGATCAGCAATTTTTGATTCAATCTCTTTGTATTTGTCCGACTGCTTCACATCAATTGGCTTGATAGATTCCAATTCTTTCTCAACTGAATCGTATTCAGTAGTCAATTTTTCCGATTCCTCATTTTTCTTTTGAATATTTTCCTCAATGTTTTTCAAGAGGATTTTTGAATCGTCAATTGCTTTCTTTAAGGCATTTCCTCTTTCCACAATCTGTTTCAATTCATCCGCTTTGTGGCTTTCAAATTCTGCCCGCATTTCCTCTTTTTTCTCTTCCGGGTATTCTTGACCGCAATAAGAACAAACAAGGCTTGATTCGTCAAATTTCCGCTCATTTGCAATCTTCCATAACGTTGCCTGCTCGTCTTTCTTCCGCTTATTGTCCGAGATCAATTTGGTTTGGAGTGCCAAATCACTACTCAACCTAGATAACTCGCCCTTAAATCGTCCGATTTTCCCCAAAATTTCGTCTTTTTTGTTCTCCAAACTGTTCTTCTTGGTAGCAATCTCTGAATTGGCTTTCTGCTCCATTCCGGACAGTTCGAATTTCAGATCCATAACATCCTTGACCGCATCGTCAAATTCCGTGATCAATTTATCGTTGTCTGTCTGCACCTTGATATTGGCATCCAATTTTGATTGCAAATCCTTTTTAAGCAATTCTAAATCAGAAACGTCGGTTTCCTGCTTGCTGACAATATCTCTTTGTTTCTCTTCAATCTGCCCCTTTAATATAGGAAGAGATTCGTCAACGTCTTTCACTTTCTTCTGATTCATCGCCTTGATTTCCTCTGTGGTGTAGTTCTCCAAAAGAGAAGAAAGTTCCTGCAATCCATCCGTTTTCTTGGCAATATCTAAATCAGTCGTAGAATCTGCCGTCTTAAATAAAAAGTCTCTCATATCAGCTGGTTTCTGATTCAAAAATCCATTGATATTGGTTGACATTTTCAAAACAGACATATCAATACCAAGATATTCCTCAAACTCTTTCTTTGTCTTTGGAACATCGTTTATGTAGTATTCGTTATTGTCCTTGTAAGTAGTACCGTCTTTGGAATGCTTGCGTTTCTGCACTTTACGCATGGTAACTTCTTTTCCATCCACGTCAAGTACCAGTTCTACGGAAACATCCTTATCCTCAACCGGATTTCCGTCAACCTCTCTGCGTACCTTTGGATTGCTTCTCAATTCGTAGTCGCAATCGAACAAGCACCACATAAAGGCATTGACAATTGACGACTTTCCCTTGCCGTTCTTTGCCAAAATTTTGGCAATCTGCGGAAAATCAAGCATTACCGCCATGTAATACATGAAATTTTCCAGAATCATTCTTTTTAACTTAATTACCATCTTACTTATCCTCCTTAACCTCTACAAATTTCCCATTTTCCAATCTGTAGAATGTATCTGCTTTAATTATTTCTCCGTCAACAAATTTCGTTTTTACGCATTTCGGAATCCATCTATCTTTTTCAAGAGATCTTTCCCATTCAGAAAGAGTAATCCAACTTCCTTTCTTTGCTCTCACAATTGAATTGTGACCTGCGCAACATATTACTGAATCTTCTCCTTCTGACGTGACCTTTGCGTAATCTCCGGAACTGCCAATCTGTGCGGAATATCCGGAACTGCCAATCTTTGCGGAATATCCGGAACTGCCAATCTTTGCGGAATATCCGGAACTGCCAATCTGTGCGTAATCTCCGGAACTGCCAATCTGTGCGGAATCTCCGGAACTGCCAATCTTTGCGGAATCTTCTTCATCCATTTCTTCAATCTTGGTCTTTTCAAAAATAAACTCAATACAGGCATTGACAAATCCGCTAAATGATAGTTTTGCACCAATTTTCAGTTTCTTAGTACAATATTTTTTATTATCATCTGTCAAGCATTTGTCCAAAGCCTCCACTTCTGCAAACTCGTTAAAACTTCCATCGGTATTAACTAAATCATAATACTCAAGGACATCAAATGGATTTTCGCAAAAGTGCATTCCACTTTTACAAATTTCAGCTGCTTCCTCTTCGAAAACTGTATTTTCCTTGTACTGCTTTCCTCTACAGACCAGTCCTTTATCAAAACCTTTAAAACCTTTCATTTTTCTCTCCTTTCCTAACGATATGTTCCGGGCTTACCACACACAAGACTTCCGTCCTGCTTTCTAACGATCGCTCCAATTTTGATAAGCGATTCAATCAATGCTGGAGAAATCGGTGTCGCTCCCTCTGCCTTGATTTCTTTTTCCTTACTCATGGTTTCTTCTCCTTTCGTCTTGCTCGTCATCATCGTCATGCTGAAACATTGACATTATCAGCGATACGATAACAATTCCTATAATCGTTACCGATACACCACACCAGAAAGGTGGAATGTACATAAGATCACTTCCTTTCCATATATACTTCTCTGTACTGTACACCGAATTTCTCGGTATCGGAATGTACGTCAAAGTATAGATCTATACTGTTTCCTTTTATCGCCCCACCGCAATCCTCGGCGATAAACTCTCCAAGTCCTTTTATGTGGACTACCGATCCATAAGGTATAACCTTTGGATCTACCGCAATCGTTCTTCCCTGCCTTGGAACAACTCCAGTAGAAGTCATTCTTCCGTACCTGTCCGAACAATCGCAACACGGACAATATGCCGTAATTCTGTACGTTGTCCATTTCTTCCGAACAACTTTCTTTTTCTTGTGTGTCCTTTTCCTTTTTCGCTCAACACTTCTCGTCTCAACAGAGACTGTTTCAGTTTCTGGAATCTGAATTGTGCCGATTCCGACTAAAACCTTTTCCTCTGCCATTTCTGGATTTTCCAACTCGATTCCTCGGAATCCCCATATGCAGACGGAAAACAGAAACGTTATAGCGACTAGCATCACTTTTCTAATACAACCACCGCCTAAACACATAAACGCAATTGTGCGTTGGCATCTGTAATCTGTTCTGCTAATACCCTTGGTGGCTCGTAGCAATCAATAAATTCATGAACGTCTGCTATGTATCGTCTTTCGATACTCTTATAGGTAGAAACACAACCAAACTCTCTTTTTAACTGATTCCAGATATCAGAAAATGCTTTGTTTCTAATGCTAGGGTCGTGGTAAGATTCGCTCTGTTTGCCACCGAGAATGTCAACCACTCTTCTTTTTACGTGTCTTTGGATATCCTCGATTTCGCAACCGTAAAGCGGCATATCGTTTTCCAAGGTATAAATCTTTGTTTCCACTTTGTCCACACGTTCATTCAGTTCATCATTGCCCTGTGCCAGTAACTGGATTTTTTGAGCCGTTGTCATTGGCTTTCCATATGCACCGGTTTTTCTGATTGATGGCAATACTTCGGTAGTTACCCAATCCGTAAATCTTTCTGCCGACTCCTTACGGCTTTGAAAAATTGTCTTATATAGGTTTGCTTCATTGATGAATGTCGCATCCTGCTCTCTACCTAATCTGTCTATGACCTTACTTGTAGTAACCCCATCGGCTTTCAGCCTTTGTTTAACTCTACTAACCTGTTCAAGGTCAAGAGCCTTGCAAATATCAGCCAAGCAAAACATCGGTTCGCCGTCTTTCATTACAGTACGAATTTCTCCAAATTCTTCATTTTTGAAGATTTCCAAATCGTTCATCTGAATCACTCCTTTCAAAATTCAATCTAATTGGACTTATCTGGTACAAAAATAAAATCCATCGGCACACCGGAAATTTTACTCATTTCTCTCAATTGTGAAATACTAGGTTCGGTATTCCCTTTTTCCCAGTTTACAATCGTAGTATTCGAAACTCCGAGTGCTTTCGCCCATTGTTTCTGCGTCATCTTAGCATTTACTCTGACCGCTTCAAGAGAAATCTTTGGCATTTGTCATTCCCCCTTTCGTATATCTTGACCTTAGTATAATTCAATTGAATTGAATTGTCAATACCTAAAATTCAAAATAATTGAATTTTGTATTGAATTTTTTTAAATTATAGTGTATTATAGTTATTGAAAGGAGTGAAAGAAATGACAGATGATGAGCAGAAAGCCATATTTGCAAAGAATCTTCTTCATTATATGGAGATAAACCAAAAGCAGCAGACAGAAGTTGCAAAGGATTTAGGTTTTAACGCCACTACATTAAATATGTGGTGCAACGGGAAATCATTTCCTAGTACCGGCAAAATAAGAAAACTGGCTGATTATTTCGGAATTGGAATGTCTGATTTAACAGATAAAAGAAATTCCTCTGACGATAATAACATAAAGTATTCGGATGCTTGTATGAAAATTGGTTTAAATGATAAGAGGTTTAAGCAGATTATCATTGAGTATAATGAGATGCCTTTGGCAAGAAAGCAATTGCTTTGTGATTTCTTTGAAGAGTTTATCTTTTAAAAAAAGCGGGGTTATTTCCCCGCTTTTTCTTCATTAAATCCAGAAACAACAAATCCGCGTATCAGTATAAGAATTTGTTCATTTTGAATTTTTTTTACAGTTTCAATTATTTCTTCCTTTAATTCTTCGTTTTCATTTCCCATGTTGCCCTCCTTACGATAAGACAATTATAGAACATTTGTTCGTAATTGTCAATCATAAATTTGCAAGATTGATTGTTTCCCCTTAGTTTTAAAGTGAGGGGCAGAGTTACACAATGAACTCTTACCCCTCGCCAGAACTTGAATTGTCTCGTTTGAGACAATTTTATCTTACACCTTTTGGCACGAGAAAACAATCTTTTTTCATCGCAAGTTCGGTCAATTTTCGACACCAATGTCTTTTTTGAATTGTTTCCACATTTTGTTATCTTTTCCAATCATAGGATGGGGGCAATCCTTACCGTTTACATCCCAATGTCTGATAACGGTTTTGGCGTTTGGACAGTATCTTTTGATGTACTTAATCAACTTTTTAACTGCTTTTGCCTGTTCCGCGGTATAACCTTTTGTTGCGTCGCACAATTCTATTGAAACAGAGTTTGCATTTGTACATTCCTTGTAATACTTCCCTGCTCCTTTGTCTTTGCTGTAAAATCCTCCAACACTCCATGCAATCTGATTCATTGGAATTGATTTTACCGCTTTACCTTTTTTTCCAACAAAAAAATGTGCGCCAACGCCATTTCTTGCTCCTGTCTGCTCTTTTTGGAAAAATTTAGCATTATCCAATGCCGTATCTCCATTGTTTCCAGTATAATGAATAACAATAAAGAAAATACTTTTTCTGTCTCTCTTTCCATGCATACAAGACTTATTCGCTAACAGTTTTTTCATCTTCTTCTACCTCCTGTTCCTGTTCTTTCAGCAATGCTTCGTACTTTTCCTTGTAAGCCATCGCCGTAAATTCGGTTTGAGCAAGTCGAACTTTCAGTTCCTTGACCTCGTTTGCCAACTTATCAACGATGTAATCTGCCATTGTAATTTCTTTGTTTTCCATTTTTCTAACCTCCTAAGATTTTATAATTTATCTCAAAACCAACGCCCTATAAAAATTGCGCTGGTTACTGAATTTACGGGAAGTGTGGCACCAGAATGCGTAGCCCAAAAAATACATCTGCTATATCCAGTTTTGCTGATGCCATCAAAACTGACATTTACAAATGGTGCTGACGTGTCAGGAACGCCGATTCCAGTAATAACCATCGGTGTATCTACAAATGCTAATGGGAAAGTTCTACCGTCTCTAGATTTGTAATACACCCCTTCTTTGTTGCTTATATCTGTAAGTGAAGTTACATTCCCCATTTTACTTCGATACTCAATAACAAGTCTTCCGTCTCGGTATTTTTTACAAGTAAAATTTCCACTTGTTGTCACTTCGCAACCGATTATTTCATATCCATTTTCAGAAGCATTGTCTTTATTAACAGAAAATATCGTCTTTCCATTCGGTTTAAAGTTAATCGAGGCAGGAGAGATAAGAAGCCTTTCTCCCACAGCCGTGTCCCATATCCGTAAGTTTCCATAAGCGTTATCAAGGAAATATCTCACGGTGCCACCTTGTGCATCGTCTAATCCGATTAAACCATTTGATATGACCGTTTTACCTTTTGAACCGTTGTTTTTTATGGTAAGTGACTTTACTGTCGTTGGAACGTTTATTGTGCATGATGGTTCTATCGTAAACTCTCCGCTTGAAGTAATCTTGGAATACCCCGAATCAATCTCGAATGCTACGCTACTTCCATTATATGGTGTTCCAGAATTTACTCCAAAAGCAAGGCTTCTTGTTGACAACCCCATAAATTTATCATAGTAATCATTTCCATGGTTTAAACTTTCAAGACGTACACCGTCAAATCCAAAAAAGGCTTTGTTTATTTCAGTGTTATTGACTGTACAAGTCAACGACAAGAAATCTTCTTCTTGATTAAATTTGGAATTTATTTCTGCTTTGTTGTAATATGTTGCAGAGGCATTTTCCGGAGTATATTCTGAATTTGATATCAACCTTTGGTCTTTTAATGTAAATCCAGCAATTTCTCCGATCTCCGCGTACATATAACCGTCATATGTTACATACCACTCATGTTCAGTATTATACGGAGATGATATTTTGTACTTTCCTGCCTCAATGGCGATTACTCCACCGTTTTTCCCTGTAATTGACTTGGCTGTATTCAAGTCAACTTTGTATTGGTAGCCGTCTTCATCATAAAAACCAGTAAGGCAATCATCAAAAATACCAAATCCGCCAATTGTACCTCTATCCGCCGACACCGAAGCACCTACCAACGTTGCACCTCTTATTATTCCTGTCGCCGTGATATCTTGGGCAAAAATCCGTTCGACAACTGCACTATCCGCAAAAATACTATCCACGTCCAACTCATTAGTAGTAATCGACGATGCCACAATCTTGTCTGCATTGATAGTACGGTCTGTAAGTATGTAACCATCAAGAGTATCTACCGTTGTGCTTGTCAGTTCTCCAAGATTGTTTAAAGCATATAATACTCCCTTTTCTGAACCTTTAAGAAGTATTCTGTCAGCGACCAACGTTCCTGCCGTGATTTTGTTAGCATTGACTTCAACACTATCCAAAAAACCAGTAACGTGTCCATTTACGATTGTTGCCCTGTCAATCAAACCAACGTTAGCAAAAAATGTACCGACATTTGCCACATCAATATTGGAAAGTTCAATATTGGCATACTTCAAATCTGCTTTATCGGCTTTTAAATAACCTAAATCTGCTACTTTGGCACTAAGATTATCTGTTGTAATTGTAATTGCTTTTAAGTCGTCAATCTTTCCATCTACGACTTCCAATGAAGCAATCGTTGCATACTTGATATTCGCTTCATCTACAGTCAAATATCCAATGTCTGCAATTGATGCTTTAAGATTTTCGATGTATGCTTTATCAGCCGTCAAATCTTTGATAAAAGAACTATCAACCTTTTCAAATCCAATCGTTGCATCTTTGATTTTAGCCCCGGTCAATGTAGCATCCTTAATCTTGGAGTTTTCAATCTCTCCATCCTTGATTTTTGAGTTTGTGATTGACGAGTTGGAAATTTTACTTTCCGTTATCGCACTATCCTCAATCTTGCTACCATCAATACTGGATTCCATTATGTGGTTTCCTCGGATAGTTCCATCTACAATAAGGGCACCGGTAATTGTTGCCGCCTTTATTTTTGAACCGGTAATTGTTCCCTCTTCTATATTAGACCCTTTTATTGTCGAATCAGCAATAAGAGATCCGGTAATTGTTGAATCTTTTATTTTCGATCCATCAATTGTACCATCCTTGAATATGCTACCTCTAATCGTGCTATCCTCAATATTACTCAAAGTAATATTTGCATAATTCAATTCAAGACTTGTTTGTCTACCCTCTTGTGCCGCCGCCGCAGATGCCTGCGTTGAAACCTCTGTAGAATAACTTCCGTTGGATTCTATGTTGCAATTGCACGATATGCTTGTAGTAAATCCACCATCCCACTCGTATGAAATCTCCCCACATAAAACATCTATTGGATTCTCTAACTCAGGCACCTTTACCTTTATAAGATTTCCCGGTGCAATATTCCATCCGAAATCAATCCCAACAAACGTCATATCGCACGTATGATACATCAAATCGCCTTGCCTAAGACAAGCAGAAGCACGGCCGCCCGGTTTTTCGTTCAGATTATATCCAAAACCATCACTTGTCCAACCAATCCAATCGCAAGTAACTGTGTAATTATACGGTGTTTTACCAGTCATTGACGACTGTGAAGCAAGCAATGTATTTGATACCTTGTCTTCATCCAGATAATTTTGTGTCCAGATATCATCACCCGGTGGGTCTGTCTCTTTTCTGTAGTAAATGCCAAGGACATATTTATTAAACAACAATGAAATAGTTTTAATAGCATATACTTCTTTTGAGTATTTGTAATTTCCGTCAAGATAATCTGGCAAAATATAACGATCCGAATTTAAAGAATACGTTTTTTGCTTGATAACGATTTTATTGTTTGTATCTTCGTATACATTTCCACCAAACAATATTGCAATTCCTGCCAAAGCAGTTTTTACAGATACTCCGGTTTTACATCCAGACGCAGGATCCATAAGGGTTTTTGCATCTTTAATAAAATTTGCTGATTTTGACAAAAATTCTGATTTTTCAGTTCCTATCGAATCCAATTCGCTTTTAAAGACAACAACTTTTCCAGTTATTTCCTCTATTTTTTTAATGATTGTATCAAAATTATAATTAGGTTTTGCCTCTGCAAAAACGATTTCTGTATTGGCATACTGCGCAAGTGTGCTTTCCAAAGAAACAGAAAGTTTATCTCCACTCATAACTGGAGTTTCTGTTACAACGAATTGACCGAAACTAATCCATGCACCTTGATACTGAAAAAATATCTCGATATTTAATCCTTTAGAAATTCCATCTAAGTAATTCATGGTTATACTTGCGTTCTTTATATACACGTTTCCAATGCCAAAAACACTTCCATCGTAGCATCCATTAGAAATTTTGATAGAATCAATCTGTAATTCCTCATTGGTATATTCAATCGCTCCAATTTTTACTTTAACGTCCACATATTCCGTAGTCATAGGTATACTTGTCATTGTTCCACCGCCTCAAATGATATTGACTGATTCAACATTTTTCCGTTGATAAATCCGTATTGTTGCAAAGAATAATTGTTGAAATAAACTGTTATCGTTTCCCATTCCCCAAATTCATTCGTGAATCCAAGTTTGTGGAATGCTGTTTTGTCGCACGTTTTGCTCTTAATCAATTTTAATTCCGCTACTGTGATATTTGGTGGAAACGACATTTTTATGCTGACCTTGTTATCCACAACCGTTCCTTGTGCTTTCGCCGTAGATGTTCGGCGAAAGTTTGAACTCTGTACTTGATTTCTTTTAATATCCACACCGCTAGCGGATGGACAAGCAATTTTCTGTCCGTCAATCTCCGGAACTCTATATGCCATGTCTTTTCCCCCTTTTCTGCAATAAAATAGCACCTACCAAATAAGATAGGTGCTACATTGTTTATGCCAACTTCCATCCGGAACCTCGGCTTCGTGTAATCTGTTCGGCTTTTCCCATGATTGTTGTCGTGAGTTTTGTTCCGTCCAAATATACATCTCCTGTCTGCTGGCTTTGATTTTCTGATACTGCCTGCGATACCGCTGCATAGATAGCCGGTGCAAGCGTGTTTGTAATCGCTTGTGCAAATGCAGTAGTAATCTGTTCGTTATTAGCGACCGTGGTTTTGCCGTTATTGAATTTTCCGACAAGTTCTCCGTGATTAGCCATGAAAAGTCCATCTTCCGGGAATCCACCGGTACTGTAAGTTTGTACTTTATAACCAGCATTTTTAAGCGTATTGATTTCAAGAAAATTCTTTTTATCAATTTTTGCCGTTTTATTATTCACGTCAATAATAGACTTTTTAATTGTAGTTGGAAGTCCTGCTGTTTTGCCAAAAGCATCTTCCATCGCTTTTTGTGTCGCTTTTACGACAGCAGCAATCGCTTTTCCAGATGGTGTCGTCAATTTTACTGGTATAGCCGAAATTTTTACTTTGGATATCGCAGTTTGTATTTTGTTCTGTAAACTATTTGCATCCACATTTGCTTTTGCATCTACATTTACAGTTTTGCTTTGTAGTTTATCAATTACATTTTTAACTTTATCTATAGAATCCGTTCCGCTTGTTTTAGCGGTAACAGAAACTTCTTTTGATGTAAGTTTTCCAATTGCGGCATTAAGTTCGTCAACGGATTTATAATTTCCGTCAACAACGTCTTTATATGCTTTCCACGTTATTTCTCCATTGTCAAGTTTGTCTTGAAGTGTTTTTAACGCATTTTTTGAAGATTGCGTTTCGACACCAAGGTTTTTCATAGTTTTCTTTAAACTATCAGATGCCTTTTGGTAATCGCTAGTCTTTACTTTGGCATTATCCATGACATTATTGTTTTTACTAATCTGTGCGTTAATATCGGACTCTGCTTTTTTCAAAGTATTTACTTCCGCTCTTGCCGCATTTACTTTTGTAGCATATCTTCCAAGTATTTTGACTTGTGCTTGGTATTCTGCGCTATTTACTCCAGAACGTTTTTTAACGTTGTTTGCAACTTCCTGTGCCGCCGCAAGTTCTTTTGTATATTTTGCAAGTTTTGCCTGTGCTTCGGAAAGTTTATTTCCAGTTTCCTGCTTTTTCTCGTAAAGTTCCACAGAAGAATTGTATGCCGCCTGCGCTTTAGCCGCTCTGTCAAGATTGGAAATCAGACCGTTCAACTCATCTTTGTTACCTTTGAATGCCCCTGTCTGCTTATCAATATTCTTTGACAACCCCGGAATTTCATCGGATAACTGTTTTGAGTATTCTTTCATTACGGCAATATCAGATGCTGTAGGGTTTGTCTTTTGGCTTAACTCATAGTATCTATTGGCTAATTCCTTTATGTTTTTCCCGTTTTCCAAATTGCCAGAATTATTGATTTCCTTTATATCTTTATTTATTTCATCTGTATACTCTTTTGTCTTTTGTAAATCCTCGTTTGCTTTTTGTGCGTTTATATCTAACTTTGCCGGTACTTTGATTTCGTAATCTCCGGTGTAATTGTAGGCATCTATCGCTTCGCTGATTCTGTCTCCAATCATTAAGCCTGCGCCGATGGCTGCTCCAACTGCCAACAATACCGGTGCCGCCGCCGAGGCTATTCCTGTGGCACTCAATCCGCTTAATCCACTTGTAATTGCTCCACTTATTTTTGCTCCAAGCGAAACAATCGCAGTTTTGGCAAATGTGATTTTAGACAAAATAAATGTTCCAATTTTGCTTGCGGCAAACGAAGTAGCGATTTTAGTTTTAAGGCTTTTTGCCATAGTTAAAGCAACTTCTCCCATCTTTTCTGTCGCCGCTTGCTTTAAACCTGCAAAGAAACCAGTTTTACCAAACAATCCTTTTATTGTTTTTGCCGCAAAAATCACACCAAAAACGGTACTTAATGCGCCAATCACACCGGCTGGATCTTCTTTCAATGCAGAAATTGCAATCGTCATAATGCTATTAAACGCATTTCCGATTGTTTTTCCAACGGAAGACCAAATTCCAACCCAGTCTATACTTCCAAGGAATTGACCGATAGATTTACCAACTTTCTCCCAATTCACACCGGAAAGTGCCGTATTGATTGATGCAAGAATACCTTTTAAACTATCGGACAACGTTTTACCAAGTTCCTGCCATCCAGTTAAACCAGTATTCTTTCTTACCTCTCCCATTTCCTCAAAAAATCCGTTGATTCCATCTGCTATTTTTTGTCCAAGACCACTAAAATCAAAATTTGTAACCAAGCCAAAAGCAAATTGAATCATTCCACGGACTTTAGCACCAAGAGTTTTTCCGGCAAGTGTCATGTCTGCATTTTGAAGTGCTGAATTGATTCCAGTCGCTACAGATACACCAAGACCAAGCCAGTCAAATGTAGTCCTGAACGTGTATAATGCCCCCATAGCCGTATTAAATCCATTGGCTAAAGTTTTACCCACGGTTTCCCAGTTAATGCCTTGTACCATGCCATTAAGGAACGTGGCAAGGGATTTAGCAAGTTTATTTGTGGTCGCCTGAATTTTTTCCCACGGAATACTATCAAGTCCACTTGTAAGCCATGAACCAACGGATTTTCCAAGGCTGGTATAATCGCCGCCTTTTTTCCAACCGCCTAAAATGGCTTTTTTTAATTTAGCCGCTAACTCAACCGCTTTATTTTTGTTACTCTTAAAGGCTTTATCCCATATGCTTTCATATCCTTTAACTGCCTTATTGATATCTTCCGATAAATCAATTCCAGCACCACGACCGTTTTTCTTTCCGGAAGATGAGCCATCGTCTTTGTTATTTGCCTGCAACTTATTGACGATATCAAATCCCTGTAAGTTATCATTAAGTTTTTTCTGCTTTTTGCTTGCTTTATCAGCGGCATCTCCATAATCATCCAATCCGTCAACCGCATCGCTATAATCTGGTGTAGCCATTGATGTATCGTCATATAATTTTGCTCCGGTCAACTTAGCAACCCATTGTGCAAAATCCTGCAAAACCATAACTACGGCATTCAGATATGGATATAATTTTTGAACTACCGGCAAAAATATTTGACCTATGGTTCTACTCAAATTTTTCAACCCAGCCTGCAACATTCTTACCTGGTTTGCGGGTTGATTGATTGTTCTAGCCAAATCTCCATATGCAACTTTTGATTGCTCCAACATAGTTAAAACACGTAATTGCATTTTTTCTTGCTGGCTCATGCTTGAAACACTTGCGCTAATTCCATGCGCTAATGCCGTTTGCGCCAAGCCTGCTTTTGTGGTGTCGATTCCATACTGGTATAATGCCCTTGATTGTCCAATCAATCCACTTTGGAAGTTATCCATTACGTCTGACAAGTCTTTATTAGACAATGACGACCAATCCGCTGACAACATACTCAATGCCTTTGACGTGGCAATAGAAGTCTCTCCAAGCATTCCGGCAGAGTTTGTAATCTGCGAAATTGCCGCATTGTAATTCATTACCTCGGTCAAATCCAAACCAAGATTGTGTTGCATATTGCTTGTCGCTTCTCCGGTGTCGTAATCAACGTTGAACCCAGTCATTTGAGTTTGTAATTTAGCAAACCTTGTACGGAAACTATCTGCATATGCTTCCGCGGAATCATAACCGGCTTTTTTAAACTGGCTCGCACTATCTTTTCCAACTTTATCCAATGCAACCGAAAAATAGTTAAATTCCTCGATGTAGTCCTGCATTGAGCCGATTGCACCGCCAAGTGCCTTAACACCTCGAATTACCATGAAGAATTTAGCATAAAACATTCCAATGCTTGATGCTATGTTTTTGGATTCCTTGTTGAACCCTAGCATTCTCGTGACTACATTTTTGAAGCCATTACCGAGCCTTGTCAAAACATTAGTAGTATTTCCACCGCTAAAAGATATGCTATTCAATGCACTTCCGGCTCTACTTCCGGCGCTGGCAATATTTCCAATTGCCGTAAGCAACTGCGTTGTACCTTGCGATACTTGCGGTGCATTCTGCATCGAAACCATAAAATCTTTTACCTTTTTAGCAAGGTAATCCAGATTATCAGCCGTCTGCTTCGTTCTTGTTCCAGCACTAGCCAATCTAGCAATAGCATTTGTCAATTCAGATGTTTCTTTACTTACAACCGGCGCCCTTGACATCGACACCATAAAACTGCTCAGTTCTTTGCTAAGAAGCGGAAGTCCACTTGCCGATGCACTTGTTTTTGAACCGGCATTTGCCAATCTGCTGATTGCATTTACAAAACTAGCCGTTTTTGGTGCAACTTCTCCAGCGGAAGACAATGTAGTTATCATTTGGGCGATTCCATTTCCAAGACTTATAATTCCTTGCGTGTTTACACCGCCTTGAATTGATGATGTAAGCCTTGCCACCGCACTTACCATGCTATTTACATTTTTGTTATTAAAATTGACACTTCCAATGGTTTTAAGCCCTTGCGCCATTGGATTTAAAGCATTCGACACCGCCGCCAATTTCTGGCCGTCAAGAGTTTCAAATTTCTGCAAACCCTTTACAGTTTTAGTGAAATCTGGCATCTTCGTGTCTCTCATGCCTTTCATTCCAGCAGAAAGCATATTTAAACCGCTCGAGAATTTTGTCAATCCTTTTGAATCGACACTTGCTAACTGTTTAGATAAATTACCTAGTTTTGAGCATAGAACGTCAATCTCTTTATTGGCTTGTTTGGCTTTTGCTTGAATTTCAACTTCCAAACTATCTACTACAGCCATCCGTACACCACCAACTTTCCTTATATAATAAAAAAGAGGGCGACCGGACTTTTAATCCTTGTCGCCCTTTTCCTGCTTCATCTTTTTTAACTTTTGCTCGTTTTCAAAATTTTTCTGCATTCCAAGAAGCATCTGTAAAAATTCGTCTCGTTGTTTCTGGAGATCTCGTTCTCTCTTCGCTTCTCTTTCTTCTTCCGTAGCCAAAAGCGGTAAATCTATGTACTCTGCTTTTGATTTCTTGCCATTAAAAGCAATATCTATCGCAACAATAAATGCAGATATTGCATAATTTCCGAACCAATTCCACATACTCTCATCGTCTATTTTTTTCTTTAAGCGATGACCTTCAAGACAATATTTTAATTTCTTCGGTGTCAAATGCAGAAATTCATCTATATGGATTCCAATGGCAAATGCTTGTGGGAAATATTCTTCCCATATTATTTTGTGGAAGTCTGTTTCTTTTTGTGATCCTGCGGAGTTTTTACTTCTTTCTTGTTCTGTTTCTGTTCTTCCGCTTCGATGTTCGTTTCCATGTCTTCCAGCATCTTCGTTATTCCGCTCAAGCCGAAAAAATCGTCTTCCTCCATACATTCTTTGATTTCCTCAAACAATGCGGCATAGTTCAATTTATTTTCTTTCATGTATGCTTTCATAAGTTCTTTCGATTCTTTTGCATCCGTTGAGTGATGCTCCTGCAATCCCGCATGAAAAGCAACCACACAAGTCTTTGGAACGTCTCCTACCATGTCGGATGTACTTTCCATATACAACTCCAATTCTGTTTTTGCTGTTTCAGCACGTGCCAAAATATGTCCACCAGATGCCAACATGAACATACGTTTTACGCATTCCTCAATCTCTGCTGCTTCAAATGTAAATTCTAATATGTATTCTTTTCCTGCAATTTTAATCTTCTTCATATCGTTTTCAACCTTTCCCTTTCTTCCCATCTTTTTAATGGGAAAGGGGCAGTCCTAAGACCGCCCTTTCTTTGCTAAATCAATGTTTCTTCAAGTTCTGGCTCGGCTGTATCTTCATCGTACAAGCCAGTCACGACAGCCTTGCTCTCGTTATTTTCGGACTGGCTATTTATTCCCCCGAAAATTCAACCTTTGCGTCAAGTCCTTTGTACTCTTCAATTACAAGATTAAACTCCGCAGTCAAAAGACCGTTCTGCCCCATTTCTGACTGCGGAAATGCCGGTGGCAACTGTGCAACTACAAAAAATGCTTTTGTAAGACCCGGAATAATGGTCTCAAACCACATTCTTTTTCCACCAGTCAATCCAGCTGCGGTTGTAAATACCTCTTCCCATTCAGCCTGTGTGTCGTCTGTAAGGTTTACTGTTACTGGGAAGGAGCCTCCTGTATCTGCTCTACCCTGAATATAACGAGTGATTGCGTCTTTTAATGCGGATGCGTCAATCTGTTCTGCTTCAACATTGATACCGCCAATTGCGTTAATTCTGGATAATTCTTTAAACGATGTCGGCTTTGTTCCGGCGGTCGTTTCAACACCATAACCAAAAGTAATGCCGAGTGTACTTAATCCTGCTACTGCCATTGTTATTACCTCCTTAATTTAATAAAAAAAAGCCTTTCGGCTCATTTTTCTTTATAATGTGTCGTTTGCTCCAACTACTCGTTGAAATCTTGCGGTGCTTCTGTAAACTTCTTCGCCAAAATCTAACTCCGGCATTTGATTTACTTTAAACCGCATCTTCTTAAATATGTCAGCGACTACGGACATGACTTTTCTTGCGTCAGATGGATCCGTATTTGTCGTTACATCAACTTGAATCGTTTCCAAAACACCATTTATGTCTTGTCCGTCAAGTGTCTGCCCGATCTCCTGTCCGGGCAATTCATGTATGTAGACTGTAGGAAATTTGGGCTTGCTGCTTGCCTTTCCATTGTCTGTTATTCGAATGTCCGGATAGTCGTCTTTAAGTATCTTTTCTGCCTTGTAAGATACTGTTGAATATATTTTCTTACCTAAAAGATAAGCCCATGTATTATCAACTTCTGCCATTTATCCGAACACCTCTTTTGCTATTTTTTTATATTTTGCTATGATCTCCGCACTTGCTTTATACATTGGCATCGTTGCCTTGACACCATGTGTATAATGCCATTTATTATCTTCTCCAAGATAATACCAGCCATCTTCAAATGCGTGTATCTGTCCGGGATATGTTCCAACACCAAAACCGAACTCATTTGCTTTTGGATTCGGAATCTTGTTGTAATGAATACCGGCACCAAACTCAACCGCAAGCACCGTATGAAACGGTTCTCTTCCCTCTACTTTTTTTACTTCTCCAGTCGCAAACAGAATAGCCTTACAACCCATGTTCTCTGACATTGTATTTGCCTTAAATGTGATTGAATTTCCTATAGGGGATTCATTTATCGCTTGTAATGCTACTTCCTCTCCTGCGGACGCACAACGCGCCACAAAAGCATCACATTTTTCCCGCAACTCGTTTTTGTAATTTTGCAAGTGGTTTATTGTGTCCTGTATTGAACTTTGTGAAAACAAGTTCATTTTGATTTTCTTTTTTGCCACAAAACCACCTACTTTACATTTCTTTGCAAAAGGAATAAATCAACTGTCAATCCCTCATCTGCTACACCTTTTACGGTATAATCAGCAGATTTTGGATCTGGGAAACCATCTGAATCATATTTTACTTCCGAACGTTTCCAAATCAAATCGCCTGCCTTGATTGGAAGATACCCTTTATCCGTTACAATCTGTGCATAATTAGTGGAATCATCTACACCAAACTCTTTCATAAGGACTTCGGACAGTTTATTATTGATGCTTGCATAAAAGGTTTTTGGTTTTGCAAAACCATCAATTTCCTTTTCAATCATCGGAATTTTTTCGCCATCCACATCATAGTAAATGATGTTTCCCTCTTTATCTTTTTGGTAGATTTTTACGTTTGATTTAAGGCAAGAGTATGTCATTTCCTGCTTATTGATTTTAAGCATTTGGCTTTACCTTTTTATAAATCTGGTTTACTCCGGTACTAGCCAATCCAGAAACAATTCCTACCGAAATGGCATTCAAAATATCGTTTGCCGGAAAGTCTGGGATGACATACAATCCTACCACTCCAAGGATTCCACCGAAAGCACCGACAATAACCGGAATGTAATCATCTTTGATGCCAGGAATAAGTTTTGCACCAATTCCAACCAGATAGCAAATAACTATGATTGCTATGCAAGTTCCAACTTGTGTAAAATCCATTAGTCTTTACCTCCATTTTTTAGTCTTATTTCCTTTATCTCTTCGTACATTTTTGTTGCCATTCCATTTCCTCCAAGTGCATGATATGCGTTGTACATTTCTACGAAATTTTCATACGCATAACTTGGAATTTCTCCCAATTTCATGTACTTATCGTGGTATTCTATGAGTTGCACACGCAAAAGAAGCATTGTACCTTTGCTATTTGCATCCCTGTCTTTTTTCTGCTGCTTTAGGAGCCAAACAATATACCCTAACAAAATAGGCAACACAACTGTGTAAGTTTGTAACAAAAATTCTTTCATTCCATATCTCCTTGTTTTGGCATACTGCCCTCCACCACTTTCTGTATGCCGCCTGCTACCAAATGGTAACGCACATTCTTCTATAAAAAGTTGACAAAAGGATATACCCCAACAAACAAGTCGTTTCGGTCTTTCCAGTTCCTGCTTACTCCATTCTCTGTATAAGAATCCATGAAACTTTCTCCTGCCTGTGAATGATCGTATACAACGAGATTTACTATGACATCATTAAATCTCTTTAAATCGTCACGAATCTGTTCTTCCGTATATTCTTTTGGGTACACCCTTTTGCCAATCAATTCATTCTCTGCCTGCTTAATCAACTGATTTAAAAGCGGATTTTCTTCTTTGTGGTCGAATACTACTTTGTTTTCGCCATCCTCATTCTCAATATGAAATTGTTCTAATCTGATTTTGACTTGTTCTAAAATACTATATTCTTCCATAGAAGTCACCTATTAGTCATCCTTTGCTGTTACCTTGGTAATTCCTGCTTTTACTGCTCTGTAATTGGAATCACACTCGATAATCATAATTTCTTTGCCGGTTGTCGCTTCAATTTCAGAAACTCCGTCCCATGTTGCATAAGTCTTTACGTTTCCGAGATAAGAAGGAAGTTTGCAATCATCTGCTACCTTATACTTGTAAGAATTGTTTGATCCTTTTTCCGGAGTAACAGTCACCTTTGTATATCCAGTAGTAGATTGGCTAGCGGAACTATTTACTACCAAAGTGTCTAATCCACTTTCACCCTCGGTCAGTTTACCGATTACAATTCCATAAGGATTAGGAATTACCGGAATAAATACTCCACTGGCTTTAGTCCATTCAGCAACAGGATCCGGTGTTGCCCACTGAGAAATAGTAATAAATTGTTTCTGAGACAAGCTTGTAAATGCGCTTGCTTTTTCCTCTTCTGGAGTAACACCCCAAAGCCCAGTACCAATTTTCCCGTTTCCGGTAGATACATAAAGAGTAAATACGTTATCCGGCAAAAATCTTTTAGGCGTTCTTGTGGTATTTTCTCTGTTGGCAATTCCGTACATATCATCATCAATTACCATAGTGAGACCATAAAGGCTAAGCAACAGGTTTGAAACTTCCGCAGGAGTGATTGCCATTCCGACAAAATTTACTCCCTTAATAGCTTTCATGATTCCTTCGTTCTTAAGCATATAAGATCTCATCTTGGTAGAAGTCAGTACAGTATTGACAACATATCCCTTATCAAGAGCCATCTGGACCATATCCGCAATATCACCAAGAATATCATGAGTAGTATCTTCCCAGCCTTTCAGTGCCTTAAACTTATTTACTTTGAAGTCAATAGCAAAATTAAGACCATTTTCGTTAATAGTCATTTTACCGGTAGACATAACCTCCATTTTTGCGATTTCAGTTCTTGTCTTTACAGAATCAGACAGCCGACCCATGTCGTCATATACATAGTCAATCAGGTTGCTTTCTCTTACGCCATGATTCAGTAACTGGCGTAATCTTTCAGACTGGTTGATTTTTTCTTTAATCAACAGTTTTTCTATACTTACTTTTTCAAATCCTGGTCTTACGCCGATAGCAGCTTCGGTATCAAATGCGTGTACCATAGCCGCAGTAGGCAGATCCATTCCCTCGGAAAGTCTTTCGTACTCTGCTTCAAGGTTCTCGGTCTTAATATCAGGGAAAAGACGATCACCAACATAGTTTCTTGCAATAGAATAGTTCTGTGAAAAATCCAGTCTATCCTTGTCTGTAATCATAGATAATACACTAGACATATTTCTTTACCTCCGTAATTTAATCAAAATAAATGCCGTTCGCCTTAAGGGCAGTTTCGGCACCACTGTCAACAGTAACAGGCAGATTTTCCTTAATTACTCTGCCGGCAACAATTACGGAAATAGGTTTTTTATCATCATCCGTAATGTCAACATCTTCAAAAACAATTCCCTTTGCAGAAGAATCGTTAGTAGGTACTACTGCTCCGGCTTTAATTATTTTTTTATCGCCTACCGTAGTAGCCATTGCCTTAGTACCTTCAAATGTCTTTAATACAAGTCCAACTTCACTGGACAAAATATTTACACCAGATGTATAACTGGTAGTTTTCATATAAGCCATCTTTATACCTCCAAACTTATTGTTCGATTACGTAGCGTTGATTGTATTTTTTAGCCATTTCAGCGCCTTTACTTTCATTTCCATCTTTTCCACCATTACTGCCGCCGCCCGGAATATCCTGATTTTGAGCAATCTCTTGTTCCTTTGCCTGTGCCGCAGCTGTTTCTTTTTCGGACATAATCTTTCCAAGTTCTGCATAGTCAATACTTCCATCATCTTTAACAATGGTTTTCGCTTGATCCGCAGTAATTTTAAAATTTGTCATTGCTGCTTCTCTCTGATCTCTAATTGCATTAGATTTCTGCATTTCTGATATTTGCTTATTAGCAGTTTCTAAAGCCTTGTTTGCTTTTTCAAGCTCTGTCAAATTTCCAGCTTCTAATTCGTCAATCTTTTCCTGCAACTCGTCAGCCTTTTCAGCTTTTTCTTTGTACTGCTTTGCCTTATCTTTTTCTTTTTGGGTCTCGCCATTCAATTGATTCAGATAATTACTGATCTGATCTTCTGTAGGCTCTTCAACTCCAATTGAAATAAGATTTTGCTTTGCCTGTTCTCTTGTCATAAGATTACCTCCGTTCACTACGCTTTTTTACGTTGTTCGCTCAACATGTGATTTCTCCTGTTTAACGCACAGGTGCATATTTTATAAAATAAAAACAGCCACCTTTTACTCGGTAACTGTTTCATTTTGCTTATTATTTATTTGATCCACTATGTTTTGAGCCTTAACTTCCTGCTCTTCTGCATCGTCAATTGTTTTGTAAATATTGTCAATATAAGGCTTCGATAAAAGAAACGTCTTTTCTGCGTCACCCCACAATCCAACCGTTTTGATTGCAATAATTGGATGTATTCCCGCTTGCAAAAGGACGGTCAATGTCTGTGCCTTTGTGTACATATTGTCTTGCGGACTATGATTTATCTGCACGTCAAAGTCTCTAACAGAAATTCCTAGGTCTTCACCAGAAAGTCTTATTACATTAAGTGCAACTACCGCAAGCCTTTTTTCCGACGTTTTAACAATTGGATCTTTTAGTTTTGCTCTTGTCTTTGAGAAATCCCAACCGTTTCTTAATTCTACGGCTCCCTGCGTATCGCCTCCGGTATTTCCCTGTTTATTTGGAATTGCCAGAATTGAAAGAGCATTATCCCATAAATCTTCTTTTGCCACCTGACATTGACTTTGATTCAATTCTTGTGTCATTATGTCAACATCAGATTTATTGTCTTTATTTATGGACTTTACTACCAACGCATGGCTTTCTTTCATTTTTCTAAATGTTTCTTCATCAACTTCACAATTTATAAACTTAACCCAGTATTGAACGAACTGTTCGATACCATCCATTCTGTTTGATTGCATATTGTTTATTGAATCCAGAATACCAGAAACAAGTTCGATATCTGATATTCTTTCATGGTTATTTGGAAACTCAACAATGGGAATTTCGCCATAAGTGTGAAGTTTTGATTCAATAACCTTGCTATCAACTATTCTAAATGACATTGTGTTACTAAATGCCATTTTATAGCATTTTCCTTTTTCATCTTTTAGTTCCTGCACCGCAAGTATTGGTTCTTCTGTGCTTTCGTTGTATATAACAAACGTATTGATAGGTGTTGGTGCCACTATCCGGAAAGGAATGTCTCCCTTTTTAGGCTGTATCGCTTTAAAAGATGTTCCAGTAGCGGATTGCCATTCTCCAGCCTTAATGTCTTTTTCCTGCTTGTTAGCATCTGACATAAAGTCATTTAATGTATCAACTGCTTTATTTACCTTTTCATCATCTTTCCTACTGATAAACTGAACCGGTTCTCCATATGTCTGTCCAACCTTAAACTGCACAATCTCATACGCATGATTTTCTACAACTTTGTTGGTTATATCTTCGTTCGTTATTTTTTGGCGATAAAGTATTGGCTGATCTCCCTTGTAGTAATCCCACAAATATTTGATTACTGATTTATTCCAGTAAAACACACCAATACATTTTCCAATAACTTCAACTACATTGTCACGAGTTATGGATTCCGCGTTTGTATATGCAATTTTTCGTCCATACTGTCCTTTGACAAGCTCTTGAAGTTGTACACGGTTCATTTTTACACCACCTAAACAAATCTCATTCCGCTTGAAGTCGTTCGTTCAAGCATTTTCGTTACTGTCACTTTTGCCGTTACCGGATCATACAAAATTCTCTTCTTGCACTTTTTACAATTAAAAGCCAGATTCATTTTTGTGATTCCGTTATGGCTTCCTACTTTTCTTCCGCACTGCGGACAATATACTGTAACCATATGCCTTTCCCCTTGCAATAAAAAAGGCACCGCAATACGCGATGCCAAAAACTTTCTTTATTTCCTAGTATAATAATATCACAACTCATATGTGACATTCCATGACATCTTTTATTTTTTTACAAATATTCATCACCGAATTTTTCTTCAAATTGGCGCAATGCTTTTCCGTGAATCCGAATTGTCTGTCGATATGAATAATCCATTTCCACGGAAATCTTTTCAAACGATTTCTTTTCGATGTAATGAGAAAAAAGCACATTATAAACGTTTTCGTTTTCCATACTATCAATCTGACTAATGATTTTTTGTTTTTTTTCAGTAAAATCATCAATTATCTTATCAAGATTTTTTTCCATTTCATCAATTTTAGCATATGTGTTTCCAATACGATCAACGTTTGGTGTACTTTTTACTCGTTCTTCGGTTGACACAGAAGAAATGCTACGAGACAATTCCCTTAACTGTGCTATTTCTGCCAATTTGTTATTTATCATTCGGTTCAATCTGCTTATTTGGTTTAAATATTCTTTTGTTGTCATCAATAACACCCCCTAAATGGATTTACTGTTGCTTCTACTTTTGCAACCTTATTACCTTGTGTTATTCTTAACGCAAAGTTAGAAAACACATCTGGAACATCATCTAACTGCTTTCTCCCGGAAACAGAATACTGTTTTAACAACGACATCATCACTCCGTATGGTTCGTTAGGCTTATACAATGATGGATCCTTGAATATTACGTGTTGTAAAATCCAGTTAGAACACTGGAAAATTCTTGCTTCTTTGTTTGTTTCTGTCGGCGTGTCTGTAATATTGCATATCCATCCTTTGCTTTCGACACGTTTATTTACTTCCATACCAACGCGGTCTCCACCAGCATTTCTCTCAAACTCGCATTCCTGCACTTGATTATTTACCAGCACATTAGCGGAATTTTCGTACTGCATCTCATAATCCGCCGTATTATCACACACGCAATCAACGCAATAGTAATCTTCTCCATATTTTTGTAATACCGGAAGTACAAAATAGTCTGTTCCTTTCCCCTTTGTGTCGCATTGACTGGTAATTATCTCTGGTTCTCCGTGTGGCAGATTAAGATAACGTCGAATCTTATCTTCTGGAAACAGTAAGCCCTCTCGCTCTATTGGATCCTGCTTGTACAGACAACGATAAGAGATTTCGTCCATAAGTAACTGTATATCTTCAAAATCTTTTACCGTATATCCCCCAAACTCAAAGTCAAAATTGCTTTCTCCAGTTACTGGATCAATGTCTGGTACTGATATTACTTTTACTCTTTTGTTGCCCTCATAGGCTTGTATAATGCGTCCAATGACATCGCGGACACTCCACCTCGTAGCAATATGTATCTCTTTACATGGGTTTCCATCCTCGTCAGGAATCTTTCTCTGTCTTGCATCTACAGCATATTTTCCCCACAACTTATCAAGGTAAAGTGGATTTAATGCTTCTTCAATTCCACCGATCATGTCATCTACAAGCAAAAATTTATTTGCACGCACTTTTCCGGCATTCTTACTTCCAACGGACGTACATTGAACAGACTGGAATGGCTTATACTTTCCTACATTAAACGTTTCCAACTTTGCATTTGTGCTTGTTACTTTAAGCCTTGGGAATATCTCGTTCCATGCGTACTCGTCTGCGTTCGTTACGATGTCATATACGCCGTCATAGTACATTCTGGTAATGTCGCCACTATGTGAATAAAAAAGGTTATATCCGTTCGAATACCAGCCTATAACGGCAGAATGGAAAAACTTTTCGATCGTGGTCTTTCCTGTTCCGGGTGGCAATGAGATACACAAAATGTCGTATTTATCGTCAATCATTCCTTGTAAAGCATCAATAAGACCAATTTTTATAAATTGCTTTCTCCGCGGCATATAAAACCGCTCTTTCGGCAATCTTTTCTTCTCAATGTACCTGAAAAAACTATCAACAACCTTGTTTCTGGCTTCCAAAAGCAAAATCTCATACAATTTATCTAAGATTTCGTATGAAACATCGTTTTCAAAGCAATATTTTTCCAGGTCCCATGAATTTCCCCCGGTTGAATCCTTGATAAATTGCTCTATAATCTCTTTTGCTCGACTAGTGAGCATCAATCCATACTTGATATCTTTTTCTCGTTCTATGGCTACTTGACAAGCCTGCACGTATGCTTCAATAGCATCTTCGTCAATGCCATTTTGCTTTATGTAATTTTCATATTCTTGGATTCTTTGCCGCAATTCGGCTGACATAAAGATGCACCTCCACAGAAAGCGGAAGTGTGTTTACTTCCGCCTATAATTTTTTTAGGTTAGCGGCTGAATCTATTTTCAGTCGGTAATATTTTTTAGATTGTATTCTCTCTGTCACAACAAACCGGATGCAATCTATTCAAAAGTGCATTATAGTCGTCAATTACATACCTTGCCGGAATCGCATATGCTTTAATACCATATTTATTTGCTGTTTCCATTTCGATGCAACATCCGTTCCAATCGTAGCTCTCACGTATTCCAATAAACACATCTGCTTCTGACAACTTTTTTAGGCTTTCCCCAAGATACCAAATTGCCTGATTATTGTTCTCCGGTGGATTATCCTCGATGTAACTGTCAATCAGTTCCAGTTCTTCGCCCTCGTAGATTTCAGCAATCTTTTTCATCTTCTGTATACTTGTTTTGATTTTCTCTTCTGTTCTGCCTTTCATAGGCACGCTCACAAATAATTTTTTCATGGTATGATTCCTTTCCGCTGATAATCAGCAAATTATTTTAATTTCCCTGCATGGCAATGCCACCAAGAATATTTTAATCTCGAACAAGGATAATCTATCCCACATTTATCTTTTAGATATTTCATCATTTTTGGATAATAAACCCAAGATTTTATAAAATCAATCATTCTTCTCATAATCATTTCTCATAAACCTCTCAAAATCTTTCCTGCACTTAGGGCATAAATCATATGTTTTTTCTAAAAATTTATATCTACGGACATTCTTGATTTCAAGACACATATCATTATCTTCAAAAGTAGGAACTATATCTCCGCAACATCCAACTTGCTTAAATCTAACTTGTTTCCAACTTTTAGGTATTATCTCTTTTCCGCACCTATCGCAAGTGTGCCATTCTTTTTGATGTTTCATTCTTACACCGTCCTTAATATCCGCCATTAAATTCCGAAAGCCATTCTTTTAGCCCCACATGCGCCTTAGCAAAGCAAAGTTCCATGTCACAATCATTTTCATCGACAATTACTACATCTTCGCCATTACGTCTAGCTTTAGGGTAATCATCGGCGCAGCCTTTTTTATAAATCAAAATATTCCAATCACATATTTTACTATAAGTAATTTCGAGATGCATCGGAAAGTCTTTTGCTTTATCATCAAAAAATTTTAAAAATTCATTCATTTCTATACCAACTTTCTAAGCGCCGTTCATAAAGATATTTCCAAAATGGAAATCATTTAGTGCTTTTTCTAATTCGTCTTTGTACCTAAATGGACTTAGAGGGCTTTTTATTTCTTCCCTTAATATAGGATGCATATTGTCTATCAAAATACCTTGTGTAGCACTTGCAAGATTTTGTTGTGGCAAATCCGCTAAAGCACATAACTCCATTCTTTTATTGTCACATTTTTCAGATTTAGGGCAACTTTTACATTTTTCTGCTAATTTACTTAAAGATTCTGCCATTACTACACCAACTTTCTACCGCAGATAGGACAATAATTTATTTTTTCGCTCGCAGGAGAAAAACTATCTCCTGTATCAATAAAAAAATAAAAAGAACCATTATCCGCAAATATACAGTTATCGTTTGGAAATTTATCTTTTTTGTTTAATATATTTTCGCACAATTTACACATAATCACATTGCCCCTTAAAACAAATTATCCGGGAACTCTTCGCCATTTATAAGTTTCCAAAAATATTTACTGATTGTTGGCGGGCTAACTCCGACGTACTTTGCCGCTTTTGTCATACTCATTTTGCATTGCGCCCATTGATTGTACGCATAATAAAATTTTTCCTTGTCAATCTTGTGTACGCCTTTTGCCATTTTTCTTCACTCCTTTAATTTGCGGAATCTGCATGGCGAATCTGCCGATTTCTTACCTTGCCGGATTCCAGCAACGACCATGCAATATAATGAATGGGGTTCTGTTGCCCTGATAGTATAAGGCAACAACGCAAGTGATGGGATTCGAACCCATAATTCAAAATTGCCCCTCATGGCATATACACTTGCATAATGACCGCATCCAGGGCTTTTCACTACAGTAGATAAAGCCCAACTACAGTAGTGTGTCGTTCAGATACGGTCATAGGTGCCATTTGGCACCGTTTGATTTTATCGTCTTTTCTGACGCTCAAATAAAAAAATATAGAGAGTATTTGCACAATTTGTGCAATTGGATGAGTGCGGACTTGAACCGCACGGCTGACCTTTTGCGCGCAACAATCACATAAATTCATTCTCGCCTAATATATCAGGATCCTTGACATCTTGGTAAAGAATAAAAATACGCTGCCTGCCCCTTGCATCATCCAACACAAGCCAAGTCATGAACGATGAAAAGATTGTTTAATCTGAATAATTCCTTGGCTTGTCCTTATTTGATTTTTTTAGTAGACTGACACCTTGCCACCACTACCAAAGTATATCGCCGTGTCGGTTACTCGGCTTAAGCGATAATCGGATTGCAAGGATTCGAACCTTTTACCCCACGAGATCAAGACACATCTCTTCCCAAATGCATCCAGCCAAGTATGCGGCAATCCGTTTTGTGTGCGTGATGAAAATGACAAAAGACACGCACACACATCATAGAAAGGAGTGTTTCCCCATGTAATGAGAAACTCTAAAAACCACCGGCTATAACGGCTCTGCTCTGGAAAGCAAAACTTGATTTCCACAGTTTGGAACTCGGCTAAGCCCCGTAAACCGTACAGACATTTGACCGACCTGCACGGTGTAAAGAAAAAGGACAAGTTATATCTAAAAAAATTCTAACTATCTAGTATTATGTTCAAGTGTCCAGCACCTATAAGTGCATTCACTCGACTAAATTCTTCCTGCGCGGATTTTTCTGATTCATACGCGCCTAGCAAATAATTTTTACCGTTTTCCAACTCGGCATTTATTGTCATTCCATCTCGTCTCAACACGGCTCTGTCTAACGGGATAGATATATCTTGGCTTTGTAAAACTATTCTCATCCGGCTCAACCTCCGTTTTTTGTTTTTGGGGATATTTGGGGGACTTAATAGGGCGAACACACGTTCGTATATAGACCCCCTCCCCCTCTTCCAGTTTATCCAGTGCGGATCTGCTCGAATCCCTGCCGCATCCGCTCATCTGTTCGGGTTTTGTTTGCTTTCTTTAGCTCTCTTGGACAAACCATAGTTTGTCAAATAGAGTAAATCAATATGTAGTGGTCCCTTCTCCTCCTGCCACTATATCTTGTTTTTCTTCTGATTCCAGCGTCTGAACCGGTGCAGATTCTCCCAACTTTGGAAGATCTGACGCGCCCAAGGCTGCGCGTTGGGTATTCTCTCTTGATACTCCGGGCAGATTCCACTGAAAGTGATGATTCAGCATCGCCAAAATCCCCATGGCCTTGTTGCCAGCCGTTGGAAGTTTGGCGCTCAAAGATTCCTCGCGCAGATCTCTTAATTTTTGCGAAAGACGAAAACCGCCGTCACTTGATTTTCCCCTCATCGTTGTACCCCACCCGGATAGAAGTCTCCAATCTATCCCGGTTAAAAAAGAGAAGCCCATTATTGATATTTCTTTATCATTAATCATGCATAAATAAGCATAAGCCGCCAGAACCCTATCAAGCAAATCATAGTCATAGCGGTTGCAGGTTCCAGTGCAACCGTCGGCAAATTCAAAAGCTTTTTTATCTTTAAAATATTCGCGTCCTTTAAACAAACACTTGTTTGCATACATCAGAGCACCATTCCAGATTCCTTGCGGCTCTTTGCTCATGTCGTTGATTGGCGGTTTTTTCATTCTACAATATTCATCTATGCAGGCGGCTATTTGGTCGTCGTAGACTTCCGGCATCTGCTCCGCCTCGATCTGTTCTAATTCGATTTTTTCGGTATTTCCATTTTCTGCCATATTAGCCACCTCCTGAATGATTCCAACACAGTCCTGTTTATTCTGCCCGGCTTTGTCTGATCTGATCTATCTTATCCGACCTCGTCCGCTTTGGTCTGATCTGGTCGGCTTGTGTTGTCCTATACTTTTAATAGACACTTTTTTTGCTCATTTGTCAATGAAGAATTTTATTTTTTTTAAAAAATTTATTTGGGGCGGTCTGCCGCGGTCGGGTCTGCCCGACAAATATTATATAATAACCGAGCTTTTCAAGGTTATTATATAATATATATATATTCTTTACTTCTTTTTATATCTTTCTTTTACTCTTTATTCTTTTCTTTGCTTCTTTCTTTTCTTTTTCTCTTTTCTTTCCTTCTGTTTGTAATTTGATTGTAATTCTGTTCGTTAAATTGCAATTTTTACTTGTCTGGAAACTTCGAAAAGTCGGTACTTTTGCGGTGCTTTTCTGTTTGTAATTCTGTTCGTGATTTGATTGCATTTCTGTTTGTGAGGTTGCTGAATTTGCCCCGTTTAATTTTTCCAATTTTAGGCAATAAAAAAAAGACCGCCGAAACGGTCTATTTTTATCTGTTTTGGAAAACCAAAAATTATTATAATTCTGTTCCGTCCTCATCCAGATATTTCTGGTATAAATCTTCCCACGCGTCCGCATCTGGGTTATCTTCCAAAAATGAAGATGCTTCGAATGGCTCGCTTTCTTTGTGGTCAAGAACCTCATCAATTCCAATACTGTATTGAAATCCTCCGACTTCTACCCATGCGGTGCTACTGTCGTTTTGTACTCCATTTCCCTTGAGTGCTTCTTTTTGGAAATCTTCAAAAGACATTTTATACATTTCCTCGAAGTCTCTTTCGAGTTCTTCAAAGGTCAGTCCTTCGCGATCTCCAAAGGCTCCGGAATAAGCGTATAACTTGGCTCCGTTCTCTTCGTACTCGAAGACGTCCAGCGGATCCGCGCCGTTGTAAAATTCTGCTGCCTTATCGATAAGGCTTCTAATTGCCATTTCTCCCGCTAATTTTTCGGAATTATTGAACTTTCTCATAATAACCACCATTCACACCGTTTTAACTGGTGTGCCTTTCTTTATTTGATATATTCATTATAGCACTTTATAAAGTGATAGTCAAGCACTTTCTCAAAAAAACTATAACTTTTTTTTGGTTTCTCGATCTTCCGCGCTCTCTTCATATGTCAATATGTCCTTTGGTTTCATGTCCAATATCAAGCATAGATTATTTAAAGCCTTTAGACTTATTGACGTATCGTCATTTTTTAACTTCTTCATAGCATCTTGGCTAAGAAGTCCGGTTTTCTTTGCTTTATATATGTTAAAGCCGACGCGATCCAGCGCGTCCCAAACATCGAATCTATATTTAAGCATATCGCCGCCCTCCTTTCTTTTTTATTAGTATATATTTTTTTCTTAAAAAAGTCAAGAAAAAAGTTATCAAAAAAAGTGACAAAACTGTTGACAATCACTTTTAAAAGTGATACAATGGTTATAGATCAAAGGAAAGGAGATCTTTAAAATGAAAACATATAAAATTTTTGTTGGCGGCTTCCAGATTGGAACCGAGGAATTGACCGCCGAAGAGGTCAAAAAAATGAATAACTCCGGAATCGTCGTTGTTCCGGTTGAAAAATAGGAGGTAATTATTATGGAGAAAAATTATAGTGTAGGCTACGACGTAGCCGAGGACTTGACACACGGAATAAAGGCGCATAGCGTCATTGTAGCGGATTTTGTATATCCGCAAGACGCGGAGGATTTCATTGTGAAATGTATGCCGCCGGAAAATCAACAAAGATTCTTTGTTGAAGCAAAATTCAACGAAGACCGGATTTATCCGGTAAAATAATAATTTCGAAACGCTCTTCGGAGCGTCCGCCGCGGGATAGCCTCCCGGCGCTGATGAGATAGGCTAGAAAGGTCAATAATATGAAAAAATTTGAAGTTGGAGAAAGGTATACAAAAGAATTGAACAACGGCGCTTTTGTCGTTGTTGAAATCGTAAAAAGAACGGCAAAAACTGTTACTTTTGTTTTGCAGCCGAATAACGAAAAGTATAAAAAAACATTGCGCCGCCGTATTCTTGATTGCGGAGCCGGCGAAACAATCGAAGCCGAGCCGACTATTTTTATTGAAGCGTAAAAGTCGAAACCGCCCAGCGCGGGCGGTCTGGTGTAGGCTGGCAACCTTGCCACTGACGAGACAAGCCAATAAAAATAGAATGTAGGGCGATTTTTCTATTTGATTTTTACCAGAAAGGGCGGCAAATCCGCCATTTTCGGCTTGTAAAAGTCTGCCAAATGTGGTATAATGAGGGCATATAGAACCATGCCCCGAACGGCTCCAGTCGAGCGGCTCAATCTTTGCCGATTGGGTTTATTCTGGTAGCAGTTTTAAAAACCGAACAAGAAAAAGCGATTTTTGAAATTGTGAACTTTTTTCGGTTTAAAATCTGGCAAGAAAACTACCCCAGGGGGGTTAAAATTGCGTTGCAAAATTTGCGGCGAGTAAAGAAAGGATGATAGTTATGAGAAGATATAGACAATTTATTGCGTGTTATGAAAGATACGTTGTGTTTGTGGAAGATGGCAAAGCATACACACGCCGTCTTTATAAAAAAGGTGAAGATGAGTATTATTTCAGATTCCAAAATTCAACAGTTACCGTAAGTGAAAAACAATTATATTTTTAGAAACGAAAAGAACTTATAAGGCGTGATTGGCATTGCTGACCGCGCCTATGTGAGTAAAGAAAGGACGATTATTATGGAAAGATTAAACAAAGAAATAACGGAAGAAAGAGAACTAGAACTATTATATATGTTGTATGAAGAAAGGGGGTACAGCCATGAGGACGCAAAAGACCTCATGGAAAATGACATTCTGCACGACTTTATCACGTGTAATGGGTATGAATATAACGGTAAAAATTTGACCGTATTTCATTATCTGGATTATACAAGTGATGCCGATAGTTACGCAATCGACATGGACGGAAATATCTATGATGTAACCTATACAGATAAATCTGGAACCCCCAAATTGGAATTACTCCACCAATAAATGAGAACTATAATTATATAGGCACGTTTGGCATCGCTGATCGTGCCTATAAGTGCCGAAAGTAGGTATAAAATGATAAATGATGACTTGAAAGAGTTTATAAATGAGGTCTGCGGTGTTCTTGAAATTCCAGTTCCGAACATTTCGGACGATTTTCGCGTATTTGAAAATAATACAAGGATGGCAGTGTTGGAGATCAAAAAGAACGTGCCGACATTGTATCTAAATGACCGGATGGAGACAGAGCAGGACTATTATTTTGCCGTAGCGCATGAACTGCGCCATCTTTGGCAGTATATAACCAATGAAAAATACTGGCTTGGCGGCTATAAAACCGCCGAAGAAATCGGAATAACCGCATACAATCGGCAAAGGCTGGAGATAGACGCAAATGCATTTGCCGCACTTATAATGGTGTTATCTTTTGGGATGGTCCCGACGTTCCAGTCGCTGGACTTGGAGACGCGGCACATGATAGAAGTTCGTGCGCGCCAGATCATGCCGGAATTGGACGATTGAATTTCACTTTTAAGATTTTCTGAAAAACTGACTAAAAAATCGAGATACCGGAAATGTGAAATTTTTTCTTTCTGAAATTTCAGACTGTTTATACCCTAGGGGGGTTATTTTTTCTTTGCAAAATTTTTTTGCGCGTACGAAATTCGTATTCGCAAAATTGGAAAAGGCAGAATCCATTTTAGGATCCTGCCTTAAATTTTATTGGTTTTCCATTTCTTCTTTTGATTTTCTTGTTTTCTTTGCATCTCTAATCATTTTCTCCGTTGTCTTTTCCATGATACCAAGATGAATCTCGGCAAGTTCAGCAAGTTCCGGAAAGTAACTCACGACATCCATTGCATACTTTGGTGGATAGCCTTTTTCTCTTGTATAGATTTCTTTAGCGGCATCCAAGTCAAACTCTTCTCCGAGCCGTTTCAGTATGTGATGGTAAACATCTTTTGTCTGCCTTTGGCTACGTTGTGCCAAGTAATTCATCCTGCGTCGGTTTCTTTCGTACCAACTAGCATTCCTCGGCACTTTTGTACTGCTTGTATGAAAAACTGGCTTTGCGTAACTGTGTATGTCCGGAATCTGCGCCAATGGGTTCTTATCTTCTTTTCCGTGAAAATAAGAATTTACCAACTGCCTTTGTACTTTCCAAGCCAAATCATCTGTGAATACTTTTACAAGCATTAAATACCCGCTTTCAGTAAACAAGTATGTACTCATGTTTGGATTTCCAATGATTTTTTCGTTAGGGGAATATCGTTCCCCTAACTCTTTTCTTGTTATCTCATAGTAGTCAGTGCCAAGTTCAAAATACTTTTTATGTTTTTGGAAAGCCTTCTTTGCAGTATCGCTTTTCTTTTGGTGTACCTTATCAATATCTTTGAACGTAACCACACGTTGCCCGTTATACTCTCTTATCTGCATTTCTGTAGATTCTATAGTAACCATTCCATTCATAATGCTACACCGCCTTTCTCGATAATCGAATAAACATCTCTTTCATCTTTCAATGCTTTGTCCTGCGTTGTAGCCAACGTAATGGCAATGGCACGCAAAATACTTTCATTCTCGGTTTCAGATGACAATTGAGATATAATCCCTCTCAACTGATTTTTTCTTCCGTTTCTAAGTGTTTCCAGTTCCATTCTGTCTTTCTTTGTCATACACTATCATTCCTTTCTAAAAACTTCTTGACATTCCGAAAGAAACTGATAGAATAGAATTATCAATTCCTTTCGGATTGGTGTTAAGAGTAATCGTGTCTACTTTCCACGTATGGCGATTGCTCTTTTTATTTGTTTCTCTCTTCATACTGAATTTCTATTCCTCGTCGAATTACCTTTGATCTATCGGAATTTTGTTCAGTAACCAGAAAATCTAATTTGTCAAGACTTTCTTTATCCAACCTTATCTGTATGCGTGTGTCTTTTGGATTGTCTTTAATTTTTTGCCCTTTCAAAGGTGCCATTTTATCAACTCCTTTCAAATTGTACTGACATTTTGTACATTTTCAATATATCATTTTGTCAGTACAAAGTCAAGCACTTTTTGAAAAAAATTCAAAAAAATAAGAACGAATCGATGATTCGCCCTTATTTTAAAGATTTTTATTTCACATATTTTGCGTCTATTGCGGGGACTCTTCTCGTATCTCCAGCAATCGTTGTGTATTGTTCCGTTCCATCGCATTCTCCGTAAATAGTTACTTTGTCGTTTTCAAGTATTTTGCTTTCGCCGTCAGAATATGAATAAGAAACATACCAATCATCTCCATTGGAATCTTCTACTCTTATAGTAACAGAATCAAACCAACCCTCATCAACTTGTATGACTTTTCCAGACAATTTTGTTTTCTTGCCTTTAAATTTATCTGGATTTCTCTTGATTTTGTTATATGAATATGTTTTGCACGATTCCATATAGGATTTCTTTGAGCTTTTCTTCTTTTTTGTTTTCTGCTTTTTGGTTTTTTCTTTTTTATCATTCGATTTTAAATCTGAACGATATTTTTCAACGTTACTGCCGGAAGAAACTATTTCTGCGTTAGAAACAACGACACAGCCGCCCAAAACATTCTTTTCTTCTACTTTTCCAACAAAGCAAACTTCTTTCTCGGTTTCAAGTGAATCTAAAACATCTTCATTGTTACATTTTAAATCAAAACTAAAAACTAAAGAATCCATGTTGTTTGAAGTTTTCAACTTAACATCATTTCCTGAAATGTCTCCTACCGTAGCAATCGACATTACATTTTTTCCTTTGTAATCGTCTGCATTGTCAAAAAGATAATCTGAATCAAGTTTTTCCAAATTGTCGTAATTCGATAAAACTGATTCGTTGTCAATGTCTTGCTTGTTTCCTTCACTGCTTTCTTCCGAACTTGAACACGAACAAAGCAGTAAACAAACAATAATTAAAGCACTTAAAATTTTTTTCATGATAAAACCACTCCTTTTAACCGAAAAACCACTGCAAGTATATGTACCAGTAGAGAATAAAGGCAAGAACGGACATGAATATTGCGTAAACAGAAAACCGCTCTTTCTTTACCACTCCAACAATACCAAGCACTAATCCAACTATTGGAATTAACAATGCAAAAAGAATTGCCACAAGTCCGTATTGGTGATCCTCTTTCTTCGCTTGCATCAACTTATAGCCTGCAAATTTTAATTCATCTGTGAGTTTTACTCCACAGTTCATACATTTTTCGGCTTTATCGCTGATTTCCTTGCCACATTCTGGACATTTAATCATTGCCATAATGAAATCCTCCCATATAAAATTTTTACACAATTTTACCATATTTTCATAATTTTGTCCACCAGAAATCAATTATATTCAACCATAATGGTAATTTCATAGCCAAAAATTTTGTCTTTGTCAAAAATTGGTATGCGTTTTAAGCCATAGTCTAAAAGGTCGTTTATGGCTATAAATGTTTTGTTTCCGCGGAAGACACAATATTTGTCTCGAAACTTGGAAACCACTAGTTTTTCCTCAATTTTTTCTCCGTTTAGCATTTTGTCAAGTATGTTTAACGTTTCTTTATGGTTTAAGTTTTCCTCTCCAATATCAAAGATATACCTGATTTCTTGGTATTCTTTGATTGTAATTTTGTTTCTGCCCTTTTTCAATTCCATAAAATCATCCCTTTTCTAAATATTTTGTAAAATTTTATCACTTTTTAGAAATTATTGCAAGCGCAGAAACAAGATACTTATTTGAATTTTTGAGAATTTTCCGTAATTTTTCCTCTGTAATCTCTGGATTCGTCCTTTTTATGTATTCCAAAATAAAATTTAGTTCTTTCAAAGTCATTCTCCTTTCGTCATGCTAACCATGATATCATCAAGCAGATAAATCAAATCTGTGCCATAAATGCTAATCCAGTCAGCCAAATACTCTTCCTGCTCCATTGGCATATGTACACCAAATGAAAAGCAGAATGCGTGGCATAGTTCGTGAGCGATTATTTTACGCAAATAAGAGCCTTTAGGATTTTTTGATACAAATATACCTTTTTCATTCCAATCGGTCACTGCGAGAGAATATAAGCCGTCAGAGCGAATCAATCTTTCATCGTTTGGATTTACAAAAATCAAATTCCATAAAATGCCGTTTATAATAAACATAATATCCCTCCTAAAAAGGCTGGAGACATTTCTATCCCCAGCCGATAGTTTACTGAATCTTATTCACAAGAGCCGTAAGTTTGGTCTTTGTGAGTGCTTTTTCCTCTGGTGACATATCATTTACCATCCCGGAAACATCTCTTGCAAGTTCTGCCATGTATGTTTCCAGAGATTTCATATTATGCTCTTTGTCTTCCGGAGTATTTGATTTATGCAATTCTTTTGTTTCTGTGTAATTGCGTTTTGTTCGGTCGTAATTGCTTTCGTTCATGTGCATATTACCAGACGGTTCTGTGTAGTACATTCTGCCATGCTTATCTCTGTCCATGTCACGCATATCTTCAATTTCATGGTACTTTTCCGGTGTCATGTGGTAATATGGCGGTTCGTCATATCCTCTTCGATATGTACCGGAACCTTTTGGGGCAAATCTGCCGTTTGCATAGCGATAATGGTCGTAGTATCTTCTGTCGCCGTCTCCGTAACGTTCGAACATTTCCAAAACTTCTTCTGGATCTGATTCATCCATTGCTTTTGTCAACGTTCTGTAGTACATGGCTTCTGATAAGTCTTTCATCATGTCTATGACTTTTCCCATTTCCTCTGTGTCAGCCATTTCAACACCATGTTCCAACTGCTCATCAGCACATTTTGAAATTTTTTCAATCATGCAGTGCATTCTTTTGATATCCATATTGTTCACCTCCTACGCAACTCTAACAACTGTAAGATTGCTATTCTGAACTTCAATTGTCTGTCCGGAAGTGTTCTGTACCGCTACGGTACTGCAACAACCTTTTGGTACGTCGATATAAACCTGCGCCGAAACATTCCAGAAATTTTCAACCGCCGCAGGAGTAACAATCATCTTTGTAGCCTGCAAAGGCTCTCCATCAACTGCCAAAGCAATGGAAATTGCTTCAACTGTTCCGCCGGTAGGAATCTGAATGTTTCCAGAAAAATTAGCAAGGAATCTTGCTCTGCACTGGTTTGTAATTCCACGGAGTTTGACAATGCCAGATCCGTTTCTGTGTACGATACAGTTTGAACCGTTTGTCGCCGTCTCTGTAAATGCTACGTCTTCGCCTTGGGCGACACTCTGTAATGCTATTGCTGTGTATTCTGCCATAATATTATACCTCCAAATCATAAAAAATAAGGGCAAACCACTTGGTCTGCCCTAGTAACTTCGATAAAACTGCTATTGCAGACATAGTCCTATTAGACTAATCTTTGACTAATCTTGGACTAAGATAAACTTATTTTGTTGTGATTAGCAGCCACATCCAGAATTGCATCCGCAATTTGCATAACCATAAATGTTAGATGCCGGATAAGCAGGTACCGGAGTTGGGCGTACTGCGTTGATGATCTGCTGTGTCTGTGAAGCAATCTCTGTAGTAAGCAATGCGGACTGTCTATCCTGTGATGCCGCTCTGCGGAGATCGTTGTTTTCTGCCTGCAATGAAGAAATCTTTTCGTTGCAGAGATAATCCAAGATAGCACGAGTGCCAGCATTCTGGCTGTCAATGATATCTCTCGTATTGGTGTTCATGGTGTTCTGCAAAGCACAAGTGTTTTGTGCCATGTTATAATTTACACCCTGAATTGCTTCGCGTGTCTCACAGCAACAGTTAGCCAACTGTGACTGCAATGCGTTTGTGTTCTGCATATTTGCTACAGTATCTGCATTGATTGCCTGCTGGATTCCAAATCCAGTCTGCATAACGTTTGTGTTGATTCCATTGAACCCTGTAAGCATGGAATTGTTTACAGCATAGATACCATCGCAAATGCCGTTAGTGATTCCATCCAGTTTTCCAAGGATAGACTGTGTGTCAAATCCTCTCTGGATTGCGGAATCTGTGTAAGCCGCCGCAGTAGCACCGGCAGATCCTCCGTTGCCGCCCCAGCCGTTGTTGCCAAAACCATTCCATCCAAAGATGATCGCAAAGATGATAATCGCCCACCAGCCGTCGCCGCCCCACATTCCATCGTTTTTGTTGTTTCCAGTAACTGCCGCAATATCGGCAAGACTTGGAACGTTTGCTGAATTGAACATTTTGTGTACCTCCATTTGTGTTTATTTACAAATGGGAAACCGGTTATTGTGTGCGCACCCCAAAATGTACTAATTTTGTTTAAACATACTCATTATTGTTTGTTTTGCTTCGTCTGTAGTGATTCCTTTTTCATGGCAAAGATTTTCTGCCATTTTTTTTAACCCCTCTGAATCTCCGTTTTGCAACATATTTACGGCATTTTTAGCCATTGGATTCTGTTGCACTTGCGGAGAATTTATCATTTTATTTAACATCAATTGCATAGGATTCATTATTCATCCTCCTTTTTAGCAGAAGAACTTCTTGTTTTTGTTGCCGGCTTAGCCAGATTTTTTTCCAAATTATCGATCTTGCTTACAATTTCATTCAAGGTTTTTTCTAAACCGTCTGTAACGTTCAAAATTGCCCCTATTTGGCTTTCCGTGCTTTCTGTCGATAAATTGCCAACCTCTTCATTTTGAATCGGTTTAAATGTCATTGTACGAATCACACCATCGGCAGTCCAACTTTTAGCATAAATCTCGGATAAATCTTGTTTTGGAAAAAATGCTACTGATCCATTCAAAGGAACATCATTTGCAGTTATCATTTCCGCATTTTGTACAATTTTCCCCATTATTTGCGGTTCCTGCTGGATTCTCTGCGGAATGTTCTGTGTCATCTGCGGATAATTGGTAAAAACCGGGTTATAATTCATCGGCTGTTGCTGTTGCTGATACGGATTGTAGTTCATCTGCATTTTGTTTTTCCTCCTCCAAAATTTCCTCGATTGCTTTTACAACCGATGCCTGCGTTGCCATGTCAAGTCTTTGCAGTTCTTCGCGTGCAAAAATTTTCTCTAAGGTTTTGTCGGATAACATAAGCATCCCTCCTTGTAATTATATTTTTGCATAAAAAAAGACGGTAAAACCGTCAACAAACTTTCCAAAAACTGTCATATTTATGTCAATACGCAATGTTCAAACTTTTTCAATTTGATGTAAATTTGATGTAAATATCGAAATTTAATTTATGAAAGTACCGAAAATACTAAGGTTTACAATCAAATTAGCACTGTCAAGAGGTGAGTGCTAATAAATTTATAAAAACTTTGTAAAAACCGTCAAAGCCTTACATAAAGCGTTCTTTCGACATATTCAAAACATCAAAATTTATAAAAACTTTATAAAAAGTGGTATAAATTTACTTAAAATTACACTGTTTTGATGTAAATTTGATGTAAATACATCATCTGGCAATCTCCGCAATTTCGAGTTTCTTTATCTCTTCATGCAAACGATTTGATGTAACATGAGTATAAATATTCATTGTTACGGAAATATCTGAATGCCCCATAATCTTTTGTAGAACCTTTACATCAATTCCTTTTTCAGCCATCCGTGTACATCCGGTATGCCTTAAAATGTGCGCAGATATGTGCGGCAGAAAAACATCATCTTCTTTTACATCTTTATTATATGCGTTTACAATATTTAGCAATGTATTATTTATTGCAGATGGCATGATTGGATTTCCTCTTTTAGTTATAAAAACAAAATTGGAATATCCGTCTATTGTATCAGATCTGATTCCAGAAGAAAATTGCTTCTCTCTAAAATCCATCATTACTTTGCATAACTCCCGCGTCATTGGAATTTTTCTCTTTCCGGATTCCGTTTTTGGAGTTTCGATGTAAAACTGATACCTGCCATTATGCTTTTTGTAAAGCAATTGATGATTGATATTGATTTCTCTGCTCTTAAAGTCGATATCATTCCAGGTCAAACCTATTGCTTCTCCGCAGCGCACCGCCGTTGTAATCATAAGAAAGAGTAGAGGATAATGCTTTGAATAAACCTTACTGTCCAAAATAAAATCAAGAAATGCCATCTGCTGATCCAAAGTCAACGCTTCTCTTTTCTTTTTGTTGTTTGTATACAACTTTAAGCAGTCATTGCATGGATTTTTTAATATTATGTCATTTTTCATTGCTTCATCCAATACAAGGGAAAGCATAATGTTGTATGCTTTGATGGTAGAATACGACAAGCCGCTGTCAGACAATTCATTGTAAAATTTAATGACATGAGATCTTGTCACTTTTCTTGCTTCAATTCCGCCTATTCCATTTCGAACTCTATAGTTCCATAAGTTCAAATAGTTATTTTTGGTACTTTCCGATATGTTTCTCCTGCTCTGAAAAGATCCGTCAAAAATCTGATTCAATGTAGAGTTATCATCTATGATCCCAAACACTTCGTTTTTCCTGACGCTCTTTTCCTTTTTACGCAATTCATCTAGTGTTTTTGCATAAAAGCATTTTCTGTTTCCAGATAAATTTTTGTATTGAAACATATAGGTGCCGTCTTTCCTTTGGCATTCTCCGTCTTGCAACACTCTTCCTTTGTTGTCCTTTCTTTTTTTCATGGCTAGTCTCCTTTCGATTGAAAAAGAAAGAACATTGCGTATTAACAATATTATCACACACAATGTTCTTTCGCAAGTTATCAAATAACTTCTTTTGATAAAAGGTACTTTTCAAAAGGAACTCGTTTAATTAACGTATGAGAACCCTTTCTCAATATGTAGTTACAATCTTTTTCTTCCACCATATCACGCAACTTGTGTTCTCCAATATTTGTGTATTCGGCGGCTTCTGTTATTGTAAGTAACAATTTGTCTTTGATATCAACCTTTTCTTTCATAGGAACCTCACTTTCTCAACTTTTACTTTTATGATTCTGATTCTTCGATATACACTACTTTCACTCATTCCAGATTTTTGTGATACTTCTAAAACACTAAAACCTCTTGAAAGCAAGTTAAATATCCGTTCTTCATCATCGGTAAAGTTTGCGTTTAAAATAATTTTTTCAAGTTCTGGCTTTGTGAAATCTGAAAATTTCATAAGCCATTCTCCTTTATGTCCAGCACTCACAAGGAATAAAGTCTTCAAGAGACATCTGTGCATCTTCCCATTCCTTGTCGCTGATAAATTTTTGCTCCAGTTCTTTCAAAGAAACGTCTTTGAACACTGTGTAGCCAACTTCTTTTTCTTTCTGCATTGCGCGGTGGTATTCTTCCGGGTAGTTTTTCCAAACATCGTAGAAATAGCCTTTACCGCCCTTAAAGCATGGTATGCAATTGTTGTGCTTTAATGATTTATAGGCACTCGGTAACTCAATTTTCCATTCATCTTGAATGATTCTTTTACATTCGTCCGACGATATTTGCTTTTCAAACAATGGAAATTTTACTCTTCTTCCTAATTTTTCATTTCTAGCGATCGATTTTTGGACACGTCGCCACTCATCCGGACCATATCCAACGTATTCAATCCAATCTTCCCCAATGCTTTTAAGGTATTTGTAATATTGTTCTTTCATCTGTTGCTTTAACTGTTGGGTGCAGAACGGCATAAACTGTCCGGGAATCGCACTATTTCTGTCTATGCAATCCCAAATATCTTCGCCCCTGCCCCATACAGTCATTGGCAATTTCAGGTACTTTGCAACTTTCAATCTGAATTTTTCAGAATCTGCACACTCGCTTAATGTTGGAGTATGAAGAAGAACAATATCCTTTTTATCAATGCTTTCATCTTTCGTAAGTAAATATGCTACATAACTGCTAGCGGCACCGCCGCTAAATAATACAACGTGCTTCATGACAACCACTCGACAAGAATTGCTTGTTCCGTGGATAGCAGATTTACGGCTTCCAATGCTACTTATTTGTTTTCACGCAATTTAAAATCTGCTTTATTCTCGCCTTTTTAGCACCTTTAGGCGGTCAACCTTGGTCTACCAAGGATTCTGTCATTACTCCTTTCCGGTAATAAATTCACTGTGTGGCAATCTTTCTATCCAATTACAAAATGCCCGCCACTCTGGCAATCTGTGATTTTTTCTCTGTGCGTAAATTGTCTTTAACTGCTGATAGTTTGTACTGATACCAGCAGTTATAAGGATTCCAGATGGACAATTGTACAGAAGTCTCAAATAACTTTCTGGTGTCTTATTTTGTTCATATTCATTTTTAAGACGCTCCATTTCCTTTTTGGTACTTTCTGTCACGTACTCGTTAAAACACGAATCAAAATCCATCTTATTGATTTTGTGCATGGTAGATTGACTTGACACAATCTCAAACCAATGATACCGCTCTGCTTCAATCCATGCTTTGTTGGAAAAAGTCAAATCAAATTGAACAATAATTCCGCAAAGGAAATTATCATGCCCCGATCCTCTTTCCGCATTAGCAAGTGACTTTGTTCTTTCCGTAACTGAATAGTCGCACTTGCTAGTATCTACTTGCATTGGAAACTTCGAAACTCTGATACTGTTTCCAAGACCGTATACTTGTAAATTAGAAACAACCATTCTATTTTCCTCCGTTTTCTTCTCTTATTGCCGAAATCTCAAAGTTGATAAACTATACTGCTTTCATTAAATCCTGCACAATGTCATCTTTTCGTCCTGCGCGTGAAATGTACTTCACGGCAGAACCAAGATTAAAATTCAGCCCCCAATCTCTTATTACATCTTTCGGCTCGTATTTTCTGCCTCTTGTGTAATGAGACGGCTTGTGTATTGAATCATACATTTTTACTTTTTCGTTCATCTTTTCCACCTCCTAGTCTAATGGATTCACATTTTCCTGCTGCTCAAATTTGACATTCAAAACTTCTTCTAATTGATTTATGTACCAATCAACATTGAATCTTGTCGGCTCTTCATCCATTTTTATGGATTCGTCAGAGATACACTTCATAAGTGTTTGGATTCTCTTTGTTCCAAATCCAAAATGTTCGTGCAACGCAAGAAAAATTATCCCTGCCGCCAACTCCATTCCTCTGTCGTGTCCATACTTATAGTACCTCTGCATGAGTTTTTCAAAAGCACTTTTGCCGATTCCACTTTCGGTCTGCTTGATAAACCATTGCTTTTCATTCATCGACAATTTGTTTTTGTCATGCTCTTTTTGTTCTCTGCGGATAGCCGCTCTTTTGTTCCTTGCCACTTTACTTGCCTCCTAATATTTTCTTTACATTGTCTTTTTCAATGTCCAGTAAAAGAACAACTGCTTTTTTCAAAACAATGACTTCATTTTTTATCTTTTTAATTTCAAAGTTCAAAATTAAAATCATAATCCATGTACACAAGATTATAATTAAATCATTCATAAATTCCACCGCCTTTCACGATTTTAAATGCATCTTTAATCTCCACTACTGGAATTGTTCCAAGTTGTTCCGCTTCATCCTTATCACTGTATATTTCCAACTGTTCCACAACCTCATCCACATCATAGGCGGTTGGTTGATTCACAATCATGTCCTTAAAGATATGCACGTTTTCCGCAAGTGGGATTTCTTCCATAAGCGTTTTTAACAATTCGTCTGCATCAATCAATCTCATCTATTCCACTTCCTTTTCAAAATAAAATATAATAGGCTCGTTATGTTCCTCTACCATACCGTATCTAACCGCAATGTTATACGTACTCACATCTCTTTTTAGTCGATCTGGTATTTTTTGTAGTTGACTTCTGAATTCTTCTAAATCCATTGTCGACTTGTAGCGATTGCACAAGCCGCAAGCCGGCATAAGATTACTTATATCATGAACATCTATGCTTGTATATTCATAGTTTCTTAGGCAATATAGATGGTCTACATTGAACCCTTTCTCTGGTATTTCACAACCACAGTACGCACAATGACCGTTATACTTTGAATACACCCGCTTTCTAACTGATTTAGGAATTGGTTTTCGCATCATCACCGCCACCTTTCACAATCTCGATTGCTTTTCCAATGCACTCTACAATTACATTTTTGTATGGCGTATTTTCATAATACGCACACTCATCATTGCCATAATCTTCCAACTGTTCCACAACCTTGTCCTGGTCGCACCACTCTTTGCAATTATTTCCACCTTGTTCGCAACCTGTATGGTAATCCGTGATATCGGCAAAGTCAGAATCCATGCCCTCCATGTCAAGATTCTCATTGCACCACTCCATAATCTCTTTGTTGAGTTTATTCCTTTGCTCGATTTTATCAACTATTTCCTTTGGAACCTTATTCATTTTTCATTCCTCGCTTTCCACAAACATACCAGATGCAAAATCACATTTGATAGGTTTATCTGCCGTTACTTTTACACCTAATTCGCCGTCATTAAGAGATAATACTACGGTGCAATCCTGCAACAAAAATACCTGCATTTCTCCATCTTGCAATTTCTCGCCTTTCCCATATTCATTTTCATACGCCTCAAAAATTTTTTTCATAAAATCATTCATTCTACTTTACCTCCAATCTAATCTTTGTCCACATGATAAGCAGTATTTGTGTTCTTCGAATCTAGCACCCTCTGCATAAATCAAGTCGCCACAAGCAGGACATTCAAAATAGCCACATTCATCGTTAATCTCTGTAGGTTTCATTGCTATCTGTTTTTCAAGTGCTTGTATTGCCATTCCATAAGCTTTTTCAAAAGAACATCCCCATGAAGTATCACATGGAATTGCTTTGCCAAGTTCATTATAATCATATTTTAGCTCTTTAATTGCTTCGCTCTCTTTCATATTATTCCTCGCTTTCTAATAAATATTTATTGTCAAAAACATTGCCGATAACTTCAATTTCAAAACTTTTAATGCTCCATAAATTCCATTGAGCACCAACAGGTAAATAATTGGACTTAATGCAAATCCAAGAATACTGATAATAATTCTTTTGCCAAAATACTTTATAAAGATTTCCTTTCTCGTCTTTTGCAATATCGTTCTCATAAATCAGCTTGCTATTTTTATCTCTCGAGCCGGTACATTGACAGATGGTTGTTTCGTCCACAATCCTGCAAATATCAACATGGTCAACTGGATAAATTCTGTATGTTTCAAATGGTTTATTCTTTTCAATATCCAAAAGAATATTTCCTTGCACCCACTCCCCATTATCAATCCGCTTTGCCTTAAATAAATATCTATCTTTCATTTTCATCCTACAATCTCACACCACAATAAGGACAATATTTTATACCATGAAGCACATTTCCAAATTGTATGTACCATCCTTTTTTATCCTCCGAATACTGATATTTCACAACGCTAGCAAACTTACAGTTTTTTAGATGTTTACAATTATGCTCTTTCATAAATTCTA
>ERZ773108.310-NODE-310-length-55384-cov-5.677890_pt1 | contig 55384 bp, 39 predicted proteins | sample MGYA00580570_ERZ773108 | MGnify/ENA primary metagenome ERZ773108 (study PRJEB29015, sample SAMEA2737840) | human gut metagenome | biome: human gut; feature: human-associated habitat; material: faeces | place: China | collected 2012 ...
GAGGAGCTCGCGCCGGTCGGCTATGACGTCACACCGGCCTTCATCACCGACCGCAGCGAACTGGACGAAATCAAGCATAACTTCCCGGAAGGACTGGCTGTGGATATGGAATCGGCTTCCATTGCCCAGGTATGCTACCTCTATCAGATTCCTTTCATCAGTTTCCGCATCATCAGTGACACTCCGGGAGCCGACAAGCATTTTGAACAATACCAGAATTTCTGGGGGGAAATGGCCGACCGTTCTTTCCACGTCACTGAAACTTTCCTGAAAGCATTACCCAACAAACTATAATCGCTTTATGAAAAAGATACCAAGCTTTACAGTAGACCATATTCGTTTGCAACGCGGTATTTTCGTGTCACGCAAAGATGAAGTTGGAGGTGAAATCGTTACTACCTTCGATATTCGTATGAAAGAGCCTAACCGTGAACCAGTCTTAGGTCCTGCCGCTATCCACACCATTGAACACCTGGCAGCTACTTTCCTGCGCAATCATCCGGTATGGGCCGACAAGATTATCTATTGGGGACCAATGGGCTGTCTGACCGGAAACTACCTGATAGTAAAAGGCGATTTACAATCCAAAGACATTGCTCCGCTGATGACAGAAACTTTCCGCTTCATCGCCGATTATGAAGGTGAAGTGCCGGGAGCCAGTGCAAAAGACTGCGGAAACTACCTGATGATGAATCTTCCCATGGCCAAATGGGAAGCAGCCAAGTTCCTGCATGAGGTGCTGGAACAGCTCACCGAAGAAAACTTAAACTATCCGGCTTCCCTATAAAATCAAACTACTTGTTCCAGAAATACGAACAAGCTATCAGCCGGAAAACAAAGCATGCCGGCAGGCGCTTTTCAGACAGCCTGCCGGCACGCTGCCAGTACTTTCAGGCCAGTACTGCAGTACTCCCTAAGCAGTACTTTAGTACTTTCAAGGAAGTACTGGAGTACTGCCTAAGAAGGATTACTCAGCCTTCAATACCACTTCCGTTCCTTTCAAAAGAGGAGAAGTCAGTTTCACACGAATTTCACCTTTCTCACCTGTAGTCTGGATATAAGCCAGCAAACGTCCATGGAAAGCACGGTGGTGATTATCTGTATAATCACTCATATCTCCGTTATTAGAACCTTCCAGTCCCAACAAACGTGCCGGACCTTCAATCTGACAAGTTACGTCGTTATCGCCTAATTTTACGATAGTACCTTGTTCATCCACCACTTCAATCGTCACATGTGCAGTAGCCTTATCCGGTGACAAGACTTCCTTATCCACAGTAGCCCGCAAAGCGTATGGACGACCAGAGGTCTTGATGGCATAAGATGAAAGCACTTTTCCTGTTGCATCACAACCTTCTGCACGCAATTCTCCATCCTGATAAGGAATATCCCAGTAAATGATACCACTCTTATCATCGTAAGGCTTCATCTGGCCCACTTCTTTTCCGTTCAGCAACAAACGAGCCTGCGGTGCATTGGTATAACAAACTACCCGAATCAACTGGCCCGGTTCGTAGTTCCACAAATCCCATGCATCCATTGATACCCAGTCGTGCTTGGGATATGTACCGATGTAAGTCACAGGTTTTTCACTCCAAAGCGAAGCACGGAAGTATCCGCGTGGTTTAGGGAAGCTGCCAAAGTCCAGCAAACCGGTATACAAACCTCTGGAAGGCCATCTGCCTGATTCACCCAGATAGTCTGTACCCGTCCAGAGGAACTGTCCGAAAATAAATTCCTTGTCGCGTACCGCATGCCAGGCTTCAATTCCCACACCGGTTTCACTACCGTAAATCACACGGTCAGGATAAGTAGCATGATCTTCATCATAACGGTTTTCCGTATAATTATATCCTACTACATCTACTGCTTCAGGATATTCTGTCTGATTCGACATTACCACTCCGGCCAATGCACCGGTAACAGGACGAGAAGTATCTACCGCACGTACACAGGCAGCCAGACGCTTTGCAATCTTACCGATACGCATGGCATCCGGCGCATCAGGCTTGTATCCTCCGAACATAGGCTGATTGATGGTTGTGCCATCCAGAATCGGATGAGAATAAGGGTCATTCGGATAGTCTACCTCATTACCGATGCTCCACAAGAATATACAAGGGTGATTCCGGTCACGACGCACCATATCCGTCACATCCCGTTCAATCCATTCTTCAAAGAAATCAAACGAGCCGTCATAGCTTGGTTCACCTACATTCCATCCCTTTATCCATTTCCGTTTCGGGAATTCCCATTCATCCGAAGCCTCATCCATCACCAAGAAGCCCATTCGGTCACACAAATCATACAATACCGGTGCCTGCGGATTATGGCTCATACGGATGGCATTCACACCTATTTCTTTCAGGTTTCTCAGACGGCGCTCCCATACCTCAGGAGGAACTACTGCTCCCAGTACACCAGCATCATGATGCAGACATACTCCTTTCACCTTCATCCACTCTCCGTTCAGGGCAAATCCCTTGTTGGCATCAAACTTCAACGTACGGAGACCTACATTCGTCGAACTGCCATCTATCCGTTTGCCGTCACAAAGCAGCTCTGTCTTCAACGTGTACAGATAAGGTGCATCCAGATTCCAGCGGCGAGGTTTCTTCACCTTCAATGATACTGTTTCTTTCGCAATACCTTCAGCCTTATCCGCCACTTTCTTACGGCCCTGTGCTACCAGTGTACCTTCTGCATCATAAAGTGCCGCAGAAACCTCCAATGCACCAGCAGTCTTCACATGTTTCTCTACTTCCATATCGACTGCCACTACCGCCTGCTTATCGGTCAGCGAAGTAGCGTGCCAGCCTATTCCCCATTGGGCAAAATGAATGTCAGGAGCAGAAATCATCCACACATCCCGGTAAATCCCAGAACCAGTATACCAGCGTGAATCGGCATAACGGCTATGGTCAATACGGACTGCCAGCACGTTATCTCCTTCCTTCAGATAGGGAGTCATGTCATACATAAAAGATATGTATCCGTTCGGCCGTTTACCGAGCAAGTGTCCGTTCAAATAAACCTCACTGCGGTTATATGCTCCCTCAAAATAGATGTAATGGCGTGCAGCCTTATCGGTAACCTGAAAATGTTTCCGATACCAGCCTATACCACCCGGCAAATAACCGGTACAGCTTGCCAGTGAAGGAGAAAGCTGTCCTTCTACCGACCAGTCGTGCGGTAAATCCAGCTTTCGCCACTTACTGTCATCATACGATGCAGAAGCACCCAGACTATCGTCTGACAAGCTGAACAACCAATTCTCATTGAATTTTTTGGCTTCGCCAAAAGATACTTGGGCTTGCACTGAAAAGCATGCAAGCAGAATGAATGAACAAAACAAAAAGAATCTGTTTCCCATAGAACCGTTTTTATTAATCATACAAATTATTTGCATAAGCTCAGAATAAGCTTACAAGAGTACATTTTTAGAAAAGCTAAAGTTACAGATGTTTTTCTGATAAAGGACAAGACCTATAAACAAAATAATAAAATCTCTATATAAAAATCTTTGAATCAGGAGCATATCCATTAATTATAAAGGGCTGACTCCTCAATGGAATCAGCCCTCCATGTTAAACAGTCTATATCTTAGCAATAACAGACTTATTCAATCTTAGTAGACTGCGTAAAACAATATTCAGATGCCTGTCCAGATTTTACTCCTACTCGTGCAAAGAAATAATCCTCAGAAGCTAAGCTTTCTGGAATATCAATCTCAGCAGTAATTTCTTGATCCAATGTAATGTTTGATCCTAAGCTAAGGTTTGCACGATTCGTATTATTATCTGTGATAAGAGTTTCTCCCAAATATATGCGTACATCTTCCAATGCAGCACCTTCAGAAACTTTCTTCACCGTAAATTTCGCAGTTACCTTAGAACCGTTTTTAGTGAACGAAGCATTCTTTATCACAAAATAAGGAGTAACAGGAATATCCTGTACCGTATTTCCATGTACTTCTATAAGAATCGTATCATTTGTAGGGCGTTCCCAAGGAGCATTACCCATACGTACGAGTTTATATTCTCCATCAAAAAGCACGGCAGAATAAGTTCCATCCTGATTAACATACACAGGAATAGAGTTATGAAGGGCATATCCGTCCTGATAAAGAGCGAATTCAGCACCTCCGGCACGTACGCAAACGGGCTCACCATCATAAATGACTCTACCCGTCAACAAAGACTGAGGTTCATCATAATTATCATATCTACAGCTGCTTATTGCTAAAAGGCAGCACAACAAAGTAAAAAATGATGTTATCTTTTTCATATTTTTTTTATTGAAGCGGGTTCTTTACAATTAACGGGTTATTATTAATTACATCATCTGCAATAGATGAATAGTAATTTGACATTCTGAACATACGGGCCAGGATGAAACGGCTTGAACGATGTTTCACAAAAATATACTTATCTGTATCATTCGTTCCCGGTTTTGCCTTAGCAATTCGATAAGGATACAGGCCATATACCACAGCTGTACTGTTTTCACTTTCATCTCCATCCCATACATCATCTGCAATTCTCCAACGTTTCAGGTCAAAGTAACGCTGGTCTTCAAATGCCATTTCAACTCGACGTTCATTCTGAATCTTTTCCAGTGTCAGGCTTGTCAGACTGTTTGCAGGGAATCCAGCACGTTCACGCAACTTATTAATATAGAACAATGCTCCCGGATCCTCATCTCCCAATTCAAAGGATGCTTCTGCTGCATTCAGATAAATTTCTCCCAAACGGAACCAGGGCCACCAGTTTTCTTCGTAGTTTCTCAATGTAAAGCCAACTTCTTCGCTTATATATTTACGAATATAGAAACCAGTATTACTTACATTCTGTGCTCCATCCAAAGGACCATCCTGACCAACATAAGTCTTACCATCCGTATAGGTACTACCCAGTGTCGGGTCAGACAACAGATCGTAATCCTGTTTTTCATCATTCCAAACAGCTACGCCAGCCTGTATGTCTACATCAGAACCTCTATATTTTGTACCCGGATAGATAACGGTTCCATAAAGACGTGCATCCTTATTGGCAAACAGGTCTGCAGGATTATCAAAAACCTTATAGTTATTGTTCTCATCCATATACTTCAGCTTTCCCGGAGTTCCATCCAGGTAATCAAAAGCTTCAACTAATCCCAATGACGGGCCGATGCAAGAAGAGTTTTCATTATCTTCTTTCAAATGCTGGATTACATTATCAAAACCAAAGCTATGAACCTTAACAGGATTCTTATAATCTTTGGCCCAGATTATCTCCGGATTTTTCTCCTTATCCATAAAGAGCTTATAAAAGTTTACACCTTTATCTGCATTCTTATTATACAAGTCATATCCTCCGTCTTTGATAATCTCTTTAGAAGCAGCAAGAGATTTTCTATAATAATCATCAGCCATACTTGCCGGAATACCGACCTCACCGCCATCTGTTACGAGTGTAGGAGTATATAAGGCATTGTATTTGGCAATTGAAGCAGCATACAACATCGCACGGCTTTCCAAAGCCAATGCCGTGAAATAGTTCGCTCTTGTCTGACTTCCGGCATTTGCCTTCAAGTCATTCTTCACAGCCTCACATTCACTGTAAACGAAGTCATAAACCTCATGTTCCTTCGCACGTGGATGCTGCAGGTAAGAAGGATCACCGCTATAATCATATTCCAGTGTAGAGGTAATCAAGGGAACACCACCCATACGTCTTACCATATCAAAATAAATGTAGGCACGAATAAAACGGAACTCTGCCTTAAACAAGCTTTTTTCCTCTTCTGTCAATTCTGTACCATAAGTTTCCAGATTCTCAATGGACATGTTGATATCGCGCATCAGACCGTAATCCCATAAGCGGCCATAATCATTTCCATATTGGAAATTATTTCTTCCGTTTCCGTCTAACGCACCACACCACATGGCATCATCAATTTCGGTCATACCTCCGGTATTAAAATCTCCGTGCAGATGCGTAATACGGTTATACAAGTTTGCCAACTGCGACTTTACCATATTGGGGTCATTCCATACCTGCTCATTTGTCAGAATATTTTTAGGATCCCTTTCGAACCAGCCATCACCACAACCCGACAAAACAGAAGCGAAGGCAGTTCCTATTATCAATAGTTTTATAGAATTCTTTTTCATCTTAATGATTGTTTTTTAGAATGTAACATTAAATCCAACAAGGAAAGTACGCTGCTGAGGATATACAACAGCTGCGGCAGCTGTAATTTCCGGGTCAATGCCATACTGATGTACATTATCAAATGAACACAGATTAGACACACTACCATAAATACGTACCTTCTGTGCATGAATCGGCTTCAGCATCCAGGTCGGTAAGCTGTATCCGATTTCCAGATTTGAGATACGCAAATAATGTACATTATGTAACCAAAAATCACTATTCTTATTATTGTAAGCAAATTCACCGTTACGGATTGCCGGATAACGTCCAGGAACCCATTCACTTTCCGGATCATAAAGATCCAAGCGATGCCAACGGTCTTCCAGCAAATAAGCTGGAGAGTTACCACCGTTATGATATGCATTGGTCAACTCATAGTTCTGTCTCCATCCCTGCATAGCACCTCCAGAGAAATCAATATTCAAATCGATTCCTTTCCATTCCAATCCGATATTACCACCAAAAGAAAGAATTGGAGCCCAGCCTTCAGGGAAACCGATAGGACGTTCATCCATACCGTTAATTACACCATCGTTGTTCACGTCTTTATAGATAAGGTCACCCGGTAACAATGTGGTATTACCTTGTCCATCCAAGTTTACTGGATAATTCTTGATTTCTTCTTCAGACTGGAACTGTCCGATAACTTGATATCCCCAATAAATACCTCCCCAGCGGTCTTCAGAAGAGTTCCGGTATTCATCCCAAGAGTTGCTGAATCTCGGCTTGTATGACTCAATATTTCTGTAACGAGAGAAAGTAATGTTACCGCTTACTCTATAGTTGAAATCACCAATGTGGTCTGTCCAAGTGGCCATTGCTTCAGTACCAACATATGCCTGCTTGTTCAGGTTTTCGTTCGGCAAGGAATATCCTACTTCACTCGGTAACAATACGTCGTAACGTGCTGCCGGAACCCCTGTAATATCTTTACGGAACGCATCTGCACTGATTGTCAAACGGTTGCCAAACATAGTCAAGTCAAAACCAATGTTCTTTGTAGTATTCTTCGTCCATGACAAGTTTGTTACAGGCAAACCTCTCTGATTCAATCCAGTTACATATTCTCCATCCAGAACGGCACTTCCCTGATTCCAGTTATAACCGCTCAGATAACCGAATAAAGATACTCCACTTTCTGTACCAGTCTGACCAATAGATGCACGAATCTTCAAATCATCTACTACTGATTTCAAAGGAGCAAAGAAGTTTTCTTCTGAGATTCTCCATCCGATAGAAGCTCCAGGGAAGAATCCCCAACGCTGACTGGGAGCATAAAGATAAGAACCATCATAACGGGCTAACAATTCAACCAGGTACTTATGAGCATAATCATAGTTTACACGAGCCAGCCAACCAGCACGGGCCTCATAGCTCCATTCATCACCAAAACTGTTGATTTCATCCATCTGCAGCAACGGCAAATAGTCTGTAGAAGGTTCAGTTCCGTAAGTTTTCTTGCTCCAATCATAATCAGAAGCTTCATAACCTAATACTGCAGAAATATTATGATCCTTTATCTGCTTATTATAGTTCAACTGCAACTGCATGTAACGGGTCGGCACGCTACGGTCAATTTGCAATCTCCAGCGACCTGCTGCATTAGTACCATTATAAGTATCAGAGGCTTCATCATAAGTATAAATCTGATATGCATACTGGTAACCGTCAAAACGGCTGTTAGTATAACCATAAGAGAATGTAGCCTTTGCTGTCAATCCAAAACCGAAATCATACTGAGCGTATGCATTGATATTTGCGTAACGAGTCATGCTATCTTTATAACCGGCAATGTCACGTCTGAATGCAGCCGGGTTATATCCGTTACGATAAGAGTCAATATTTCTGATATAATTAGGATTATCATTTGCATACGGGCTATCAATAGGACGCATTTTAAATACTGCCAAGATTGCAGAGTAATAACCGTCACCACCAGGCAGACCAACATCGTTTGTTTTTTCATATCGTCCACTTACCTGTGCACCGATAGTAAACCGATTGGTAATTTTTGTATCCAGGTTTAACTGGAAGTTAGTACGCTGATAATTAAAATCAGGCATCATGGCTTCCTGACTTGTATGCGCTACAGAAAGATAATAATTAGTTCTTTCAGAACCACCGGTCACACTTGCATTTACATGATACTGCGGTACATTTTTTCTCATGATCATGTCATAATAATCATAGCTTTTATAGCCCTTTTCTGTTCCAGCAGCCCATTTAGCCAATTCTTCTTTTGTATACACTGAGTTTGGATCTTCTCCTCTATTCTGAGCAGCTTCGGCCAAACCTCTTGTATATTGTTCAGCATTTGCAAGCTCAGGGAAGCGAGTCAAATTCTGCCAGCCATAATATCCGTTTACATTGATGCTGACTTTTTCGTTCTTCTTACCTTTTTTTGTAGTTACCAATACAACACCATTTGAAGCTCGCAAACCGTAAATTGCTGCAGAAGCATCTTTCAATACGGTAATGCTTTCAATATCCTCAATATTTAAGGAGTTAAAAACATCATTTCCTGATACTTCTGAATTGACCAACCAGTCATTTCCGGTGTTACCACCATACGGAATACCATCAATTACATACAAAGGAGCACCCATGTTACGTATCTCCAAACTGATTCCTTTACCAGGACGGGCATCTTTTGCACGAGTTGAGATACCTGCAATCTTACCGGAAAGCGCTCCGGCTGTAGTGGTAGATACCGAACGTGTCAATGATTCAGACTTCACGTCACTGATCGCACCGGTCAGGCTTTTTCGATTTTGTGTACCGTAACCTACAACCACAACTTCATCCAAAGTTTCTGTGTCTTCCTGTAGTATTACATTAATAGGTGATTTCCCCTTAATTGCAGCCTCAGCTGATTTATAACCAATAAAAGAAACCACAAGAGTACCGTCGGTGGAACCCACCTCCAGTGTGAAATTACCGTCAATGTCTGTGATTGTTCCAACTGTTGTTCCTTTCACTGTGACATTGGCTCCAATAATAGGTTCCCCGGTAGCGTCTGCTACGTGACCTGTAACTTGATTTTGTGCAAATGCTACTACAGACATGAGTAGCATAAAGCAGGATAATAAGAATTTTAAATTCCTCATAGGTTATTAGAGTTAATGAATGTGAACGCAAAGATATGTAAACAAGGAATAAAAATGAGTAAATAAATTATGCATTAATGAATAAGAAATGATGCAATGTAAGATTAATAACAGTTCAAAAAGAGCATTATCAAATAGATCTATCCTTATTTATAAAAGGATAAGAATCCGCAGTTTAATTGTATTTACTAAGCCATACAAACATACAAGAAGCCCTCTAAGCGCATTATGAGACGCTTGCCCACCTTACTTTGAATCACAAATCAATCATTAAACGATTTCATATCAATCATTCTCGTATCCAAAAGAATTTTATCCAATAAATATTAGTATTTTTGAATTCACCCTAATTTTAATAAAGCATGAAATACTTTTTTATCACATTCTATTTGTTCTTGTGCATTGCTGAAATATCTTCACAACCTTATACAATCAAAAAGTTGGGTTTAGAAAAAGGGTTATCCAACAATTATATCAATGACATTGTAGAAGATAAAAAAGGATACCTCTGGTTTGCCACAGAAGAAGGATTGAACAAATTAGAGGGAAATCATTTTACCAGTTTTTATAAGAAAAGCGGTAAAGTGCTAAATCTGACAGGAAACGAATTAAACTGCTTACTTGACGACCCGACAGAACCTATTTTATGGATTGGTACCCAAAGAAGCGGATTAAATGCATTCAATTATCAAACCAACCAACAAATAATCTATCAACATGACAAAAAAAATCCAAATAGCATTTGTACAAACGATATAACTGGCATATATCCCACCTCAGACGGGAATCTATGGATTACAACTTATTGGCAGGGAATTGACTATTTAGATAAAAAAACGGGGAAATTCACGCACTATAATCAAACGACTATACCTGAACTCCCAAGCAATACCGTATGGACCTTGTTAGATGATAATAAAGGCAATTTATACATAGGACACCATGCAGAAAATGGGATGAGTATACTTTCACTAAAGACCAAGAAGGTCAAAAACTTTACACACGACCCAAACAACAAGAAAACACTTCCCCACAACAATGTTCAATGTATATTCAAAGATAACACAGGTAATATCTGGGCAGGAACAGGAAGAGGACTGGCTCTTTTTAACCCTAATACAGAAGAGTTTATCTGGTTAGGAGAAAAAAATCCATCACTGTCACATCTCGTTTATGATATTCAGCAATTCAATGAGAACCAATTATGGGTAGCTACAGAACTGGGAGGTATTGCCATTATAGATCTTTCAAAAACCCTGTTCAATACGGCAGAAGAGATACATGTAATCCAAGCAGGAAATAATGAACATAATCTAAACAATTCAACTGTTCGTTGTTTATTTCAAGACTCTCATCAAAATATCTGGGCTGGAACCTGGGGAGGAGGCATCAACTTCCTCAGTTCGGATGGTGCTTTATTTAAGTCATTTAGCTATTCGCCCAATTCGCCAGAAAGCTCTCTCAGCACACAAATTGCCAGTGCTGTCTGTATCGATAAACAGGGATTATTATGGATTGGCACAGATGGAGGAGGAATTAATGTATTGAAAGACGGACAAAGAATAGCCACCTACACAGAAGAAAGTGGACATCTTAGTGGGAATTCCGTACAAACTGCTCTATGCGACCAAAAAGGAAATCTTTGGTTTGGCATTTTCAACGGAGGAATAATGTATTATAACATACAGACTAAATCATTTCAGCAAATATTCCCAGAAAAAGAATCTACTCAGGATGTACGCTCGCTTTTCGAAGATAATAATGGCACTATATGGGTAGGAACAAGCAACGGCGTATTTCAAATAGACAGAGAGTCTAAAAAGATTCTTCAGCACATGAATGCCAATGCTCCTGACAATTTGGTCCGCTCGGTTATGAAAGACAAAAAAGGACAGATATGGGTAGGAAGTTTCGGAAGAGGAATATTTCTTTATGCTTCCAATGGTAAACGATTAAAAGAATTCAACACCTACCTAAACTTCCCATCCAACACCATCAACCAGATTTTTGAAGACTCAAAGGGATGTATATGGGCTGCAACAGGAGAAGGTCTTGTCCAAATCGAGAACAGTTCACCTTGGAAATATAAGGTCTACCAGCGCAATGAGGGATTGGCCAATACCTTTATCTGGGCCATTGAGGAAGATGAAAACCAGAATATCTGGTTCAGCACCAATCAGGGAATCAGCTGTTTTGTTCGAAATGAAGAAAATATCTACAATTACGATTTCAGGGACAATATTCCAATGGCAAGTTTCACCGGAAGAAGCGTCTGCAAGGGCAAAAATGGAGTTATGTATTTTGGCTCCACGAACGGGCTCTGCTACTTCACTCCCAGCTATATTCTGGAAAAGCGACAGGCTCCAAAAGCCATTATCGGAAAAATAACCGTTTTTGAACCTCTTGTTTCCGAAAACAGTAATGAAACCGAAATTTCTTTAATCAACAAAGAAAGTGTACGGTTAAAACACCTGCAAAACAATTTCAATATTTCATTCAGCATACAAGATTACTCACTGAATGAAAGAGTAGAATATGCCTATATGCTAAAAGGGCTGGAAAACTCCTGGTACACTGTAAAGGATCCTAACAACGTCACTTTCCGCAACCTCCCCCCCGGAAAATATGAATTCATGATCAAGACTCGTATCCGAAACCAGGAATGGTCAGACGAAATATCATCCATAGAAATTATCATTGCTCCCCCACTCTGGCTTTCCTGGTGGGCTAAATTACTCTATGTAATTAGTGGTGTAGGTCTGCTTTTCACCGGACTATGGGCTTACAAACGCAAATTAAATTTAGAGTATTTATATGAATCCGAAAAGAAAAGTCATGAACAGGAACAAGAACTGAATGACGAACGTCTGCGGTTCTATACCAATATTACCCACGAACTGCGCACTCCGTTGACACTGATTTTAGGCCCATTGGAAGATTTGGTAAAAAGCAATACACTTTCCAGCAAAGACCATCATCGGATTTCTGTTATTCATCAGAGTGCCGTACGATTACTGAATCTGATAAACCAGATATTGGACTTCAGAAAAACAGAGACACAAAACAAAAGACTTTGTGTCACAAAAGGCAATCTGACGAATACAGTCTATGAAGTTGGTCTGAAATACAAAGAATTAAACAGCAAATCAGACATCCAGATTCTGATAGAGGCGGAAGAAGAGAACATGTTCTTGTTTTTCGACAAGGAAATTATTACCATGATTCTGGACAATCTGATTTCCAATGCACTAAAATATACCGACAAAGGATATATCCGCATCCGTGCTGAATGGGTCACAGAAAATGGCATACGATATGCACAGCTCTCTGTGGAAGACACTGGATACGGCATCGGGAAAGAGGCATTGGCACACATATTCGAACGTTATTATCAGGAAAGCGGAGAGCACCAGGCTTCTGGAACAGGCATCGGTCTGGCCTTAGTAAAAAACCTGGTAAAATTACACGAAGGAGATATTCAAGTAAAGAGTCTGCCCGATGTCGGTACAACATTCTACCTACGGCTGCTGGCTGAGAATACATATCCTCAGGCATTGCACGGAGAAGATATGCACACTGAAAAGCAAGATGCCAAAGAAGAGGATTCCACCTTGAAACTGGAAGCTATAGAGCCGGATAAAAATGCGCGTCCTATTATTTTAGTAGTAGAAGACAATGCCGATATACGCGACTACATTGCCGACTCGTTTACGGACTTATATGAGATAAAGACTGCTGCTAACGGAAAAGAAGGATTACAAATAGCCACAGATTGTATTCCGGATATTATCGTCAGTGACATTATGATGCCGGTAATGAATGGGATTGTCATGTGTCAAAAGCTGAAAGCAGACATTCGTACCAGTCACATTCCGGTTATCCTATTAACGGCAAAAGACAGTATTACCGACAAGGAGGAAGGCTACCAGGCAGGAGCTGATTCTTATCTGACGAAGCCTTTCAGTGCCGGTCTGCTGCAAAGCCGCATCAGCAATTTGCTGACCCAGCGGCGACTTTTATCAGAGCGCTTTGCCATCCGTCCAGACAAACCGAAAAAACAAAGCATGGAGGAAAAGAGGGCCATTATCACGGAATCTATGAACAAGTTGGACAAGGAATTCCTAGATAAAATCACCAATACGATTACCGAAGGATTAGCTGCTGCAGAAAATATAGATATTACCGTACTTTCCAATGTGATGTGCATGAGCAGTTCCACACTCTATCGCAAGGTAAAGGCACTTACAGGTATGTCAACCAACGAATATATCCGGAAAATCAAAATGCAGCTGGCTGAAAAGTTTCTGTTGGAAGGAAAATATTCTATCTCTGAAATCGCATTCAAGGTAGGAATCAACAGTAACGTATATTTCCGTCAGTGCTTTAAAGAAGAGTTTGGCATGTCTGCTTCCGATTACTTGAAGCAACTGACAGGTAAATCTATTGATGAAAAAGTCGATGAATAATCAGCTATAAAAAACGTCCTTACGTTTGATTTAAAACACAAGTGCATTTGAATCAAAACGCAAGGACGTTTTACTTCAAACACAAGGACATTTAAAACCAAACGCTTAGACGTTTTTTCATGCTCATAAACCACATAAAAAAAGCGGCCGCTTTCACGAGGAAAACAGCCGCTTTCAAACATTATATCAGATTTCTATTTTATTCTGCTTCACCAACCTGTTTCGGCATCTTGTGCCCCATTGTCAGATAAGCCACCGGAGAGGCTACGAACAATGAAGACAATGTACCGATTACCACACCCAGAATCATGGCGAACGCGAAACTGCGGATGCTGTCGCCACCCAGAATGAAGATACTCAGCAACACAATCAAGGTACTGAAAGAAGTGTTGATGGTACGGCTCAAAGTGGTGTTCAGCGAATCGTTGAACAATTGCGTACGGTCACGTTTCGGATACAAGCCGATGAACTCACGCACACGGTCGAAGATAACCACCTTATCATTGATAGAATAACCGATTGCAGTCAGGATGGCTCCGATGAATGTCTGGTCTATTTCCAGAGAGAACGGCATCCATCCGTGACACAAGGAGTATGCTCCGATAATCAGCACAGTATCTACCGTCAATGCAACCGTAGCACCAATACTGAAGGCAATGTTGTTGAAACGAACCAAGATATACAGACCAATGGCAATCAAGGCCAGTACCACTGACCATACGGCGGAAGTCTTAATATCGTCGGCAATGCTGGGACCTACCTTTTGGGAACTGATGATAGAACCTCCGGCACGGTTATCGCGGTCGATGAAGATTTCCAGTGTGGTACCTTCTCCCAACAGGTTACCTTCCTTCAACGCATTGTAAAGGAACTCTTCGATTTCGGCATCGATTGTAGGAGAGTCTTCGTTGATACGGTAGTTGGTAGTCACACGGATTGTCTTACCGTCTGTACCCAAAGCAATAGCCTGCACGTTTGCATCACCCACTTTCGGCTGCAGCAAGCTACGTACAGTTTCCGGCTGTACAACCTGTTCAAACTGAACCACGAAGTTACGTCCACCGGTGAAGTCGATACTCTGTGCAAGACCACGTACAAAGAATGAAATGATACATACTACGATGACAACTCCCCAGATAGTAAACGAACGTTTCGTAATACCCATGAAATTATAGTGCACATTCTGCATCAGGTTCTTCGAAAGACCTGTAGTGAATGTCAGGTGCAGCCATTTGTCCTTGTTCATGAAGTGCTCATAAACCAGACGGGTCAAGAACACAGCCGAGAAGAACGAGCAGAGGATACCGATAATCAAGGTAGTGGCAAAACCACGGATAGGACCGGTACCGAAGTTGAACAGGATGACACCTGTAATGATAGAAGTCAGGTTCGAGTCGAAGATGGCAGAGAAGGCATTCTTGTAACCTTCGGCCAGGGCCTGCTTGGTTCCCTTTCCTGCACGAAGCTCTTCTTTCGTACGTTCGTAAATCAATACGTTCGCATCCACGGCCATACCCAGTGACAATACCATACCGGCGATACCGGACATCGTCAAGGCAGCCTGGAATGACGAGAGGATACCCAGCGTGAAGAAGAAGTTGATGAACAGCGCACCGTTCGCCACCATACCCGGAATGAGTCCGTACATCACGCACATATAAAGCATCAGGGCAATCAGAGCCACGATGAAAGACACAATACCCTGGTTAATAGATTCCTGACCCAGAGACGGACCCACGATGTCTTCCTGTACGATGCGTGCAGGAGCAGGCATCTTACCGGATTTCAATACGTTGGCCAAGTCTTTCGTCACTTCCGGAGTAAAGTTACCGGTAATCTGCGAGTTTCCTCCGGTGATTTCAGAGTTCACACGCGGAGCACTGTACACGTATCCGTCCAATACGATGGCGATTTCCCGGCCAATGTTCTTCTTGGTCAGGGCAGCCCAGCGGCGGGCACCTTCCGTATTCATGGACATGCTTACGCAAGGCTTGTTGAACTGGTCGTATTCATCTCTTGCGTCAGTCACCACATCACCTTCCAGCGGTGCACGGCCGTTACGTTCTGTAGACTTGATAGCATACAATTCGAAGATACGTCCTGTCTTGTCCATATCCGAGGCTTTCACGCCCCACATCAGTTTCAGGTCGCGCGGCAGGATTTCCTTCACGGCCTTCATATCCAGAATACGGTTTACGTCGGCAGTATCCTTATAGTCTGCATATCCGACGATGCAACCTACTCCGCTCTGGTTCAGCTGCAATACGGCCAGCAACGGATGTTCTTTCTTCAGTGCTTCGATATTCGCACTGGAAGCGGCAGCGGTTTCGCCCTTCAATGCGGCAGCCAGACTGTCTTTGGCAGACACTGCTGAAGTCTGGGCTACAGCGGCCGTATCAGCTTCCACCTTTGCCGAATCAGCCGGAGTTTCCACATTCAGCAAACCACGAGCACGGTTGTCGGCAGAAGCCAGTACCGGAACGATGTCCTTTGCTTCGAATGTTTCCCAGAATTCCAGGTTAGCAGAACCCTGCAAAAGTTTTCTCACACGTTCGGGTTCCTTGATACCCGGAAGTTCCACCATGATACGGCCCATTCTGCCTTCCAGTGTCTGGATGTTCGGCTGAGCCACACCAAAGCGGTCAATACGTGTACGCAAAACATTGTAAGAGTTGTCTACGGCAGCTTTTACTTCCTCGCGCAATACTTTCTCTACTTCTGCATCTGAGCTACGGGTATTTACTTTGTCTTTCAACTGCTGGGTAGCGAACAGTTCGGCAAGCTTGCCTTCCGGAACCAGTTTCTTGTATTCTCTGATAAACAGAGTAACAAAGTCTTCCTGGCTGTTAATCTGCAACTTGGCAGCCTCAGCCACAGCCTTGTTGAAAGCTTCATCCGGTTTGTTGTCAGCCAACGCCTTCACTACATCTGGTACAGAAACCTCCAGAATGACGTTCATACCACCTTTCAGGTCCAAACCCAACCCGATTTCCATCTCACGGCATTGTTTCAGCGTGTAAATCCCCAACCACACCTTCTGATTCTGCATGGAATCCAGGTAATGTGCCGAACCTTTCGGGTCCTCAGCCGCCTTGTTCATCTGATAACGTGTAACGAATGAGAACGAAAGGTAAAAAGCACACGCAAGGGTCAGTAATACCGCAAAAACCTTTACAAATCCTTTGTTTTGCATGTTACTTTAGTTTATTATATTTACTTTTAAAATTTGATACGTTTATTCAAGGTTGCAAATATAGTTTTTTTTTCATTTATATGCGGAAAGGATTGTAAATATTTAAGGCTTAGAGCCTAAAAAAGGGAGTACAGCTTGCAAAAATGAAGCCATACTCCCTCTTTTAGTTATACTCTGTACAGATTTTTCCTGCTATCCGGACATTTTATTTCAATCCGCGAGTCTTCAGCAACGCATCCAGACTGGGTTCTGCCCCACGGAAGGTTACATACAGTTTCATCGGGTCGTCTGAACCTCCTTTTTCCAGAATGTTCTTACGGAAAGAAGTAGCAGTAGCCTGGTCGAACAAGCCATGTTCCTTGAATGCTTCAAAGGCATCTGTATCCAGACGTTCAGCCCAGATATAGCTATAATAACCAGCTGCATAACCACCCATGATGTGGTTGAAGTAAGTAGAACGATAACGAGGCGCAATCTGAGGGATCAGTCCCAATTTGTCCATCAGCTGTTTTTCAAACTGAAGCACATCGAATCCTTCCATCGTAGTCAGACAATGCATTTCCATATCCAGGATGGCAGCTGCCAACAGTTCTGTAGTCATAAAGCCCTGGTTGAACAATGCCTGATTTTCAATCTTGGCAATCAGAGAATCAGGAATAGCCTCACGAGTCTGGTAATGTTTGGCATACATTTTCAGCACTTCAGGTGATACAGCCCAGTGTTCCATAATCTGTGAAGGAAGTTCCACGAAATCCTGAGCTACAGAAGTACCAGACACACCTTTATACTTGCACTGAGTCAGCAATCCGTGCAAAGCATGTCCGAACTCATGATACATGGTGCGTGCTTCATCGATTGTCAGCAAGGAAGGAAGGTCACCAGCCGGTTTGGTAAAGCTGGCCACATTATAAATCAACGGACGAACCCCTTCCTGCTGTTCACGGAAGTTACTCATCCAGGCACCGCTCCGTTTGCTGGCACGAGGCATGTAGTCGCTATAGAACACGCCCAACAATGAATCGTCTGCATCCTTCACAATATAAGTCTTCACATCCTTATTATATACAGAAATAGAATCACAAGGAGTCAAGGTAATGCCATACAACTTGTTGACCACCGTACACAGTCCATTGTGCACATCTTCCTGACTGAAATAAGGCTTGATGGCATCTTCATTCAAATCATATTTCTCCTGGCGAAGCTTTTCTGCATAATACCACCAGTCCCATGCTTCCAGTTTCTCACCTTTTCCTTCACGGTCCATGATTTTCTGCAACTCGGCCGCTTCCGCCTTGGCATTCTTAATAGAATATTCCCATAAGCCATACAGCAGGTCAAGTGCATTTTTCGGGTTCTTCGCCATGTTGTCAGCCAACTGATACTCTGCGAAATTGTTGAATTCCATCAGCTGTGCCTTTTCCAAACGAAGAGCAAGTACCTTTTTCAGCACTTCCTTATTGTCATTGGCATTGCCACGGTTACCCAGGCTGGTATATGCCTGATAGATATTCTTTCTCAGCTCACGGTTCTGAGCATACTGGAGCAACGGAGTACGGCTGGATTCCTGCAAAGTAAATACCCACTTACCATCTTTTCCGTGTGCCTTGGCTTCCTGTGCAGCTCCTGCAATAACTGCATCCGGCAGACCAGCCAAGTCTTCTTTCTTATCTACCACCAGCAGATAATCGTTGTTGTCGGCCAACACATGATTACCAAACTCAATGGTCAGTGTAGAAAGCTGCTTGTTGATTTCACGCAGACGTTCCTGCTTCTGTGCATCCAGTCCGGCACCAGAACGGATAAATTCCTTATAATATTTATCCAGCAAATAATGCTGTTCGGTAGTCAGCTGAATCTTTCCAGCCTCTTCCTGAGCATGAACAGCAGCCACTCTCTTATACAGCTCCTGATTCAGGAAAATATTATCACTGTGTTCAGACAGCATCGGAGCAATCTTTGCTTCCAGCGCCATCATTTCGTCATTGGTATCAGCTTCAGTTAAAGCAAAGAACACTCCGCTCACACGAGCCAGAATCTCCCCGCTATTATCCAATGCCACAATCGTATTCTCAAAACTCGGTTCCTCCGGGTTCTCTACAATGGCTTTGATTTCCCCATTCTGCTGCTCAATGCCTTTCAAGAAAGCCGGTTCATAATGTTCCACCTTGATACGGTCAAAGTCCGGTGTTCCATAAGGGGTCTCAAACTCTGACAGGAACGGATTGCCCGTATCTGCCGCCTGCTGACCGCAGGCACATACCATACAACTCATAGCTGCTGCAAAAATTAAATTCTTCATCTTCTATTTATTATCAGGTTATAACTTCTCTACCAAACACCACAACGGATAATGGTCGGATGCTGAAATGGAATTGTCCACACGGCATTTCAATACTTTAAATCCTTTGTTCACAAACAAATGGTCAATGCGGAAATACAGAAAATTCCGGTTATACGAGAATCCCGGTCCCCAGCCGGCTTCACGATAAGCATCTGTCAATCCTTTTCCGATGGTGTGATGCGCATACGAAATAGGAGAATCATTGAAATCACCGCATACCAGCAGATACTTACCTGACTGCCGGGAGATGGCCTGTGCCACCGAATCAGCCTGCGGTCCACGGATGGCCACGGCATCAGCTAATTTATGCAACAGGTATTTACTGTCCGATTTCACGTTCTGTTCTTCAGGCGATTTCAGCAATCCCTCGTATACTTCCTTATCATGCGCATCCAGTTTATTCGATTCCAGATGATTGCATATCAACGTCAGTGTATCCCCTTTTATGTTTAGCCGAAGTAAAAAACTGGCATTACTCCCACTTTCATAAGGAATCTGTTCTACCGAGAGAATCGGGAATCGCGACAGGCAAGCCATCCCATTTCCGTTAGACGCTTTCAGCAACTTTCTGTAAGGATACATAGGGAAAACCTTCCTAGTCTCTTGAGCATCCCACTGATACTCCTGCAGACAAACCACGTCTGCATCACTTTCCTGAATATAATGTTGCACGGGACGAGATTCATTTTCCGCATCTCCGTACATATTCATAACGTTGTAGGTCAGAAATTTCAGTACATCCCCGTCCGTAGGTTCTTCCCCTCCTCCAAACGGAGTATACGTCGCGACTGCCCCTCCTCCTGCCAGTAAGAGCAGCAAAGGAAGACACATAAACTTCCATCCATGAAACAGCCCCACTACTGCAAGAACAATCAAAGCCAACAAGAAAAAGGGAAAAAACAACCCCGCACAAGCCAGCACCGGATGAGCCACCGGCGATAGAAGCGGACTGTAAGCACAGCACAAAAATCCGGTCCCGACAACCAGGTTTCCTAAAATAAAGACTCCTCTAAACGTATGTTTCCAAATACTCATTTCTTACTTGCATCAAATAAGCTTTTTTTCTCGTCATCCGTCAGACTGTTATAGCCCGACTTACGCAGTTTGTCCAGAATCCGGTCAATTTCTGCCTCACGTTCCTTTTTCCGGGCATTGTATTCATAATCTGCCTGACGTCCTCCGTAGTGCACCTTCATCTTGGGTTTACGCTTCACCGGACGTCGCAAGCCTGCAAACCAGTCGCACACCAGGTTTATCCATTTTGTGGCATCGTGGCCGCTCTGCAATCCTGCCGCAAACCACCATCCGGCCAGTGCTCCACCCAGATGTGCGATGTGCCCGCCTGCATTGTCAGAAGTCATGAACAGCAAATCAAGCACCACCATGAACAAAGCCACATATTTCAGACGCACCGTACCGATAAACAGGAACTGCACCGGATAATTCGGTTCACGTACACTTACCGCCACCACAATGGCCAACACAGAAGCCGAAGCACCCAGCAAATAGGAAGAATACACGGCATCCTGAAAATAAGGAAACACATTATATGCCAGCATATAAAGCAATCCGCCACAGATACCTCCCAGGAAATAAAGTCCGCGCAAGTGCTTCGACGAGAAAAAAGCCAGAGACAGACGACCGAACCAGAATAGCCACAGCATATTAAACAAGATGTGCAGCACACCGGCATGCATGAACATGTAAGTAATCAGGGTCCAGGGCCTACGGATAAAGACCTCCGTCCATGCCGGCAGTTCCAGATAGTTCATCCACGGTGAAGCAGACACATTGAATAAGGTCAGAAAAATCTGCACCAGTGTCACTGCCAGAAACACCGCTACGTTCACATACACCAGACGCAGCACAATGTCTCCCTGCTGGAACTTTCTTTTCAAATCAGTAATAAATCCGTCCGCCGCCATTTTTCTTTCTCCAATAAACAATCAGTATCAAGCCGAACAACATACCTCCCAGGTGAGCGAAATGGGCTACTCCATCGTTGCTTCCCAATCCTAAAAGCAGCTCCAGCACCGCATATCCAATCACAAAATACTTCGCCTTGATGGGCACCGGTATCGGGAATACAAACATCTGACTGTTGGGAAACAACATACCAAATGCCAGCAAAATGCCATACACCGCTCCCGAAGCACCTACGGTAGTCAGCTGGTTCAGGAACACATCCATAGGAATGATACCCAGTCCCGTATTGACCGAATCATAATTAGACCACACCGCCAGATACTCCACATACTGCACCAACTCCTGAATCAGGCCGGCGCCAATACCACAAATCAGGTAATATGTCAGGAAGCGTTTAGGTCCCCACACCTGTTCCAGCACCCGTCCGAACATCCATACCGCAAACATATTGAAGAAGATATGCGAGAAATTGGCATGCATGAACATGTAAGTGATAAGCTGCCCCAGGTTAAAATCCGAAGCCAGGAAAAAGTGAAGACCCAGCATATTTTCTATATCCACTCCGTATTTCCGGGCCACAAACATTCCGAAGAAACAGAGCACATTGATAATAAGCAGGTTTTTCGTTACTGTTGGAAGATTATTCATATTGTTAAATCATTGATTCAGTTACAAATGTACAACATAAAATCGGGTTTGAAGGAATATGTATCCTTAAATTTCATTGAACGCACGCACCGAGTCACGCAGCACCAGCAAGCTTTCCGGTCCCATATTGAACAGCAGGTCAATCACACTGAGATTGGGCAGAAAACCCAGCTTCTGGTCAAACACCTGATAATAAGGTTTAGGAAAGAATGCCTTGTCCGCCTCTCGATAATCCCGTTTGGGATGAATCAGTTCCCGGAAATCATCGGCACATTCCACTTCCGGCATGTATTCCTCGGTAGGTATCAGGCGAGGTTCTATGTCAATCTGCCGGCACCCCCACTCACACAGTTCCAGGTTAAACTCGAACAGGAACTCATATTTCTGCTCAAAAAACCGGTGAAACTCATCTGCATAGTAATCAAAGAAAGGACTATGCTTGTAAGCGGCTACAAACGCATTCCAGTGCACATGCCGCCAGTTGCCATGGTCTGAAATACGTACATCCTTCATCACACACTTCAGGTCGTCACTCTTTTCCGTCGGAATGGTCAGTGCCAACGGTCCGTCGGCCGATGCAATCACACACCGGTTACGGTAAGTCTGCTTCATGTAGTGGTCATAACGCTCTACACGTACCGAAGGATAAGCAAAAAGTTTGGTATAATATTCTACGGGAGCCAGATAGGCCGACCCCAAAATCACTTCATTCTTCATTCTTTCTTAGTTTATGTCATTGCACCCGCTGCCAGAAGCGCCCCTTCCGCGAAGAGTACCAGATGCGCCAGGCCTTCCCTATCAGGTGGTCCTCCGGCACGAACCCGAACAAGCGGGAATCACAAATATTCACCGGGTCATTGGAAGCCACCCAGTAATAATCCTTGCCAAACGTATAAGCCTCCACGGGCTTTCCCTTCACATACAACGTATCGTGACGAACCTCTGCAGGCTGGTGTTCATGCGCCACAATCATATTGCAGAGCAAGGTCACATTCCAGGGATACACCTTCACCGGAACACCTTTCGCCGGAATCACATACGGATGCACTTCCGTACGGTTCTTTTCATCCAGCGGCACAAGCGGAATCCGTCCCTCCAGTTTCTGCGAAATCAAATAATATTCATATTGGCTGAAACTCCGTATATACCCCCCGTCGGAAGTATATCCGGCCAGCGTATTTCCTTTGATACCCAGCACCGACAGCACGGTCAGCATCAAGTCTTCCGAGGATACCGGATAAGCATACAGCGATTTGGCGTCCGGGCTGAGCACCTCTCCGCCCACACAGTTCAGGTCGGCATCCAGCATCAGCGTATCTCCCGGCGTGCCGATACAGCGGCTGATGAACAGCTCTCTCCACTCTATCCCTCTCTCCACCTGCTGAGGATGAGGGTTATTGAACAAGAGAATATCCCCCTTCTCCGCACGCGAAGATGCCAGCCGATGATAGCCGAAAAGCGAACAAAAAGGCAAACGCAGCCCGTAGCTCCACTTGTTGACCAGAATCCGTTCTCCCTGATAAAGAGAATTTTCCATCCCGGAAGAAGGAATTACACAAGTCGTCACAAGCAGGGTCCGCACCAGCCATACGGTCAACACCGTCAGGCCGGCCGCTCTCAACCACCACCATCCGGACTTTCCTTTGTTCATAGATTATTTAATGGAATCCACAAACTTAAACAGACGGTTCCAGCGAATCTTTCCGTCAAACCAGCCACGATCCTGATTCAGCGACAGCCAGATAAAAATAGGTTTACCCACAATGTGGTCTTCCGGCACGAAGCCCCAGAAACGTGAGTCGGCCGAATTATGACGGTTGTCACCCATCATCCAGTAATAATCCATCTTGAAGGTGTATTTCGTCGTTTCCTGTCCGTTGATGTAGATTTTTCCGTCTTTCACCTCCAGGCTGTTGCCCTCGTAGTTCTTGATCGGACGTTCATACATCGGCAGGTTATCCAGTGTCAGGTCTATGGTAGCTCCCTTCTTCGGAATCCATATCGGACCGTAGTTATCTACTGTCCAGCCCGTCAGTTTGTTATCCGGATACAGTCCGCCTGCATCATCATCCGGCACGTTTTCAATGGCAGTCACCAAGTCCTTCCGTGCCAGCAAGGCAGCCTTCGCCTTTTCAGTCAACGGCATGTTATACACCGATTCCTCCGTATAATAAGCCATCAGGTCCTCCTGGCTGATGCCCAGTTCATGACATAAATCCTCCGGCAGCATGCCCTTGGTATGCACGAAATAACGATACTGCACATTATCCGGCTCCTTGTTGGCCTTACCGTCCAGGTAAATAATCCGGTTCTTGATTTCCAGTGTCTGGCCCGGCATACCTACACAACGCTTCACGTAATTCTCTCTCCGGTCTACAGGACGGGTAATCACCTCACCATACAGCTGCGGATTTTCGTCAATATACTTGCGTCCTATCGAGTAATAATAATCATACACATCCCGTTGCTGCTCCAGGTTCAGGCTGGCCAAGTCAATAGGCTGCGAAAGTTGCTTACCAATGGCATAGCTCATGCGATAGATGTCTTCTGCCGGATTGCCGGTAGCCACCGTATCCCCTGCCGGGAAGTTGAACACTACGATGTCATTCAGCTGCACCTCTCCCAGTCCGGCCACCCGTTTGTAGTCCCACTTCGGCCATTCCAGATACGACTTGCAGTTGAACACCGGCAACGTATGCTGCGTCAGCGGCATGTGGAGCGGTGTCTGCGGAATACGGGCACCATAACTCATCTTGCTTACAAACAGATAGTCACCCACCAGCAGCGATTTCTCCAGCGACGAAGAAGGAATCACGTAGTTCTGAAAGAAATACAGATTCACAAAATAGACTGCCACCAGTGCAAACACGATGGCATCCACCCAGCCCATCACCGTCAGCACGGTCTTGTTGGTCGATTTCTTCCACCATGTCCAGGGAATCTTTTTGGAAATATATGCGTCAAAGATGAACGGAACCACTACCAGTCCCAGCCAGCTTTTCAACCAAATCAGGAAAATCAGGTAAAGCACCAGCACTATGCCGAACTTTATCCATTGTTTACGCGATGCCTGTATCATACTCAAAACTGAAATAAATCATTCATACCTAAGAAGCCCTGGTGTGCAGCCGTATATTCTGCAGCCAGCACCGCTCCCAATGCAAACCCCTTGCGGTTCTTTGCGTCGTGTGTAATTACGATAGAATCAGCCTCCGATTCATATTTGATGGTATGGATACCCGGTACTTCCCCTTCGCGGATGGCACTCACTGGCAATTCATCCGGTGCACAGTCGGTCGTGCCCGTCACCGTACCGTCGGGAGCAGTCAGTGTGCCCATCACCCATTTCTGCTTGCGGTCCAGGTTTTCCAGAATCCCTTCAGCCAGTGTAATGGCCGTACCACTCGGGGCATCCAGCTTGTGCACGTGGTGGGTTTCTACCATCGACACATCGTAGTTCGGGAACTGGTTCATAATCTTTGCCAGGTACTTGTTCACCGCCGCAAAGATAGCGACACCCAAGCTGAAGTTAGACGACCAGAACAGCGTCTTACCCTCTTCCTGGCACAGACGGCGCATCTCTTCGCCATGCTCTCCCATCCATCCGGTGCTGCCCGATACCACTTTTACCCCATTCTTGAACGCCTCCAGACAATTGCCGTAAGCCACTGAAGGAGCCGTAAATTCAATGGCCACATCGGCCGAACGGAAAGCCTCCGAAGCAAAATCTTCCCGATTATTTATATCAATGATACTCACAATTTCATGACCTCTGGAAAGGGCAATCTTTTCAATTTCCTTTCCCATCTTTCCATATCCAATTAATGCAATTTTCATAATTCTGATGATAATTTTATTCGCAAAGATAGTGTTTTTCAGTATTAATCATTACATTTACCCAACATTTACAGCTCGTTAACATGGAACATCTACTCCAGTTTGTATGGAAACACAAGCTTTTTCCGCTCACTCCGCTGCATACCACGCAAGGACAAACCGTGGAAGTCATTGACCCCGGACTCCCCAATCCCGATGCAGGACCCGACTTTTTCAATGCGAAAATCAAGATAGACGGCATTCTGTGGGTGGGAAATGTAGAAATCCACGTGCACGCTTCCGACTGGAAACGCCACCACCATCATCAGGACCGCGCCTACGACTCTGTGATTCTGCATGTGGCTTCCGACATCGATGCCGAAACCTTCCGCACCGACGGCACACCCATCCCGCAAATGGAGCTGCACTATCCGCCCTACCTGTTAGACAACTACCGCGAGCTGATTGAAACCAGCCATTACCCGGCCTGCTACCGCCTTATCCCTCGCCTGCCCAAACTCCTGCTCCACAGCTGGCTCTCCAGCCTGCAGACCGAACGTTTCGAGCAGAAGACACAGCGCATCCAGGCCCAGCTTACCCAAAGCAAAGGCGACTGGGAACAAGCCTTTTTTCTCACCTTAGCCCGCAACTTCGGTTTCGGCACCAACAGCGACGCCTTCGAGCAATGGGCACAGACCATTCCCTTGCAAGCCGTCAACAAGCACCGCGATAATCTTTTTCAGATAGAAGCCATTTTCTTCGGGCAGGCCGGCCTGTTGCAGGAACTCCCGTCCGACGACTATTCCGCCCAGCTTACCAGGGAATACGCCTACCTGGCCCACAAATTCGAGCTACAGCCCTCCGAACACCTTCGATGGAAGATGCTCCGCATGCGTCCGGGCAACTTTCCGCACGTACGCATCGCCCAGCTGGCTAACCTCTACCACCGTTCCCAGGGCATGCTCTCCCAGTTGCTGCTGGCCTCTACGGTGAAAGAACTGCGCGATCTGCTGCGTGGAGGTACCTCCCTTTACTGGCTGACGCACTACGTTTTCGGCGAACCCTCGCCCGCCCGTCCGAAAACCCTCAGCGACGCCTCCATCGACCTGCTGATTATCAATACCGTGATTCCCTTCCTCTATGCCTACGGCAAGCACAAAGGCGAGGAACGGCTCACCGAACGTGCCGGCAACCTGCTGGAGCAACTTAAACCGGAAAACAACTACATCATCCGACTGTGGAAAGAATGTGGTCTGCAAGCCGCCCATGCCGGTGACAGTCAGGCACTCATCCAGCTTAAAAAGAGTTACTGCGACACCAAGAAATGTCTGTTCTGCCGCATCGGATACGAATATTTCAAGAAAAAAGAAGGTTAAGAACCCTTCCCACCCCTTACACACAAGTCACATTAAATCAGTACTTCCTTGGCAGTACTCTAGTACTTTCCTTGGAGTACTACAGTACTTTCGTGGAAGTACTCAAGTACTGACAAGGAAGTACTGGCAACTATTAAATCTGTATTTCTCAATATGTTACAGAAATTTATAGAAAATCCATCCCTTTCAAAGAAAAATCATTTCCGTCTTGACAAAGGAATATAGACCGAACACTCCCAGCCTGAAAGTCGGTTACGCAAGAAAGGAGACATATTGAACTTCCTTGTCATCCCCCATTTGTATTGCACAGCCACTTCCATGAATCTGAAGTCATACGCCAATCTTGCAAATACCGGCAAGTCGAAGAAACTTTTGTCATAAAAATAAAAAGTAGGCTCCACTCCTACCGACAGATTCAATCCTCGAAACAGGTACCGTCCCACACTTCCAGCAAAAGATGCCGACCACAGATTACGGATTCCTTCTCCGCCCACATACGTCGTATGCACGTCAGAAGAAAGATAACGGAATCCATAGCTGTAGCGGCCATATCTTGCCGATAACGACAAGTCGAAGAACCAGCCGGTATCCGGACGATTCAGCCGCCAGCGGTATCCGGCACCCAAAGTAAAATCAGCCCCCAAACGGGAGTTTGCCAAATCGAAAGGCGGTAATCCTTTCTCCGGTGAAGCCACCTGGTAGTTTACGGTATTTTTCCCTCCATAAAGCACCAGGCCTGAAGAACGGAGCATCTGTGCACGAACTGTCATCCATAAAAAGAAAAGGAATAAGAAAAAAGATAATCGTTTCATACTGATTTCCAATTAGCGTTATTATTTTTAATCTAGTTTCTGTTTTATTTACTTAACGATTCATTATTCAGCGAAATAAACGGGTGATTCTTTTTTATCGAATCTACATTATATTCAACATTAAACACTGCATGGTCAAAATCTAACTGTGTTTCAGACTCTGACAGTTCCATCCACTCCGTTTGCCGCAAGCAGCAACCACCTACCAGTCCGAAACCGTTCTCCACATTGGTGTAAGTAGCCCGCATAGGAGCCAGCTCCACATTACCCAGTTCATTATTCTTCTGCTCATTAAGTGATTTCAAATAACGGTAGAACTCTTCAGACAGACTATATAAATAAACCTTATATTGCTTTCTGTTTATAAAAGTTTCATCTTGAATAGAAGTCTTGTAATCAGGTATGTAAGTCATATTCAGGCGAAGTGTGTAATTCTTTCCCTGAATTTTCTCATCGCTCCAAAAATACAGATTCTGATAGTACGCATAGTTTCCCATAAAAATGTCATCCAAACCAGAAGAAGCATCCAACATTGGCTCATCACTCCAGTCCATATAAGCAGAAGACGGTTTGCCATAATGCACCTCTGAAGTCCCCTCTTTCCAATACTTCACCCTTTCTTTGACCGTTACCGCATAGTAATTTTCAATCTTTGCATAATCGGTAAAATTTATCTGAAGCTGGAGCACACTCAACTCAGAGGGTTTTCGTTCTATTTTAACAGCGTTTAAGGGAAAAGGAGCAGGAATAATGGTAAAGGCAGATACTGCTTTCACCCCTTCTACCGAAGCTGTAAGCCGGACACGGTCACTCGTCTCATAGGGCTGCACCACATAATAACTTTTGGCGGGGACTCCCGGCAATGAATCCTCTGTCCACAACAAAGGAACAGCAATGTCATTCACTTCCAGTCTGATGTCCCTTCCCTTTAATCCATACATTCTCATGCCTTTGTCATAAACTGGAAGACTGTGCGAAAGACGTACCACCGTAGTATCTCCACTTCCAGGATAACTATATACCGTTAATTTAGGAACCTCTGAAATCTCATCCAAGTCAAAATGATACACACAAGATGACAACAGACTGAAAGCTGCAAGTATTATTATAAAATTCTGTTTGTTTAAATGCATAAATACAATGTTTAGAAATTTGTTATAATCAATGACATTCCAATGCATACCGATTCAGAAATTTAAGGTGTAGCTAAAAGAAGGAATTATCGGGAACAGTCCGATAGCCTTTCCTCTGAAACTTCCATCCACCTGCCGTTCTATCTTTGTATAAAAAGGATTCATACGGCAATAAGCATTATAGATACTCACATTCCAAATTCGCTCGAATCCCCGCTTGGTAGTCCGCCGGAAATTGATACCCACATCCAGCCGGTGGTAGGCAGGCAAAGTAATATTGTTAGGTTTTCCATACATCGGCTCTAAGTCCGACAACTGCGAAGTTCCAGGTAGGCAAGGATTTTCCACATACTGTGTAGGAACCGTCGCATGGTCACCACTACGATAAGTCCACGCTGCATATACATCCATTCGATGGCTGAATTTACGATGATAGACAAAATTCAGTTTATGACGATTATCAAACTTGCTGGGATACCAACCGGAATAGAAATCATCAAATTTTTGCTTGCTCCATGATAAAGTATAACCAGCCTGAAAGAGGTTCTGCTCATCATGATACACCAACGATGTTTCCAACCCATACGATTTGCCGTCTCCCACCCGTACCACCTGTTCCCAGTTTCCGGCAGGCAATGTAAGACTGCCTCCCGCCTCGTACTCCAACATTCGGCTGGTAGTACGGAAATAGCTTTCCACCTCCAGGCACAACCTCCACGGAAGTTCCATGTACACACCACCTGCCACCTGTCGCGAATACATAGGACGTATACGGGAGGTAGAAGGAACCCAACAATCGGTCGGCAAGTTTAAATAAGAATTGGATAACTGGTGCGCAAACTGACTCATCTCGGTATAGGAAACTTTTAATGTGGTACGACTGAACAGACGGTAACTTGCCGATATTCTCGGCTCCAGCGAATGATATACTGCTCCCGAAACTTGATACATGGTATAACGTCCCCCCAAGTTTATCCGCAGCTTTCGGGTCAGCCTCATATCGTCTTCCGCATAAAAAGAGAATTCATTCCCTTTGTAATGGCTCTCTACTAATGACAATAACGTATCCGTCATTTCCTCCGTACCTCTTATATCCTGTGATAGCGTATGCTGCGGACAATAGATATGATACAAGTAATCGCTTCCGAAGCGAACATGATGACTCGCCGTAGGAAGGTAATGAAAATCCATGCGAAAACCTACGTCATCAATAGTAGAATAACTGTCCCTCTGCATCCGGTCTACAGAATATTCTTTATCATCTTCCCCTTTATAAAAACTATCATCTGACCTGAAGTCATATTTAGACAGATTACGGGCATATACAAAAGAAAAGTTACCGGTCAGTTTATGATTGAACTGATTATTCCATGACAACGCGGCAGAAAGATTTCCCCATCTGATATGATATTCATCCGTGGTCTGTTCTTTCTCTTGATGGAGCAGATTTCCTGACGGGAAAAGCTGTTTATCCTTCATTTTAAACAAATCTCTTCCAGAATACACACTAAAAGAAAGCCTGCTCTCATTGGAAAACCGATGTGTGATTTTCGCATTTATATCATGAAAAGCATAACGGGCATTGATATCTTCTTCGGGAAAGAAACGATTGGCAATCCGCAAAGCAGGAGCAGAAAGCACGTCCAACCAACTCCGGCGCATACCGAACACAAAAGAAGTTTTTTCCTTTATGACAGGCCCTTCGAAACGTAGCCTTCCGTCCAGCAGCCCCAACGAGACCATACCATGAAACTCCTTTAAGTCCCCCTCCTTCATACGGACATCTGTCACAGACGAAAGCCTCCCTCCGTAACGTGCCGGGAAACCACTCTTGTAAAAATCCACGTTCTTCACTATATCCGTATTAAATGCAGAAAACAATCCTCCAAAATGATTCACCTGATAGAGAGGCATGCCGTCCAATAAGAATAAGTTTTCATCATTCTTCCCCCCGTGTACATAAAGCCCGGAGAGCAGTTCCGTGCCAGCAGATACTCCGGGAAGCTGCTGAATTGCCTTGACTAAATCCGGTGAACTGAACAGTGAGAATTCCGTATTCAACTGTTCTGAAGTCAACGAAATCTTTCCAGTCTGAGTTGTAAAAAGAGAAGTATTCAAATCGGCTGTTACCACTACCCCTTCCAATGCAGTGGAACTTTCCTTCAAATAAATAGTACCAGAATAATCTGAACGCAAGTCCAATTCTTTCACCACCTCTTCATAACCTACATAAGAGAAACGCAAAGTATGCTTTCCTTCCGGTAATGTCAAACTAAAAAAACCATGTTCATCCGTTAAGGTACCGATATGCATATTCTGATCATACACCGTGACATTAAGGAGTGATTCCCCATTATCCTGACACACGTGTCCTGAGAAAGTATACTGGCTCGATTTAAACAACAAAACATAGCTGCCTTTTATCTCCCATTTTATTCCGGTTCCGGAAAAGACTGTTTGCAGATTCTCCTTCAATGACTTACCAGAAGAAAAAATGCCAGATAACCGTATCATTTCCAAAGAAGAATCATAGACGAAATTCACATGATACAAGTCTTGCATTCGTACGATTGCTTTCTTCAATTCTGAAGTTTCAGAACGAGGATGTCCCCCTAAACACAAACAGACAGCCGCCACAGTCCACAAGGTACTCATCATACTTGCTTTTTAATATGCACTTTTAATACTTTTTCTATTATCTCGATGATTTCGTCCAGACTGTGTGCATCGAAATTGGCTGTCAACCGTTTGTCTGTCCGGTCAGCTACCAGCTTTACCCCATAATAATGGGAAAGCTCTGTAAGTACTTTCGGAAGAGGAGTATTCTCAAATACAAAACTTCCTTTCTTTACAGAATCCGGACGATGGACGATTTGCGGAACATGCTGACCTTTTACCGCTTGTGCCTCCATTCCAGCCAGAAGTTCTACACCTTCCGACTGACCTAGTACAGAAAACCGCACTTTTCCCGATTCCACCTGAACCCATGCGGTATCCGCACGGCTTTCATCCATCACGAAACAAGTACCTAACACTTGAACTTCAGCCAACTTTCCTATTACTTTAAACGGACTAGTACAATCTCTTTTTATCATAAAACCAACTTTCCCCGTCAATTTCACTTCACGACATACATCTGTATAATCCTTTGTACGGAAACAAATAGAAGAATAGGGATATACCGTAACGACCGAACTGTCCGGCAACTGGTACTTTACTGCATGTTCGTATGCTGCCAATTCTGCCCACTGCTTCTCAGGAGATATACCCACCCAGACAATAAACGCCAGCAATATAGCCGCAGCCAGCCCAGATAAAAACAGGAAATACCGGTTCTTTCCGCCTGCCCTTCCAACCACTCCATGCTTTTCCTTGAAAACTTTCAAAGCCTGCCGTGTGTCCAATTTATTCTTTTGATAGTGCCTCAACACAAAACGAAGGCATTTTTCTTCTAATTCATTCATGTTTCTGGTGATATTATACATTCAACCCTGTGACAATAGAAACCCCAAAAATCACTACGTGAAAACACTGAATTTTAGTTAAAGAGAAACATATACACTTTATATGCCCCCTCACGTATCAAACGAAATGCCTTCTGAATATGACTGTCGACTGTATGAACCGAAATATGAAACTTTTCAGCAATCTCCTGATACTTCAGGCCATCCCGTTTATGCAAAAGAAAGACCTCACGGCAACGCTCAGGCAAGGCATCTATGGCAGTCCACATTCGCGCCTCCATCACACTCCGTTCCTCCACCTCCTCATCCAACAAGGTTTCTTCTAATTCAGTAAATGAGACTCCCGATTTGAACAGATTTTCCTGACTCAAATAATCCAAGCTACGGTTCTTAACCATCACATACAAATAAGCCTTCATATTACTTACCTCACAAGACTTTTCATTATTCATTTTCTCCCACAAAGACGAAAAGCAATCCTGCACAATATCTTTGGCCATCTCTACGTCCTGTACATAATGTGTTGCATACAAACACAAAGGTCTATAATAAAACTTGAATAACTCATCTATATTTAATCTGTCTCTTCCCATGTGCAAATCGATTTCTATTTCAAATAGAGACAGATGAAAATACCAAAATCACCATCCTACTTCTGTAAAAAAAGTTAAGTCTTTTCAGTTCTTCATACCTCTCACCGCAATGCCTCTTCCACTGCCCGCAGATACCCATCCAGGCGATTGCTCTTCAAGATAGCCTTCCGCTGTTTCTTGTCCAGCTCCGGCAACAGGTACTCCCAGCAGGTCTTCAGCTTGGCCAGCAGCTGGGCCTCTCCGCCCTCTATCACCCGATGATAATACAGATACATCTGCCGGTGCATCTGCGCTACCCGTGCCTTCAATTCGCTCTCGGACAACTCTCCCTCACGGAAAGCCAGTGCCAGCGCCGGATTCGCCAGCAGCCCGCGGCCCAGCATCACCCCTTTCAACCGGGGAAAGGCTTCCAGTACCTCCCGGATGTCGGCCACCGTCAGCAAATCACCGTTGTACACCAGCGGCCGCTCACACGCCTCATAGAACGCTCGGAACGCCTCCCGGTCCACCGTCCCCTTGTACTGCTGCTTCCCGATGCGCGGATGAAGCGTCACCTGCGTCACACACGAACGGTTGAGTAACGGCACGAGCGCCTTCCACTCCTCCGCATCCTGGCCGCCTAACCTCATCTTCACCGAAAAGCGAATCTCCGGAAACACCTTCATCGTCTCCAACAGCGCCTCCACCTTCTCCGGAGAAGACAAGATACCCGCTCCCTTCCCACGGCGTACAATCAGCGGAAACGGGCAGCCCATGTTCACATCTATCTCCCGATAGCCCTGCGAAGCCAAAAAGTCCGTCAGCACTTTCAGCTCCTCCGGCTCCGAGGCAATCACTTGCGGAACCAGCTGGGGCACCGTGTTCTCTTCAGGCGACACGTCGCGCCTGTCCTTGTTACGAATCTCTCCTTTCTCCAACCGGACAAAAGGAGTATAATACGCGTCCACACACCCCAGGCACTGCGCATGTGCATTGCGCCACGCCACTTCCGTAAAGCCCTGCAAAGGGGCTGCATAAATTACTGGTACATTCTCTTTCATATCCCGCAAATATAGGAATAATTCGCTATCTTTGTGAAAATACATAAACTTCACTCTCATGGAGAAATACATCTTTGAACTGAAAATGAAGGTTCGCGACTATGAATGCGACCTGCAGGGAATCGTCAACAATGCCAATTACCAGCACTATATCGAGCACACCCGCCACGAGTTTCTCTCCTCCGTCGGTGTCAGCTTCGCCCAGCTTCACCAGCAGGGCATCGACCCCGTGGTAGCCCGCCTGAACATGGCTTTTAAAACCCCGCTGACCAGCGGCGACGAGTTCATCTCCCGTTTGGCACTCCGCAAGGAAGGCATCAAATACGTCTTTGTGCAGGACATCTACCGCCTTCCCGACCTGAAACCCGTCATCAAATCGACCGTAGAAACCGTGTGCGTAGTCAACGGACGCCTGAGTGACAGCGCCCTCTTCAATGAAATCTTTGCTCCCTACCTGAACCAATGAACGAAAAAGAACTCCTCTGCCGCATGGCCCTTCCCCTTCTGCCCGGCATCGGTCTGGTAGGAGCCCGCCACCTGATTCAGGCTGCCGGAAGTGCGACCATGCTTTTCGAACACGCCCGCGAGCTGCCGGCTCTTCTTCCCGGAGTCACTCCGAAAGTAGCCACCGCCTTTCAGCATACGGAAGTATTCCGTCTGTGCGAAGCCGAGCTCTCGTTTGCCCAGAAGCACCAGATTCAGTGCCTGACCGAAGACGACGAAGCCTACCCTTCCCGCCTCCGCGAATGTCCCGATGGCCCGCTCGTGTTGTTCTACAAAGGCTCGGCCAACCTGAACAGCCGTCACATCCTGAGCATCGTAGGCACACGCAATGCCACCGACTACGGCAAAGGCCTCTGCCAGCGTTTCATGCAGGAACTCAGCACCCTGATTCCCGACGTGCTGATAGTGAGCGGGCTGGCTTACGGCATCGACATCCATGCCCACCGTGAGGCACTGACCCACGGATTCGACACCGTGGGCGTACTGGCTCACGGTCTGGACCGCATCTACCCAGCTGTACACCGCCGCAGCGCCACCGAGATGCTGACACAGGGCGGACTGCTCACCGAGTTCATGAGCGGCACCAACCCCGACCGGCAAAACTTCGTGAAGCGAAACCGCATCGTAGCCGGCATCAGCGACGCCACCCTCGTGGTAGAGTCCGGCCCCAAAGGAGGCTCCCTCATTACCGCCGAGATAGCCGAAAGCTACCAGCGCGACTGCTTCGCCTTTCCGGGCCGCGTAGGCGATACCTACTCCACTGGCTGCAACCTGCTGATACAAAAAAACCGCGCAGCCTTGATACAGAGCGCGGAAGATGTGGTAAAAGCCATGAACTGGGACCATGTGCCCGTTTCCCCTCAGGTAGTCCAGCGCCAGCTGTTCCCGGAACTGACACCCGAAGAAGAACAAGTCATCACCCATTTACAGAAGCATCCCGACGGGATACAAATCAATGCGTTGGTAGTAGAAAGCAACATCGCCATCAACCGCATGACCAGCCTGCTGTTCAACTTAGAGATGAAAGGCGTGGTCCGCGCACTAGCAGGAGGAGTCTACAAGCTGGCCTGAACCTACAGATCCGCAATCTCCTCCCTAATCTTAGCATAAGGCGCATCCTTCAGCAGCACCCTCTTCGTGCCGTCCAGCAGATACAGCGAAGGCATCGCTTTCAGGTCGTACAGCGCCCCCTGCTTCACCGTTTCGTGGTCACTGCCCACTGTCCATCCCTGAGGCAGGTCGCTTAGTGTGCGCTTCCACACCTCCTGATTAGCCTCGGTGTACACCGCCAGCACCGTCAGTTTTCCAGCCTTCACGGCTTCCGCCAGCATCCCGTCGGCCACCATCTCCTGCATCGTCTCATGACAGCTCGGACACTCCGGGTCGTAGAACACTAACAGCAGACGATTGTTTTTTGCCCGCGTCTGCGCCAGCGAATGCCTGCTGCCATCCGGCAGGAAGTACACAAAATCCGTAGCCACCTTCCCCGGACAGTTCCGGCTGATCAGATCCAGGCTGAACTTCAGCGAACTCTTCCGCACCTCGTCCACGAACTCACTCTTCAGCATCCGCTCCAGGAACAGCGCATACAGCCCCTCGTTATGGAAAGGCGAGTTCGGGTTATACAGGTAATCCTCCATCATCTGCAAGAACACCTTCCGCGCATGCTCCTGCGCTTCCATCCCCTTGCAAAAGCCGTCCAGGCTCCCCTTCACCTGCTCCTCGGTGAGCGTACCGTCGGCCAGTATGGCCAGATAGTCTGCCGCTCCCTGCTCTGCCACGTTACGGTTATTCACCAATGCCGTATCCGCAAAGTTGAAACTATCCCAGTAGTGCGCCATGAGATACGCCTTCCGCTCTTCCGGCTGGGTAAGCATGGTGGGGATTTCAGGGAAAGGGAATTTGGCATCCGCAGCCGCTTGAGGCTGTGCGGTGGATACCGATTCGGTTGTTTCTGCTTGTTTCTGCTGAGAGGTATTTCCGCAGGCAGAAAGTAAAAAAAATACTCCTATTAGTAATACGTAACAATTCATTCTTACAGCATTAATTATATTTTCAAATCCAAGCACTCATATTAATCAGATTCACATAAAATAAAAACCCGCCATTGATAAAAGTATATCCGTGGCGGGGTTCTTATAATTTTTCTTGATTATTGTTGTAATACCAAGCTCAAGGTCGGACTCTTCAATAAATCATTTACAGTAGTATGTGTAACAAAACGCTCTGTAGATCCTAACGGTGAATATATCACAGTCAACTGTTCATCTGCTGTAAACTTATACTCACCATACAAAGTAAGTTTATAAGTAGCAGAATTACCGTTTGCATCTTCAATCAAGAAAGAACCAATACGAGTACCATCTGCTTTTTCCAAAGCTACGAAAGGATCCGTTCTTGGGAAAGAGCCTCCTTCCAATCGAATACTTCCCTGTAAAGCTCTATTCTTAAAGACAATACTTTCAGGAGTAAAAGCTATATTACCGCTTGTTTCACTAATGGTAACTGTTTCACTACTAACAATATCCGTTGTTCGCATCTGAAGATTATATGAACCTCCTGTTCCTAATTGAACTTTCCATTCATATCCACCATCAATTTTAGTTAAAGTTCCGACATTAGGACTAAAAACAGATTCCAAGTTATTAGTTTGTATAAAGAAAGTTCCATCAACCTGTGTACCATTCAAATTAGGTAATTCCACATGTAGATTTACCGATTCACCCTCTCCATAATCTATTTCTGTTTCCTTTGTCGATGCGTTTCCAAAGCCAAAACCAAAATCATAACTCTTCGGATCAAAGCTACGAGTAACAATAGCGGATTTATAACAATGATTTTCATCATTACCATCAGCCGCAGCTGCTGCCAAACGGATATATCCAGATTCTGTAGAAGAAATTGTACGGAAAGAAAGGTTATTACTTTCACCTGTTGCTGTATAAATCCAATATGGACCTGCGTCCGGTGCATCAGTTTTAGGTCTTTCCCAATTTCCTGAAGTGGTAATAGGTTCTACAGCTTTTTCATTTACATAAACCCTAACTTTTGTACCACTTGGAGTTCCTCCATTTAAAGTAAATGGAATAGCAAACTCCATTCCCTTTATCGGTAACACATTTAAATTTAAAGTTCCAGTATTATTCTCAAAAAGAATTTTCTGGTTGGCCCTATCTGCAGGCACAGTCAAAATTTCACGTCGGATAGTAGTAAAATAAGGTGCTTCCAGAAACCATTCTATATTAGGTTCTGTAGTAAAATCGCTCACAGCAGTAAGGAAATCCACACGCTGCATACCTGGTTTTTCGGCCCGATATACATATTTATATCCCCAATCATGCTGATAGTTTTTCCCATCAATAACAAAATTCGTAGCTTCCTGAATTACATCCAGTTTATTATTCGTATTGGCATCAAAACGGTTACATGATATCTTACATTCTATTGGGAATAATTCAGCCGGGTAAGTTTCCGGAATATAGAAAACAATAGAAACGGCCTCTTTTGCCTTCTGTGGAACAGAACTAGATGTCCATACAGGAGCAAACGAGAAGTTTTTCAGATAAATAATCTTAATACGCCGTGAATACTTGCCGGCCTTGATTTGTAAGGTCGCATATTGTGGCTCGTCACTTATAGTGTTCAGCTTTACAGTTACAGAACCCTTCTGGTTGCTAAACTGCAGGCCCAAATCATTATCAGCCACACCGGGATTTGAAATCCATTCAGCCTTCACCTTTCCATCCGCTATACTACCTTCACCCGTATAAGTAAAACGAATAATTTCATCTTGCTGTGAGGTATAAATGCGGGTAGTTTCCCCTTCAATAGAGAGTTCGGTATCACCATCACCAATAGTAGGAAGCTCATCATCTATAGTTACCCATACATTATTAGCAGCTATAGCTTCTGGAGCAATAGCCTCCTCGAATGTATCATATCCCAAACTGCTAGAAGGGACACCCTTAAAATTAAAATAATAACGATGGTTACGTATTATAAGATAGGGATTGCCGTCATCATCCTGAATAAAAAGTTTATAATACTTAGATTCATTGTTGGCCTTAAGCTTAAAAACAACAAAAATCTGGTCATCAGACGGGTTATTATGCTCAAAGACATAATTTATTCCCCACTCATTCTCCAACTGAGGACGATCTGGATTGGTATTTTTGAACAAATCATCCCCCGTACAAAGAGTCACAAAATCAGGAGTTGTATCATCAAGTGAAAAATCAAAAGGATCTCCATTCGGACCAGCCTCAGTATTATAAGGAGCTACCGTACCTTTACCATAAGTATTACATACAGCCATTCCTTCTACTTCCAGAAGTTTGTTCTTAATAGCATCACATTCTCTCCACCAAGTAATAGCAGCTTGATTACGATAAAGATGAACCACACGTTCTGAATTTCCCTTCGCAAAAGCTTCAAGCTCCTCCTTGCTATTAAAAACTTCACGTCCCCAATAAACTAAACGTCCAGAACTAGAAGTAAACTGAGTCATCAACTCGGCTTCTGTTTGGCCATAATGATCATTATCATTTATATCCGCAGAATTATAATTGGCCACAAAATGAATTTTACGTACTGAAGAGGTAACTGTAGCAGTAAAAGAACCAGAATAATTAGTTCCTGCTTCAGTACTTCCACTAGTAGTAGTAGTAAGATTATCGGCTTTTACATGTCCTAAATAGCGTCCATTTTCATCGAACATAAAAAGCCACATCATACTGATAGGTTCTCCATCTGGATCAACGGAACGAGAAGACACATTTTCCAAACCCGGAACAGAAGCTGTAAAGCGTAATGAAATTTTATCAGAGTCACTGCCTGAAGTTCCTTTTACCATGTCTTCGTCTGTACATGCTGTCATGCCTAGCACTAACAGCACGCTATAAAATATATAAGATAATACTTGCTTCATAATTTTATACCTTTATTACCATTAATCTGCCATTAGTTCTGAAGATGTACGCACACATCGAACATTACCTATAGTATTGGATTTAGTAGTATTATTTTGAGGATTATATGTAAAGTGATTCTTCACCCCCCACCTGCCGTTCTCCTCATATGCATACCAATATTGGGTTCCTGTTAAAACTTTATCAATGGCACTACCGTCAACACCTTGGAATTTATTAATAATCTTCAATTCTGCTAACGTAGGTACTCGCCAACCACTAAAAGTTACTTCTTTTATGGTGCCATCCGGTTGTTTTACTTTAGTTACCTCCCTATATTGATTACATTGTTTTTGAGCATTGCTATAACTCATCGTAAAGCTTGCACCTAATTGAGAAGCTATCATAAAAGAAGGAGCTACCAAATTCGTATTTTCTTGAGTTGGAACTGTATAACCATCGGATCCTATCAACGGATTTGCTAACGTATATATAATCTTATCCTCTTCATCCAAATATCCTCCTGTACTTGTGATCATTATATGATACATACGGGCATTATTTAGGCTACTAACAGTTCCACCATCAGAGTATTTAATTACAGATGTTCCATTATCTTTTATTTCATAAACATACAAAGGTTTATAAATATTAGAATTATTTACTCCATCGGCTCTATATCCTTTAACTCCTTGTGTAGAAGTTACATACTCCAAAGGATATTGCTTAACCAAAAAATCAGCACTACTTCCCTGAGAGTTAGTAACTCGGAAAGTCATGTAGCGTACACCATTATTTTCAGGTATGGGTGAATTAATTGTTATTGTACCCGACAGTTTCTTTTCATCAAACTTCACAGATGACTGAATCTGATTAAGTAAATCATTACTCAATTTTTGAGGTACACCATATTTATTGTAAGTAAATGTATGTTGTACATCCGTTAATAATTTTACAGCATAACGATTATCTCCTGAAGCCTCCAAAAAACTGGATGAAGTAAACATTTGTTGATTACCACTTGTATTAACATTTTTCATAATAATGGTATCCTCACTCAATACCAAATACTTAGGGCTTCCCCCATCAATATTCACAGGTACATTCTCCCAATCCAAGGCTTCATACTCGACTTTTTCCAACGGCACTGGCTCATCAGGTATATAAGACCCCAGCATATTTATAACCGCATTAACACGATAAAGATGATTACGCTCAAGACGCTTTTCCTTATTCGCACCACGCAAAGAGATTTTATAATAGTTTGTATTTAAAAAATTTGCAGAGTTATTACGTTCTTTTACAGGTATATTGACTGCAACAAATGTCTCCTTCAGCATATCAGTATCCCATTCTGTAGGATAAGTATAAAGTATCAATTTAGCAGTATTACTTGTAGGATTATACTGATATGCACTTTCATAACTAGACATAGAAGCACGTTCTGCATCGAATGCCGCATCATTTTCTTCCAATATGGGGGCATTAACACCATAATTACGTAAACGCGCTTCCACATTTATTGAAGAATATTGTTGCGCAAAATCTTCCGAAAATGATAAATTAATCTCAATCTTGGCAGCCAGTCTTTTTAATTCTACTGGCAAGATATACTCATCATCTACTCCAGAAGCTTTAGGATTAAAACCTTCCACTTTACCAATCATGGTAAAGAATTTATTCGGATTCACATCTTTATTGTATACCTTATATATTTGAGCATCCTTCTCTATTAGTGTCTGGAGATCAGTTACAGACGAAATACTTCTTATTAAATCAGACGAAGAATGAAGATTACCAATAACATATACATCATAGTCACTACCACTCAAAACATCTTTCCTCCAATCACCATCGATTAGAGTTTTACTACGGCTCTGATTTTCCTCCATATCAGCCGGAGTTAAATGCCAATAGCAATTCTTAATCAATGTTCCCGTATTACCATCAAAAATAAAAATATCTGCATGATCAACAGTAGCTTCATTCAATCCCGCGTCACTTGAAACCTCTGCACGAGTAAACGCTTCGTTACCAGTATCAAAACCAATTACAAAACCTTTAACCGGAGTTCCTTGGGTTTCCCAAATGTCATCGTTTGTACAAGACACAGTAAGCAACACCATTGCCACCAGTAACCACAGATGTATAAACTTATATCGTTTCATAGTACTGCAATTTTTAATTATTGTTGTTCGTATCATAATCTGCTGTACTGACTTGAACCAGCTCAACATAATTATTTTCTCCAGGGAACGGACGCACACCTTCTACAGGATTATTAATAAGTTGCGACCCTTCTAAACCATCTACTGTAATATAAAGTTGTGTAGTACGTAATTCACCAGACTGAAACTCACGACGAGGTTTGACTGTAAGCGTAACTACCCCTATATTTTTATCGGCATCGTCTTGTGTAACGCCAACACCCGTATAATCACCTACAAACTCAAAATCATTTGGATTAGACAGGTGAGCGACCCAATTTTGACCGACTGGGCTTGTCATCACAAATTTAAATTGTGCATAGCGTTCACGTTGCTGTGAATCCATTCCTTCTGCCGTCCATACATATTGTTTATCTTCCACGTTACCAATCTTCACCAATTGTTCAGAAAGGTTTCCATTAAACTCACTAGTAAACTCAACATCAGCATCTTCTGACTCCCAAGATTTAATCGTCCAACTAATTTTTAGACCTTCACGTTTTATTAAAGTAATATCTATCTTTAAATTCTGTCCACGTCGAATTTCTGGAAGAGATAAAGATAATTCCTGAGGGGTTATCCACGTAGCCGAAAGTTTATAACCAGCAGTAGAGGCCTTTGATTCGTAAATATAAAAGGTTTTTGTCGCTGTTTTCTGACCTTCAATAGACATTGGCTCTAGATTAAAATCACGTTCACCAAATACTGTTACATCATTCAAAGGAAAAAGAGAGGTAGTAGAACTATTAGGCATAATATCAGTGAACCTCAAATTTGTAACGTTTTGTAGGGCATTAGTAGTATTATGAAAAGTCAAATCCACTTTTGCTACGGCAAACTCCAATGGCATATCTAACTTCTTACTGCTCGTAGGTGAGATATTCACAGTCATCTTTTTAGCCTGAGGAATACCCTTATCTGTAATTAATAATGGAACATCAGGTGAATTGTTAGTCAAATCTATTACTTTTGTATTCAAATCATCCAAATTAATATTCGTCCCATCAGACAAACCTCCAAAGGCCTCCTCATTAGCTATTGCATAAAAGTCAAAATCCTCACCATCTTTATTTGTCGTCAGTTCGCTGAAGGTAATAGTTTTATATAACTGGCCATTTTCACCTTTATCAAACTTGTCATATTTCACATTATACAAGACTTCCTTAGTAGAAGTTCGCGCCACAATCACTCGCAATGTTTTCATTCGTTCATTAATAGCCAGATCATCTCCCGAAACCTGAGTATCACTACCACCTCTTGTGGTAAATGTCATGGTTACCGAGGCGTTCTCCCCTGCCGCATAATCATCTTTAATACAGGAAGTGGGAAGCAACACCGACAAAAGGAGTAAGCAAACCCCTATTCCATAGCTTTTCATTATGTTTCTCATATTCAGTTCCTCCCTTTCTTTTTAATTCCACCCCGGTTCAATATCTTCTACATACCATGCTGGCAACTTGATTGTTACATCAGTTTCAATAAAGTTTATCTCGATAGGCAAATAAGCCTCCTGTTTAGTCACATCTATGTATTTTTCATTGCGCTTTATAAAGTTATAAAGGCTTCCTCGTATCAATTCTTTGCCATCGGCAGTGCTTAATACAAGCTCATGTTCACAACAGCTTTCATCCAGTTCTCCTTCATTATCCATACGGAATAAAGCAAAGTCATCCGTACGATAGCATCCCTTTTCCGCATCATAAATAAGTTCTGGATAACAAGTTCCTTTTTCTTCAAGGTTTATATGATTATTAAATGATGTCTGTGCATTCGAATTTTCAATACGCACATTGATTGGAAGATTATCAGCTCTTGTAGGAGCAGGCAAACCTGTAATTTCAATATCCACATCAACATGCGAACTATAGAGTGTAACAGTATCTCTATACATTACACCTTCCTGCACAGGCATAACAAATTCCTTCTGACCCAAATAATTGTCATCATGGTTAGTTACCGGGTCAGGTACTCCCCAATTGGGATCTTGGATATAAATATCCTCAAAATCGGTAGCCGATTCATAATTTACGACTTGCGTATGGTCGTACGCATTGCCCACCGCAACCACTTTATATCGTCTACCAGGTTTCAATTTAAATGACGGGATTGCAGTAAAGTTTTTCAGTTCGTCCTGAGTGTAGTGGCCGACACCTAGTATATGTCCGCCTTCGTCGAAAACATACAGGTCTACTTTACTCATATACTGATACAATACGTCCTTATCACCGTCAGCCAGATACTGGAAATAGATGGTCACATTATTACAATTGTCAAAATCTTCTTTGATACAACTGCTTGGCAGGACGAGAACCAATAGCGCCATCAATATTATTTTTATGTACTTTATCATAGTTTTATTTCTGAATTAAGAATCTGTATGTTTTGAGAGATAAATCTAGTGGCTTTATAGCCACTAGACTTTAGAGTATAAGGAAATGAAATTATTGTTCAACCCATACGCCATCAATTGTTTCTACACTCCATGTAGCTTCTGTAACTTCAACAGTTACACCATAGTAAGTATTACCACCTTCATCACCAATGATATTCTTGTCATCCAAAATAGCATTTTGAATACGATAAACCTTACCTGCTTGAAGAGTAAGCGCCTCACCTTCTGCTCCAGCTCCTTGCGCAACATATTTTGTAATCATTGCATAACGTGGAGAACTTTTAGGTTCTGCCCCTTCAGCTTCTTCTGCATTCGCAAAATAAATTTTCAACACAGGATTCTGAGCTGCACTCGCACCTGGGTAGAAGTTAAATGCATATGCCTTACCTGCTTCTGGCCATACTTTATCAAAGTCCATAAAATTATTATTACCCTCAGGAGTAGAAAGTATTGGATAAGTCAAAATAGCATCAGCACCCGAGCCTGCTTCATCACCAGTAAACTTATAATCATCAAAAGTACCAGCTCCAGTAGCTTTAACATTATCCAAATAAATTCCGTCAATAGTTAATGTTCCATATTCACAAGTTTCAGGACTCTGATGGTTCTTATGAGCAATACCTGATACTTCCAAACGTGCCACAGGTATCTCCATTGTTACATTTGCTGTATACATCTGGTACTTTTTACCCGCATCTTCTGCTTCATTACCTTTATTTTTTATTTCTTCAGTATCAGCTTTTGGTGATTCTGTGGCATCTGTAAGAGTTGGAACCACCTCACCATAAGCTGCAATATCGGCTGGAGCACTTTGTAAATCAAGAATACTTACCTCTGAATAATCACCATCTGTTGGTGCATTATTCATATAAACTCTTACTTTAGTCGGATTCTTTACATTCCAAAATTTAACAGTAGTTGCTCCACTTGCAATATCCTGTTGTTTTAAAGTATAAGTTGTTCCACCTTCACCAGCATCCAACGCAATAGTAATATCACCCACAACTTTCACTGGCCCAGTAGTACCAGCAGACGGCTCCCCTGGCATCGCTTTTGTTAGAGTCTCAGGAGTAACAATTTTAACTGATACAACACCATTACCTTCTGGGAATTGATTATTTTCTGTTACGTCTTCGTTAGAGCATGCGAACAAACCCAAGCCCGCAAATGCCAAAAATAAACTCTTAGTCAGTTTCATAGTAAACTAAAATTTAAATTAAACATCATTCTTATTTCAATCTCATTTATTTCTTTCAAGTTGTTTATTCAGCCATGTATTCCACATACTGTTTCAGTAGCGTAAGGTTTTCACCTGCCTGGCTATATCCCTTGGCCTTTGCCGCAGTAAATGCCTGTGAAGCCTTGTCATACTGACCAGCTTTGGCGTAAGCCACACCCTTCATATTCAGCAAACTGCCATCTTCCGGCGCGTTTTCCAGCAAGCGGATGGCTTCGTCCGTACGGTTGGCTTCCATCAGTGCCAGGGCCACATTGTTCACCGCCGTTACATCGTTCGGATAAGCTTTGGCTCCGCGCATCAGGCAGTCAATGTATTCCGGACTACCCTTGCCGTAACTGTCGGCCACCTGTTGTATTTCGCTCACGCTCATTAGATCCGGACGGGTCTTGATCATTTCCTTGCCTTCTGCCAGGTCAAAATGGCGTACGTTGTATTCTACGCGGTATTCGTTGCGACGAACCGGACCGTACATCTCGTTCAGCAAACGTTTATAGATTTCGGGCGGTACCAATGCCTTGATTTGTTCTTCGCAGGCATCCTTGTCGTCACCGCAATTGTCAATAATATTCAGCACTTCGTCTATTTTCAGCAGTTTGGGGTGCTTCACCACTTCTTCGCGCAAGCCTTCCCAATCTTCACCCTTCCAGTCTACATGATAGAGCTTCGGATCTACCCCTTTTAACTCGTCTTTCATGTATTCCGTAAAGGCTTTCGCACGGCGTTCAGACAATTTCATGTTGTAATCGAAAGAACCTTCCGGTGACGCATATCCTGTTACGTAAATACCGGTTATAGTCAGGTCATTATTATCTTCTACCAATGAAATAGAGTTACGAACTGTATCCAACTCAGTTGCATTACTCTTGAACTTCGGGTCGATACGATGGCTGTCCTGACGGAACTGCAAACGGGCACTGCGGGTTTCAGAACGGCGTTTTACCATTTCTTCTTTCGGTTGGATAAAAGGAGAATAGTAAGCCGGATTCATCGGCGGGAAAATATCGCCTGTAGAGGTATTTTCATCCCCTTCATCGCAAAGCGCACAACCCGTCACGTAGGCACGGAGTCGAAGATCGCCTCCAATCATCCATTTCTTGAAAGGAACGGAAGCATCATAATCGAGCGTCTGGGCCGTGCCGTTTTTACGGCGCACCTTCACTACAGCATCAGGATTAAGATTCGTATCGTCAAGCGCTTCAGTACGCTGCTGTACCCTGTCGCGCACTTTTCCGTTGATGACGAAAGAAGGAAGTTCCTGCTGCTGACTGCCATCGGCAGAAAGAATCACCGGCACCACGCGCAGTGAATGCTGGTTCTTGATATCCAAGTCGTCCAGGTTCACCGTCATCTTCACGTTGGCCTGACGATCGCCCGTCTTCACCACCTCACGGTTCACAATCTTTATTTCACTCAAGTAAGAAGTCTGGCCGAATACGGGAATTCCGGCTGCCAGCACAAATGCGAGAGAGATAATATATTTTTTCATCCTACGTTCCTCCATCATTTAATTATGTAAATCAAGGATATGGCAGCCTTGGTCAAACCGAAATAGTCTTTCTTATCGCTACCGCGCCATTCACCGCAATGCGGACAGTCATACTTATCATAATCCGCACGAATCCAACCTGCACCGATTTCCAGTCCCAGATTCCAGTGCTTGGACAGTACGAACTGATAACCGTAGCCGATACCAGCACCGTACATATTACCCTGATAGCGGTAATCTTTAAAAGAAGGGAAAATACCCAGATCCATATTGGCCACATTAAACTGGCCACCCAACGCATGAAGGGCCAGGAAATGACCGTTAAAAGCTTCACAGAACCAGTAACGTGCCTCCGGCTGCACCAGCCAGTGCTTCATCTTGCGGTCATCACCTAATTTAAAAGGATTGTAATTACCCGACAGATCAATTGTCCACTTCGGAGCCACACGAAACTCTGCGCCAAGATTGAGCGTAGTAGTCACATCGTAAAGCAGGTTTGTCTTCACGGCTATTTTCTGGGCAGAAACCGATATACAGACAAACAGAAACAATATCCATACCAGTGTCTTCTTCATAATACTATTTCTTTTATCTTTGCATATTTTTGTTTTTCCACAAAACTAAATAACTAAGGCAAACTACCAAAAAAAAAGTTTTCCCAATTTATCAGAAAACTTCTTATTTTGTCAGGAATCCTCTCAGAAAGTTGTCTAGGAGGGATACAAAAGTGAGAAAACTTATCAATTACTTTAGCATTGTCTTTCGGAAACTATTAGGACTGATGCCGTATTTATCTTTAAACAAACGATAAAAAGTGGACAAACTAGGCAGTGCGCTCTCTGCTGCTATCCTGCTGATAGGCCAGTCAGGATGATTCCGAAACAAACCCACCGAGAACTCCAAGCGCAGGTCGTTCAAATAACCACTTAAGTTCTCACCATCGGTAAACAGTTTCAAAATGCAGGCGAAACGGTTCCGGTCTACCCCCATCAGACGGGCATAATCATCGCGTGTCAGCTGGTAATCCAGATATAGCTTCTGCTCTTTTACCTGTTGATCAAATTTCAGAAACAGCTGTTCATCCTCTGGAACCACTTCACTGGACACATCAGTTCCCTGCTTTTCAGATAACCCCTTGTCATCGGTATCTACCTCTACTTCCGGATCAAGAAATGAATGTTTTGCCAAAACCCTGTTACGCTGGTCGTCCAGTTCCAGAATCAGTTCGGCCATCTTGAGATTTTTCCGTCTGATGACAATTAATGCTCTCCAAAGACCAACAAAAAGTAGCAGTAAAAACATCATAAAGCATACCAGTCCTATAATAATTCGCCGCTGCATTTTCATATGATATGCCGCTTTCTCTAATTCATACTCACGCGATACGGCATCCGTCACGTCTGTAAGATCCAAAATCTGATTACGCTCTATATTCACACGCATTTTGTTACGGATGTCATACGCCTGCATCATGGCGTTATATGCATCGCTGTACTTACCTAATGCACTGTAGGCTTTCCCACTCTGGTAAAGCGTGCGGAGATAAATGACGTTCAGCGAATCGCTCGCATCAAGTTCGGCAAAATAGGCCTTGCTATGCACCAATACAGAATGATAATCGCCACTCTCCAGCAAGAAATCGTTTATCTCAAGCTGCCCCATCGAGGTGGTTGAAAATACGGTAGAGTAAAACATATCGGCATATTTCTTTGCCATTTGTGGATTCTTTACCTGATAAGACAGGTAGGCCATCTTACTATAGAAAAAGCCTTTGTGACGATCGAGCACATGGACATCGACATCAGTCCGCGATTCGAGGGAACGCAATAATTTTTCACGCTGCAAGCCCACTTCCCAGGCTTTCTGAGGCTTCCGGTCGCTGATATAATAGCCCATGAGGTAACCCATACAGTGTGACAACAGAAACTTCGCCTCGGCGTTGGATATGCCCGACAGCAGAGAAATGGCTTCCTGAAGGCATTCATAGCTTTTATTCAACACGCCCATGTTACGGTACAGGTCGCCTTCCATTTGCAGCATATTGGCCCTTAAAAGCTGATCGTTGGCCTTCTCTGCGTATTCCTTACCCCTTGTAATCATGTTAGCTGCCTCGGCAAGCTGAAAGGAGGCGACCGAAGATTCGGCCAAAAGCATATAAGTGTATGAGGTAAGCACGGAATCGCGCTGTATTTCCGGATTGTTCAATGCATGGGTGGCATAGTACATGCACATGTAATACCTGGACTGCGTACGATAGGATAAAGCGCGGAGATAGTCAATGCCGTATTGAGGGATAGCACCTTTTTCTTCAAGGCTGTCCAGCAGCAACAAAGAGCTTTCCGGATCGTGCGCAATCTTTTCGCGTAAACCTGGGTATGGTATGACACCTGCGTAAGTAAAAAAGGTCAATAAATTACATAAAATGAATATGACGAAACGCTTCATAATGCCCCCTCTTTTTTATCTCCTAGAAACTTTCCAGCTAAAATAGCAATTTTCTTTGTGAACAACAAAAATGGCATAAAAAATGGGAGAACGCTTTCTCCCAACCTTGTTAACCTTAAATCTAATACTATGAAAAAAATCACGTGACAAATGTAAGAATAACACTTATTCTGTGCAAATATTCAACCCTTGATTTTCAGCTTTTTAAAAGTTTTTAAAAGACAAAAAGAATTCGCCTCGAAACAACGCATGTTCCGGGGCGAATCTTTATTTATCTGGAAAAATCCAGTAATATTAGTCTTTCAGTTTTGCTTTGATGAAGTCGCGGTTCAAACGAGCGATGTTGCTGATTGAAACGCATTTCGGACATTCTGCTTCACAAGCACGGGTGTTGGTACAGTTACCGAAGCCCAGTTCGTCCATCTTGGCAATCATAGCCTTTGCACGACGCAATGCTTCCGGTTTTCCCTGAGGTAACAGGTTCAACTGGCTTACCTTGGCAGAAACGAACAGCATGGCTGAACCGTTCTTACAAGCAGCTACACAAGCACCACAACCGATACAAGAAGCAGCATCCATTGCTTCATCAGCTACCGGTTTCGGAATCAGGATAGCATTAGCATCCTGAGGAGCACCTGTACGTACGCTGATGAAACCACCTGCCTGCATAATCTTGTCGTAAGCAGTACGGTCTACCATCAAGTCCTTGATAACCGGGAAACCGGCTGAACGCCACGGTTCTACAGTGATTACATCACCGTCTTTGAAACGACGCATGTAGATCTGGCAGGTAGTAGCACCTGTAGCAGGTCCGTGCGGATGTCCGTTGATGTACAAAGAACACATACCGCAGATACCTTCACGACAGTCGTGGTCGAACACTACCGGTTCTTTTCCGTCTTCAATCAACTGTTCGTTCAAGATATCCAGCATTTCCAGGAAGGAAGTATCGCCCGGAATGTCCTTCATCTGGAATGTATCGAAATGACCTTTTTCCTTAGGTCCGTTCTGACGCCAAACTTTCAGCGTAAATGATATATTTTTATCCATTTTACTTAGATTCTTTAATTGTTTAACTTCACTGATTAGCTCTTGTAGTTACGAGTCTGTACCTTGATAGCTTCGTAAACCAGCGGTTCTTTGTACAATACCGGAGCCTTGTCGTCGCTTCCCTGGTATTCCCAGCAAGCTACATAGAAGAAGTTTTCGTCATCACGTTTTGCTTCACCTTCTTCTGTCTGGTATTCTTCACGGAAGTGGCCACCGCAAGATTCGTTACGGTTCAATGCATCGTAAGCAATCAGCTCGCCCATTGTGATGAAGTCGTTCAGACGGAAAGCCTTATCCAGCTCTACGTTCAAACCTTCCTTAGAACCCGGGATGAACAATTCTGTTTCGAATTCCTTACGGATATCTTTCAGCTTAGCCAGACCAGTCTTCAAACCTTCAGCTGTACGGCCCCGGAGGTGGTGCGGGAGTATGAAGAAAACCCACTCTGTGGCTTTACGTTTTCGGATGATGCTTTCTTTGCGCTGAATGATCTGCTGAAGGAGACGTATGGATTCCATGGATGGCATTGCACAAACCGGAAACTGCCGGTGCTGTTTTTGTCCGGCGGGGATGATCCGTGTTATGTGAATGTGCGGCGCTTTAAAAAATCCATTGACCATATGCGGCTGATCGGGTACCGCAATGTCAGAGGAAAGCTGTATCCGGGAATGCGGCATGAAATACTGAACGAGAAAGAGAAGTACCGCGTATATGGCGATGTCTGGAAGTGGTTGAAGAAAGAAAAAGTGGTGGAGAATGTGGAGGGGGGAAGCACACCCCCGCAGACCCAGGATGGCGCTCTGGCAGGGAGCGGCGGTGTTTGATCATTTTTTGAAAAAACGCTCATCAGCAAAAAACTGATGAGCGTTTTTCAATGAAAGTAAATTTTTGACGATCACATGATCCATCCAAATACGGTGGAAAGGACGATCATAATCATAGAAAAGACAAACGAGTTCACCGACATCAGCGTCGCCCGCTGCCTGGACGGGATCATGTCATTGAGCAGAATATCGGTCCGGACTTCAAGAAAATCATCGGAAAAGGATCCGATAAATCCGCCGAAGACCATAAGGGCCGGCAGTCCGGTAAAGCTCATAAGAAAGGCGAAAAGTACACCAATGGCACTAAACAGCAGAATCGCGCGGTAGCGGTATTTGTGAAAGTATGCCGTCATCCGCGATCCCAGTGCCGCGCCGAGTCCCATCACGAAGAGGGCAGGTCCAAGCAGCGCGCTGTTCATGCCGGTGAGTGGCAGCTTCGCCTGTAAAAAGAAGAGAACCAGCGTGGAAACGGCACCGATGAGTGCGTTCACCAGCATAATATTTCTTGCTTTTTTCTCACGGACAAGAAACTGCCAGCTTTCCTGCACAACCGAAGCGATTTCCTGTCCAACAGGATAATGAACTGGTGTTGCGTCCGTTTTTACTTCCGCAAGGCGGAATGAAATGCCAAGCGCAATCAGCCCGAAGAAGAGATCAATCGCATACGCGCGCCGGTATCCCAGCCACAGGGCAAGGCCTGCGCAGAGCGTTGCGGTGGAATTGGTGATACGGTACAGCATCATTTCGGTAGAAGAAAAACGGGCATAAAACCATTCGTCCCCGTTCTGCTTCAGACTGTCATACGCAAGTGCCTCCCGTGTGCCGGATGCAAGGTTATAGCTGAGCGCACTGCATCCAAGCGCAAGCGCCGTTGTAGCAAAGCCGGTGGAAAAAATCATCAGCGTACCGGAAATCAGGGAGGCCATCTGACTTGCAATCAGCGTTTTCCGTCGCCCGAAAACATCGGCGACAACGCCGGAGGGGAGTTCAAAGCAGAGGCTCACGATATGGAAAATACTTTCGAGCATCCCGATCTGCAGCAGCGAAAATCCACGGAGTGCGAGCAGTGCAACCCACGAAGCCGCCGCAATCTGAAAATAGCCGACCGTGGTCATAAGATATAAAGTTCGTATTTGTTTTCTGGTATTTTTCTCAGACATAAAAAAATCTCCTTGTCAAAATATAGTAAAATTCTGATGGGGAGATACGTGCATTTTCTGTGTGATTTTAAGAATACAAGATGTGAAGTTTACTTAAAAAAGAGCGCACTATCCCCATAAACAGCTGAAACATCGCCATTTGTGAGGTGAAGAAACTGGTTTTTCCAGATCATAGTGCTACTCCTTTTGTAATCATAATTTTTTACCAGAATACCACCGGAAACGGAAAAAGTCAAAGAAAAATTTTGACAAAAATAAAAAAAACTATTGACTTTCAAGTATACTTTAATGCTACAATTTTTTCAACAATACTGAGGAAACGAAGGTTTTCCGCGGAAAAGAAAGGGGATTTTATCATGAGTGTAGATGTAACAAAAATGCCGAAATTAGGATTTGGCATGATGCGCCTTCCGGAGAAGGACGGAGAACTGGATCTGGAGCAGATCTGTAAAATGGTCGATGCGTACCTTGCCTCCGGAATGAACTATTTTGACACCGCCTATATGTACTGCGGCGGAAAATCGGAGAGCATCGTGAAAAAAGCGCTGGTAGAGCGTCATCCGAGAGAAAGTTTTACTTTGACGACAAAACTCCCGCAGTGGATGATGGACGAGGGCATTGAGGGGCGCGACCGCATTTTCAACGATCAGCTCGCGCGCACCGGAGCAGGCTACTTTGATTATTACCTGCTGCATAGCGTAGAAGACGGCGCAAACTATGAAGGTTATGTGAAATACGACTGTTTCAACTGGGCCAAGAAGAAAAAAGAAGAGGGATTGATCAAACACTTTGGTTTCTCCTTCCACGGAACGCCGGAGCTGCTTGACAAGATTCTCTCTGAGCATCCGGAGGTTGAAATTGTTCAGATCCAGATGAACTATGCTGACTGGGACAATCCGCTGATCCAGTCCGGACGTCTGTATGAGGTGCTTCGGAAATACGATATGCCGTTCCTTGTTATGGAGCCGGTAAAGGGCGGTTCCCTTGCATCAGCAGGCAAAGAGATTGAAGCAGAGATGAAACGCGTTCATCCGGATGCATCGATTGCGTCCTGGGCACTCCGCTTTGCGGCTTCTCTCCCGGGTGTTGCAACCGTGCTCTCTGGTATGTCAAACGAGGAACAGATGGAGGATAATATCAAAACCTTCCGAAATTTTGTACCGTTAAACGAGGAAGAAAAAGCAGTGATCGCCAAAGCACAGGAAGCGCTGAAAAAGAGTCCGGCAGTTCCATGTACCGCCTGTCGTTACTGCTGCGACGGATGTCCGATGGGAATCGCGATTCCGGATGTGTTCAAGGCATTGAATACCATCCGCCTGTATGGAGAAGAAGACCGCGCGAAAAATTATTATAAAAAGCTGCTGGAAACATCGGGAAAAGTAGAAGACTGCGTGCAGTGCGGTCAGTGTGAGAGTGTATGCCCGCAGCATCTGCCGATCATTGACCTGTTAAAAGAATTAAACAGTAAAAAACCGGTATGGGTGGAACTTGGCCTTCAGACGATCCATGAAGAAAGCGCCCGTTTTATCCGCAGAGGTTATGAACTTCCTGTGTTTGAGGATGCTTTAAAACGGCTGAAAAAAGCCGGCATTACTGTGATCGTCCATGTGATCCTTGGACTTCCCGGCGAAACCACAGACCAGATGAAGGAAACTGTAACCTATCTGGCAGACCGGCCCATTGACGGGATCAAGCTGCAGCTGCTCCATATATTAAAAGGGACCGATCTGGCAGATGTCTACCAGACAGATCCCTTTCATGTGTTTTCTATAGAAGAATATATCGATCTTGTGATCGACTGTATCACGCTTTTACCGCCCCGGATCACCATTCACCGCATGACCGGTGACGGACCGAAAAATCTCCTGATCGCGCCTTTGTGGAGCGGAAACAAACGGCTTGTTTTAAATCAGCTGCATAAACGTTTTAAAGAACGTGGGGCATGGCAGGGACAGTGTTATGTGTCCCCGCTTATCCCTGCGGCACTACCGTTCCGTCATCCTCAATGGTAACACCATAGGAAATACCTGTCATATAAGAGGCAAAGTCTGCCTTCTGGGCTTCATTTTCAAGCACTCTTGTATATCCGGCGGAAGACGTTCCCGGCACAAAGGTAAGCTGGCTTGCCTGCCCATCCCACTGCACCTTAAGCAGTGCCGTCTTAGGGATACTGCTTCCGAAAATGAAATTGCCCAGACTGTATACGATCGGCTTTCCCTTATAATATTCCACCCCCTGAAGCACATGGGGATGACTGCCAATGACTACATCTGCCCCGGCATCTATATACTGCTTTCCAAGAGATCTCTGGTAGTCTTCCGGCCTTTCACTGCGCTCAATGCCCCAGTGGACATATACCACCAGATAATCACACTGCTCTCTCAGCTTCTTTATCTCATCCACCAGTATTTTCGGATCATAGGTAGTAAACATACCCGGCTTTGTAGAAGTTGCATTCCAGGAAGCCACCGGTATTACCCTGGATGCTCCCAGAAAGCCGATCTTTTTGCCCTGGGCTTCTAAAATAACAGGTGCTTTTGCCTCATCTAAGTTCTTTCCTGCTCCTACTCTCCTGATACCGGCTTTATCCAAAGTATCACAGGTATCCAGTAAAGCATCTGTCCCATAATCCATGGCATGATTATTTGCCAGTGTCACAATATCGATCCCCAGCTCTTTAAAAACAAAGGTCAAAGACGGTGCCGCCCGGAAGGTAAACTGCTTATCTGCCGCCTTTGTTCCCCGGTCTGTAAACGGGAACTCCTGGTTTACCATAAAAATATCCGCTCCCAGAGTCTCCTTCAGGATCCCCTGGTCCAGGACTCCGGTGATATTTCCGGCACGGCTGTACGCGCCCAGCACATGCTCCGACAGATAAACGTCCCCGGCAAATAAAAGAGTACACGGCTCCCCGCTCTCCCCTCCGGCTTCCTCCGGCACGTCCGCATCCGTTTCCATCTCCGTTTCTTCTGCCGCCGTTTCCAGCCGGATGCTGGTCTTTGTTTCCTGTCCGTTCTTCATTTCCTGGCTGTCCTTTATTTCCTGTCCAGCCTC